>Ga0164305_10001087_pt1 | contig 11037 bp, 10 predicted proteins | sample Whisoiple_237_MG_FD_110215 | JGI IMG/M metagenome (GOLD analysis project Ga0164305, IMG submission 110215) | Soil microbial communities amended with pyrogenic organic matter from upstate New York, USA - Whitman soil sample_237_MG | ecosystem: Environmental > Terrestrial > Soil > Agricultural... | reverse complement strand
GCCACCGCGCCGTGCATGACGCGGGCGGTGTCCGGGTGGTCGATGGCGCCGAAGCGCAGCGGATCCATCACGGCCACCGGGCGGGCACCCATCGAGATGATGTCGCGGACGATGCCGCCGATGCCGGTCGCCGCGCCCTGGTAGGGCTCCACGAACGACGGCGAGTTGTGCGACTCGATCTTGAACGTCACGGCCCAGCCGTCGCCCAGGTTCGTGACACCGGCGTTCTCGCCGATGCCCACGAGCATGTCCTTCTTCATCTCCTCGGTCACCTTTTCGCCGAACTGGCGCAGGTGGTTCTTGGAGGACTTGTAGGAGCAGTGCTCGCTCCACATCACCGAGTACATGGCGAGCTCGGCGCCGGTCGGGCGGCGACCCAGGACCTTGACGACCTCGTCGAATTCGTTTTCCTTCAGGCCCAGCTCGGCCCAGGGAAGGTCGACGTCAGGGGTCTTCGCCGCGTTCTCCACGGTGTCGATGTTGAACTTCCTGGCGGTCTGCTCGGGCGCCGCCACTGCGGGGGTCTCCGTCATTTGTTGTCTCCCACGATCGTGTTCAGGACAGAGGTGAAGAAGCCGAGGCCCTCGGTCCCCGCGCCCGTCTCCGGGCCGAAGCCGGTCTCGACGGCGTGCTCGGGGTGCGGCATGAGGCCCACGACGTTGCCGGCGGCGTTGGAGATGCCGGCGATGTCGCGGCGTGAGCCGTTCGGGTTCCAGCCGACGTAGCGGAACACCACGCGGCCCTCCGCCTCCAGGGCGTCGAGGGTCTTCTCGTCCGCGATGTACTGGCCGTCCTGGTTCTTCAGCGGCACCGTGATTTCCTGGCCGACGGCGTAGTCGCGCGTCCAGTCGGTGGCGTTGTTCTCTACCCGCAGGATCTGGTCGCGGCAGAGGAACTTCAGGTGGTCGTTCTTGATCATCGAACCGGGCAAAAGGTGCGACTCCGTCAGGATCTGGAAGCCGTTGCAGATGCCGAGGACGGGCAGCCGGGCGTCCGAGTTGGCGGCGTCGATGATCTTGGCCATCAGCGGCGCGAACCGGGCGATGGCCCCGGCGCGGAGGTAATCGCCGTAGGAGAAACCGCCGGGGATCACGACGGCGTCGACGTCGCCCAGGGTGGTGTCAGCGTGCCAGAGTGGCACCGGGGTGGCGCCGGCCAGGCGCACTGCGCGGGCGGCGTCGCGGTCATCGAGGGTGCCGGGGAAGGTGACGACGCCGATCCGCGCACCGGCGAGCCGGGGGTGCGCGGCGACGGCAACAGCCTCGCCGATCAGGGGGAGTTCAGTCATCTCAGGCCTCGACGACCTCGACGTTGACGACGTCTTCGATGACCGGGTTGGAGAGCAGGGTTTCCGCCGCGTTCCGGGCCTGGGCCAGGATCTCCTCGGTCACCTCGCCGTCGACGGTCAGTTCGAAGCGCTTGCCCTGACGGACAGAGCTGAACGCGGTGAAGCCCAGGCGGGGCAGTGCACCCACGATGGCCTTCCCCTGCGGGTCGAGAATCTCGGGCTTGGGCATGACGTCGACAACGATCCGGGGCATCCGGTAACTCCTGTGCGTGAGCATTGGGTAAGGGCGCAGCGGAGTAGTGCCGTCTCACGCCGATCCGCTGTGTGGTGAGGACAGCAGTGTTTAAGGACAACATGGAACGGGCGCTCCGCGAGCTTGCACCCTCATTCTACCGGGCGCCGCGAGCCCCGCCGTATTCGTGACCAGGCGGCCGCTGCGGCTATGGTCTGCGACGATGGCGCTCAGTAGGATGTGGGCATGGCTGAGAAACCGAGATCCGTCCTGCTTCCCGTGGTCGCTGCCGCCGTCTTTGCGGGCCTCGGCCGGATGGTGCTGCAGAAGATCAAGGCCGACCGTGCGTACCGCGCGAGCAACGTGGCCGGCCCGCTGGACGAGAAGACCAAGGCCTGGATCAGCGAGGTTGTCCGCACGCCCCGCCAGTAGCCCCCGGCAGTCATGAGCTTGTAACAACCCCCGTAATGCCCCGCCGCCAGGCGGGACCCAGCCGGGATGGCGCAGCCGTCCCGGCTTTGCCATGCCCCCGGAACGACGCGACTTGTTGACCAATATGACCAATCCAGATTTGTTCTTGTGGTCTATGTCATATCTGGCTCTCAGTCTGTACTGTATGAATCGGCTGGTATCCGCCGGTGGGCGAGAGTCAACTCCTGTTCCCGTCCCCGTAACCAGTCCGTCGTCCCCGGCAATGGCGCCGGGACCGTTCCTTCTGAAAGGTTCAAATCACTCGTGAAATCACCAGGAAAGAGCTTCCTTCGAAGCGGGGGACTCCGGAGGGCAGTGGCACTGACCCTGGGCTTGCCGGTTCTCCTCTCCACAGTCGCCATCTCGCCCGCCACTGCTGCGCCGGGCCAGGGCTCCACCGTCGCAGGCATCGCGCAGAAGAATCTGGACCCCGCCAGCTACCCGGACGGCCGCTACATCGTCCTGCTCGCTGAAAAGCCGGCGGCAACCTACGACGGCACCACGGACGGGCTGCCGGCCACGAAGCCTGCCAAGGGCAAGAAACTCGACGCCAACAAGTCCGAGGTGAAGAACTACCGGGCCCACCTGGAGAAGAAGCAGGCGGAGGTCGCCGGCAAGCAGGACGTCCAGATCCAGCGCCAGTTCTCGGCCGCGGTCAACGGCTTCAGCGCGACGCTCACCACGGACCAGGCCATCAAACTCGCCAAGGACCCGAGCGTCCTGGTGGTCGCCCCCGATACGGAAAACGCCCCGGATTACTCGAGCACCGATTTCCTCAAGCTCAGCGGCGCCAACGGAACCTGGAACACCAAGTTCGGCGGCCAGGACGCAGCGGGCAAGGGCGTCGTCGTCGGCGTCATCGACACCGGCTACACCCCGGGCAGCGCATTCTTCGCCGGTGAAGAGGTCAAGCCGCTCGTCGGCGAACCCGTCGTCGGCGTGCCTTACCGCACTGCGGACGGCAAGATCGCCATGCTCAAGGCCGACGGCGAGACGTTCGTTGGCGAGTGCCAGAAGGGCACCGGAACCGGCGCAGCCTTCGACGGCTCCGCCTGCAACTCCAAGGTCCTGAGCGCGCACTACTTCGCGGAGGACTTCCTGCGCTACGTTCCCGCCGGCAACCGCGCCCCGGAGGAGCAGCTCTCGCCGGTCGACGTGGCCAGCCACGGCACCCACACGGCGAGCACCTCCGCCGGCAACAAGGACGTCGAGACGTTTGTTGACGGCCGCAGCTTCGGCCTGACCAGCGGCATCGCCCCCGCCGCGAAGCTCGCCGTTTACAAAGTGTGCTGGGAAGACACCGACCCCAACACCGGCGGCTGCTACAGCTCATCCTCGGTCGCTGCGGTGGAACAGGCCATGGCTGACGGCGTGGACGTCCTGAACTACTCGATCTCCGGCTCCGCGACCTCGGTCATCGACCCGGTCTCCATTGCCTTCCTGAACGCCGCGTCCACCGGCATCTTCGTGGCCGCCTCCGCCGGCAACTCCGGCCCCACGGCCAGCACCGTCAACCACGGCGCCCCCTGGGTCACCACGGTCGCCGCCAGCAGCTTCTCCCAGGAGCTCCAGGGCACGGTGGAATTCGCCGATGGCACCAAGTTCCGCGGCGCCAGCATCATGAACCGGGAAGTCAAGGACGCCGGCGTCGTGCTGGCTGCCAATGCGGCAGCCGCAAACCCGCCGTCGTCCCCCGCACTCTGCGGCCCCGGCACGCTGGATCCGGCGAAGGTCGCCGGCAAGGTTGTCGTCTGTGACCGCGGCGTCGTTGACCGCGTCGCCAAGAGCGCCGAGGTCGCCCGCGGCGGCGGCGTCGGCATGATCCTGGTGAACCTCAGCAACTCCTCCCTGGACACGGACCAGCACTCGGTCCCGACCGTCCACGTGAACCCGCCGGCCACCCAGACCATCAAGGACAAGGTCACGGCCAACCCGGGCATCAAGGTTTCCCTCGTGAACAAGGACACCACCGGCCTCCCGCTTGAGGCCCAGCCGCAGATTGCCGGCTTCTCCTCCCGCGGCCCGCTGCTGGCCACCGCGTCGGATCTGCTGAAGCCGGATGTATCTGCTCCCGGCGTTGCTGTCCTGGCCGGCGTCTCGCCGATCGGTTCAGGCGGGGCGAACTTCGGCTTCATGTCGGGCACGTCCATGGCCGCCCCGCACGTTGCTGGCTTCGGCGCGCTGCTCCTGGGCAAGAACCCGTCCTGGTCGCCCGCCATGGTGAAGTCCGCCATGATGACGACCGCGGGCAACGTGGTGAACGCCGACGGCTCCAAGAACACCGACGTCCACGCCACCGGCGCGGGCGAGGTCGATCCGGCACGCATGGTGGATCCGGGCCTGGTGTATGACGCCAACTTCGAGGACTACCTGAAGTTCATCCAGGGCACCGGCGTTGACCTCGGTCTGCCGTCCAGCACCAAGCCGCGGGACATGAACGTTCCGTCGTTCGCGCTGGGCAATCTCACCGGCAAGATCGAGGTCACCCGCACGGTGACCGCCCTGACCCCGGGCGTGTACAAGGCCACGGCCAACGTGCCGGGTATCAAGGTCAGCGTGGCTCCGGCCGCACTGAACTTCACCGCAGCAGGCGAGCAGCGCACGTTCAAGGTCACCTTCGAAAACCAGGGTGCGGCGCTGGGCAAGTTCGCCATGGGCTCGCTGAGCTGGGAAGGTGCCGGCAAGACCGTCACCTCGCCGATCTCGGTCCGCCCGCAGTCGGTTGTGGCTCCGAAGGATGTCACCTTCACCACCGAGTCGGCCACCGGCTCCGGTGACATCACCGTGGTTTCCGGCACGAACAGCGCGACCAGCATGACCCTGGACGGTCTCTCCAAGGCGGACTCCTCCGCCGTGGAACTGGTTCCGGGCGCCTTCACCGGCCGTGCGGATGCCTCAACGTTCGTCAAGACCGTCCAGGTTCCCGCCGGAGTGCCGCTGGCGAAGTTCTCGGTCATCTCCTCGGACCCGAACGCGGACTTCGACATGTGGGTCGTTACCCCCAGGGGTGTCGAGCAGGTAGCCACCTCCTCCTCCAGCGAGACCCTCTCCATCGCCAACCCGGCGGGCGGCAAGTACACGATCTACGCGAACCTGTACTCCAGCCCGGACGGCAAGGCGCGTAAGGCGTCCGTTGACGCTGCGGTGCTCGGCGCCAATGTGGGCAACGCGACGCTCTCGCCGAACCCGCTGAAGCTGACCAACGGCAAGGCCGGCAAGCTCTCGCTGAACTGGACCGGACTCGCGGTTGGCTCCTACATCGGCCGGGTGACCTTCGCCGGCGCCAGCGAGCCGACGTTCGTCAACGTCATCGTGTCGCCGGCCGGCACCACGATGGTGGCCCCCACCTCCGAGGACCAGGCCAGCAACGCAGGCCCGGGTGACGAGGCCGGCACCGGCAACGCAGCGCAGCTGGAGAAGGGCGCCAAGGTGAAGAAGGAGCAGTCCAAGGTTGTGCACCAGGACCTGACGGATGCCCCGAACAACGCCATCTAGCAACACCTGAAAACAGCAATGGCCGGCGGTCGGTACCGCCGGCCATTGCCGTTTAAGCCACGGGCCTCAGCTGGCGCCGGTGGATCCCGCGGTGCCGCCCAAAAGCGGCGCGAGGGCACGCCAGCGAGCGATTTCGCAGCCATCGGTGCGGCTGAATTCGCAGTGGACTTCCCGGCCCAGATAGCGCCCGGTGACCACAGCCACCTGCGGGCCGCCGTACTGCTGGGTGCACAGCTTCGGCGGGCCGGGCACGGGGAAAAAGATGCCCTCGCCGTGCTGCCGGAGGGCCTCAAACGCGGCAACGGAGTCAGGCAGGGTGGAGGCGGCGGTGGGGACGCCGCCGTCGGCGACCAGCCGGAAGGTGTGCTCCGGGGTGCCCGGTGCCTCCGTCAGGCGGATCGTGAGGTCGACGTCGTGCGGGGCGGTCACTCCGGCGGGGTCGGTCATGGGAGTCCTTCCTGGGCTGCGGGGAGCGCGGGAGCCGCGGTGCCGGCAGCCGTCAGCAGCGGCGCGAGTTCGAGCAGCAGCCGGCGGCGCAGGTCCTGCGAGGCGGCGGCGAACGCCCGCTGCTGCTCCACGTATTCGGCTTTGCCATCCGGCGTTTCGATCCGGATGGGCGGATAGCCCCACTCGCTCAGCTCGTAGGGGGAGGCGCGCATGTCCATGGCGCGGATCCGCCAGGAGAGCTCGAAGCAGTCCATGACCAGCTCGCTGGGCAGCACGGGTGCCAGCTTGTACGCCCACTTGTAGAGGTCCATGTTCGCGTGCAGGCAGCCGGGCTGTTCCATGCTCCGCTGGTTCTCGCGGCTCGGCTCCAGGGTGTTCAGCGGCACGGCGTCGGGGGTATAGAACCGGAAGGCGTCGAAATGCGAGCACCGGATCCGGTTGTCCTCGACCACCTGGTCCGTCCGCTCGGAACCCAGCCGCAGTTTCAGGTACTCGTGCCGCAGTTCGAACTTGTCCTGCCGGTAGACCATGGCCCACTCGTGCAGCCCGAAGCAGCCGAACTGCGCAGGCCGTGCGGCCGTCCCCGCCAGGATGATGCCGGCAAACTGCACGGCGTCGCGGCGTTCTCCGAGGAACCGTTCGACGTCGACCGTCACCGCATCCGTGCCCGGTGCCAGACCCGCAGCATCGAGCTCGCCGGCGTCGGGAATGCGGTAGTACTTCCAGCCGGAGCGGGCCGCTGCCGCCGTTCCGGAGAGCACGACGCCGGCGCCGGGATGCCAGCGCAGCAGTTGGCCGGGCTTCTGGGTGTAATAGGTGAAGAGGAAGTCCTCCACCGGGTGTTTTTGGCCCGCCGACCTTCGGGCGAGGTAGGGGTCGGCGTAGGTTCGGACGCGCTGCTGGTGGGCGGCTTCGCGCTGGAGCCACTCGTCCTGCGGGAGGTGCTGCAGTTTAGACAGCCCCACCGGTGGATCCCAGGATGTCCTTGGCGGCCTTCCACTGGGCGATTTCGCAGCCGTCCCGCAGGCTGAACTTGGCTTCGATGGCCTTGCCGTCCACGGAACCCGTGACGGTTGCCTCTTCCGGTCCGCCGTATTGCTGGGTGCAGACCTTGTCCGTGGGCCGCGGCGCGGGGCTGAGCAGGGCCGCGTTCGCCTTCAAGGCGGCGCAGCCCGCGGCGGCGGTCGGGTGCTGGCTTTCCGCTGCCGGGACACCGTTCTGGCACACCAGAGTGTAATTCGTGGCCTTCCCACCTTCGGCGGACGTGACCATGATGGCTAGTTCGGCGTTGCCCTGCCCGGGTCCGGCTGTGGGGGCGGCGGCCGACGGCGACGGCGCCGTGGCGGTGGTTTCGGTGTCCGCGGAAGGGGTGCCCGAGCTTGGGCTGCTGGCAGAAGGCGAAGCCGAGGCGGAGGTGGTGCCGGTGGGCGACGCGCTCGGAGCAGGCCCGCCGCCGGGTGCGCAGGCGGCCAGTCCGGCGGCCGTGATCACGGCGAGCAGGGTGGGGATCAGGGTCTTACGCATGGTCGGCTCTCCTCGGTTTCACTCATTCTAGCGCCGCCCCAACGCCGCACCGCGGCCGGGGGAGAGGGGGTGGGGGCCGTGTCCGCGGCGGACTAGCCGCGGTGGTCCTCGTCCGCGGCCCGGGTGGCCGCGATGAGGCGCATCATCGAGGCATGCAGTTCGCCGACCTGCTCGCGGTCCAGGCCCAGTCGGGCCATCATGGTGCCGGGCACCGCCGTCGCCTGTTGCCGGAGCGCCGCCCCGCGGGGGGTCAGCCGCACCGCGAGGCTACGTTCGTTGCCTTCGGCCCGTTGCCGCGTGATGTAGCCTGCCGCTTCCAGCCTCCGCAGCAGTGGCGAAATCGTGGCTGGTTCCTGGGCGAGGGCATCACTGATGTCGCGGACGGTGCGGGGACTCGATTCCCACAGGCACAGCATCACCAGATACTGCGGGTGGGTGAGGCCCAGCTTGTCGAGCACCGGCTTGTAGGCGCCCACGACGCTGCGCGAGGCAACGGTCAGGGCGAAACAGAGCTGGTGTTCCAGTAGGAGGTCCTCGTCCACGGGGGCGGATGCGCCCGGGGTGGTTGCGGAGTCGGTGTCGGCGATGGCCATCAGGCCTCCTTCAAATAGTTAGTGCGCTAATGATTAGCGTACACTGGTGCTACGTCTGTTTCGAAGGAGTGGGTAATGGCCAAGGAAAACACCGCCCAGCGGTTCATGCGTGCGACCGGAAAGCTGCGGGCAATTTTCGGCCCCGCCAGCCGGACCTCGATTGGCCATGAGATGACGGAGCAGAACCGCCAGCTGCTGGCCCAGCGGCAGGCCGAAACCCTGCAGTGGGAAACCCTCCACCGGCCGGACGGCAGCACCTATGTGGTGCCCCGCAACCCCCAGGACAAGTCCCTGCGCTAAACCGGCCCGCGGCCAGGTCGACGCCGGAGCCTGGACCCGCGGCCAGGTCGACGCCGGAGCCTGGACCCGCGGCCAGGTCGACGCCGGAGCCTGGATCCGCGGCCAGGTCGACGCCGGGGCCTGGTCGACGCCGGCCGCCCTGCCCTTTTCTCCGCCGTCGGGCGTAAAATGAGGGCACTGGCGCCGCCCGCGCCACCTTTCGCTTGGCCTGTCAGCAGGAAAGGGGGTGGGAAATATGGCACGTGCACTGAGGGCGGCTGCATTGCGTCGGCACCTGCACCCGTCATCTTGGGCGCGGTTCCTTTTTGGCCCTGCTTCGCGCGGGGATTATGCCGCGCCGGTCGTGCACCGGCACGATGACTTCGAGCAGGCCTCGGAGAGTGATCTCGCCGGCTTCGAAGTCGAGACCGACTCACACGGACACCACTACGCGGTCCGTCGGGAGGACCTCCCGAAGGAGCAGGTCTAACCCGCCCGGGGGCCGGACGACAAAGGGAGCAGCCGAGTGGCTGCTCCCTTTCGTGTGCGGGCTCTGGCGCTGTCCTAGCGGCCGGTGCCGCCGTAGACCGTTGCCTCGTCTTCGCTGTCAAGGTCGAAGGCCTTGTGGATGGCGCGGACGGCGTCGTCCAGCTGGTCGGCGTGGGTCACCACCGAGATGCGGATTTCCGAGGTGGAGATCATATTGATGTTGATACCGGCCTCGGAGAGAGCGGCGAAGAACCGTGCGGAGACGCCTGGGTGTGAGCGCATGCCGGCACCGATCAGGGACAGCTTGCCGATCTTCTCGTTGTACTCGATGTTCTCGAAGCCGATCTCGGCCTGGGCGGCGCGCAGGGCCGCCAGCGCGTCGGCGCCTTCGACGATCGGCAACGTGAAGGAGATGTCGGTCCGGCCGGTGCCGTGCGTGGAGACGTTCTGGACGATCATGTCGATGTTGGAGTGCGCGTCCGCGATGACCTGGAAGATCGCCGCCGCCTTGCCGGGGATGTCCGGAACGCGGACCACCGTGACCTTGGCTTCGGAACGGTCGTGTGCAACGCCGGAGATGATTGGCTGCTCCAAGGCAACTCCCTCTTGAATCGTGATCTTGTCATCGGCGCTGGGCAGAACCCAGGTGCCTTCGTTCTGGCTGAATGAGGAACGGACGTGCAACGGCACCCCGAAGCGGCGGGCGTATTCCACGCAGCGCAGGTGCAGGATCTTGGCCCCCGAGGCCGCGAGCTCGAGCATTTCCTCACTGGAGATGCGGTCGATCTTCCGGGCGGACGGAACAACCCGCGGATCCGCGGTATAGATCCCGTCAACGTCGGTGAAAATCTCGCAGACGTCGGCGTCGAGGGCGGCGGCCAGCGCCACCGCCGTGGTGTCCGAGCCGCCGCGGCCCAGCGTGGTGATCTCGTGTGTGGTGCGGCTCATCCCCTGGAAGCCCGCGACGATGGCGATGTGCCCCTTGTCCAGGGCCGTGCGGATCCGGTGCGGGTCGACGTCGATGATCCGGGCCTTGCCGTGGATGCCGTCGGTGATCATGCCGGCCTGGGAACCGGTAAAGGACTGGGCCGAGGCGCCGTACTTGTTGATGGCCATCGCGAGCAGGGCCATGGAGATGCGCTCGCCGGCGGAAAGGAGCATGTCCATTTCCCTGGCCGGGGCGGAATCGGTCACCTGGGCAGCCAGGTCGAGGAGTTCGTCGGTGGTGTCGCCCATGGCGGACACGACGACGACGACTTCGTCGCCGGAGTTGTGGGCGTCGACGACGCGCCGGGCGACCCGCTTGATCCCTTCCGCGTCCGCGACGGAGGAGCCGCCGAACTTCTTCACCACCAGGTGCTTGGTGGCGCCAGGCTTCACGGGCAGCTGCAGCGGCTGCGTTCCGGGATGGACTTCGGTAGTGGACAAACTCATGCGCGCACCCTCACTGGATCATCGGGGTTCTGGGCCGGCCAGCCAAACGGCGACGGCGGCCTCTCCCTTGAGTTTATCGCCGCCGGGGCCCGGAAAAGAATTGTGACCGAAATGCCGGACGGCCGGATACGCGGAGCGGGCCGGGCGCGCCGGGGACGGCTGTCACGGCCCGGTCAGCTCAGGGCGTTGCGGCGGCCTTCGAAGGCGCGGCCCAGGGTGACTTCGTCGGCGTACTCGAGGTCTCCGCCAACGGGAAGGCCGGACGCGAGCCGGGTGACGGCGATGCCGATCGACTTGAGCATCCGGGCGAGGTAGGTGGCCGTGGCTTCGCCCTCGAGGTTGGGGTCGGTCGCGATGATGATTTCCTGGATGGCGCCGTCGTTGAGCCGGGTCAGTAGCTCGCGGATCCGCAGTTGTTCCGGGCCGATACCGGCGATCGGATTGATGGCGCCGCCCAGCACGTGGTAGCGGCCGCGGAAGGACCGGGTGCGTTCCACCGCAAGGACGTCCTTGGACTCCTCCACGACGCAGATAATGGAGGGGTCGCGGCGCGGATCCCGGCAGATGTTGCAGAGTTCCTGCTCGGTGACGTTGCCGCAGACGGTGCAGAACTTCACCCGCTCCTTGACCGTCGTAATGGCCTCGACAAGGCGCTTCATGTCCTGCGGATCGGCTTCGAGGATGTGGAAGGCAAGCCTCTGTGCGGACTTGGGCCCGACGCCGGGAAGGCGGCCGAGCTCGTCGATCAGCTCCTGAACTGCACCTTCGTACACAATTTCCTCGTT
>Ga0164305_10001086_pt1 | contig 11038 bp, 8 predicted proteins | sample Whisoiple_237_MG_FD_110215 | JGI IMG/M metagenome (GOLD analysis project Ga0164305, IMG submission 110215) | Soil microbial communities amended with pyrogenic organic matter from upstate New York, USA - Whitman soil sample_237_MG | ecosystem: Environmental > Terrestrial > Soil > Agricultural... | reverse complement strand
TAGCAATCCTCGCATCATTTGCATAATTATTGTAGGGGCAATCCCACGCCCGGTTGCCAGATAGATAGGGGGTAGGCACTCTTAGCACTACCCCTACAAATTTATCTGAATCATTTAGGATTGTTATACTTATCTAAAATTTCAAATCTCCCATCTAAAATCGATTAAGGCAGCACAGCCCATGACAACTTATAATAACTTTTCCGAGTGGTGCAAGCACAAAGAAAACATCTCTCCCGGCGCAAAACATACGGTAGAAATACTGTTGCAAATATCAGACAATGCCGAGTGCTATCGAGCCAACGAACTGCTTTATAATACAAAAGAACTTAACCTCAAAAATCTTCAAATTACCGATATCAGTCCCCTCTCATCTTTCACTCAACTTACTAACCTTATCCTCGGCAGTAATCAAATATCTGACATTGCTCCCCTGCAATCTTTAACTAACCTGAAAGCTTTGATTATAGATGTCAATCAAATATCAGATATCAGTTCGCTTTCCTCTCTAACAAATCTGACTATACTCGTTCTCGATACCAATCAAATCTCCGACATCAGTCCCCTAGCAGGTCTAACTAATCTTACCGCACTTGTCTTGTTTGACAACAAAATTTCCGACATCACTCCGGTGAAAAATTTAACTAACTTAAATGCGCTGATTCTCTACAACAATCAAATTTCCGATCTGGCTCCTCTGGAAAATTTAACTGAACTCCAGACACTCTACCTTTACAATAATAAAATATCCGATATCACGCCCCTGGCTTCCTTAAAGAATCTCAATACGCTGTTTCTATTCGGAAATGAAATATCTGACATTACTCCGTTGGAAGCTCTAACTAACTTAAATAAATTGGTTTTATTCCAAAATCAAATATCAGATATTAGTCCTTTGACATTGCTCACTAATTTAATTGAACTCAACCTCGGTAACAATCAAATATCAGACATCAGTCCGCTGAAATCGTTAACTAATTTGACTGAACTTTATCTGTTCAACAATCCGATTTCGGATACCAGCGCGCTACAAGCTTTAAATAATTTATTTTTACTAGACTTGTACAACAATCAAATCTCTGATATCAGTTCCCTGCAATCTTTGCACAAGTTAACTACCCTGGACTTGCGCGGGAATCCCATTGTTAATAAAATTTGCCCTGTCAATCCTGAATCTATATGCCGATTTTAATTAATTATTAAGGTCGAGGCAAGATGGCAGTTTATAGAGTATAATGTCAAAGGTCAATATCAGGAGAAAGTGATGAGCGGACACGATGCTTTGATGTTAGGATTGCTGCTGTTGCCAGGTTTGGCTTTGTCGATCGCAATTATGGGCGCTTTTGCCGCTGGTGGATAATCAGTTTTTAACTCATCAGCGCTCCAGCAAGCAATTTACTGGTTCAAAAAGGGCGGGTCGATCTATTTTTTGAGTTGCCGAAAATATCTTTGGCAAAACCCGCCCATTTTCTCTACCAATTTACAAAAATTGTGCTGTAACATCGGAATTTACCAAAGTATTCGCGCACAAAATACCCGATGCTGCGACGGCGGGGACGCCAATTCCCGGCATGGTGCTGTCTCCCACCCGATACAAGCCTTTGACTGGTGTTTGCGGGCCGGGAAATGTGCCTTTTCCGGCGGCAATTGCAGGCCCGTAAGTTCCTTGATATCGGCGCAAAAATCGGGCGTGGGTTAGCGGTGTGCCGATCGACTCTAAGACTATCCGCGATCGCAAATCGGGTATAATTTTTTCTAAAGCTTGAAACAGAGATTGCGATCGCTGTTGCTTTTTCTGCTGATACAATTCGCCATATTCCCAACCTTCGTAAGGTTCCAATGTATAAGCGTGAACGGCGTGATGTCCGGGCGGCGCGAGAGTTGCATCCCACACTGTAGGGATCGAAATCATGCAAGTATTTCCGGGTACTGTAATGTCAATCTTGCTGTCGTGAACGACGACGTGGTGGCCGGTCAAACCTTCGAGTCCTTCGGCTTTAATTCCTAAATGCAGGTGCATAAAACTGTCTACTGCGGGCATCGACAAAGCGCTTTTTCGGTAGCTTTCCGGCAAATCTTCTGGTCGCAGTAATTTTGTATAAGTATCCCAGATTGTGGCATTTGAAATGACAATTGGGGCGCGGATAACTTCGCCATTTTTCAAGCGAACGCCGGTGGTTTTGCCCGCTTCAACTAATATTTGCTCGACGGGAGCTCCCAGGCGCAATTTTCCTCCCCAGCGCTGCAAACCTCGAACTAAAGCATCGACGATCGCACCGCTGCCACCTGCAGGATATTCGATCGCACAGCGCGATCGTTCGCCAATCATAAAAGCTATTTCCGGCGCGACAGTTCCGTGCGCTTTCAAACCCGACAGCAAAAAGCACTCCAAATCTATCAAACGCCGCACCCAAGGGTCACGCACGTCCCGATCCATCAAGGAACCTGCTGAACCCGCGATCGCACCTACTAACGGCAACAGCTTCAGCAAAGCAGGCGAGTACCGAGACAGCAAAACAGGTATCAACTGCCAGTCGGATCTCAGCGCTAAAGCCGGAATTCCACGCAAAGCTTCATACAAAACTAATAAATTTTGTTGAAATTGCTGCAATTCTACAGCACCTTGCGGTGCGAACTTAGCTACAGCATCTAAGTAACTTCTCGCATTAGCATAAATCGGCAAACTTCCCTCCGGAAAATGGTAATGCCCCAGCGGATCGTAGGAAATTGCTGCGATCGATTCCTCCAAAACATCAAAAACTTGCCGCAAAGGATTGAACGATCTGGGGTCAGTCAAACCGCAATAAAAAGAAGGCCCCGAATCAAAGTGAAATCCCCGGCGCGAAAAGCTGTGAGCTGCCCCGCCCGCTATGATGTGGCTCTCGCAGACGAGCACCCGCTTGCCGTAGCGAGCTAGCATCGAGCCCGCGACTAAACCCCCAATACCGCTGCCAATTACGATCGCATCAAAGTCTTGCATTTATCAAATGTGGTATAATTGTATTATTTCTTGCTGAGTGTTGACAGGGTATTTTTATGGGAGGAAAACTATGAAAGCTTTATCTATTTTAGATGAAGTTGTTCGCGAATTAGAACAAGACGTCAATATCTCGCGCATTAAAAAAATCATATTTTTTGCTTGTAAAGAGTTCTGGGAAAACGACCCCGCCCAACTCGCCAGCGCAGATGTAAGGATTTTAATTGAAGAACTGTGCGCCAAATACAGCAGGTTAGAAGATATTGAAGCAGTTTTAAATAGTATAGTCTCTAAGGTTAATAAAAAAACAGAGTATGCTTTAGTAGCCGACCTCATAATCTGTCAACTTAGCCGGCTGTATGAATTTGAAGATTTTACCAAATTAGAATTAAACATATCTAGTTTTGGCGGTCAGGAAGCTCCCGCATTTGAAGATCACTTTAGTTCGGAAGTACCCAGCAGCGAAGAAAGGGCCAGAAACCCCGGCAATTTATTTGATGTCAGACAAAAAATTTTGCAGCAAACAAATCCGCTGAGGGCGAAAATCCTAATTTTTTCTACTCTTTATCACCAGTTTACTTTTAGCGATCGCGACTGGCTACTGCTGAAAACTCAAGAACTTGACAATCTACTGCGACAACTGTTTAATGTCTGTGGCAGCCTAGCCGAACTGGAATCTCAGTTGTACAGAACTGCTAGCAATCTCGACAACAGAGATGAAAACGACCAAGCTGCGAGCGTAATCATCAAAGCGATGAATCCTTGTTACGCAAAAAGGCAAGAGGAAGAACCCCATGAAGCCGAATCTTCGGCTAGTGAAGATTACGATCAGACACATTTACACAACAGTGTTTATGAAGAGAGCGAGCTGGTGGACAGGCGCACCGATTATTTTGATCCAGGCGAGATTACTCACCTCCTTCAAGTTGCTCCAGCTCACTATCATTATGACCCCCAGAAGAGTTACTTAGTGCCGGACACGGCAGAAAATGTACAGTTTAAAGAACCCGAAACCAGCAATAATTATGCTACAGATTTCAGACAGGAAATGGTAGAAACATTCCCCGTTGCAGAAATGCCGACTATTATCGAAACTTTAGAACCAGCGGCTCCTGTTATTATAAATATTAGCGATTCCATCAAACGCAAGTTGGAATTGGAAGAAGAAATGACAGAATTAGTGAGTCAAAGTGCTAACTCCGCAACGGCGCAAATAGAAAATATATTCACCCAGTTAGAAGCTGCTTTGAACGGAAAATTTTCTACGGGAAGTGCAGAGGAGCGTTTGTACTGGAAATATAAAAATCTCAGAGAGTATGTAGGAAAAGTTCAGAAATTTACCGATAAATTGCTGGAAATTTTAATCGAATTGGAGTCAAAAGAAAGCGAAAAATATCCTTCTGAAGTAGCCGAAAACCTGGCAGACAATATTTCTGAAATACCGCCGGAAAACTCTAGCTATAAAGCAACTCAGTATCAGCTTCTGGAAATGGCAAAACAAGGCAAACCAAAGGCGATCGCCCAATTGATTAATCAATTGCTACAGCCTAAAGGAATTGCTGCTACAGTAGGATTTAAAGACGGTTGGCTCCATGTGATTCTGGAGTCTGCTGAAGTACCAAACCAACAGGCTACAGCTACATACATTCACAAAAAACTGTGTACTTTAAAATCCAAATATCTTACTCATGTGAAAATTCACGGGCGACAGTTAGGTAGCAAAACAGTCTTGTGGACTCAAGAATTTGTCAATCCAACTCATTAAATGCTCGACTCAATTCTGGGGTAACACAAACTAAGTTGGCCTGCGTCAACTGAAATTAAAGAAATTTCATCAAATTTCTCAGACTCAAGTCGGGCGCTACAAAAACTAAGTCCGCTTGCGCGAACAGAAACTTAACAAGGCTAGAAATAGCAGATTGTACCTAATTCACCACAAAAAAACATATGAATGCCAGCGAAATTTTAAGGAGATATACATCAGGAGAACTAGATTTTCAAGGTGTGAATCTCAGAGGGATATACCTGAGCGGTGCCGATTTAATTGGCGTCAATTTAAGCAGTGCTGACCTCTGGGGTGCAAACTTAGCGATGTCTTACCTGAGCAGAATTAACCTTCAGCGCGCAAATTTAACTAATGCAAAGTTGTGCGGTGCTAACTTAAATCAAGCAAACTTGAGCGGAGCAAATTTGTCCGATGCAGACTTTCACGGAGCGACTTTGCAAGGTGCAGACTTTCGCAAAGCCAACATCTCTTTGGCAGTTTTTATTGATGCAAATTTGAGCGATGCAGATATGCGAGGTGTGAATTTGCAAGGTGCAGATTTGCGCGGGGCGTGCTTGCGGGGTGCAAATTTGCGGAAGGAGGTGCGGATTTTTGAGGGTGCAAATTTGCGGGGTGCAAATTTGCAAGGTGCAGATTTGCGGGGCATCAATTTGCAAGGTGCAGATTTGACTAAAGCTAATCTCAGTCACGCTAATTTGACTGAAGCATTTCTGGGAGAAGCAAATCTGACTCAGGCGAATTTGAGCGAAGCTATTTTAGATGGCATATTTTTGACTGAAGCAACTTTGGTAGAAACAAATTTTTCCTGGGCTGTAATGGCAAATGCTAAGTTGGAAAGAGCTGTGTTACTTGATGCTGAATTGGCTGGTGCTAACTTGCGCGGTGCATTTATGACTGATGTTAAGTTGAGCAATGCTAATTTAATCATGGCTGACTTGAGCCGAGCTAATTTGGTGCGGGCTGATTTGAGTCGAGCTAATTTGAATCAGGCAAATTTGAGTGAAGCTGATATGACTGATGCTTACCTGGCTAGAACAGATTTGCGGGAGGCAATTTTGCACCGCACAACTTTGATTAGGGCAGATTTGAGCACTGCTAATTTAACGGGGGTTCAGTGGCGCGGTACAATTATGCCGAATGGAGAAATGCACGGATAATGACTTTTACTAGCAATTTAACGCTCTCGGCTAAATAGTTAATTTAATAGTTAATGCAATTTCGTACAATCCAAAAAAAGAGGATAATGCTGTGTTAGCTCCCGGAAAAATTTTACAAGAACGTTATCAATTGCAACAACGTTTAGGACGCACAGCGGCCGGTCATCAAACTTGGCTAGCAGTAGATTTAGCGTCTCAAGAACAGGTGACGCTGAAAATGTTAGCTTTTAGCCCGGAAATGCAGTGGGAAGAACTCAAGCTTTTTGAAAGAGAAGCACAAGTTTTGCAGGCGCTAAATCATCCCCGCATTCCTTGCTATCGAGATTATTTTTCCCTGGAGCGGGAAGCCGGAGCAGGATTGCCTTGGTTTGGATTAGTGCAAGATTATATTCCGGGGTTTTCACTTCAGGAATTGTTAGAAAAAGGCAAGCGATTTTCCGAGAAAAACGTGCAAAAAATTGCTACTGAAGTGCTGGAAATTTTAATTTATTTGCATGAATTAAGCCCCCCTGTTTTGCACAGAGATATTAAGCCGAGTAATTTAATTTGGGGCAAAGATAGGCAGGTTTATCTAGTAGATTTTGGCGCTGTGCAAGCTCAAGCGGCGGTGACAGGCGTAACGTTTACAGTTGTAGGAACGAGTGGCTATGCACCGTTAGAACAGTTTTGGGGTCGGGCGGTTCCGGCTTCCGATTTGTATGCTTTGGGAGCTACTTTAATTCATTTGTTAACGGGGATGACTCCTGCGGATTTGCCACAGAAAGATTCTCGGATTCAGTTTAGCGATCGGGTGAGTGTGAATCCCAGTTTGGTAAGCTGGATTGAGAAGATGACGGAAATCGCGTTAGAAAAGCGTTTCAGCGAGGCTAGAGAGGCTTTAGCAGCTTTGAAATCGGGAAACATACAAGGGGCTAATCTTCAAATTGAGACTGTGAGGAAAATTGCTAAACCGCGTCACAGTCGCATTCAAGTTAGCAAATCAGCGACGGAGTTAAACATTAAAATTCCCTCTGATTTAGTCAGATCTCCTTTTTCAGTTGCTTTTATGGGAATATTAATTATACTGCTATTTGGGCCGATAATCTTAGTATTCTGGCAAGTAAATTTTAGTATTGGATTAGGATTGTTTACGATTATAGCAAGTATTTTAGTTAAGATTTTTGGCAAGGGTAATAAAATTAAATTTAACCGGAACTACTTTAAACTGGAACATCAGATATTTGGTTGGAGTTATTCACAACAAACTGGGGAAATTTCGGAAATTTTGGGTACTTTTATATATGGCGTGGGTGCGGTACATGACATCAGGATTCGTTCAGGTAACAATATGAAAAGTTACTTTTATATTTTAGCAAAGAATTTGAAAGAAATTGAGGCGGCTTGGTTAGCGCAAGAAATTCAAGATTGGTTAAATTTAAGATAAATTTTTGTAGGCGAAGCTTTGGTGATTAATTTTTTTTGTACAATAGACATCTCCCAACTAAAAATGGGTCACGCGCTCACTTATCAGTATATCTTATTACGCGATCGCCCAAAAAACATTGATTATTAATTCAAATTTATCCCTTCACAGGCAAAACGATCGCAAACTCAGTGCCAACTCCTGGCTCTCCATTCACCTCAATGCTTCCGCCATGTTTTTCTACCGCAATCTGGTGGACAATTGCCAACCCCAATCCAGTTCCCTTTCCGACACCTTTCGTCGTGAACAAATGGTCGAATATCTGCTGTTTAACTTCCTCTTTTATCCCGGTGCCGTTATCAGCAATTTTAATTTTAATGTACCCTTCGCCGACTGTATCCGTGCAAATCGTGATCCGGTTGGGATTGGCGGTAATTTCGCTAAAACTGCGTCCTATATTTGACTCTTCTAAGGCATCGATCGCATTGGCAAGCAAGTTCATGAAAACTTGATTCAATTGACCGGGAAAACATTCGATTTTAGGGAGATTGCCGTATTTAGTTATCACTTCGATCTGCGGGCGGTGTTCGTTTGCTTTGAGGCGGTGTTTCAAAATTAAAATAGCGCTATCAATGCCTTCGTGAATATTAAAAGGAACTTTGTAGTCTTTGTCACCTCGGGAGAAGGTACGCAAACTATTGCTGATGCTGCAAATGCGCTCGCAGCCGAGTTGCATTGAATCAACCATCTTCGGTAAATCTTCCAAAAGATAATCGAGGTCTATCTCTTGGGCGTGGTCGGCTATTTCCGATTGCGATGCACCGGAGCGATACAATTCTAAGTGTTCGATAACATCTTCCAAACTTCTTTTACCTTCGCTTAAATTTCCAGAAATAAACCCAATCGGATTGTTAATTTCGTGGGCAACTCCGGCGACTAAATTACCCAATGCCGACATTTTCTCGCTTTGCACGATTTGCAGTTGTGCTTGTTGTAAATTTTTTAAAGTTCGTTCTAGCTGTTGATTTTGCTTTTGCAAAAGTTCGGCTGCTCGCTTGCGCTCAGTGGCATCCACACCCAAACCAATAATCCCGATTGTCTCGCCCTGGGAATTTTTTAACTGCACTTTCGTGATTTCTAAATCGTGTAGTTGACCGTCCACAAATCTGAGAGTTTCGCTGGAGTAATGCGGCAAATCTTGAGCAAGGCAGGCGGCATCTGAAACCATACAGCCCGCTGCATTCTCCCCCAGTATATCTTGATAATGATCGACAGCTAGGAAATCGCTCAGAGGCACGCCCACATCTTGAGAAAATGTCTTGTTCAAAAACTGTACTTTACCACTGGGATTCACCATCCAAATCCAAATCGGAGCGACATCAAGAATCGCTTGGAGCATTTTTTTCTGATCGGCAAGCTGAGCTTCGGTTCGGCTAATTTTTACTAGCGATCGCTCTAATTGTTGGTTGTAATCCTGATATTTTTTATAGAGCAGAGCATTTTGCAAACAGATGGCTGCCTGGGAGCACAGGAGATTGAGAAGTTGCAGGCGATCTCGGGTAAAAACTTTTGCGGTTAAGCGATTTTCCAGATACAAAATGCCGACTAAGTTGCCTCGATCGAGAATCGGCCAACACAACAGGCTCTGCGGCTGGTATTGGAGGATGTACGAGTCGGAATCCCAATCGCGTTGTTGGGCGAGCTCCCGAACAATCACAGGTTTCAATAAATTTTTAACGCAGTCAACAATTTTGAGGGGCAAGATATCGCTGTTTTCATCGAGTTTTGCGGATGATAAGTCAATCGCCCACTCGAGTCCAGAATTGTCGAGCGCGCTTGTAGCCGCAATTTCCCATTGATTGCCGTTTGGCAAAATCAGCGCTCCTTTGTCAGCTCCTGTATTTTTCATCGCCAGTTGCATCAGTTTGGCAATCAGTCGATCGAGTTCTCTTTCACTAGAGAGCGCTTGACAAGCTTTTAACAGTGTTGAAAAATTCCCGAAATCTGAGACGCTCGCCGAAACAGACGGATGAATGGATGGATGAATGGATGGATGAAGCGATTGATTGTGCCCAGCAGGTGTTGGAAAATTTGCTAATGGATTTGCAGGGACTTTTGCGGGTTCTAAAATCGGTTTTAACAATTGAGGATAACGTTTTTCTAAGTCGTCAATCTTGGCTCTATCTCCCCAGCGGACATAGCAATCATAGGCATCTATCATGTAGAGTCTGGCAATTTTTTCTCTTCCCAACGACAGGTAAAACTTAGCAGCGAGTTCGCAGGCAAGAGCTTCTTCATTGACATATTCGTTAGCTTTAGCTCCGGTAATAGCTCGATCGTACAGTTCCATTGCTTCTGCTGTCTGTCCCAAAACGCCGAGCAATTCTGCCTCAACCAGATCGAACTTGTGTTGGTAATTGAGCGGCGTATGGTGCGCGAATTCTTTGAGTTTTTTCTGACTAGCCCCAACGCGCTTAAGGATTTGTTGGCGCTCCGTCGGTGCGGCATCTGCATAGATTGCCAAATCTGCCAGCGCATCATAAAAGTCGTGCATCATCGTTACTAGCATCAAAACAGAATTCCCAAGATAAGGTTTGCCTCCATTTCCCCTGTCGATGGGCTACGGATTACGGCTCGAATATATCCCGAATCCGTAGCCTCTTTTTGCTAAATTTTATACACCTCCATCTGGCAGATAACAGTCTAGATTAATTAAAAGATTGGAAGGTTTAATGTATTTGTAAATAACCGATCTGCGTTCGAGTTCGTCAACAATGTCTGTTCGGTTGAGGACTATTTATACCGACCCAATTAACGGTCGCTAATGCAACTTTTTTAAATTTTAGCAGTACCGCCTCCCGGAAATCCTCAGCCACAACGAGGTAGGTTTGAGAATGTTAGCGGCGGGTGGTTGGTCTTTCTCCCGCAGGAACCGATCGATAGCCGATCGAGAATCTGTGTACAATTGCGCGATCGGGCGATATCCAGGTATTACCCTAGTCAAATATACTGCATTTATTATTGTGTCCATATCGGCTGACCTCAACCCAGACATTAACTTGACAAAACTTAGTCTATCTATCTTAGGGCATAAACACCATAATTTTCGAGCTGTCGATCAAAAAATCCAATTATCTATTAAAGAACAACATTTTATACTTTGGCGAGCGTGATTAAAGCTTATTACTTACGTATAATTTTCTGGGTTAATCTCAAATGCGATTCAATGAACGCAAAATACCGTAGAAACACCGCAGTATCATGTCTTAAAAAATACAAGGGGTAATTCATTGAATTTAATATAGCTCGATCGCCCAAATTTCCGCTACGCCGGTAAAAAAGTTATTACCTTAAAAATTCCAAATACAATCTATAGAAATTATAAAAAATCCATCGTGAAAGGAGTGGCACTCTAGTCCCCCCTAGAAAAGGACAGGGCCGTTGCATTGTGCTGAAACTCCCCCCTGCACTCTACTTCCGGGCTAATAGCCCTCCCAGGGGTTAAAACCAAATCAAATAGTAATAGGCAGTAGTCTTCACATGACCGAAAGCATCCAGGATACAAGCCCCCGGATTCATCCGTCCAGAAATAAAAAACCTGTATCCGATAAAGGAGCCCCCGAATTGATCCGTGGGGTCAGTCGATTTGAGATTTGAGATTTGAGATTTACCCCACAGATAAATCTGGGAGCTTGAACTAGGGTCTAAAATTTTTA
>Ga0164305_10001085_pt1 | contig 11045 bp, 5 predicted proteins | sample Whisoiple_237_MG_FD_110215 | JGI IMG/M metagenome (GOLD analysis project Ga0164305, IMG submission 110215) | Soil microbial communities amended with pyrogenic organic matter from upstate New York, USA - Whitman soil sample_237_MG | ecosystem: Environmental > Terrestrial > Soil > Agricultural... | reverse complement strand
TCGAGCGATCGCGATCGGACACAATGATATTGCTGCACTGCTAATTAACAACGGTACAGATGTCAATAATATAGATGGATCTGGCACAACTCCACTGCACAAAGCCGCACATTATGGCAATGTAAAAATCTTAAAATTGCTGATTGCTAAAGGTGCAGAAATTAATATCCAGGATAATCAAAGAAAAACTCCACTGGATATCGCCGCAGACTCGACAGATAGGGATACAGTAGCGTTGATGATTAGCAAACACGCAGATGTTAATAGCGAATACAAATATGGCAGAACCTTACTGCATATCGCTGTCGATTTCAAACTTAAGGATGCAGCCAAACAACTCATTGCCAAAGGTGCATTCGTTAATTCCAAAAATAACTTGCTTCAAACTCCCCTGCATCTTGCCACTACTCGAGGATCTCTAGATATCGCTGAACTGCTAATTGCTAAAGGTGCAATGGTTAACGTTAGAAATGTGAAGGGTCAAACTCCATTGTATCGAGCGATCGCGATCGGACACAATGATATTGCTGCACTGCTAATTAACAACGGTACAGATGTTAATAATATAGATGTATCTGGCACAACTCCACTCCACCAAGCCGCACATTATGGCACTGTAGAAATCTTAAAGTTGCTGATTGCTAAAGGTGCAAAGATTGACGCTAAAAACTCTTATGGCGACACGCCGCTAAAGATAGCAGAAACCGACTCGAATCCCAACCGAGAAGCAGCAGCCGAAATACTTAGATCTCACGGCGCGACAGACTAATTATCCAAAATCAACCCAGGCACAAAAATATGAAAACACTACAACAATCGGAAAAAATCCTTGCTGAAAGATATCGCATTCTCGGCAAATTAGGACAGGGCGGAGTTGGAATCACCTATGCTGCTGTAGATTTAAACAGCAATCAAAAAGTTGCACTCAAAGCTTTATCCCTGCGTCTGACAACTGAATGGAAGAAAATCGAGTTATTTGAACGAGAAGCCAAAACTTTATCGGGATTGAATCATCCGGGAATTCCTCGCTACATTGACTACTTTCAAGTGGATACTTCCCAAGATCGTTGTTTTTATATCGCCCAACAACTCGCACCGGGAAAATCTCTCGCACAATTGATAGAAAATGGCTGGAAACCCAATGAAGCGCAAGTTCGTCATATCGCCTATCAATTGCTAGAAATTCTAGCTTATCTGCAATCGCTGTTACCTCCTACTATCCACCGAGATATCAAGCCACAAAATATTATTCTGCAAAAAAATGGCCGAGTCTTCCTAGTTGATTTTGGCGCAGTTCAAAATACTTACCACCATACCGTTACTGGAGGCAGTACCGTTGTCGGAACCTACGGTTACATGGCACCTGAACAATTCAGAGGAAAAGCTGTATTGTCAACAGATTTGTATGGATTAGGAACAACGCTGCTTTTCCTATTAACCCAGAAATTTCCATCCGATCTACCCAGACAAAAGCAGAAGGTAAAATTCCGCGATCGCGTCTCTATTTCTCCAGAGTTTGCCGACTGGTTAGAGAAGATAATTGAACCCGCAAGTGAAGATCGATTTCACTCAGCAAAAGATGCTTTATCAGCGCTGCGAGGGGAACAGCCAAGCGGGATTAATACCGAAAAAATGTTTAAGCGATCGCCCCAATCACGAATTACTTTAATTGATGCTAAACGGTGGTTATTGATCAAGATACACCCCGATCGTTCACCTAGCAAAATCAAGTGTTTTTTCCAGTTCATTCATCGGAGTTATAAATTTTTACTTCCCTTCTCTTTGATTCTGGGATTTTTTATATTTAGCTTGTCTCAATACGCTGCTGCCGACTGGCTAAATAAATTATTTAACCAATTTTTCGTTATATCAATCCTAGCTATAATAATAGCTACCGTATTTTATGCTTTGATGTGGTTGTATAGGATTGATTATTATCTATTCACTAGACCAAGACCAATTCAAATCAGCCCTCAAGATATCCAGCGGGTAAAGTTGAGGGGAATTCATCTGCCATTGCTCAAAAAATCGATGACTTTTTGCGGGATTCGCGCTAAGCCGCGTAACTATTGTTTTGGCTTATTTTTGCCGCAAGCAGAGAAAGAATGGTTGGTAGGGGAATTGAGTGATTGTTTAAGTAAACTAAAATAAATCATTGTTGATATCCACAGAATTGATAAAAAACCAGTTTTTTTTCGGAGTGCGTGGATTAAATAAATGCGGAAGTATAGAAGATTTTATGTACTATTTTAGGCAATAATAATCATCAAGAAATCCTGGCTCGGGCATGAGAATAAAAATATCAAGAATCTCGATATTTATGAAATAGGACTGCAAAAGGGGAAGGCGATCGCACTTCTGGAATAGGTTGCTCAAATGATTACTTGAGAGTAGCGATCGCCTTGTCGATTGGTTATGCTTGAGTCTGGGCGATCGTTTATGTCAGTTTACTGACCAACAAAAATAAAGATGTTTGTGGTTAAATAGCGTAAAGGCAAGAAATATATCGCCGTCACAGGGGTAGTGTCGTTAAGCTCCTGTATCTCCTAAGCGTGAAGGTTCGATTGATGAGTATTTCTACTCGAAATAAAAAAACTATCCTGTTTTTAGCAGCCAACCCCAAAAATACCACCCCTGTGGACTTACAGAAAGAGGCGATGGAAATTGCAGAGGGGTTGCAACGCTCACAAAAGCGCGACAAATTTCAACTGGAGCAACAGTGGGCGGTGACGCCAAGAGAAATGCAGCGAGCCGTATTAGACTATAAACCAGAGATTGTGCATTTCTCTGGGCATGGTGCAGGAGAAAGCGGTTTAGCCCTAGAAGATGACATGGGGCAGATTAAGCTGGTAAATGCCAAAGCTTTGGCAGCTTTGTTTGAGGCGTTTAAGGAGTACGTGGAGTGCGTAATACTCAACGCTTGCTATTCAGAAGTGCAAGCTGACGCGATCGCACGTCACATTCCCTACGTGATCGGCATGAAGCAAGCGGTGGGAGATCGGGCCGCACGAGAATTTGCTGTAGGTTTTTACGATGCGTTGGCGGCGGGGGAGTCGATCGAATTTGCCTATAAATTGCGTTGCGTTAGTATCAGCATGGCTGGTATCCCAGAAGAACTTACTCCGGTATTAAAGAAGAAGTCGGATTTTTCTCAGTTGGATGTAGCAGAGCGATCGCCAGATGCTTCTGTTAGCGATATCCTTGAGGAGTCGTCGCCTGCGGTGGAAAATGCGCGATCGATCGCCGCACCTCCCCTTTCTCTTCTCAACTTAGACAACCCCGAAGGTTCTGTTAGTTTAGATTCACCCCTATATATTGATCGGCCTCCCATTGAATCGGACTCCTACCAAACTATTGTTAAGCCCGGAGCTTTAATCCGAATCAAAGCGCCCCGGCAAATGGGAAAAACTTCCTTAGTACAGCGAATTTTATACCGCGCCAAGGAACAGGGATATCAAACGGCTTATTTAAACTTTCAATGGGCTGATGGCAGTTTTCTCACCAATCTTGATGAGTTGTTGCAGTGGTTTTGTGGTGAGATTACCAATGAATTAAATTTAGAAGATAGGTTAGGAGAATATTGGAAAGGCGTTCTCGGCAGTAAAAATAAAACTACGAAGTATTTCCAACGCTATCTATTATCTAACACGGTTCAGCCTCTTGTTTTAGGGTTAGATGAAGTCGATCGGATTTTTCCGCATTCGGAAATAGCCACCGACTTCTTTGGATTATTACGAGCTTGGCACGAGCGGGGGAAAAATGAGGAAATTTGGAAAAAGCTGAGGTTAGTCATTTCTCACTCTCAAGAAGTTTATATTCCTCTCAATATTAATCAGTCGCCCTTTAACGTGGGATTGCCCATAGAGTTACCTGAACTCAATCAGAGACAGGTAACAGATTTAGTGAATCGACACCGATTAAATTGGTCAAATCAAGAGATTTGTGACTTGATTGAAATGGTGGGCGGTCATCCTTATTTAGTTCGAGTTGCTCTCTACCAAGTTGCTAGGGGGAGAATTACCTTAGATAGCTTGCTAAAAGTCGCTCCTACTGAAGAAGGCCCTTACTACGATCATTTACGACGGCATTTAGTTAACTTGGAAAAAGATGCACAACTAGCAGCAACAATTAGACAAGTGATTAACAGCGAAGAACCTGTAGAGATTCACACCGGAGAGGCTTTTAAATTGCGAAGCATGGGGTTGATCAAATTTCAGGGAAATGCTGTAATGCCATTGTGTGGTTTGTACCGTCAATATTTTCGGCATCGCCTAGCCTCTCCCCAAGCGAATCTGACTCCTGTGCAACAAACTAATAACCAATCAAGCTTGCGCGTAGAGAGTAATTTAGCAGCTATTATTTTTTCGGATGTAGTTAATTCCACCGCTTTATCAGTTGCCAACCAAAAGCTGACACTAGAATTAGTGAATCGAGATTTCAACATCATCCGAGGCATCTGCGCTAAACATCAAGGCAAAGTCCTTAAAGAAATGGGCGATGGTTTATTAATTTGCTTTCCAGAAAGTGCCGTAAAAGCAGTTGCCTGTGCGTTAGAAATACAGCGAAGTTTCGCCGAAGCTGCTACAACCTTACCTCCTAGTCATGTTCTGCAACACCGCATTGGTATTCACTTGGGGGAAATATTCTCTTTTGAGAAGGATATTAGGGGGGCTGGTGTAAATTTAGCGGCTCGTTTAGAAGGGAAAGCAGAGCCAGGAGGAATCTGTATTTCTGAAACAGTTTATCAAGTCGTTAAAACCCATTTATCTTTAAATGTGATTGACTTAGGTATGCAACAGTTAAAAGGAATTCCTGAACCTGTACGGCTGTACAAATTGATTCCTTAATTTGCTAATTTTCCACCTATGAATTAACAAGAACCTATGAAAGATTATCAATATCAAGTTGGAGGGAGCCTGCCTGCCAATGCCCCAACTTATGTCACTAGAAAGGCTGACGAAGAACTTTATCAAGCTTTAAAAGCCGGAGAATTCTGCTATGTTCTCAATGCCCGACAAATGGGAAAATCATCCCTGCGAGTGCGGACAATGCAGCGGTTACAAGCAGAGGGAATCGCCTGTAGTAGCATTGATATCACAGAAATAGGCACCTCAGATATTACGCCAGAAGAGTGGTATGCAGGTGTGATTGATAGCATCGTCAGCCGATTAGATTTGTATGACATTTTTGATTTAGATGAATGGTGGGAGCAGAATAGATTACTATCCAATGTTAAACGATTTAGTAAATTTATGGAAGAAGTATTACTCAAGAATATCTCAAAAAATATAGTAATTTTTGTCGATGAATCGGACAGCTTAATTAGCTTAAATTTTAAAATAGAAGATTTTTTTGCTGTAATTCGTGATTGCTATAATAATCGGGCAGATAAACCCGACTATCGTCGATTAACCTTTACAATGTTGGGGGTGGCAACTCCCTCAGATTTAATTCAAGACAAGCGACGCACTCCGTTTAATATTGGTCGAGGGATAGAGTTAACGGGGTTTCAATTAGCAGAAGCCCAACCTTTGGCAGTCGGGTTAGAAACTGAAGCAGAAAATTCTCAAGCTTTGTTAGAAGCAGTATTATATTGGACGGGCGGACAGCCATTTTTAACGCAAAAAGTTTGTAAATTACTGTTCGATATTGCCAACTCTACACCCATTAAAAATCCCGCTGAGTGGGTAAAAAACTTAGTCCGAGAAAAGGTGATTGAGAATTGGGAAGGGCAGGATGAACCAGAGCATTTAAAAACGATTCGCGATCGCATTTTACGCAGCGAACAACGGGCAAGTCGGTTGCTGGGACTATATCAGCAAATTTTGCAGCACAATGCAATAGCGACTGATGATACTCCCGAACAAATGGAACTGCGATTAACTGGGTTGGTGGTTAAGCAGTCTGGCAAACTTAAAGTTTATAACCGGATTTATCAATCGGTTTTTAACCTTGATTGGGTGGAAAAGCAATTAGCGAATCTCCGCCCTTACAGCGAAAGTTTTAAAGCTTGGATAGATTCTGATTGCCAAGATGAATCGCGGCTGTTGCGGGGTCAAGCCTTGCAAGATGCTCAAACTTGGGCCGCAGATAAAAGTTTGAGCGATTTGGATTATCAGTTTTTAAATGCCAGTCGGGAAGTCCAACAACGGGAAGTTGAACGAGAGTTAGAAGCACAGAGACAAGCGAATAAAATTTTGACTCAAGCGAATCAGACGCTAATTAAAGCAGAGCAATTGGCTACCTATAAAGTCACTCAAGCTCAGAATTTAGCAAATGTCATCCAGGAAACTGCTTTTTCTAATGAATCATTTCGTTCAGGGCAGACATTCCAAGCACTGTTGGAAGCATTAAAGGCAGGCAAAGCATTCAAACAACTAGATGCTTCAGCCGAGACGACAAAACATATTAGAGGGCGAGTGATAGCTGCGCTGCAACAAGCAGTGTCCGCAGTAAAAGAGCGCAATAGTTTGGAAGGGCATAGCAATTCTGTCAGAAGCGTCGCCTTTAGTCCAGATGGCTTGACATTGGCTTCTGCAAGCTTTGACAACACCATCAAACTGTGGAACCTGCAAACCCAAAAATCCATCGCTACCCTCACCGGGCATAGGAATTCTGTCAGAAGTGTCGCCTTTAGTCCAGATAGCAAAACTTTGGCTTCTGCAAGCTTTGACAACACCATCAAACTGTGGAACGTGGAAACCCAAAAACCCATCGCTACCCTCAGAGGGCATAGCAATCAGGTCTTGAGTGTCGCCTTTAGTCCAGATGGCAAAACTTTGGCTTCAGCAAGCAGTGACAACACCATCAAACTGTGGCACCTGCCAACCCAAAAACCCATCGCTACCCTCACCGATCACAGCGATTCGGTCTGGAGTGTCGCCTTTAGTCCAGATGGCAAAACTTTGGCTTCAGCAAGCAGTGACAACACCATCAAACTTTGGAATCTGCAAACCCAAAAACCCATCGTTACCCTCACCGGGCATAGGAATTCTGTCAGAAGCCTCGCCTTTAGTCAAGATGGCAAAACTTTGGCTTCTGCAAGCAGTGACAAGACCATCAAACTGTGGAACTTGGAAATCCCACAACCCATCGCTACCCTCGCCGAGCATAGCAATGAGATCAATAGCGTCGCCTTTAGTCCAGATGGCTTGACTTTGGCTTCGGCAAGCTTTGACAACACCATCAAACTGTGGAACGTGGAAACCCAAAAACCCATTGCTACCCTCACCGGGCATAGCAATCCGGTCTATAGCGTCGCCTTTAGTCCAGATGGCTTGACTTTGGCTTCGGCAAGCTTTGACAACACCATCAAACTGTGGAAGGTGCAAACCCAAAAACCCATCGTTACCCTCGCCGGACATAGCAATCCGGTCATTAACGTCGCCTTTAGTCCAGATGGCTTGACTTTGGCTTCGGCAAGCAGTGACAACACCATCAAATTGTGGCACGTGCAAACCCAAAAACCCATCGCTACTCTCACCGGGCATAGCAATCCGGTCATTAGCGTCGCCTTTAGTCCAGATGGCAAAACTTTGGCTTCGGCAAGCTTTGACCACACCATCAAACTGTGGCATCTGCAAACCCAAAAACTAATTGCTACCCTCAACGGGCACAGCAATCTGGTCTATAGCGTCGCCTTTAGTCCAGATGGCAAACTTTTGGCTTCTGCAAGCAGCGACAACACCATCAAACTGTGGAACGTGGGAACCCAAAAACCCATCGCTACCCTCACCGAGCATAGCAATTCTGTCAGAAGCGTCGCCTTTAGTCCAGATGGCAAAACTTTAGCTTCGGCAAGCTTTGACCACACCATCAAACTGTGGAACGTGGAAACCCAAAAACCTATCGCTACCCTCACCGGGCATAGCTATTCGGTCTATAGCAGCGCCTTTAGTCCAGATGGCTTGACATTGGCTTCTGCAAGCTTTGACAACACCATCAAACTGTGGAACGTGGAAACCCAAAAACCCATAGCTACCCTCACCGGACACAGCGATTCGGTCTGGAGTGTTGCCTTTAGTCCAGATGGCTTGACTTTGGCTTCTGCTAGCAGTGACAACACCATCAAACTGTGGAACGTGGAAACCCAAAAACCCATAGCTACCCTCACCGGGCATAGCGATTCGGTCTGGAGCGTCGCCTTTCGTCCCGATGGCTTGACTTTGGCTTCTGCAAGCAGTGACAAAACCATCAAACTGTGGATTTGGGATTTCGATAAACTAATGGCATTAGGTTGCAATTGGATTAGCGATTATCTCAGAACCAATCCGAAAGCAACAGAAGAGGATAAACAGATGTGTGCTGATTACCTTAGCCAAGAGTCAATCAAATAGAATTTAGGCAAAAACCGCCAGCCAGCCAGATGTTCGCCCTACATTTTTTTTACCACTACTTCCACTTTTTACGTTGTCCATTCCTCACTCGCATCAGTCACAACCCTAATATTTCGCAGCCGCGAATATTCATCCACAACTGCCGCCAGCATCGGATTATTAAATCTTGCTATTTAATTTTCACTTTTGTAGTTAGGCGAGGTTTGGGGAGTTCAAAAGGCGGTAGGTGCTAACTCTGAGGGATATGGCACTGATGTCCCTTTGAATATAAAGTGTAAAACTCCTGGAGTGCTGACATTTGTTCTCTCAATCTAGATATCTCTACATCCAAGGGAGGGAGTAGTTTCTCAAGGTGGCGAACCTCACTAAACCACAGTCGTAACTCGGGTTTGAGATTTGCATAGAGCGTTTCGGGACAGGAGAGTAATATTGCTGTTATTATCTCTGCTACGAATGGCTGTTGCTGCCACTTCCCTAAAACAGACATTGCATCCGAGTCATCGCTTGACAAGCATTGGTGAACAATATCAAACAGTGAATTTAACTCAATAGCTGCCCGTAATTTCTCAAGTGTCTCTGCTGTCTCTGAGGAGGTATCCACCATAGTTGTGAATTCAACAGGCCAATGGTGCAGGATGGTACTGACAAATGAAGCAATTGAATCAGGTTGCTCTTTTCTCAGAATGTCTGGGAGTATTTCTGCAAAGTAAGTAGCAACACTACGCCACTGATATAAATCACAAGCAACATGAAAAAAGGTTTCTGGCAACATTTCACTCTTCTGCAATAAAATATAACCTCGACATTGATTAGTGACGGGATCGAGAGGTTCAAAGGCTTGCCATAACAAAGGCAGAGAAACCCAGTGAGGTGGATATTTGAAACGGGCAACATCCAGCAGAAGAACTAGATCCCGCTTTGGATGATAGCCACCAATTGGTGAAAAGTGACCATCACCCGTTTGTCCCAATACCTTTCGGCTGTAGGAAACAACTAGATGAATATCACCTGACGCCGCACTCACCTCCTCAACTGCTTGCCGAAAGTTTTCCAAGCTGCTTTGGTGGTAACGATTAGGTTTTACAACAGCACCGTTGCAACGTGCTATACAGACAAACTCATCAAAGGTGATACCGTTTTCTTTAATGACTGAAAGAGGTAAGCAACAGTCTAAAAATTCTTCTCCATACCATCTCCACACCCCTTTCCAAATGCGACCCGGATCGATGGATAAGGCATTAAGAACCACAACTAAACTACCCAATCCACAAAAAGCGGGTTCTGCTTGAGTGTGAAACTGTTCCGCTAGAGCAAAATACCCTTCCATACCTCCCAATGCCAACGCTTCTCGAAATATTTGCTTCCCCTCTACGGAGGAAAAGGCAATAGCAGAATCGGGGAGTGAACGACGATAAAACCCTTGAGCAGACATTGAGTGTTTTAACCCTGATTGCTTATGGTGCTAATAAGTATTATGCAACATCCTCACATTGATAACGATGAATGCACTTATTTACTATTTTGTTTCCATTTTAGCAATAAAAGGCTCCGAAGGTTTGACTTTCGGAGTGCAAACTTAAACAACGCGACCATTGTTATTAGATAACATTCACCCAAAAATCAGCCGTCACAACTTCACCATTGCGCTGGAACTGCCCCCAGAGTTTGTACATTCCAGGTTGCGGAAACCGAGTCATAAAATGAATTTTCCCAGGAGGGGTTCCTTTCAGGGCATGAGCATGAATGTAATTCGCTTCTGTGAGAACAGGAGATTGACGTAAAATGACCAAATGCCCTGCTTCTCCTAAGTAAGGTTGTAAATCGGTTACAGGCTGATTATTCGCAGTATCTTCTAGGTGCAACATGACGGTTACTTCCTCACCTGCCTTGACTTTTGTGTCAGAGAGGATTAAGTCAACTTTAGTATTGGCTAAGGTTTTTGTGTGACTCATATTTATTGCTGAGGGAGATAGAGTATTTCCCGGAACGCGAACTTTAAGCACAGAAATTTGTTCAGATTGTCCCGAGGGTTTGTAGTCACTAAAAAAAGTATAATTCCCGGTTTTTGGGAACTGAGATTTAATTTCAAAGCGCCCATTGCCTTTGTAGCTTGGGTGAAGATGAGAGAAAAAGTTAAGGTCATCACTCACCATAATTAAGTGCATGAGTTTTTCTTGAAATCTGTCAAAATTTTTAATTGCCTTACCCGTTGAGTCTTGAATGTTAATTGTTAGAGGAACATCAGTATTGGGAGCAATATTTCCTGGGGTTGTCAGTTCTGCTTTGGCAAATACACTCTGGTTTAGATGACTAGCCTGATTTGTTGAATGTGCATCATGTCCGTGATTTGTGTCTTTCATTTCATGTTCTTCTTGGTGATTAGTTACGGCCTCTACTGCTGTTTCACTGGTTTTAGTTGATAACGAGCAACTTTGGGCAATTAAGAAAGTAATGACAACAGCAATCGCAGTGTTGAAAGTGTTAAAACGGTTCATTCGACTTCCTCCTAAAAACTGGCTAAACAAGTAAGGTAACTGTACTAACGAATGTCAAACATCAGTAATTGAGCTTCAACTAAAAATATTTTAATCTCTCCATTTAACTGGAGAGTCAAGAGGTAAATTATAAAAATCCCAAAATTTTTTATCGCAGAAGGTGAAGAGCAAGTCCAACAATATTTTCAGCAATTAATGATAGCCTAATTACCTT
>Ga0164305_10001084_pt1 | contig 11046 bp, 7 predicted proteins | sample Whisoiple_237_MG_FD_110215 | JGI IMG/M metagenome (GOLD analysis project Ga0164305, IMG submission 110215) | Soil microbial communities amended with pyrogenic organic matter from upstate New York, USA - Whitman soil sample_237_MG | ecosystem: Environmental > Terrestrial > Soil > Agricultural... | reverse complement strand
CGTCAGCCACGGCCTTGTCGCGCACGAGGTCATGGTATACCCCGTCGACCGCAGCAAGCTCCTCGCCGCAGACCTCCACATAGTGGGTCGAAGTGCCGGTTATGGTAAATCTGTGTGTCTGATCGGTCATGCAGGAATGTACCTCAAATGTGCCATCCCGGAACAGACACCGCAGCAAAGGCCGTTTTACCAATCAGCGGCGGCGTCGCGAATGCAGGACGCGAGCAGCTCGGATTGTCGGTTCAGGCGACCCTCTAGCTCAACCCACGGACGGTCGCCTCGCTTTATCGGCGACCACTCCAATTTCCACTCGCTAAAGAGCTCAAAGTACGAGTTCACAACACGGAACTGGCCATCCCGCGCGTCAATCCGAAGTGCGGTCCGCATATCCCGACTGAACGGGGAGATAGATGCTCTGCCCAGATAGTTGATAGCCACAACGGTTCCGACAGTCGTGTCCGAGCTCTGGACGGTCGCAATGTCGGTCCGCCCCGATGACGCGTGTTGGTTGACGCATCCTATTGCATGACGGGTGATCGTTTCTCTGTCGGCGACCACCTCATAGACAGGGCTGATTAGTGGCTCACTACCCGATTGGGTTTCAGCAACGAGAAGAAGCGCGACTATGAACACGGAGACCCTTGAAGTGACTTAACTGATTGATTGAACTAGCATTTGGACTTGCCGAAAGGCAACAGGCCGAGTCGATCGCGGGAAACCCTTCCATTCCATTGCACCCCCCCCCAACATCCGTGCCGCCAATGGAGGTTGTGCTTTCCTCTCGATCCATGGATGTATAGCTCCAACCGGGGGGCGACGGATCGGCAGCACTAGAGTGCTGTGTCAGAGTCCCTCTGTCTGACGAAATGGGCCCTAGGCCTTTCAGTTCATGGGGGCATTGGCGTGGGATTGATTAGAGCGGCGTTCGGAGCGATCGGCGGCTCTCTGGCGGATCAGTGGAAAGACTTCCTGACCGTCCCCTCGAACCTCGCGCCCACAGCCGCACTTTTTCCTGCCGTCCCGGTCGGCACGAACGCCGGGCGCGGGTCGAACGTGTATGGATCCCGGTCGATCATCACGAATGGCTCTCGTATTGTCGTTCCTGAAGGCTACGGACTTCTGCTCTTCCAGGATGGCGAACTGACCGGCTTCGCAAGCGATCCGGGCGGCTATGTCTGGCAGTCCGAAAACATCGAGTCCCAATCCCTGTTTGCGGGGGACACGGTTGCGACGTCGCTCGTTCGACAGTCATGGGAGCGGTTCAAGTTTGGCGGGCGGCCGAGTGGCCAGCAGCTCGCGCTATTCGTCAGCCTGAAGGAACTCCCGCACAACAAGTTCGGGACCCAATCAGAAATCTACTGGGACGACGCTTACCTCAACGCACAGGTGGGCGCGACGACTAGAGGCACCTACAGCATGAGGATTATCGACCCAATCCTCTTCGCGAAGCAGTTCGTGCCAGCCTCTTATCTGCAGGGGCAGGAGTACTTCGACTTCACCGATCGTGAGAACGCCGCTGCAAACCAGTTGTTCTCGGAGGTGGTCGGCTCGCTGGCCGCAGCCTTCAGCGCCTATACAAACGATGCGGGCAAGGGGAACCGCATTACTAAAATCCAGCAGGATTCAGTCGGCTTCGCTGCGTCTCTCGGGCAAGCGGTAGAGGATGGATATCAATGGCTGGAGACGCGCGGGCTCGCTATCTCCAAGGTCGCCATCCTCGGGATTGAATACGATGAGCAAACGCGAGACCTGCTCAGGACCGTTCAACGCGCCGACGCTTTGACCGGCGCCCGCGGAAACGCCAACCTTCAGGCTTCCGTGGCGTCGGGCATCGCCGCCGCGGGGGAGAACGCCGGCACCGGGGGGCTTCTGGGAATGGGCATCGCCGCGGGTTCGATCGGCCTCTCAGACATGATGCAAAAAGCGCCATCAGCCGAACCGGCCTCCAATGCTCGGCCGAGCCAGGATTTGGTGACGGTGCTCGAGAACTTGAAGCGGGCTCTTGATGCCGGCCTGATTGACCAGTCTGAATTCAACGCCGCCAAAGCCCAAGCGCTCGGATTGTAAGCATGAACTTCCGACCAGCGCCCTCCAAATGAAACTCGTCAACTGCACAAAATGCGGAAGTAACGACCTATTCGAAGAGGGCCGTTACGTTGTGTGCTCTTACTGTCGGATCAAGTTCACGCCTAATCCAGAAGATGTGCGCGCTCCTAAGTCTGTCATATCTGTATATGATGACATCCAGGCTCTAATTCTGCGTTGCCAAAACGAGCCGCATAACAGGAAGCGTATCGCTGGATTAATACTAGATATAGATCCATCAAATATAGAAGCTCAAAAGTACTTGAGATAGGGGCGGGAAATGAAAACCAAAGATATCGCGACCAAATATCGCATTAGCCAAAGTAAGTTCGACGACTGGCTAACCAAGACTAAGCCCGTCCCATTTAAATCTAGCATGATGGGCGGAATCTCTATCGATAGTGACGCCGATGTGGAAGTGGCGGTTAGTCGGTTTGAGCAGCACGTCGCGGAACTCGATGCCCGTGCTTCTGAAGAACGTGCGGCTCAGGACGCACAGCGGGCTGCGGTAGAACGAGCAGCTGAAGAGAAGCGCAAGGCTTTGGCCAGTATGCTTATAACTTCAGGTTTTAATTTCGACGGCTACACAATCACCAAATACTCTGGCTACATTTCCGGAGATGACGTGGTTCAGATCGATCGGGGAACGTCTGGATTTTTCTCCAGCGCGACGAACGTCGGCGACAGCCTCATGAAGTCCCTTTCAGGCATCAGGCGGAAGGCTCTCGCTGAGCTGAAGGAAGCCGCCTACGATCTTGGATGCAACGCGGTCGTCGGCGTGGACTTCGACTACCTGACCCTCGACCCGGAAACCGCGTCGTCGAGCGGCGGCACGATGTACCTGCCCTACGTGTTTGGGGTGACTGCCAACGGCAATGCGGTCATCATCGAAAAGAATTAGCGCGTCCGATCCTCCTCTAGAACCCCACCTTCTGCGTGGCATTGAGCCGGCAGGCGAGTGGGGTTCGCGCGTTCGCCTGCAGGCGCAGGAGCTATTCAACCTCGAGCCAGAACTTGCGCGGGTCGTTGAGCGTGACTTCGAAACCGCGCGAGCGGCTGGGAACATTGTGAATCGGGATTGCTATGTCTTTGCTCACCAACTTTGCGCGAGGCGTGAAGGTAGAACTGATCGCCAAGCTCGCCACATCGTATGAGGCTTACGACGGGGGCACGCTGATCAAGGGCGTGGCACCCCACAACATTCGCGATTATTTCCGGAAGTATGGGAGCACAGCTCGCAGGTTCGAGCACATAGAGGACGGGAATATCTACATCGGCTACGTCCGGATTTCGGGGAAGCCGGAGTTCCTATCCGGCGTCGTTTTGTCCGGCGAAAACGCCGTTGCGGTGAGCTTCGATTCTGAGGTCGAGGAGAGCAATGACTTCCTGACCTTGATGGCCAAAAAGGAGTTTGCGGACAGGATGACGCTCGCGGTCCAGCGAGCGACCGCAATGATCAACAAGGCGGTGCCGCCGGTCCAACCGGCATCTCAACTGCAGTCGACGGCAGCAACATCAGCGCGGAGCGGACAGGCTCGAGATTCCAACAACGCGATTGGCTGGATGTCTATCCTGGTTGCTGGCGGGGTAATCGTGGCGCTGCTTCTTATCCTCGTCCCTCCGATGATCGAGAAACAGACGGCCGCTCCGTCCATGGCGGGCTCCACCGTCAGTGGCAGCTATGAAACTGGCGTGGAGTACAGCGCCCCTTCGGACACGGTCGATCGTTCGATGGCTCCCTCATCGCCTGAGGAGATCCATGGCGACACCTCGCTGACTTATGGGATGTTGGATTCCATCATGGGTGGGGCTGACGCGTTTCTAAATGTGTTTCGAAGCGGCGGGATGATCGAAGCTGTCGCCTACAGCGAAAATTGCTTGAGCCAAGCAAGAGCCTCGGCCCAGATCAGTGCTGTCGATGAGTGTGCGGCGTTCGATTTTACAGCGCAGTTAACCGACGAGGCATTAAGCGCCGGGAACGGGTTTCCGCTCCAGAATTATTTTCGTGAAACCAACGCAAGGCTCGATGCTGCGTATGCGCGTTTCCCTGAACATAGCCCGGAGCGGCTGGCCTTGATCCAACGCCAAACTGCTGTGGTATTGAGCGATACAGTCAGCGGGACGCCCAACTGAAACGGGCACTACGTTGAGGCCGTGGGAGTGTCGGCGTGTGCGTTTTGCAGGTATGGCGCAGGTCAGATTTGAGGGGTTTCCCACGTTAAGTCGCGTAACTTAGGAAGCGACCTTACTCGCCCCTCAGGCCAGTCTGGGAAGGGGCTGGGTTAGGGTGCCGGACCTCGGTAAAATCTGGCCCAGAATCATTGCCTGCAAGGCTTCTCGGGCAAGAGTGGAGTAGCCTTCGTAATGCGGGGGTCAGGTGTTCGAGTCACCTAAGCGGCACCATTTCTCCGCATGGAGAAACAGTCCAAACAAATCAATATGTTGGCCGTCGAGATCCGGGCGGGGTGAGAGTTTCCCCGGCAACAGGGGTGACATTTTTCGGCTCGGTGAGGCAAGAACGATATGCCACTCGTAAAACGCTGGAACACGGCCGTAAGCGTGGTGGCTGACCACCTTCAGGTCTTCGCCTTTCTAGGTCTGACCTTTGCGGGTGCAGTTGGGGCCGCTGCTTGGTTCTCTGCTAGAGCAACCGGGCTCCTGCAGCCGTACGCGCCCCTGTCCTAATTTGTGGTGAGCCTCATCTCATTCCTACTGGCCAGCGCCGCCTTTTGGTTCATCGCCTCCGGGATCAAGAAAATAGCGACGGCCTCTTCCTCGGGAGACGATGCGTCCGATGCAGATAAACGCTCTCATTCAGGACCTTGGGCAGGTGTGGCCAAGGCAAACCTAGCGGTTTGGAAGCAAATCGATCTGCTCACGCTGGAGCAAGCGGCGTGCTTCTGGGCCGGAGTGGAACCGCCCCCTGTTCCGGACAAGATACTGTTGGGCGAGGCGGCAGCGCGGCTGGTGCAACTACGTCAAGCAGCTGCGAGCGGAAACCTTGGCGGCGTTCGCGCTCAGTGGCTTAATCTGAAGGACCCCGCTAACCCGGTCCAAGTGCCGCCGAACACCCAAGTCAGACGTGGCCACCTGAAGGCTTTTGCCAAGAGCATCGGGGAACGACCCGGATTTCTCGCCGACTGAGTAGTCCACGCGCGGCCCCTTAGGGTCTTCGAGCGGGGACCGTAGCTTTAGATTGCGCGGCGGCCTAAGCGCCGCAATAGTGCCACCGGATGGCAACTCCTGAACAGAAGGCCCGAGTTCTGATCGACGCCCAGCTTGGGGCGTCCGGTTGGGTCATTCAGGATCGCGACGAGATGAACCTCGGCGCCGCCTTGGGGGTCGCTGTCCGCGAATACCCGCTCTCTAGTGGCCCTTGCGATTACCTGCTGGTGATAGATCGGAAGGCCTGCGGGGTCATCGAGGCGAAACCCGAGGGGATGACCCTCTCAGGGGTCGCAGAGCAGGCCAGCGGGTATCAGCACAAGCTCCCCGGCCACTTGGGCAACTGGGGCGACCCTCTCCGTTTTGACTACGAGGCTAGCGGCTCGGAGGTTCTCTTCAGCGACCGCGTCGACCCCGAACAGCGGTCTCGCTACCTCTTCAGCTTCCACCGGCCTGAGACGCTTCACGAGTGGCTCAAAACCGAGTCCTCGCTCAGAGCGCGGCTGCAGAGCCTTCCGCCGCTTGACGCCACCGGGCTTCGGGATTGCCAGGAAGAGGCGATCACCGCGCTGGAGAAGTCCCTCGCCGAAGGAAAGCCGCGCGCGCTCGTTCAGATGACCATGGGGGCAGGCAAGACCTTCACCGCCGCGACCCTCGCCTACCGGCTCCTCGCCCACGCAGACGCCAAGCGCATCCTGTTCCTGGTGGACCGCAACAACCTCGGGCGTCAGACCCTCAAGGAGTTCCAGGCCTACCGCCCGCCGGGGACAGGACGTCTCTTCACCGAGCTCTACAATGTCCAGCGGCTCGGAACGGCCGGGCTCGACAGCGACGCCAAAGTCGTCATCTCGACGATCCAGCGGGTCTTCGCCCAGTTGACCGGAACGGAGCTCAGCGAGGAGGACGAGGAAGCCAGCGCGTACGAAGGGGAGACCTCAGGGGCACCCAAGGCCGTCGCCTACAGCGCCAAGCTCCCTCTTGAGACCTTCGACATTGTCATCGTCGATGAGTGCCATCGATCAATCTACGGGAGCTGGCGGCAGGTCCTGGAGTATTTCGACGCCTTCACCATCGGCCTCACCGCGACGCCCTCCGTCCACACGCTCGGCTATTTCCAGAAGAACCTCGTCGCCGAGTATCCCTACGAGCGCGCGGTCATCGACGACGTGAACGTGCCCTTCGAGGTATTCCGTATCCGCACCGAGATCGGCGAGCGGGGCAGCAAGGTCCCTGCAGGCTTCACGGTCCCCCGTCGGGACCGGCATACCCGCCGCCAACGGTATGAGGAGCTGACCGACGACCTCGTCTACTCGGCTGCCGAGCTCGACCGATCCGTCATCGCGCCCAACCAGATCAGGACCGTGCTGGAGACCTATCGCGACACTCTCGCGACCGAGCTTTTCCCCGGCCGGGGCGAGGTGCCCAAGACGCTCATCTTCGCCAAGGACGACCACCACGCCGAGGAGGTAGTCCACATTGCGCGAGAGGTGTTCGGCAAGGGCAACGAGTTCGCCAAGAAGATCACCTACAAGACCGGAAACGTGGACCCCGAGACGCTGATCTCGGCCTTCCGCAATCAGTTCAACCCGCGCATCGCCGTGACGGTGGACATGATCGCCACCGGCACCGACATCAAGGCGGTCGAGGTCCTGATGTTTCTCAGGGACGTGAAGTCATCCCTCTATTTCGAGCAGATGAAGGGGCGCGGCGTCCGCACCATCAACGCGGCCGACCTCGCGAAGGTGACCCCCGACGCCAAGGGCAAAGACAGGTTTATCCTGATCGACGCTGTAGGCGTCACCGAGAGCGCCAAGACGATCTCCGCACCGCTCGAACGGGAGCGGGTCGTTTCATTCGACAAGCTGCTCGAACAGGTCGCGAGCGGGCGCAACGACCCCGACGTGGTGTCAACTCTGGCGGCTCGCCTGGCTGCGCTCGACCGAAAGCTGTCAGAGGAAGACCGCGCCCTCGTCGCCAGCGAGACAGGGGGTCGGACGCCGAAGGATATCGCGGCGACGCTGCTTGGGGCGCTCGACAACGATTTCATCGCCCAGGTCGCAGGAACGACCCTCCCAACCACCGCAACACCTGAACAACTCGACGAGATCGGCGAGCGCCTGCGGAAGGAAGCTCTCTACGTCTTTGACGATCCCAAGGTGCGTAAACTGCTTATCGAGCTGAAGACCCAGAGCGAGGTCGTGATCGACGAGTTCAGCTACGACGCTGTGATCTCAACCGGGTTCGACGAGAAGGCGGCGACGGAGATGACCGGCCGGTTCAAGGCGTTCTTGGAAGAGCAACAGGACGAACTCACGGCCCTCACTATCCTCTACGGCAAGCCCTATGGGGCCCGCAGGCTGACCTACGAGAGCTTGGAGGAGCTCCGGGCGGCGCTCGCCCGCCCGCCTTGGCTTCTGGAACCTGTCGCGATCTGGCACGCCTACAAGCGCCTCTCCAACGGGGCCATCAAGGCCAATCCGGGGCGTGTCTTGACCGACGTCGTCGCACTGGTCCGCTACGCCTTGGGCCAGCGTGACAGCCTAGCCCCCATGTCTTCGGAAGTCGCGGGACGGTTCAATCTTTGGATCGGTCGGGAGGAACGCGGAGGCCGGACGTACACGGCTGAACAGCGGGGCTGGCTGGAGGCGATCCGCGATCACCTTGCGGCGAACATTGACCTGCACCTGCGAGACCTTCAGGAACTCCCCCAGTTCACCGAGCGGGGCGGCGTTATTGCGGCTCGCCAGGCGTTCGGAGCGCGGCTCGACGGACTGATCGAAGAGCTAGCGGACGCGCTGGTGGCGTAGGGGGAAGAAGTGTCAAAGGGAGCGAAGAAGGCGACGGTTCACTCGGGGCCGGTCGAAGGGCCGTGGGAACTTCCGGATGGCTGGCATTGGGACCGCCTGGGTGACCTTGGAGGCTGGTCTGGCGGAGGCACGCCTTCAAAGGCGAACCCAGACTTCTGGATCGACGGGACGGTGCCTTGGGTGTCTGCGAAGGACATGAAATCCAGCTACATCGACGACACAGATGACCACATCACGGACGCTGCGGTGGAGAGGTCGTCAGCGAAACGCATACCCGCCGGGTCGGTCCTGTGCGTCATGCGGTCTGGCATTCTCAGACACTCGTTCCCAGTCGCAGTGACCCTCCGCGAAGTGACGATCAACCAAGACCTACGTGCGCTCAAGCCTCGGGCAAACGTCAATCCGGTGTTTCTCGCGCACTTCTTGAAACGTACAGAACGCGACATTCTTCACGAGTGCTCCAAGGACGGCACGACCGTAAACAGCGTCGACAACGGCCGTCTGATGTCGCGACCCGTGCCAATGCCGAGTCGAGAACTGCAGGATCGTATCGTCGCTCGCATCGACGAACTGAACGCCTTGATTGATGAAGGCGAGCGACGACTTGTAGCCGCGATTGGACTTATCGAAACCTACCGCAGGGGCCTCCTTCGATCTGCTGTGGCGGGAGACCTAACTTCAGATTGGCGAGGCGAGGCTGGCTCTCGAGAGGGCGAAGCTACCGTCAAGTCTCTTCCCCTCGGGTGGAGGACCGCTGCGTTTGGCGAGGTGGCTGAAGTTCTCTCTGATGGCGGCCTCAAACTCAAAGAGCGTGACTACCTCCGAGCGGGGGCCATCCCTGTGATAGATCAAGGTTCACGCTTCATAGCGGGGTACACGAACGACCCGGCGCTTGTTCAACCTCATAGCGCTCCAGTCATCATATTCGGCGATCACACCCGCCGGTTCAAGTTCGTCAACTTCCAGTTTTGCGTCGGGGCCGACGGAGTGAAACTGATAGCCGCCCGGCCCTCCATGTCGCCTCGCTTCCTCTTCTTGGCGCTTCAAGCTGCTGAGTTTCAGGACCGGGGATACAGCCGGCATTTCCAGTTTGTACGGGCTCTGTCCTTCGCCGTTCCGCCTTTGAAGGAACAGGATGAAATCGTCGTACGCGTGGATGCCGCAATCGCACTCGTTGAGGAGCTTGGTATCGCCTTGGACGCTCAGCGCCTAGCGGCAGCAGCCCTCCGCCAGTCCATTCTCGCCGCTGCTTTCCGTGGAGAACTCGTCAAATGAATGAGCAGACGCTGATCTCGAAGGTTTGGAACTATGCCCATGTCCTGCGCGACGAAGGGGTCAGCTACGGCGACTACGTGGGCCAGATCAGCTTCCTGCTTTTCCTGAAGATGGACGAGGAGCGGACCAAGTTCCTCGGTGAGCCTTCCCTAATCCCTGACGAGTACCAGTGGTCGTCGCTGCGGTCGAAGTCCGGCGAGGCGCTGGACATCCATTACAAGAAAGCGCTTTCGGAACTGTCCAAGCGGACGGACTTTGTCGGCACCTTGTTCCTCAAAGCCGAGAGCAAGATCAACGATCCGGCCCGGCTGTCACGGCTGGTTAGCCTGATCGATGGCGAGACCTGGATGGGGGTCAACGTCGATGTGAAGGGCGCGATCTATGAGGGCCTCCTGGAACGCAACGCGGGGGAGGTAAGGAGCGGCGCAGGTCAGTACTTCACGCCGCGACCCTTGATCCAAGCAATGGTCGAGGTCGTCGATCCTGAGCCCAACGAGACGGTCTGCGACCCGGCCTGTGGCACCGGGGGCTTCCTGCTGGCCGCCTACGAGCACATGAAGGTCAAGCCCGCCGCCAAGGACCGCAAGGTCTCGGAACGGCTGCGGCGCGATGGGTTCCGGGGCTTCGATATCGTCGCCGACGTCATCCGCATGTGTGCGATGAACCTCTATCTGCACGGCATTGGCGGGGACGTCTCGCCGGTCGAGGCGCGGGACGCTCTGCTCTCCGACGGCGGCGAAAGGTTCGACATCGTCCTGGCCAATCCGCCATTCGGCAAGCGCCAGTCCTTCCGCATCGTGAACAGCGAAGGCGGCATCGACACCGAGCGGCAGGACTACGTCCGCGACGACTTCACGGTCACCACCGGAAACAAGCAGCTCAACTTCCTGCAGCACATCATGACCATCATGAGCGAGCGGGGATCGGCCGCTGTGGTTATGCCGGACAATGTGCTGTTCGAGAGTGGGGCGGGCGAGACGCTGCGCCGCCGGTTGTTGAAGGACTTCAACTTCCACACCCTGCTGAGGCTCCCGACGGGGATCTTCTACAGCCAGGGGGTAAAGGCCAACGTCCTGTTCTTCGACCGCGCTCCCGCAGGCGAAGGTGTGGCGACCGAGGCCCTGTGGGTCTACGATCTGCGGACGAACCAGCGGTTCACGATGCGGGAACGCAAGCTGGTCCGCGCCGATCTGGACGACTTCGTCGCCGTCTACAAATCCGGCCGCCAGCACGAGCGCGAAGAGACAGAGCGGTTCCGCCGCTTCGCCTATGACGATCTCGCCAAGACCGACAAGCTGAACCTGGACATCTCTTGGCTCAAGGACGACGACCACATCGATCCCGACAGCCTCCCGCCGCCGGACGAGGTCGCTGCGGAGATTGTCGAGAACCTCGAGCTGGCGCTGGAGAAGTTCCGCAAGGTGGCGGCGGCGCTGGCGGCACCGGAGCAGGGGTAAGCGTTGAGTGAGTCATTTGAGGTGGCGGCAAGCGACCGCCGCCCGGTTCAGAACTATGTCGAGATGGGCTTTTCGCCGGGTGACCGCGTCGAGTTCGAGGGGTTCCCTGAGGAAGACATCAGGGTCGCCGACGGTCGTGCCTTCGACTGGTTGGGCCGCAGAGTGTCCCTTCTCGAAATCCGACGTCAGCTTGGAGCCAGGCAGGGCGTCGAACTGTTCAGGGGCCGCATCACGGTGGCGGGCCGGGACCTGAGTCT
>Ga0164305_10001082_pt1 | contig 11054 bp, 12 predicted proteins | sample Whisoiple_237_MG_FD_110215 | JGI IMG/M metagenome (GOLD analysis project Ga0164305, IMG submission 110215) | Soil microbial communities amended with pyrogenic organic matter from upstate New York, USA - Whitman soil sample_237_MG | ecosystem: Environmental > Terrestrial > Soil > Agricultural... | reverse complement strand
GTCGGCATCGGCCGCGATGCGGTTGGCGGCGAACGTGCCGGTCGCGCCGATCGCGCCGAGCGCGGAGGCGTGGTCGAAGGGAAGCGAGCCCTTCCCGGCCTGCGTCTCGCCGACCGGGATCCCGGTCGCGTCGCAGAAAGCTCGCAGCGCCTCGCTCGCCTCGGAGTAGACGACACCGCCGCCCGCGACGATCAGCGGCCGCGACGAGACGCGGATCAATTGCGCCGCGTGTCGCACCGCGCCGTCGTCCGGCAGCGGACGGCCGACGTGCCAGACCCGCTTGCGCAGGAACGCATCGGGCACGTCGAACGCCTCTGTCTGCACGTCCTGCGGGAACGCGAGCGTGACCGCGCCGGTCTCGGCCTGGTTGACGAGCACGCGCATCGCCTGCAGCGCCGCCGGCACGATCTGCTCCGGACGCCAGATGCGGTCGAAGTACTTCGAGACCGGCCGGAAGCACTCGTTCACCGACGCGTCGCCGGCCCACGGCAGCTCGACCTGCTGCAGCACCGGATCGGGCCGCCGCGAGGCGAACACGTCGCCGGGCACGAGCAGCACCGGCAACCGGTTGACCGTCGCGACCGCGGCGCCGGTGACCATGTTCGTCGCTCCCGGCCCGATCGACGTCGTGCAGGCAAACGTCGAGAGCCGGTTGCGCATACGCGCGTAGGCGACGGCGGTGTGCACCATGCCCTGCTCGCTGCGCGGCTGGTAGTACGTCAGCTCGTCGGGGCTCTCGTAGAGCGCCTCGCCCATGCCGGCGACGTTGCCGTGCCCGAAGATGCCGAAGCAGCCGGCGAAGAAGCGGTGCTCGACACCGTCCCGCTCGACGTGCTGCGCCGCGAGGAAGCGGACGAGCGCCTGCGCTGCGGTCAGGCGCACCGTCTAGACCTCCGCGCGGATGGCCGCGAGCTCGTGCTGCAGCTCCACCAGCTCGCGTCCGCCGGCCATCAGCCTCGTCAGCTCCGCCAGGTCGATGTCCGACTTCTCGTACGACCCGAGGCTCGAGCCGCGGTTCAGGATCACGAAGCGGTCGCCCACCGGATACGCGTGGTGTGGGTTGTGGGTGATGAAGATGACGGCGACGCCGCGCTCGCGCGCCTGCAGGACGTACTTGAGCACGACACCCGCCTGCTTGACGCCGAGCGCGGAGGTCGGCTCGTCGAGGATCAGCACGCGCGCACCGAAATAGACCGCGCGCGCGATCGCGACCGACTGCCGCTCGCCGCCCGAGAGCGTGCCGACGGGCTGGTCCGGATCCCGGATGTCGATGCCCATCTCGTTCAGCTCGCGCCGCACGATGGACTTCGCCTTCCCCGCGTCGATCCACTGCAGCGGCCCAACGCCGGTACGCGGCTCGGCGCCGAGGAAGAAGTTCCTCCAGATCGACATCAGAGGCACCATCGCGAGGTCCTGGTAGACGGTCGCGATGCCCTTCGCGCGCGCGTCGCGCGGCGACTGGAACGTCACCGGCTCGCCGTCGACGAGCAGGCGTCCCTCGCTCGGCTGGTGCACGCCCGCGAGGATCTTGATGAAGCTCGACTTGCCCGCGCCGTTGTCGCCGAGGATGCACGTCACCTCGCCGGCATTCACGTAGGTCGAGATGTCCTTCAGCGCGACGACGTTGCCGTAGTGCTTCGAGATGTGCTCGGCCTCGAGGAGATGTGCAGTCATGTCACCCTCTGTGCTCGGTTGCGGACGAAGAGGTTGAGGAGCACGGCGGCGAAGAGGATCGCGCCCTGGAAGGTGTAGGTCCAGTTGCTGTCCCATTGCGCGTCGACGATGCCGAGCTGAACCATGCCGAGCATCGCCGCGCCGAAGAACGTGCCGATCACCGATCCGTAGCCGCCGGTCAGCAGGCAGCCGCCGACCACGGCGCAGATGATGAAGATGAACTCGAGGCCGATGCCCTCCTTCGACTGCATGGAGCGCAGCTCGAGCGCCTCGATGATCCCCATCAGCGCGGCCGTGGCTGAGGTCATCATGAAGAGGGCGACCTTCGTCCGCGCCACGGGAACGCCGATGTTGCGTGCCGCGTTGGGCTCGCCGCCCGCGCTGTAGATCCAGTTGCCGAAGCGGCTCTTGGCGAGCAGCCACGCGCCTACCAGCGTCAACCCGATCCACCACACCACCTTCGCCTTGAAGTCCCAGCGCGTCAGGTCGTCCGCGAAGACGCGCCGCGCGGACGCGAACCCCGACGCCGAGTCGATGTCGTCGATCGCGGTCGTGCCGGTCAGCTTGAGGGTGCCGGCCGCGTTCACGCCCTGCAGCACGAAGAAGGTCGCGAGCGTGACGATGAAGCTCGGCAGCTTCGTCTTCGCGACGGTGATGCCGTTGGCGAAGCCGACTGCGAGCCCGAAGAGGAGCACGATCACGATCGCGGGCCAGATGTTCATGTGCGCGTGCGTGACGAGGTACCCGAGCAGCAGGCCGGAGCTACCGATCATCACGCCCGCGGAAAGGTCGAACTCGCCGCCGATCATCAGCAGCGCGACCGGGACGGCGACGATTCCGTACTGCGCAGCCTGGTCGGTCCAACCGGCTGCGATCGCTGGATCGCTCAGCCAGCCGACGTCCCGGGCGAAGTAGCCGAACACGAAGTACACCGCGACCGCGCCGAGGAACGCGCCGATGTCAGGGCGCATCAGCACCCGCTTCAGCGGGCCGGTGCTGACGAGGCGCTCGTCTTGATGCGGACTGGTGGTTGCCGTGTCGTTTCCAATGAAGCGGAGGCGGGGGCGCCCGCGCGGCCGCCCACGCCGGTCGGTCTAGCGCGTCCCCTTCGCCGCGAGCGCCGCGACACGCGACGCGTTCGCCTTGTTGATGATCCCCGGCCCGGTGAGCACCGGCGCGCCGTTGCCGACCGTGTTCAGGTTCGTCACGTACAGCACCGCGAACACGACCGGGAGGTAGCCCTGCAGGTACTGCTGCTGGTCGATCGCGAAGAGCATGCGGCCCTTCTGGATCTCCTTGATCGCTCCGCCGACGTCGAACGTGCCCGCCTTCGTGCCCTTCGGGATCACGTCGAGGCACGGGATCGTCACGTCCGGGTCGAGACCGAGGAAGGCGTCGAGCGACTTGTCGGCCCTGAACGCGGCCTGCACCTTCGCCTTCGTGCCCGGGATATCCGACTTCGCGTTCGGGATCGTGAGCACCTTGACGCCCGACCCGCCGAGCACCTTCTTCACGCCGTCGGCGCGCTGCTGCAGGCCCGAGTTGCTCGCCTCGTGGATCACGACGAGCACCTTCTTCGCGCCGGCCTTCTTGAACTGCTTGCCGGCGCCCTGACCGGCGACGTCCTCGGTCTGGCCGACGTGTACTTCGTAGGTCGGCAGCGTGTCGAACGCACCGAGCCCCGAGTTGACGGTGATGATCTCGATGCCCTTCTGGGAGGCCTTCGTCAGCGGATCCTTCAGGGCGCTCGCGTCGGGCACCGACGTTGCGATCACCTTCGCGCCGCCGGCGATCGCGGCGTTGATGCCCGCGACCTGCTTCGCGACGTCGTTGTTCGCGTAGACCTGCGTGACGCTGACGCCGCGGTTCCTCATGTCCTTCGCCGCCTGGTCGACGCCCTTCTTGAACACGGACCAGAACGAGCCGGTGTCACCGTGCGTGACGACGGCGACCTTGATTCGCCCCGCGTCCGTCGCGGCGAACGCCTTCACCGGCGAGCTCAGCGCGGTGAGGCCGGCGGCCGCGATGCCGCCCTTGACGAGGAGGCCGCGGCGCGTGACCTGGGCTTCTTCGATCGTCTCGAGAACTTCGTCGTTCATCTGTGGCCGTCTCCTTTGCTCGGGGGTCAGGGCGATTCTCAACCTGCCAGGGCCTGCGCGCTAGTCACCTCCTCGATCCGGACAGGAAGGTGCTCGTGCCGCGAGCGGTCGGCGGCGAGCGCGGCGAGCAGCGCGGCGCGCGCCTCGTGCAGCGAGCATGCGCTCTCCCCGCCGTGGAGGACCGAGTCGACGAACGCCGCGAGCTCGGCGCGATACGCGCGCTCGAAGCGGTCGAGAAAGGTGCGGTACGCGGCCTCGACGCGCGGCGAGCCCGGCTCGACGGAGCGCAGCGGGCTGTGCGTGTCGACGCCCGCGACGATGCTGTCGGCGGTGCCGAACACCTCGAGCCGAACGTCGTAGCCGAGCGCGTCGTGGCGCGTGCCGGTGACCACTGCGAGCGGCCCGCCGCTCAGGCGCAGCAGCACCGCCGCGGTGTCGACGTCGCCGTGCCGCTCGAACCAAGGTGTCTCGCGCACTGCGCCGTCGGCATAGACCTCGACGATCTCGCGCCCGGTGACGAAGCGGATCGCGTCGAAATCGTGGATGTGCAGGTCGCGGAAGATCCCGCCTGATGCCGCGATGTAGGTCTCGGGCGGGGGCGCGGGATCGTGCGTCGCCGCGCGCAGAACGAGCACGTTCCCGAGCGCGCCGCCGGCGACCGCGTCGCGCGCAGCGCGATAGCCCGCGTCGAAGCGGCGCTGGAAGCCGATCTGGACGAGGATCCCGGCGCGCTCGACGTGCTCGATCACGTCGTCGAGCGCCGGCAGGTCGAGCGCGACCGGCTTCTCGCAGAAGGCGGGTAGTCCCGCGTCGGCTGCCAGGCGCAGAAGCGAGGCGTGCGCCGGTGTCGGCGTGGCGATCACCAGCGCGTCGATACCGGCCGCGACGAGCGCCTCCGGCCCGTCGGCGGTGCCGGCACCCAGCTCCGACGCCGCCCGGCGCGCCCGGGCGGCGTCGGCGTCGGTGAGCGTGAGCCTCGAGACGCCCTCGAGCGTCCGAAGGGTGGACGCGTGGAGCGAGCCGATCCGGCCCACGCCCACCACGCCGACGTGCAGCGCCCCTGTCATGGAACAGCCGCCATCTGGAAGCGCTTACAGTAAGCGCTTACTCAAGTCGGAGTCAACACGGTGCCGTCAAGGAGTCGCCGTCAAGCAGCAGCCGTCGAGCGCCGGAGCACGAGCTCCGGCTCGAGCAGGTGGTGCATCTGCTCGACCGCGCGGCCCTGGGCGAGGTCGAGCAGGAGCTCGGTCGCGCGTCGTGCGATCTCAGCCGCCGGCTGGTGGACCGTCGTGAGCGGCGGGATCGTGAAGCGGGCGAGCCGCAGGTCGTCGAACCCGACGACCGACACGTCGCCCGGCACCGCGAGGCCGACCTCGGCGAGCGCGGCGAGCACGCCGATCGCGGAGAGGTCGTTCGCTGCGAAGACGGCGGTGAACGCGCCGCGTTCGAGCAGCGTGCGGGTCGCGTCGTAGCCGCCCACCTCGGTGAACGAGCCGGGCGCGAGCAGCGCCTCGTCGACGCGCGTGCCCGCGTCGCGGTGCGCCTCCCGGTAGCCGGCGGTGCGCTCGTCGCTGATGCGCAGCTCGGCGGCGCCGGATACGTGCGCGATCCGCGTGTGCCCGAGCCCGAGCAGGTGCTCGGTCGCAAGCTTGGCGCCGAGCCGGTTGTCGACCTGGACGAGCGGCACGAGGCTCGAGTCGATGTCACGGTCGAGGCAGACGATCGGCAGCCCGTCGCGCACGAACCGCGTCACGCGGTCGGCCGGCAGTACGAGCCCGTCGACGAGCACGCCGTCGACCTGCTTCGCGCGCAGCAGACTGAGGTACTGCTCTTCGCGCTCGGGGTCGCCCTGCGTCGTGCAGAGCAGCATCGTGTGCCCGGCCTCCAGCGCGCGCTCCTGGATGCCGCTCACGAGTGCGGCGTAGAACGGGTTCGTGATGTCGGGCAGCAGCAGGGCGAGGGTCTGGCTCGAGCGGGTGACGAGGCTGCGCGCGGCCGTGTTCGGGTGGTAACCGAGCTGCGCGACGGCGGCGTCGATCGCGCTCCGGGTCGCCGGCGCGATCTGGCCGGTTCCGTTCAGGGCGCGCGAGACGGTGGCGGTCGACACGCCCGCGAGGCGGGCCACGTCGTAGATCGTGGGCCTCGCCTTGCGCACGCGGGTGAGCCTACCCAAGAAGCCGGCGCAACCGGTTGCTGTAACCGGTTGCGCCGGATCTCCGGACAGGGCGTTCTCCGGGCGGGGCGAATCAGAGCGAGGTGAATCAGAGCGAGGCGTGCGCGGTGCAGCGCTCACCGGCGCGGGTCGCGGTGGCGACGATGGTGCCGGCGCCCGCGATCGTGCGGCGGAGGGAGAAGGAGCCGCTCGGCGCATGGGTGGTGCGGGTCGTCGAGGTGACGAGCGAGCCGTTGCGGTGCAGGGTCACCTTCCAGGGGACGCCGTTCCGGTTCTGGTCGACCTCGAACTCGACCTCGAGGCCGGCGTCCTCACGGCTCAGCTTCAGCTTCGAGCTCGACGCCTTGCTACAGGCGCCGCTGACCGTGACGCCGCGGCCGCCCTTGGCCGAGGCGGCCGGTGCGATCGTGATCGCTGCGGCGGCGACGGCGAGAATGGCGAGCAGGGCGAATGTGCGGAGATTGAGCATGTCTTCCTTTCGTCTGAGGGCACGCCCAGACTCGCAATGGACCGGTCGAAGCCGCAATGGGACGTTGGTCGCGGTTTCGGCTACGACCGCGGCCGAGGGGCCATGATGGAGCGGAGATGACGCCACGCTTCCGCGCCGAGCGCCGTTCCGGGCGCATCCCGCCGACTCCGCGCTCGGTGCTGTTCCGGTTCGCGCTCGGCAGCCTCGCGGCCATCGCCGTCGCCGCAGTCGGCGGGTACTTCGCCTTGCGCTCCGTCGCGATCGACGAGGCGAAGCGCGAGACCCTCACGAAGGTGCGGGAGTCCGGCCAGCTCGTCGAGGCGACGCTTGCGGGCGGGCTCGCGTCGGGAAACCCGAAAGCGCTGTCGTCGGTCGACAACGTGGTCGTCGCGCGCGTGCTCAGCGACTCGATCGTGCGCGTGAAGATCTGGTCGCGCGACGGCCGCGTCATCTACTCCGACGAGCGGGAGCAGATCGGCGGCCACTACCCGCTCGACGCCGGCCAGCTGCACCTCCTGCGCGACGGCGGCGCCAAGGTCGAGGTGACCGATTTGCGCCGCGCCGAGAACAAGCTCGACCGTGGGCACGGCAAGCTGATCGAGGCGTACACGCGTATCCGCTCACCGTCGGGCGACCCGCTGCTCTTCGAGATCTACGAGCGGTTCGACTCGGTGACTGCCAGAGCGCGGCGCTTGCTGCGCGCGCTCGCACCGCCCGTGCTCGGCGCGCTGTTCCTGATCGTTCTCATCCAGGCCCCGCTGCTCTGGTCGCTGACGCAGAGGCTGCAGCGCGAGCACGACGAGCGCGAGGCGCTGCTCGGCAACGCGATCGCCGCTTCGTCGCGCGAGCGCCGCCGCCTGGCGGCGTACCTGCACGACGGTCCGGTGCAGGACATCGCCGGGCTCGCGTTCTCGCTCGCGCCGATCGCAGACAAGGCGGCAGCGCGCGGCGATGCCGACGCGAGCGTGCTGCGCTCGGTCGTCGACCACCTGCGGCGCAGCGTGCGCGATCTGCGCGCGCTTCTGGTCGAGCTGCACCCGCCTCGCCTCGCGGCCGCGGGTCTCGATGCCGCCGTCGCGGATCTCGTCAGCCCGCTGCAGGCGGGCGGCGCCGACGTCTCGGTCTCGATCCACGGCACGGAGCGCCTCGACCGCGAGAAAGAGGCCCTCGTCTATCGCGTCGCGCAGGAAGCGCTGCGCAACGTGATCGCCTACGCCGACGCGAGCGAGGTCCGCGTCGAGCTCACCGTCGACGACGGTGTTGCGCGGCTCGTGGTCGCCGACAACGGCCGCGGGTTCGAAGCCGGTGTGCGCGACCGGCGGCGCGAGGAAGGCCATATCGGGCTCTCACTCGCCGAGGAGCTCGCGCGGCAGTCCGGCGGGACGCTCGAGGTCGAGTCGACCGCCGGGACGGGCACGCGCGTCGAGCTGGAAGTGCCGGCGCGATGATTCGCGTCGTCGTCGCCGACGACCACGGCGTCCTACGCGACGGGCTCGCCGGCGTGATCGCCGGGCAGGCCGACATGGAGGTGGTCGCCACGGCGTCCGACGGTGCGGAGGCCGTCGAGACGTGCCGCACGGCGACACCCGACGTCGTGCTGATGGACCTCGAGATGCCGATACTCGACGGGATCGAGGCGACGCGCCAGATCCTCGCCGAGCACTCCACAACCGCCGTGCTCGTGCTGACGTCCTTCTCCGATCGGCAGCGCATCACCGGGGCGCTCGAGGCCGGCGCGGTCGGCTACCTGCTCAAGGACGCGTCCGCAGACGAGGTCGTGCGCGGCATCCGCACCGCGGCCGGCGGCGGCTCGCCGCTCGACCCGCGGGCGGCCCGCTCGCTGCTCGATGCACGGGCGGCGCCCGATCCGCTCGCGGGGATCTCGCCGCGGGAGCGCGAGGTGCTCGGCCTGCTGCTCGACGGGATGCCGAACAAGCTGATCGCCCGGCAGCTCGGGATCAGCGAGAAGACCGTGAAGGCGCACCTGACGAGCATCTTCCGGCAGATCGGCGTCACAGACCGCGTGCAGGCGATCCTCTGGGTCGAGCGTCACGGGCTGCGCGGCGAGCTCGCGCCCTGATGAATTGCAATAGGACCAAGGTCCCGTTGTGGCTCGGACCAGGCACGTCGCACACTGCCTGCATGGTCCAGTCGCTCGTCATCGTCGTCTGCCTGACGCTCGCCGTCGCTTCCCTGCCGGTCGCGGCGGTGGCCAAGGGCGGGCCTGATGAGGTCCGCGTCAAGGGTCCCTGCAGCGGCGGAGCGACCTCGGACCTGCGCTTGCGAAGCCACGACGACGGCCGCATCGACGTGCGCTTCGAGGTCGAGCACAGCCGCGCCGGCGCCGCCTGGCGCGTTGCGCTCGTCCAGGAGCGCCGCATCGCCTGGAAGGGAGCCGCGAAGGCAACGCGTCCGGGAGGGTGGTTCGAGGTGCACCGCACCTTGCGCGACCTGCCGGGCACCGACTCGGTGACGGTCGGGGCGTGGGGCCCGCGCGGCGCTGCGTGCCGGGCATCCGCCACGCTGCCCGACTCCTGAGCCTCAGAGCGCGCCGCCGGCCGCGGCGGCGCGCTCTGTGACCCCTGCTCCTTGTCGTCGTCCGGCCGCTACATCTGGGCGGACGGGTCGGTCTGCCAGAGGCCGAACTCGCTCCCCTGGCGGTCCCGGCACGTCGCGAACCAGCCCATGTTCGGGACCGGCATGGGGTCGTCGGCCTCGCCGCCGAGCTCCTTCACGCGGGCAGCGCCCGCCTTGATGTCGTCGACGTCGAAGTAGACGCGCATCCCGCGCTTGCCGGGCTCCATGTTCGTGATCGCGCCGCCCTGCGTCTCCCCGAGGCGCGTCATGTGGTACTCGGACGGCCCGGGGTACGACTCGAACTGCCAGCCGAAGAGCCCTCCCCAGAACTCGCGGCCCTGCTCGGTGTCGTCCGCCGGGATCTCGATGTGCACGATCTGACCGGGCATTCGTCTCCCTTCACTCGCTGTCAGATGGTTGGACCGCGGAACAAGGCGGTTCTCATCGCCGCTCGAAGGCGATCCGCACGCCGAGCGCGATCAGCACGACGCCGCTGACCCGATCGATCGCACGCCGCACGCGGGGACGGGTGAGCACAGCGCGCCCTCGCGCGGCCAGCGCCGCGTAGGGAAGCAGCCAGATCACGCCCATCGCGTTGAAGAGCACGCCGAGCAGGAGCAGGTCGGCGGCGGTCGCGGTGTGCGCGTCGACGAACTGCGGCAGCAGGCTCGTGAAGAAGACCGCGATCTTCGGGTTCAGGAGGTTGCTCGTCAGGCCCTGCCGGAGCGCGGCGCTGCGGCCGAGCGCAGGGCGCTCGGGTGCGGTCTCCTCGAGCGCGCGGTGCGCGCCGCGCAGCGCCTGGAGCCCGAGCACGATCAGGTAGACGGCGCCGGCGAGCTTGATCGCGACGAACGCGGGCGCCGACGCCGCGATCACGGCCGCGAGCCCGACGGCTGCCGCCAGCGTCCAGAAGAGGATCCCGACGTTGACGCCGATCGCCGTCGCCTGCGCGGCGGCCCGCCCGTGCAGCAGCGCGTTCTTCGTCACGAGCGCGGTGTCGACGTCGGGCGTGACGATCACGACCGCCGAGACCGCGAGGAACGGCACGAGGTGCACGGACGCATCGTCTCACCCGGGAGGCGGTTGCGGGAAACCCGCAGCCGTCGCGCGGGCGGGTCGCACCGAGGTTCAGCGGCCGCCCCGAGGGCAGCAGGCGCGGTCGCCCCGAAACTGGTCACAGGCAAGGACAGATTCGAAAGGAGCGGGACATGCGCAAGACATTCGAACTCGGTGGAGTCATCGCAGCCGCCGTGCTCGTCACCTTCGGGATCGTCGCGATCGTGATGGGCGTCAACGGCCGCTCGACCGTGCAGGACAGCCTGAAGCTCGAGCAGATCGTCGGCTCGCCCGACATGACGCCCGACGCGATCGCCGCCGAGGCGAAGAAGGCCGGACTGCCGGTGTCGATCAAGCTGCCGACGGTGGCAATCGCCGGCGAGACGATCGACAACGGCGCGCGCGCACGTGCGTTCGCGAGCTACATGCGGATCCACACGCTCGAGGCGACCGGCGGACTGACCTACGCGCAGATGGGCCGCTACCAGGCACTGCCCACCGCGCCCGCGAAACTCACTGACGGCAAGGGCGGTACGAGCGACACGCAGTATGCGGTGCTCGATCCGAAGACGAAGCAGCCGGTCGAGAACGGGCTCCGCAACCTCTGGGTGACGGAGACCGCGCTCACCACCGCGCTCAACACGAGCTACATGGCCGACAGGCTCGCGCTCTTCGGCATCGTCGTCGGGATCGCGCTGCTCCTCGCGGGCCTCGGCTTCGGGATCCTCGCGATCGGCGGCGCGCTCGAGGGCAAGCCCGCCTTCGGCTTCGCGAAGCACCGGAGCGGGAGGCCGAACGAAGCCCTGCCGACCCCATAGCCCGCACACACCGCACCCCCGGGGATCACGGGAGCCGCCGCAAGGCGGCTCTCGCCGTTCCTATGAGGGGTGCTCGAGCAGTCCGTGGGAGAGCGCGTAGCCCACGAGCTCCGCGCGGCTCTGCAGCGCGAGCTTCTGCATGATGTGGGCGCGATGTGTCTCGGCGGTGCGCACCGAGATGAAAAGCT
>Ga0164305_10001081_pt1 | contig 11057 bp, 5 predicted proteins | sample Whisoiple_237_MG_FD_110215 | JGI IMG/M metagenome (GOLD analysis project Ga0164305, IMG submission 110215) | Soil microbial communities amended with pyrogenic organic matter from upstate New York, USA - Whitman soil sample_237_MG | ecosystem: Environmental > Terrestrial > Soil > Agricultural... | reverse complement strand
TCCGCGTAGGGAGATTTATGCAAATAAGCTTTACCGACAGAACCAAAAAGTTGCAATTTGTCAGAAATGACCAATTGCATGGCATCGATAGCTTTTTCCATTATTTCCAACAAATCCGGGTGTGCCTCAGAAATACTACTTTTTAACACGCCCATATAAGCTTCGCGAACTTCTGTATTCACATTAAATTTCGATACTCCGAATTGAATACATTGATGAATCATTGATTCCGGCAAACCGCTAGCACCGTGCATCACTAACGGCACTGAAACAGCAGCCCGGATTTTTGCCAGACGCGGAAAATCTAGTTTTGGTTCGCTTAAATATTTGCCGTGAACGTTACCAATTGTTACGGCCAAAAAATCCACCTTAGTTTCTTTGATAAACTCTACTGCTGCTACGGGATCGGTCATCCTTGCGGCTTTCTCCTCGATTGTCAAACCTTCTTCCCTGCCACTCATTCTGCCGATTTCTGCTTCAACTGCCGCACCGTTAGCGTGGGCTAATTTAGTCATTTCCCGGCTAAACATTAAGTTTTGTTCGTATGGCAAAAAAGAACCGTCTGCCATAATTGATTTGATACCGGCGGCTAGGGCGAGGTGAATGTCTTTTTCTGAGGTGCTGTGATCTAAGTGTACTGCGATCGGCACTAAAGATTGGCGGGCCGCTTTGATGCACAGCGCGACTAAAGGCGATTTTCCGTATTGGAGGGCGCTGGGGTGAAGTTGCAGTATAGCAGGGCTGTGCAGCGCTTCGGCCGCATTGATGACGGCTTTTACTCCTTCGAGGTTGTAGACGTTAAAAGCGCCGATCGCATAACCATTTCTCAAGGCCGTGTTCAGCAATTCGCTAGTTGAGGCGAGCATATAGTACCTGCTTTAAAAACTTTTCTTAATGTCGATTATTCTATCAAAGTTTAATGGCAAGCTCAGCTTAATGTGTGTTTATTTTAATTGCGAATTCTTCGGCTACGATTTATTTGCAGTGCATTTATTCTTGGGTAAGGTGCGCCTAGCGCACCCTACTATTTGTTTGGTAAGCCTAGCGCACCTTACTCCTTAAGTGATTTAAACTATGTTTGTGCGTTACCAGCGTGCAAACCGCACTCTTTTACCGTCGCTTCTTCCCACCACCAGCGACCTTCGCGTTCGTGTTGGTTAGGCAATACCGGCTTCGTACAAGGTTCGCAACCAATGCTTACAAAACCGCGTTCGTGCAACTTGTTGTAAGGCACATCCAAAGCGCGAATGTATTCCCAAACCTCTGCCGAAGACCAGTTTGCTAAGGGGTTGAATTTAATTAATTCATGGTCTGGAGTTGAGAATGCACTGTCAACTTCAATAACCGGAATACCGTTGCGGGTACTGGGACTTTGGTCTTTGCGCTGACCGGTAATCCAAGCATCGAGAGTATTTAATTTGCGGCGCAGCGGCTTGACTTTCCGCACGCCACAGCATTCTTTGTGACCGTCTTGATAAAAACTAAACAATCCCTTTTCTTCTACTAGGGCTTGTACTTCTCCGGCATCGGGAAACATTACTTCTAATTTAATGCCGTAATGTTTTCTGACTTGCTCCAAAAACTGATAGGTTTCTGAGTGCAATCTGCCGGTATCTAGGGTGAAAACGCGGAAGTTTTTGGTAATTTTTGAGGCAATATCGATCAGAACTACGTCCTCGGCACCGCTGAAAGAAATTGAGATATTTTCAAAGTTTTCTAGGGCAAATTTGAGAATTTCTCGCGGTGTTTTTTGACTGTATTCTGCTTCTAGGGCGGCAATGTTGAGATTTCTTTGGATGGCAACCATATTTTCGGGTTTTCGGTGTTCTTTTCCTCTAGCCCTTGATTATAGCCGATCGCCGTCTCTCCCTCACCGACTAATTTGACAATCAAGCAATTTCGTCTGCAGCCGCCGGATTCATCCGTGAAGCGAGAAAAAAGCTCCGACTGCTCATCACCAGCCCCCGGATTTATCAGTGGGAGCGCTTCTTCTATTCTAAAATCTAAAATCTAAAATCTAAAATCGATTGACCGCATCTTGCAGCAGTCTTTGCGGCCGATCCCACAATCAAGCTCAAGGATGGCGATCGCCTGCTGGTAGCAGTTTTGGTGAACCAAACACTTCTCTACTGGGTAAAATGGGACTGCCGCGCGGCCCATTGAATTTGCGCCCCAATTATAAATTGCACACAATAAAATTCTTTAAATGTCATTCTTACACTCCTCACATTTGACTGGTTTGATCAATAAAATAATAGCGCTTGCTGAGCGATATCGTGCTGTATTTTAACTCAAAAAACTTGCCTCAATACCAGAATCTACACCGCCAAAACTCATTTTAATTTGCGGTTAATGGCGCTAATTAAATATTTTATCTACACCATTGAAGCACTACACCAAACTAGATTATTAGACATAAACTTAAAAAAATACGTAGAAAATCTAGCTTTTGTCCCCCATCGCTCCTTCTCTAGCAATCCTCGCATTATTTGTAAATTACTTACTCCCGATCGAGCGGGATCGGGGAGGGTTGGGGTGGGGTAAAAATTTACGACTCCTGCAAGGATTGCGATACTAAGATCGGTTGTTTTCAAAACAGCGAATCACCAAGAATCAATTACTAATTGCCGATGAATTTATTCAGAGCGATTCCGTTAGTAAAGTAAATTTTTATCGCTTTTTATCGCTGACAGCTAACCTTCAGCCAGACGATCGGCTATATTGTATTTGGAAGTACATTAATTTGTCCGCAAAGCGGTCTAGTCTCATCGCCGCCGATCGCGCTAGCTTCTGAATAAATGTAGTCCGCTGTCAATAACAGCAAGGAAGGGTGGAATCATGTCAAAAATTTTAGTAGTGGACGACGTTAAGAGCGAACTAGAAATCATCTGCCGCATTCTTCAAGATGCCGGACTGGATGTGATCCGGGCAGGCGACGGCGAAGAAGCGATCGCCATGATCCGCAAAACTCCTCCGGCTTTGGTCGTTTTAGATGTAGTGATGCCACGAATGAACGGGTTTGAAGTGATCAGAGAATTGCGGGGCGATCGCGCAACTGCCAAATTGCCCGTAGTATTTTGTACTCATAAAAACACCGAGATCGATAAAGCTTGGGGAACTGATTTAGGAGCAGACGCTTACGTCAGCAAACCCTTTGAACCTCAGCAACTCGTCCACGTAGTGCAGCGCTTGCTTTTAGCGTAAACCCAATATAAAGTGATCGGCCGCTTCCCAAAAAATATTATACCGACAAACCCCGTTTTTTTTTAATAAACTGGGTTTTTGAATACCATAAAAGTTTATCTTTAATGATAAAAACCTGCTTATTTGCCCAGCCGCGATTTATTTAACGGCAACATTTGAGGCACCCAAACAGATGCTGAAAAACTCGATCGCCGATCGAGTTTAGGGTAAAAGCAAAACTCTAGTTTGTAAGCTACACTAGAATCTAAAAATCAGCCATGAAAATAACGGCTCCCCCGGCTGGCGGGAATCAGACAAGTGCAACAAAGCAATTTCTCCTGTTCGGTCAAGGAGGCAGTCTGTTCGGCATAGAGTTAGAGGCAGTGCGGGAAGTCCTTTCCCTCAAGGAACAACCGATTTCCCTGCTTCCCAACACCCAGCCATTTTTGCTGGGATTAACCAACTTGCGAGGCGAAATCTTAGCAGCAGCAGACTTCGGAGTGTTTGTCGGTATTGAGTCGGTTGACACCTACCACCCAAACAGCCGCATCTTAGTTGTAGAAGCGTCGGATCCACGAGACGTGAGATTGTTGTCGAAAATGCGGCTGGGATTAGCCGTCTCCCGCGTCGAAGGAGTTTTAACTCTCAATCCCGATCGCATTGTCTCAGCACTAGATGTCAGTCCCGACCTAGCTCCATTCTTAAAAGGTCTGTACAATTCCGAAGGACGCTTGCTAATGATTGTCGATGTAGAAGCGATCGCCCATTCCGAACGCTGGTAAGAATCAACAATACAGATAAGTCTGCAACGGCTTTGCATCAATAATTTTAACTAACGATCGCCCGCATCCGATTTGCCCATCCTTAATTTTATGATCAAAATTCTCTATACCTCGATCGCAACGACTTTCACCCTCACGTTGCCTGACTTCTCCCAATCGGTGGTAGCTGGGGCTGCTAATTGCATCATTTGTGCGTGTTACTTTGCCATCGCCTGGCTAATCAGCTTAGGTTTGTGGCGAAACCGTCAATTCGGGTTCGACATCTTCGCCACAGTCACAGCAGGCATATTTTGGAGCTGCGCTTTCGGTCACAGCGGCCACGCCGCCGAATACCTAGGACTGCCGCACTCTCCGGTGGCGCAAACAGTGTGGGATTGGATAACTGTAATTCCGGCGATCGCTTTTTTGAGTTTGTCCAACCGCTACGACTTCTTAGTAGGTTCCACCCAAATCCTTAACTCTAAAAAACAAACAGAACAAGCGCTGAGCGAAACTAACCAGCGATTTCACGCAATCTTCGACCAAGCTTTTCAAGCGATCGCATTATTGGAGCCAGACGGTACTGTGATCGAAGCAAATCAGACAGCACTAAAATTGGGCGATTTCCCAGCATCAGAAGTCCTGGGGCTGAAATTTTGGCTGACATCAGGGTGGGCATCATCTCCAACCAACCAGCAGCGCCTAAAAAGAAACATTCAACAAGTTTCTGCCGGTAATTTTGTCCGGGAAGAATACGAAATCACCGGAGCTAACAACCAGGTAACAGTAATTGACTTGTCGTTTAAGCCGCTGTTAAATGAAACAGGAGAAGTATTTCAAATCCTCGCAGAAGGTCGGGAGATTACCAAGCGCAAACAGGCCGAATCCGCCTTGCAGCAGCTAAGCGCAGAACTAGAGCAGCGAGTGAATGAAAGAACCGAGCAGATACGGCAAACTAACACACAATTGGAACAGGAAATTATCGATCGCACCGCAGCCCAAGAGCAATTAAAAGCCTCAGAACAATTCTTAAACAACATCCTCAACAGCATCCCCGACCCGATTTACGTCAAAGACCAACAGCACAGGTGGATCACCTTAAATGATGCCTTTTGTCAATACATAGGTTACAGCAGAGAAGAACTAATTGGCAAATGCTACGACCACTTTTTGTCCAAAGAAGAAGCAGAGAAATATCGCGAAAAAGACGAATTAGTTTTCTTGACAAATACCAGCATCGAAATCCAAAAAAAACTCACAGATCCAGCAGGAAACACCCGCTTTCTCTCCGCCCAAAAATCTACTTTTGTAGATACCGACGGCAGGAAATTTCTCGTTTCCGCGATGAGAGATATCACCAAGCGCGTGCAAATGGAAGAACAACTGCGGCAGACACTGGCAGAAGTAGAAAGCTCCCAAAACTTGCTGCGGACAGTCATTGACGCTACGCCAGACTGCATCTTTGTCAAAGATCGAAACTTGCGCTACACCCTAGTCAATGCAGGTTTCGCCGCCGCCTTCGGCAAAACTCAAGCAGAAATTATCGGCAAAGACGACGCAGAAATCGGCATATCGGTCGATCGAATTTTCGCCAACTTCCACGCCGAAACCGATTCCGAGAACCAAATCCAAAACTTCCGGGCAGGCAACCACCTCGCGCCCGGTTCCAACGACTTAGCCACCTTAGCCGACGGCAAAATACACACCTTCGACACCCAGAAATTGCCCCTCAAAGATGCAGAAGGCAACATTTTAGGAATGGTCGGCTTCGCGCGCGACATCACACAGCGCCGCAAATCTGAACAAGAACTATTGCGGTTCAAAGCAATTTTAGAAACCACAACAGACTGGGTAGGCATCGCCGACTCCCAACAGCGCACCATTTATCTCAACCGCGCAGCCAGAGAAATTTTGAGAGTTGGCGAAAACGCAGATTTAGCCGGATTCAGCATTTCCGACCTGACATCGCCCAAAAGTATCGACACTCTTATCAACGTCGGCATCCCCGCAGCTTGCCGGGAGGGGACGTGGAGTGGCGAGGCAATGTGGCGAACTTTAGACGGCAAAGAAATACCAGTTTCTCAAGTAATTATTGCTCACAAATCCGAGAAGGGAGAAATTGAATTTCTGTCAACGATCGCCCGCAACATTACAGAAAGCAAGCGCATAGAAGAAGCCTTGCAGCAGAACTTGCAAATGCTCGACCTGGCAAGCGACGCCTTGATCGTTCGGGATTTGGACGGCACGATTAATTATTGGAATCAGGGAGCCGAACGGATGTACGGCTGGACAAAAAAAGAAGCCTTGGGGAAACTCACCCATAGTCTATTGCACAGCATCTTTTCCCAGCCTTTAGCAGCTATCTCGGCACAGTTAGAAGAGCATAATTATTGGGAAGGAGAACTAATTCACACCACCAATTATGGCACCCATATCACGGTATTCAGCCGCTGGAATTTACAGCGAGACGAACAGGGAAAACCCAAAGCAATTTTAGAAACTAACAACGACATCACGGAGCGCAAGCAAGCCGAAATCGAAAATCAAAGATTGATTTCGATCGTAGAAAGCAGCTCTGATTTTATTGGAACGGCAACCCTGGAGGGAGAGGCAACATACCTGAATGTCGCTGGAATAAAACTAGCAGGATTGCAAAATATTGAAGAAGTCAAAAGCAAAAATATATATGAATTCTTCTCAGCAGAAGATGCTAAAAGCTTAAAAGAAGAAATCCTGCCGGCTACTGTGCGAGACGGTTTTTGGCAGGGTGAATTCCGCTTGAGGAACTTTCAAACCGGCGAAAACTTTCCGGTTGACTTCACCCTATTTACCGTCAAAAACCCAGAAACGGGCGAGCCTATGGGGTTGGCAACAGTTACTCGCGACATCAGCGATCGCAAACGCGCAGAAGAGATGCTGCGCGATCGCGAAAGACTGTTCCGAGCCATTTTTGACCAATCGTTCCAATTAGTGGGGCTGCTCAAACCAGACGGAACTGTTTTGGAAGTCAACCAAACAGCCCTCGCCGTCGCCGGACTGGAGCGCGAAGACTTCCTAGGCACGCAGTTTGCAGATAATTTGTGGTGGCAAATTTCCCCAGAAGCCAAGCAAAAAGTGCAAGCTGCGCTAGCAAAAGCCGCCGCCGGCGAGGTAGTCCGCTACGAAGCCGACGTGCTCGTTGCTGGCGGTGCTGCGATCACTGTGGACTTCTCCCTGAAGCCGATCGTAGACGACAGCGGCAAAGTCGTGCTGCTGATTCCCGAAGCTCGCGACATCACCGATCGCAAAGTCCTAGAACGAGAATTAGTTGTGCGTCAAACCCGCTTTGACGCATTTTTCGCAGCCGCCCCGGCCTCAATGTTTATTTTTGACGACCAGTTGCGCTTCGTCCAAGTCAACGAGAAATTAGCCGAAACCACTGGCGTCTCAGTTGCCGAACACCTCGGCAAGACGGTGAGGGAAGTTGTACCCGAAATGCTCTATACCCTACAGCCGATGTTGCAGCAAGTTCTTGTCACCAACCAACCGTTTTTAAACGTTGAGGTGTCGGGATCAATCTTCAACGAACCGGGCATCCTGCGAGATTGGCTGGCTTCATACTTTCCTTTGCCGGGATCTGACGGCAAACCCATCGGTGTAGGCGGTGTGGCGATCGAAATTACCGATCGCAAAAAAGCAGAAGCAGAGCGCGATCGATTTTTTACCCTTTCCCTAGACTTGATTTGTATTATTAGTTTTGAAGGCAAATTCAAGCGCATCAATCCGTCTTGGGAAAAGACACTCGGCTACAAGGCGCATGAACTCGAAGAGAACTATTATATCGATTTAGTCCATCCAGACGATCGCGAATCAACCCGAGAACAAGCGGAAAAAGTAGCTAGCGGCGCCGAATTAAAGTCTTATGAAAATCGCTACCGCTGCAAAGACGGTTCCTATAGGTGGCTGTCGTGGAAAGTGCGACCTGAAACCGAACAACAGCTCATGTATGCAGTCGCTCGCGACGTTACCGAAAGCAAACAGGCGATGGTGCAACTGGAAAAAACAACAGCCCAATTAGCCCGTTCCGAAGACCAATTTCGCCAGCAAAGCAATCTCTTGCAACTGCTAATAAACAGCATTGGCGACGGCATAATTGCTGCCGATGAAAAAGGCAATTTTCTTTTGTTCAACCCCGCCGCCGAAGATATCTTTGGCATGGGTGCGACAGATGCTCTTCTCAATGAATGGTCAGCAAGATACGGTTTATTCTTGCCCGATACCGTAACTCCCTATCCCCCAGCCGACATACCTTTAGCGCGCACGGTTCGAGGAGAAGCCGTTGACGACGTAGACCTGTTCACCCGCCACGCAGGCAAGCCAGAGGGCCTGTGGGTGAAAATTAACGGCCGGCCGCTCAAAGACGAAACGGGGGCACTTAAAGGCGGCGTAGTCGTTTGCCGCAACGTCACCGAACAAAGAGCATCCCAGCAGCGAATGCAGCAGTTGGCCGAGGCACAGGAACGCTTGCTGCAAGAACTCAAAACGCGGCAAAATGCCCTAGACGAATCGGCGATCGTCAGCGAAACTGATGTCCAAGGCATGATTACCTACGTCAACGACAGATTCATTGAAATCTCCGGTTACAGCATGGGAGAACTTTTGCACCGCAACCACCGCATCATCAATTCCGGCTACCATCCCAAATCATTTTTTGAAGAAATGTGGGTGACACTTTCTCGCGGTTTGGTGTGGAAAGGAAAAATCAAAAACCGACGCAAAGATGGCTCGTTCTACTGGGTAGATTCGACTATCTCCCCCATTTTTGATACCAGCGGCACAATAGTCAAATATATCGCCATTCGCTTTGACATCACCGAGCGCAAAGAAGCAGAAGAACGACTAGAAAAATTGGCAGCAGAACGCAAAGCTGAAGCTGATTCTCTGACGCAGCAAGTCCTTAAATTGTTGGGAGAAATTAAAGGGGCTGCTCAAGGCGACTTGACAGTCAGGGCGGAAGTGACTAACGATGTTTTAGGTGCTGTCGCCGACTCTTTCAACTTCTTAATCGGTTCTCTGCGGAAAGTGGTAACGGGAATTCAAACTTTAGCCGAACAGGTAACATCTGCCACCGACGAGTCAATTAACAATACCAGTCAACTCACCCAACAGGCAGAAATTCAAGCAGCACAAATATCTGCCATCATGCGCGAAATCGAGCGGATTGTGAATTCGATCCGCGACGTGCGAGATGTTTCGGTGCGCGCCGAAACAGTGGCTCAGCAGTCTTCTCAAACGGCTGAAGTCGGCGGTATGGCGGTCGATCGAGCTGTCGAAGGCATTAACGGGCTCCGGTTGACGATCGCCTCTACCTCGAAAATGATGAAACGTTTGGGCGAATCTTCGCAGCAAATTGGCAAAATTGTGACTTCGATTTCTCAACTTGCTTCGCAAACTAATTTATTAGCTCTGAATGCTACTATTGAGGCGGCGCGAGCCGGCGAACAAGGTTTAGGCTTTGCAGTTGTTGCCGAAGAAGTGCGGAAATTAGCAGAAAGATCCGCCGGCGCTACGGAGGAAATCTCGGAAATTGTCGGTACAATTCAAGAAGAAATCAGCCGCGTGATGAAGGCAATGGAATCGGGGACGCTGGAGGTAGTGGAAGGCACTAAGCTGGCAAGCGAAGCTAAAACTCACCTCAATGCCATCATCGAAGTTAGTCGAGAAATGAATGCTTTGGTGCAGAATATTACTATCGCATCTGCCAAGCAAACTGTTTCGGCTGAGGGAATTGCTAACAGTATGCAGCAAGTCAACGAGATTGCGAATACGACCGCACAAAAAGGTGCGGATGTCAAAGCATCTTTGGACGAGTTGTCTGGTTCTCTGGGCCAATTGCAAAAGTCGGTGGCGAATTTCCGCAGTTAGTTCAGTTGACGGTTAACAGTTAACTGTTGACGGTTGACTGTTGACAGTTGACTGTTGACAGTTAGTTCAGTTGACTGTTGACTGTTATACGAATCACTAATAACTATCGTTGTTGCCGGGGCGGGTTAAGAAATATCCTGAATGCGAAGTTATAGATAATCGTGAACCCGCCCCGACAACAATTACAGTTAAATAACAGGACATCATATATAAAAAAACTGCCAACAGTTAACAGTCAACAGTTAACAGTCAACAGACAACAGACAACAGACTAATATGAATGATGACGATTTAAACGAATTAATAGATGCTTTTACCGCAGAATGCGAAGAGTTTCTCCAGTCGATGGAGACGAATCTGCTGGCGATGGAAGCTGCGGGTTTGAAAGAGCGACAAGCGGCAGTTAAAGAAATGTTTCGGGCGGCTCACTCGATTAAAGGTGCGGGTTCGATGTTGGGCTTTCAAAACGTATCGGCGGCGGCTCACACGCTGGAGGACTGTTTTGTCATTTTGCGCGATCGCACAGACTTGTCGGCCCTGGAACCGACTACTGTGAGTGTTTTGCTGCAAGGGGTGGATGCTCTCAAAAAGATTACGCTCGAATCAGTTCAACACTCCGATGTCACAACTCCGGATCAAACGGAAAACTTGGAGGCGATCGCCCAAATTTTCGCCCAGTTCCAGGCCAAGTACGGCACGTCAGAACAGCCGCCAGTCCCCGCAGTCAGCCAATCGCCCGCCCCGGAAACCCTGCAACTGATTTTTGAACAGCAAGTGCCGGCACTCTTCAATCGCCTAGAAACCGAGCTTTCCCAAGCTTCCGAGGCAGATTTGGCAACAAGCGTCACCGCCCTCAACCAGGTTTACTACCAACTCTCCGGTTTGGCTGGAATGCTGCAATTGCCGGATTTTGGGAAAGTCGCCGCAGCCCTCCGAGATTTGATTGACTCTCAAGACTTGACGGTACAACGGTTGCAATCCGACGGTTGGACGATCGCCCAAAACTTGCAAACCGCACGCCAACAAATACTGGAAGGAAGGGCGATCGACATCCCCGAAATCTCCCCCTCCCCGACTCCCCCCCCCCCCCCCCGCACCCCCCCCCCCCCCCCCCCCCCCCGAACACCCCCCACCCGGCCCCCGCCCTTTACCCAACGCCGGGGGGCCCCCCACAAAAGGGGTGGTCCCCACAACAAACAACCCCCTGTC
>Ga0164305_10001079_pt1 | contig 11067 bp, 10 predicted proteins | sample Whisoiple_237_MG_FD_110215 | JGI IMG/M metagenome (GOLD analysis project Ga0164305, IMG submission 110215) | Soil microbial communities amended with pyrogenic organic matter from upstate New York, USA - Whitman soil sample_237_MG | ecosystem: Environmental > Terrestrial > Soil > Agricultural... | reverse complement strand
CCTGATCGGCGGCGAAGGTGGCCAACTCCTCTCCAGTTATATAGAGCGGCTCACCATGAGCGACGGCCATGTGTGCCAGCTCTCCCAGAAAAGCTAGTTGAAGCGTGCGCAAAATCGCTTGCTCAAGGCTTGCTCCGACCACAGCATCACCGTGCGCGCGCAACAAAACCGCCGCGCTGTCCTGCAGAGTCCTAACCAGTGCTTCACCGCGCTCGACTGTACTGATGAGCCCGGCCGCTGGATAGATCGGCGGGCCGCCGGGAGGCAGAAACTTCGCATACATGTGAATCGGCGGCAGGCCACCGCGCAAAATACTGAAAAGCGAGCTCCATTTCGAATGAGTATGGCAAATACTCATCACGTCGCGACGCGCCTTGAAAATGCACGCATGAATTGGCCACTCGTACGGCGGAGCGTTCTGGCCGCCGAGATATCGGCCATCGAAGTCGAGCATCACGAGCCGCTCCAAGCTCGCACACCCGGGGCTGACTGCCGCAATGGTGACAAAGGCCTCTGTTCCGGGTACTCGTATGCTGACATGGCCGTATCCGTCTGTGATGCCTTCGCCGTCGAGAATATGGCAGCCGTCAACCAATTTTTGTTTCAGCCCTTGAAGCTCATCGGAGTCGAAGGCCGGAGTTTCTGAGCCGTTTGACACCATTTCTTTCTCCTGATTCATGACTCCTGCAGTTGTAAGTTTGCGCTGCCGATGTGTCAAGCGAGAATTGACTTGACAGTTTCACCCTGCGCGGTTAATACCGATAACAATCCACACTCGACTGATCATTGGAGTCTTACGCCTGTAAACCAGAGGATTTTTTCCCATCGGATTTCATGCGAGCACCGAAAAAAACCGATACCGTCCTTCACTGCCATCCCGATACTTTGTGCTCCGCCGTCGCGAGCCTCACGACAGTTATCACCTGGCTGCCCGGAAAGTTTCTCAATCTTGGCTATACGGTCAAGGGAGCGCTAGACCGCCTACGGCTTCCAGCTTTCGAGTCACTTCGCCGAGGTGATTGTTTATGGCGGCGGACTTGTTTTGAAGCGTTTATCGGCGCGAAAAACGATGCCGAGTATTACGAATTCAATTTTTCTCCTTCGGGAGAATGGGCAGCCTACTCGTTTCGAGCTTATCGCGATGGTTCGGCCTATACGAGCGATGGGTTCGAACCGAAAATCGTTGCCGAGCGCGGCGAAGACATTTTCGAGCTTAGCGCTGCCATAGAGATAGATCGCTTTCCCGGACTCGAGGGCGAAGTCCAATTGTGTATCGGAATTTCGAGCGTGATCGAAACTCTCGACGGATCGCTTTCCTACTGGGCGCTGAGACATCCGCCGGGTAAGCCCGACTTTCATCACTCGGAAAGCTTCGCACTGGAGCTCGAACCCGTTGGCCGTGGCGCCTCCGCCGAACTCTAGCCCCTCATGAACTTTGGTATCGATCGGCTTCTCGAAAATACGGAGCTTCGTAAGCCGTTGCGAAATAAGCGCGTCGCTTTGCTTGCGCATCCCGCGTCTGTGACACACCGATTGGTTCATTCGCTCGATGCCCTGGCAGCGCTTCCCGACATCACGTTAGCCGCTGCTTTTGGTCCTCAGCACGGGCTGCGCGGCGATAAGCAGGACAATATGGTCGAATCGCTGGATTTTCATGATCCGGTGTACAGGATTCCGGTTTTTAGCCTGTACGGCGAGGTTCGCCGGCCAACGCCGACAATGATGGACAGCTTCGATGTGCTGCTGGTCGATCTTCAGGATGTCGGCTGTCGGATTTACACATTCATTACGACGGTTCTTTATATGCTCGAAGCCGCGGCTCGACATAAAAAAGCCGTTTGGATACTCGATCGGCCCAATCCCGTGGGCCGTCCGGTCGAAGGCCTGCGGCTGCGCGCAGGGTGGGAGAGTTTCGTCGGTGCTGGAGCGCTGCCGATGCGCCATGGTTTGAGTCTTGGCGAGCTGGCAAGATGGTTTGTAGGCAAACTAAAGCTCGATCTGGAATGCCATATCATCGAGCTGCAGGGTTGGAAACCTGAGCAGTCGCCGGGATTCGGCTGGCCCGTGGGTGAACGCGCTTGGGTCAACCCGAGCCCTAACGCGGCCAATTTGTCGATGGCACGCTGCTACGGCGGAACGGTCATGTTCGAAGGCACCACTCTATCGGAAGGGCGCGGCACAACCCGGCCCCTGGAACTATTTGGCGCCCCGGAGATCGAGCCGCGCCACCTGCTCGCAAAAATGTATGCGCTTAACCCTCAATGGATGCGCGGTTGTCGCCTGCGCGAGTGCTGGTTCGAGCCGACATTTCACAAATACGCAGGAAAGATGTGCGCCGGCATGCAAATTCATGTCGATGATTCGAGCTATGAGCACGATAGCTTTCGGCCGTGGCGCCTGATTGCCCTGGTATTGAAAGCATTACGGGCGCTTCATCCCAGCTACGAACTCTGGCGCAACTTTACCTATGAATATGAGCGAGACCGTCTCGCCATCGATTTGATCAACGGTAGCCCTTTGCTTCGGGAATGGGTCGATGACGGTGATGCCGCTCCTGCCGATCTGGAGAATCTCGTAAAAGTCGACGAGCGGTCATGGCGCGAAGAACGGGAAGCTTTTTTGTTGTATCGCTAGCCGCCAGGCAATATCCCAGTTCAAGCGAGCATTAGAGCTGCAACTTTCATAACGCAAATTTCTTTTCGTTATTCTTATTCGTGCGAAACATGGGCGGTTGTTCTCGCATAAATAGGAAGAGCGGATGGCATAACGCTCCAAATGCGAGGTGGTCTCAGCATGTGCTGTGGCATTTTCCTTGCTCAAGATACTGACGAGCACATAGGAGGGGAGAATGTTCACTGATAAAATCGAACTCAAAGACTTCGACAAGATGGATCCGGAATACAAGGAGTTGCTAGGTCATGTGTTGACGATTCAAGCTGACTGCGAAATCGGCGGACCGCATCTATACGTCGAAAAGATGTTGCCAGCCGCGCCAACCAAGCTCGACCAGCTGATCGTCGCACGGACCGCGGCCGAGGAGATCGACCATTTCCGCAAAGTCGCGCGAGTGGCGGGTGATATTGGCGTCGACGTGTCCTTTGTACTGAGCCAGCCGAACGAGAAACGTTTCGTCGAGACCTTTCGCGGTTTAATTACGACGTGGGAAGACAACGCCGTGTTCGGTTTTTTAATCGACCGGGTCGGACGGTATCAGTTGGAAGAGTTCTACGATTGCAGCTATCTGCCGTTGCAGAGGATCCTTCCTGATATCGTCACTGAAGAACTCGGTCACATCGAATATGGTTACAACAAAACCGTGGAATTGATCGAATCCGGCGACGACGGTAAAGCCAAAGCTCAGAAAGCGGTCGACTACTGGTACATTCGCGCTCTCGACATGTTCGGGCGCACGGGTTCGAAGCGGTCGGACCGATATCGATACTGGGGATTGAAGCGCCGCTCCAACGACCAAGCCCGTCAGGATTATATGAACGAGGTGAACCCCATTCTCAAAAAGATAGGCCTGAATGTGCCCGATCCAAATCAAGGCCGCCGTTACCAGTAAGAATTTCCGGAGGAGATATGCCGCAACCGGTAGAAAATCTGGATAAATTGGACGAGCATTTGAAAACCGTCGTGCAAGCGCTGCACGGCGCCGTGAAACAGGGAATTCCCCATATCAAAGAACCGCAGATCGTCGATAAAGCAGTCGCAGACTGCAAGGAAATACTCGACGAAATCATGGCTGGAAAAGTTAAGGAATGGCTGAACTGAAGTAAGTGCGGTCGAAGAAAAGAATTAAGAAAGACTTCTCCCTGCGGTAGCTGGTCGATCCTGCCACGAACGCAAAAAACCCTGGATGCAGCGTAGCGGAACACGGATCTTTGTCACGAGATTGTTATTTGAGCGCCGGCATTTTGGGATAGAGCAGTTCCCAACGCTCATCGCTCCTGACTGCGCTTAAATTCCAGATGGCCTGCTCGTAACGGGGCTCGTTGTATGTCCTTGAGGCACGGCGCAGGAGCGGGGCGAGCTTCTCCGGGTGGAACGGGGCAATTTGCGAATAGGCCCATTTACTTTCGCCAGCAGCGAACGGCATCAGCCAATCCAGAGCTTTACGGATGCCGCGTCCGTCACTAGTCTGGTAATTCCATAGATCGAAGCCCAATGTCTTGGCGATGGAAGCCGCATCAAACAGCGCCTCGAGATTGAAAATCGCATAATCCCATGCACGGGTGCGTGTGAGCTCTCGCGCTTGGCGGCCATCCGGTTGAATCTGCGCAGCGATGCGTTTATCTCGGAAATCGGTTAGAAGATTTTTCGCGAGCTCGTCGCGTGCTGTAAAGATGGCGAGCGCGGCGACTTGAACGTCGTACCATGTGCCGTGATTGTTCTCCGCTTTCGCTTCCGCCTTCCCCTGCGCACTTTCGACCAGCCAAGTGAGATATGTCTTCATCCAATCCTGCCACTGCTGATGCTCGCGGGCCGGCCATGCCTTGGAATTTTTGAGCAGCGAAACGAAATCGATAAGCTCGGCAAACTCATGGGTCTCAATGATACCCGCGCCGCGGCCGGTATTTTGGCCGGGCACGGCTTGCGCATATTTCAGGTGCGGGTTCATCTTGGTCGCCGAATCTAAAAACCAGACCCGCAAAAGTTTTGCAGCATGAGCCGCATAATCCTCACGTGCAGTAAAAAAATAGCCGAGCGCAAGGGTCTGCACGGTCTGGATCATGTTTTCGAGACGGCGGCGATCCGAGCTCCGATCGCGTTCGGGGTTCACTTCACCGTCGCGACGAATGAAAGGGAGCCCGTTCGGCGTGGCCGGATTCGGCCACCAGTATGGGGCGATGCTCATGTAATCATGTTTATCGCCTGTTGGCGGCGAGAGGTTTTTTTCGGTCACGGAAAGAGGCTTTACATCAAGCGCCCGCTCGGCGTCACGATTGAGTTTGGTCAATGCTGTGCCAAAAGGCGGATCACGATTCTGCAGCCGTTCTTTTATTTGGATCAAGCCGTTCGCATCCAAGATCACCAGACGCGGTAATCCAACCGCCAGCGAGCGACTTTCAAGCACGATAACGACGACCAGGGCGAGCAAAGGGGTTATCCGCATAAGCCAGATTCGCTCGAACCGAACCGGTCGTAATGACGTCATGCTGTTCCGCCTAGTGCGCGGCAGTTAAGCCAAGCGTGACAATGCGCTGAATCAGGCGAGTATAGTTCAGGCCTGCTTTGTCTGCAGATTGGGCAAATTCATCGTCGCGATCGAGATTGGGGTTGGGGTTGGCTTCAAGAATGACGATCTCGCCTTCTGGCGTCACACGAAGATCGATGCGCCCGTAGCCGCGAATGCGCAGAGCTCGGTACACAGCTTTACAGATCTTGACGATGCGCTGGTGAATCCCGTCGGCGAACGGCTCGGCGAAGACATTCTGAATTCCCCAACGCTTTCTGTAAGCGTCATCCCATTTGGCTTTGAAGGTCGAGAATTTCGGCTGGCCCTCGGGAACTTCCGTAAAAATGACTTCACGGAAGGGAAATACCCGCAACCGGTCGTTGCCGAGAAGGCTCACGTAAATTTCCCTGCCGTCAATATATTCCTCGACAAGGGCCGTCTGATTCATCTTCTCATGAATGAAACGAACCCGTTCCTCGAAGGCTTCGTCAGACTCGACAAAAGAATCGAGGGAAATCCCGTAGGAGGCTTCTTCTTCAGCGGGCTTGATAAAAAGTGGAAATTTTAGCCGGGTGGGACGCTTGATCGCGGCTCCCGGAGAGAACACGGCAAAATTGGGAACGCGAATCTTGTGATAGGCGAGAAGCTCCTTGGCCATCCCTTTGTTTTTGCAAAGCGTTAGTCCGGTGGGGCTCGAGCCCGTGTAGGGCACACCCATCATCTCCAGCAGACCGGCGACATTCCGATCATAAGCCGAAACGGCATTGAAGTGCTCAGTCATATTGAAAACCAGGTCGGGCGGATTGTTCTTGATTTCGTCGATGATCATGCCCGGCTCGTCATAAACGCCGATGGTGCGCACTTCGTGGCCAAGCTTGTTTAAAGCATCGATGACGTGGGCTTCCGCCGCCCAGTCATCGTTGGTTTGCAATTCCTTGGTAAAATCCTGGTTGGCCGGGGGCGTGCCGGCGGTATCGAACAAAACCAGGACTCTATGCCGCTTGCGCGTTTGGACCATTAATCAAGACTCTTTGAATTTGCCCGTGAGCCGATAATGGCAGGCGAGTGTTGCTAGGTAGGCGGCAATTTCCACAGCCGCCGATGGCGCTTTCAGCCGGAGATCGAGCTCGGCACAGCGTTCGGTCAATTCCCGTAGCAAACGATTTATGGTGAATTTGGGCTCGCCGGTCCAGGCGGAGACCGCGCTCAGAATGAGCTTGGCCGAGCGCCGCAAAAACACCGCCGCGCGCTCTCCGTTGGGCGCAGCGGCGGCGTCCACGAAAAGCTTTTTCAGATCTGCATCGAAAAAATCAGGAAACTCCTGGGCATAAATTCGTCGGCGCCGTTTGTAATGAGCTTCCAGTCGGGAGCGAAGACGAGAAGCATCGCTGATGCGAGCCTTGGATAAAACCACCGGCGGCCTGCCGGCAAGTTTGTGCATCAGCTCATCGACATATTCGAGTTTCTGCAAAGCTTTCCAACCGCGATACTGCTGGCGCCAGTCGAGATCGGGAGTCAGCCAGATCGCAACGGTCTCGGCGAAATCCTCCTCCGGATGGCTTTGCGCGTAGTAGCCTTCCAAATGGCGCACGAACCGGCGGCTATAAGGTTGAGCGCGAAAGCTTTCCGAATACTCGAGTGAAGCGGGTCCGAACATCTTTTGCCATTGTCTGTCTTTCTCCAGCAGGTAAGCATGGTTGAGGACGTGTCCCATCTCATGACGCAGCAGTCGCATGCACCAGGACTCGGTGCCGCCCTCGACTTCCATCATCATCTTTTCTTCGAGCTTTTTCAGTCGCGGGTGCGCAAGATAAAACGGAATAGCGATGGTGGTGCTGCCTTCGGGACAAAACCACTCGTCGCCGAGGTAGCACAGCGGTTTGACCACAATACCTTTTGCGGCGAGCTCGGCATAGAATTTGTCGATGCGCGACTCGAGCTCCGTGCCCGCGATTTTGAGTTTCAAATCGCAGATCCGCATCTGCAACAGTTGTTCGTCGCTCATGCTGCCGATATCAGGCGCATCCGACGCTTTCGCCGACCCTGCTTTTTCGCTGGACTCTTGCGCATCCATGGAGTCTGTCAAAGGAGCATCAGAGTGCTGAGTGATGGAGTATTGGGATTATGGATTTGAATGCTGCGCCCGTTTGAATTCGGACTAAATTGTCAGGCAACGGTGCCGAATTCTCGTTCGCTCGAACTGACAAGCCTTTACCCCTTGTCAGCTCCGAGGAGCGAATCCGACGAGAATCTTACCGTCCGCTGTTTACCTCACGTCGCGAGCATCACTTTGCCGAAGTGCTCGCGGCCTTCGAGATAGCGCTGCGCGGCGCGCGTTTCCGCCAGCGGGAATGTCTTGTCGATAATCACTCTAAACTTTCTATCGCTGACCAGCTTGAGAATTTCATCGAGTTGTTTGAAGTCTTCGGGCTTGTCCTTCAAGTAATTGGTGATCGAGAATCGCGTCGCTTTTCGACCTTCGCTCAATGCTGGCGGTTTCTCCGGAATCGCCCCAAATGCGCCCCCGATGGAAACCAGCCGACCTCCCGGCGCGAGTGCCTGCAAGCTTTTTTGATACACGTCGCCGCCGATCATCTCGAGTACGACATCCACGCCACGCCCGCCGGTTGCGCGCATGACCTCCGGCAAAAAATCATGTTGCGAGACATCGATCGTTATATCGGCTTCGAGCTCGCGGAGCCGGCGCGTTTTTTCTTCGCTGCCGGTGGTTGCGATGACTTTTGCATTCCAGTGTTTGGCGATTTGAATGGCCGCCGTACCGACGCCGCTGCTACCACCTTGCACGAGCAGCCAATCCCCGGCTTTTAAATTGCCGTCTGTCTTCAAGCCGAACCAAGCAGTCAGATAGGTGGTCGGTGCAGCAGCAGCCTCCCTCGTCGTCACGCCGCGGGGAATCGGCCGCACTTCCGTAACTTTTGCAATCGCATATTCGGCGTATCCGCCAAGGCTGGGATATCCCACGACGCGCTCGCCGACGTTAAATTCGCTCACACCGGCACCAATTTTCTCGACGGTGCCCGCCAGCTCGCGCCCGGGTATGACCGGCAGCTGATCGGGCGAGATGCGGTAAGCGCCTTTGCGTAAGCTCAGGTCGGCACGGTTGAGCGAAGCAGCTTCTACCTTGATTAGAATTTCGCCAGCTTTGGGTTCCGGCACCGGCACGTCTTCGTATTGCAGAACATCTTCGGTCGGGCCGAAGTTATGAATGCGAATAGCTTTCATGAGTTCGCCTCCTTGCAAGCGCTTGAAAGAGCCTAGGCAAGCCGACGTGATCTGTCAATGGAAGGCAAATTCGCGCGCCGCAGCATCATTGAATTAATGGGCGATGACGTCTGAGCGAGTTCTCACCGCAGGCGCTTAAAAATTGCCTAAGCCAGATCGAACTTTGCCGGCGTAACGCTTACGCTCACGTTTCCAAAATCAACGTTACCGGACCATCGTTTACTAGCGCGACTTTCATAGTTGCGCGAAACTCGCCCGTCGCCACCTTCAGCCCAGTCTGCCGCAGCCGCTGGACGAAGTCGTCATACAAGCGTTTTGCTGGCTCCGGAGCCGCGGCGGCGCTGAACGAGGGGCGGTTGCCTTTGCGGCAATCGCCATAAAGGGTGAATTGTGACACCACGAGCAGATCGCCGCGGATTTCTCGCACCGAGCGGTTCATTTTACCCCGCTCGTCTTCGAAGATACGGAGACTGCCGATCTTGGACGCGAGAGACTCCGCGTCCTTTTCACTGTCATTCACGGCGATGCCGAGAAAAATGCACAGACCCGGGCCAATGCCGCTGACGATTTCTTCACCCACAGAGACGCGAGCTTCCGCTACTCTTTGAATCACGGCGCGCATGAGCTATTGAACGACCTCCGAAAGGCTCTACCCGAAATCGGTAGAAGAATTTGCCACCAATTCACTCGGCATCCGCGAGTGTTAACAAAGAGGCACACTGACAACAACCCGCCAACATAAAGGCAGATTGCGCGCGCTTGGAACCTCGTAGCCGCCGGATGCCGATCCGACGGCAGCGCTCATCTGGCGCAGCGAGCGATCCGGGCCCATCGCGGTGCTGTATTCGGTAACACGATCTGCTAGCTTGAAGGGCAATGTATCCAATTCTTTTTCAATTCGGCCCGCTGACCATTTACAGTTTTGGCGCGTTCATGGCGCTGGCGGCGCTGTCGGCGGCTTGGGTTGTTCATGCCGAGCTAAAGCGGCGCGGCTACAATACCGAACTGGCATCGACCATTGTCTTTGCCGCCGCCGTCGGCGGGCTCCTCGGCGCGCGTCTGCTGTTCATTATCGAGGAATGGAACAATTTTCTGGCGGCGCCTATGAACTACATTCTCACAGGCGCGGGATTTACCTGGTACGGTGGTTTTTTGGGCGGCGTCATCGCGGTTTCCTGGGTGATCAGAAAAAACAAGATTCCTTGGCTGGTGGGAGCCGATATTGCGGCGCCTGCGCTTGCGCTCGCCTATGGCGTGGGGCGTATCGGATGCCACGTTGCTGGCGATGGAGATTGGGGCAAGGTCACCGACGTGCCATGGGGCGTGGCGTATACCCGGGCGATCATCGGCTGGGCCGATCCTAACACCGGCATCCCGTATCCGCCGGGCGTTCGGGTGCATCCGACGCCGATCTATGAATTTATCGAAGGCGTGATCGTATTCGGCATACTCTGGTCGTTGCGCAAGCGCGACTACGCGCCGGGAACCATAGCCTGGCTGTATCTGATTCTCGGCGGGTTCGCGCGCTTTATTGTCGAGTTTTGGCGCATCAATCCTCTCCTCGCATTCGGTCTCAGCGAAGCGCAATGGTTCAGCCTCATCTTAATGGTTATGGGCTTTGCCTTGCTCGTAACTCGCGGCGTTCGAAGGCCCGTCTGAATTCGGCATATATACTTTTCCAAGTTCGCTAGACCGGTTCCTCGATATGCACTTCGTACTACTCGGACCTCGGGAGCAACCGAATGTCCTGAGTAGCGCTGCCGTGCCGAAGGATACGCGCGCCACGCCTGTTCGGGAATCCGATCGTGATGAGAGCCCGTAAAGACGATACCCGCCTTTGTCGACTCGGGTAGTCCCAAGGATGCCGAGCAACGAAGTCCAGACTCTGACGCAGCGAGAATCTTTCACTCCCCGTATTTGTGCCAAACCCGCAAGCGATTACGGTGAATCGAAATTCGTCGTTTCATTGTGATATATGAAGTTGTCACGTGGTTTAAAATCCTGAAGCAGAGAGGGGTTTACATGATGCGTCGGGTGTTGATTCTTTTTATATTCGCCGCAAGCACTCTTCCGATACGGGCATTGACCCAAGAAAAACCGCTGCAAAAATTCCGTACCGGCGGCGGCTCTGCGTCCGCAGCACAGATGTCAATCTGGTTTGCTAAAGAAGGAAATTTTTATGAGAAAAACGGTCTGAATGTCGAGGTGATTAGTATTCCCGGAAGCTCGCTGGCGATTCAAGCGATGCTTTCCGGCGAACTGCCGATCATCCAGGCGGGTGGCGCCGGACCGATTCAAGCGGCGCTCTCGGGCACGGACACCGTGATCGTCGCAACCATTGCGAAAAAATTCAATTGGTGGATTTTCAGCCAGCCGAGCATCAATCGAATCGAAGATCTACGCGGAAAAATCTTCGGCACGACGCGTTTCGGCACGCAGTCGGATCTCGCGTCGCGCATCGCACTGCGCCGCGCGGGCATCGATCCGGAGCGCGATATTACGATGGTGCAGACGGGCGGACCGGCGGAAACGATCAGCGCCATGGTGGCGGGTAAAGTCCATGCGGCGGCGGTCACGCCGCCGGCGACTTTGCAGGCGCGCAAAGCGAAGTTAAAAGATTTGGTCGACCTGTCGAAGCTCGATGT
>Ga0164305_10001078_pt1 | contig 11067 bp, 9 predicted proteins | sample Whisoiple_237_MG_FD_110215 | JGI IMG/M metagenome (GOLD analysis project Ga0164305, IMG submission 110215) | Soil microbial communities amended with pyrogenic organic matter from upstate New York, USA - Whitman soil sample_237_MG | ecosystem: Environmental > Terrestrial > Soil > Agricultural... | reverse complement strand
GCATTAGATGAGTCTGCCATTAGTTTTTTTATAAAATCTCCGCATCGCCACATCCTCATACTTATAAAAGTTACGCATCACATCCAGTCAAACCCGGTGGATTCCCAAACATGGGGTGGTTAAACGGGCACACTCAGACAAAAACCAGTATTTTCACCGAAGTCATACCATTTTAGATTTTAGATTTTAGATTTGGGGAATAACTGATGAAGCTGGTGGTTTGGATCTGGCGTAGGGTTGCATTATTTTTGGGAACTAATACCAAAAGTCCTGAGAAACCTGTGATTTTCTCAGAAACCGGGTTTATGAATGTATCAATTGAGATCGGGCCCGGTTTCTGGTTTGATAACTTTTTGGATTTCCTCGATCGCCCTAGTCGCCACTGCTTCAGGCCTTTCGCCCACACCGGCACCGACTCGGACATCTGCTTGAGTGTAGAAACGCTCTCGCTCGTTCAAAAGGCTTTGCAGCTTAGATTTAATCTCGCCCTCCCGCAGTAAGGGTCGAGTGGTATCCGAACGCAGTCGATCGTACAATTGATCTACAGGCACATCCAGCCAAACCACTACACCGTAGTGCAAGTAACCCCAATTCATCGATCGCGTCACAATACCGCCGCCAGTAGCCACGACCGAATTTTGATACGCAGACAACTCGCCGAGCACTTTAGTTTCTAGTTCCCGAAAAGCCTCTTCCCCTTCTAGATCGAAAATCTCAGCAATTGACTGATTAGCAACTCTAACAATTAGTTCATCAGTATCAAAAAAACGGTATTTTAATTTTTTTGCCAAAATCCGCCCCACCGTTGTTTTTCCCGCACCCATCATCCCGACAAGATAGATATTTACTCCCCTCAACCCATCCACTGCCAAATCCTCCGATATTTTTCTATTTTTTCAGGTTAATCGATCCGCCACTGAGGCCATCATCGTCATCAAACTCATCACCCTCATCCAATCCCCAATCATCCTCTGCTTCTGCAAGAGGATTTATTGGTGCTTCATCAGCAGGTTTAGGAATCTCGCCTCCTGGAGGAACCAGCACCCGATACTCTGCATCGTAGACAGACTCAGTTTGCCCCACCCCTGACTGGCTCGGATCTCGATACCCGTAAGAGTATACCGAGCCAGTCCAAGACTTGCTTTTCGGTTCCTGCTGAGCTTCGTAAGCCCGTGGATTTGCCGCTGGAACATCATTTACCTGCGGTCGATCGGGAAAATCGCGATCGTCCCCCCAATCGTCATCAGCCCCTTGAGAACGCGATTTTGAGCTATCTGAGACCCAATCATCCTCATCGTCTGCTGCTCCATAAGTCCCCGGTTGAGCGTAATCCTTCGCCCCATCCGGGTTCGGAGTTTCTTGCTGGAAAGTCCGAACACTGTAACCCGCCGACGTGCCGTACTCAGTTCGGTAGGAACCAGCAGCCTGAGTTTGGCTATTTTCCCTATTCAGATCCGGGTCAATTCCCTGTTTTCTAGGAGGGGGAGGCGGCGTGTAAGGCGTTCTGCTGTCCTCTGGGAAAGTATCGGGACGGCTGCGACTCGATCGGCCGGTGCGGTCTCGCGTTGCAGATAGATAATTTGAAAAAGCCAGCAAACCAGAAATCAATAAAGATGTGAGAGCTCCCACCGCCATGCTCAGCAAAATCCAGATAGATAAGGGCACAGCAGGCGATCGAACTCCCAAAAATACCAGAGATAATGCCGGCTCCACATTTTGCAGGGCAAAAATAGTCAGCCCTACCACAATTACTAGCAAAAATACAGGTCGCATATTAAAAATATTAAGAATTTGTTTGTTGACAGTTGTCAGTTGTATGTTGTCAGTTATTGGTTATTGGTTGTTACTGTCAACTGCCAACTGTCAACTGTCAACTGTCAACTGTCAACTAACTCCCTTCTTCTTCCTTCCAGCGTTTGAGAGGAACGCAATCAATCCCCAACTGGTCTAAAGCGCGAGCCACCACAAAGTCTACCAAATCTTCAATAGTTTGCGGATTGTGATACCAAGCGGGAATCGCTGGCACAATTCTAGCTCCAGCTTCTGCCAAGGTAGTCAAATTCCGCAAGTGAATCAAGCTAAAAGGCGTTTCCCGAGGCACGAGTACCAATTTTCTCCCTTCCTTGAGCTGAACGTCGGCAGCTCTTTCGAGCAAATCCGAGCTCAAGCCAGCCGCCAACTTGCCTAGTGTACTCATGCTACAGGGAATAATCATCATCCCTTGGGTACGAAAGGAGCCACTAGCAATATTAGCACCGACATCTTGCCAAGGATGGCACCGGAGTTTACCCATTGTGGTTACTCCTGCTTGTTCCCGCCAGAATTCCTCTTGAAACGTCGGTTCTGCAGGCATTCGGATGTTCTGTTCGCTTTGCCAAACCATGTAAGTAGATTTCGATGCTACCAGTTCCACAGCGCGATCGGCTTCCAACAGAAACTTTAGAGTTCGCACCGCATAAATCAGTCCCGATGCACCAGTAACTCCTACAATGAGGGGGTAGTTATTCGTCATTAGTTATTTGTTAGTTGACGGTTGACTGTTGTTAGTAATTAGTTGTTCTATCAAATCTGTTAGCATCGGAATTATTCATATCTCTCCGATCTTAATCTGCGTAAATGTGCGTCTATCCCTGTCCGGGGCGGTTAACAAATTCTCTGTTTTTTCACCGCAGATACAGGCAGATTAACACAGATTAACGCAGATAAATTATATAAATTCCGGTTGCACCGTCCGTGATTGTTGAGTTTTGACTGGATTTGACGCGCGACGATGCTACCGGATTTGGTATTAGTCGTTAATTATTTTTTGATGATTGCTGAGTATAGTTTGTCGCCCACCTCTAAATACTTAGTTGCTAGACAATGACAACTAAGTATTGAGGAAAATCAACAGTCAACTCTCAACTGTCAGCGGATTATTCATCATCATCAAAAGCTTGACTGCCGCCGCCAACTGCAACTAAATCAATTTGCTGGCGGTAGTAATCAACACTCTTGACTTGAACTTCTACCCGATCGCCCAAACGGTACTGATTGCGGTTTTTGCGACCCACCAAAGTTTGCTGGCGCGATCGATATTCGTACCAGTCATCCTTCAGCGAAGAAACGTGTACCAATCCCTCAACACGCAAGATATCGCTCTCCGGCGGCCGCACCTCAATTTCCACAAAGAAACCGTAAGACTGCACGCCTGTAATCAAACCCTGGAAAGTTTGGCCGGTGCGTTCTTTCATCAATCCGGTTTTCTTCAATCCCTGCAAATCGCTTTCAGCGTCTTCAGCAACTCTTTCGCGTTCGGTTAGGTGTACTACTACCGATGCAAACTCCGTCTCAAATTCGTGGTGCAAATCTGGGGGGAGAACGTTCCAAGTAATTTGACCGTGACAGGAGGAATGGTGCAAGTCAACTTTTTCCTTAGCCCTTGTAGTGCGGCTGCTGCGGCCTTGCTCGAACACCGCTTGCAACACCCGCAGTATAAGCAAATCGGCGTAGCGGGAAAGCGGCGATGTGCAGCGCGTGTAACCCTCTGACAGCCCCAAACCGAAGTGCGGCTTGGGAGTTGTGCTGTAAACAGCGGGCTTCATGGTGTCTTCTAGTAGGTAGGTGAGAACTCTTTCGGACTTAAGGCCGGCAAACTGCTGGGTAAATCGCTGAAAGTCCAAGGGCAAAACTTCTTCTTCGGTTTCGAGATACAGTTCGCCTCCGAGGTTGTTGGAGAGTTTGATGAACTCTTGAATGTCTGCCGGGTCTGGCATCGGCTGGACGCGGTAAATTGCTGGGACTCCCAAGGCTTGCAGGTGAGTGGCGACGGCTTGGTTGGCAAGTACCATCAACTCGGAGACAGCCGACTGGGCGGGGGGAGCGACTGCAAAAGCTCCTAATTCCCCTTCGTCGTCGAAGTGAGAGTTAGCATCGGGCAAATTTAGTTCAAAAGCTCCTCGCTTGAGCCTTGTCTGTCTGGCAGCCTGTGAGGCAGCAGACATTTGATCCAGGAAAGGACGGAGGGCGGAGGATAAAGGGTGCTCTTCGGCATCGCCTGGTTCGAGAATTGCTTGAGCTTGCTCGTAGGTGAGGTGGTAGTCAATTTGAATGACGCTGGTTTGAATCTCGTATTCTAGGAGTTCTCCTGATTCGTCTAGGGTCAGCAGTATGCTGAAGGCCAGCCGTTCTGTGTCTGGCAGCAGGGAGCAGCGCTCGTTGAGGGTTTCTGGCAGTACGGCGATGATTTTTTCTCCCAGATGGGCGGCGGTGCCTCGCTTGCGGGCTTCGCGGTCGATCGGGGTTTCTGGCTGCACGTACTCGGCGGCGTCGCTGATGTGGATTCCTATTTGCCAGCGGCCGGGCTTGAGGGTTTCGATCGACAAAGCGCGTTCTACTGGCGGATCGGAGAGGAATGCTGTCGGATCAAACTCGTTTTCGCCTCCTCCTTCGGAGATATTTTCCTCCTGGGATCGAGGGCTATCGTTTTCGCTGTTGGTTGTTCCCGGTTCGTTTTTGCTGAAGCTAACAGTCAGAATGTTACGCAAATCTAGGCGTTTTTTGATGTCGGTTTTTTTGACTTTGCTGGGCAAATTTTCCGCTGCTTTGATGACGGCGGCGGGGAACGATCGCGGCAAGTCGTGTTTGCAGCATACGATGTCGAGGTCGTCAGCGGCTTCGGCGTCGGAACCGAGTACCTGTACTACTTTGCCGACTGGGCGGTGCGTGCCGAGGGGGTAGCGTTTGACTTCGACGTGTACTAGGTGGTCGATCGCCTCTTGGAGATTTGTGCCATTTGCGAGCAAGTCTAATTCAAACAGCAGGCGATCGTCCAGGGGGATTGCTCTGTAGCTGACGCGGCCGGTGGGGGTGGCGGTTTGCTTGACTCGCGCCAGTACCGAGGGGTTGGCGCGTTCGAGGATGAGCATGACTTCGCCTTCGGGCGATCGGCGGCGGCTACCTTCTTTGATGATTTTGACTAAGACTCGATCGCCATTCCAAGCTGTCGAGAGGTGACTTTCCCGCACATAAACGTCTTCAGAGCCTTCGGCGTCTTGAATTGCAAAGCAAAATCCTTTGCTCGAACAGCGCAGTTTTGCTTCTACTACGTCGTCTTCAGCTACTCGGCGATAGCGGCCTTTGTCTTTGACTAATATGCCAATTTTCTCTAGAGCTTCTAATGCGATTTGAAGTTTGAGTTGACTGGTGGCGTCGTTGCAGTCGAGTTTTTTCTCCAATGCTTTAGGGGCCACTAATTTGTCTTCTGTAAAATTTGCCAGCAGTGCAGCGATAGAAAATTCCATGTAGCGATCGATCCTCTTGTTTCCAGCAATTAGTCTAATTTTGGCGAAATCAGCCGCACCCCCTCGGGCCCTCGTAGTGCCTGCTTCCCAACAAATGCGCGGGTTGATAGGTGGAGACGCGAGCACAGCCACCTTGTTTCATCGCGAGATTTTTTTGAGATTCTCTCCCGACACCGGCTTGGTGCTAATTGTCTGCTGTCTGTCTTGAACTGACTGCTGACGGTGCAGACAAATGTACCGCACGCTATTCCCCAATACAATTTTTTTGCGTTGGTTTGTTTGCTTTTAGGTCAGCAGCGCCGAGCACTTCGCGAATTAGAAAGCCCCTGTCGGTTCTTAAAAGATGGCTCGATACTGAAAGCAACGGCTTGAGTCGAGGATGAGCCGATGGAGGGATGGAGATGGAGAAAATGTGCATTTCTTCCTTCTGCCTTGTTTCCTTCTGCCTTGTTCCTTCTTCCTTTTGAAGTGCCTCTTGCCTCTTGCTTTAGCAAAGAACTTACCGGATCAAGGCAAAATTGCTAGTCGCTCGCCGCTGCGATGCCCCTGTTTTTTGCACGCGATCGGCCCTTGCGGACAGAGGTGCAACGAGCGGGTCGGGAGCAATCTGTGCTGTAGAAAGTGCAGGTACGCAAACCGGAGACTTTTACTACTTTTGCTTAGTTGCTGTGTCATTTCCTATATATAGAAATGACGCCCGATGCTTGTTAGCTTAAACCGCTGGATGTGGCATGGGGTTTAGTGGCGTGTAAGGTTGCGCGGATGACTCACCTTTAATTTATTGTATGTTGAATAGGTGCTTTCAGAAAATTGTTTTCTCAGGGCTGTACTACACTTAAGTCATAAGCCCCTTCTGGTTTCGGGGTCAAAAAATTATGTTTGCTGAATTTCGCGCCCTTTATCCCGCTGGACAGTTAATTTGTGAGTTGCTGACTGTTCATCACGGTAAGTTTGTTGTTCGCTGTCTGGTTCAGGTTGACGGCAAAACTCTTGCTACTGCTATGTCGGCTGCTGAGTCTGTTGAGGATGCTGAAGACCGCGCCCGGTTGCGAGCGATCGCTGTCCTTGGATCTGCTGCGCCCGATCGTGCGATCGCGAGTGTTGATCCGGCTCCAGTTGCTCCGGTTGCTCCGGTTGCTTCGGTTGCTGCTGTTCCCCCTCCTCCTGCTGTTTCCCCGGTTGCTGCTGTTCCCCCTCCCCCTCCTCCTGCTGTTCCGGTTCCTGTTGGGCCGACAAGTGTTCCTCTTCCGGTTCTAGAAATGCCTGTTGCTGACAAATTGCCTGAAACACATCAAAGCAATTTTGTCAAGACTGAAGCGAAATCAAATGAAGAGCCGATCGCACCTGTACCGGAACCGCTTCCTCCAACGGTCGATCGGGCGGAGGCTACTGGATATGTACCGAAGCAGTTAGACTCGGACGCTTGGCTTTCTTCTAGCTACGGCGAACCACTTCAGGAACTGGATGTGCCGACTGCTAGCCAAAGTGAACTGCTACAGGGTGCGGCCGAAGTCAGGGAATTGCAACCGATCGCAGTGGGAATCCCCAGCGATGCGATCGAGGATAATTCTGATACGATCGCCCAAATAGACGCCATCCTCAAACGCCTGCAATGGAAGAAAAAACAGGAAAGCGACTGTCTCGAACAAAATTACGGCAAGTCGTCGCAGAGAGAGCTTTCTAGCGAACAGTTGGTAGATTTCCTAGAATATCTGGAAATCTACAGCAGAACTACTGAGGAAATCAAGCGGTTGGGCTGGACTCCCAACCAAGGAAAAGATTATCTCAAACAAGGTTATGGCAAAGAAGCGCGCCATTTCTTAAATCAAGTAGAATTGCTCGACTTCCTGCAATATCTCGAATCTTTGCCCTAGTAATTATGTAGGTTTCTAGGTGTGATGTTTTTTGATAAAAAGCTACATATAGCAGTTTTCAATTGTATGAAATACAGTAAGGACTTAACTATGACGCCGTGTCATGCGCCCCAGCATCTGTACTTCAATTAATAGAAAACTGCTATATGAAAGTTAAAAATTAAAAATCAAAAATGAGGAAATATTCTTCATTTTTGATTTTTAACTTTTCATTTAGACGACAGCGGCGATCGGGCGGCTGGCGGAAGGACGGCGATCGATCACTTGATCGACTAATCCGTAGTCCTTTGCTTCTTCAGCCGACATGAAGAAATCCCGTTCGGTATCTTCTTCAATGCGGGAAAGCGGCTGACCGGTATGGTTGGCAAGATGTTCGTTCAGGCGGCGTTTGTGGTACAAAATTTCTTTGGCCTGAATTTCAATATCGGTTGCTTGTCCTTGAGCTCCGCCTAGAGGTTGGTGGATCATAATCCGGGAGTGAGGCAAACTCATCCGCTTGCCTTTAGCGCCGGCACTCAACAGAAAAGCGCCCATGCTGGCTGCTAAACCGAGACAAATAGTGCAAATGTCGGGGCGGATGTGGTTCATCGTGTCAAAAATGCCCATACCTGCTGTTACCGAACCCCCTGGGGAGTTGATATAGAGGTAAATATCTTTCTCCGGGTCTTCGGCGTCTAAAAATAGCAATTGGGCAACGATCAGGTTAGCCAAGTCTGAGTCAACCTGTTGGCCCAAGAAGACGATGCGATCGCGCAGGAGTCGCGAGTAAATGTCAAAGGCGCGTTCGCCGCGACCGGATTGTTCTATAACTGTTGGGATCATTGACGCCTGCCTGCCTATTACGTATCTTTTTTTAATTTTAGCGATTAGGGCTCAGTTATAGTTAGCGATCGGTGGCGCGCGATCGAGAAATCGGCAAAATCCTTTAGCTGGGCGGGGTTGGGGCGGTAATTTGTGGAAGTTGTGGCGGGGGTGCGATCGGATTTCCGATCCTGCAGGCGATCGATGTTGAGGAAGCGGACATCAATAAACGTTGTTATGTGGCGATCGTATCATTGCGAGAACTTCCATCGCTCGCTCGCGGCTGACACTAGGAAAATGGTCTAGAAACTCATTTAGCCAATCACCGGCTTCGAGACAATCAAGCACAGTCTTAATCGGGACGGGACTAGGGATAAACACAGGACTTCCCCCTACAATGTCGGGGTCGCTATCAACGATAGTAGCTGCTTATTGCAAAGAAAATGTTGTGATATCAAGACAATCTTCCTCCGTCCAGGTATCACTTGGCTCGACTACAGCGAGATTTGGCTGTGATAACTCGTTGAGGATAAGAGTTGCCAAGCGCAGTCGCTCTGTTAGTGACAAAGTGCGGACAACTTGGATATAGATTTCCTGAGCGGTAGTCGGCATAATACATCATCCTGCCTTGAAATTTAACCTAAACTGGTGTCTCGATCGGAATATCGATCGCTCTTTTCTCATATCATTAGAAGTGCGATCGGCAATCCTTCCCTTGATGCCCTCCGCCGTTCGGGATTTGCCCTGACCCATTGAATCCATTGCTGAGGGATAACATTTAAATTAATTAAACTAATGAATAAAGATTTTTGGCTTGAACAGATAAAGAAAAGAGAAGTTTTTGAAAAAGCTTATGTGTATGCTATTTCCTACCAAATCAAAGAAGATTCCTACTGCAATTTTATTGAGATAGCTTACTACCGACAAAATAATAAGGAAAAATTATTTAAAGAAATTGAATTGGCTCTTGAAAATCCCAACTTGTATGAACCAGAAACTGCGTTTTCCTTCTATCTACCCAAATCAGATATGTTCTTCAGAAGGATGATATACACTCCATTCAAAGACTTAGTAATTAAATTTATTTTTGTATCTGTATTAGCTGAATTATTGGATTTTACCTTTGTTCGCAATTGCTTTTCACATCGTCTTGATAGAAATATAAAAAACAAAAAATCCAAGAAATATTTATATAAACCTCGCTATACAGGAGGATTTAAAGAATTTATAGATTGGCAATTTGCCCAAGTCGAAAATAGCACTTGTCTGCTGAAAACCGACATATCATCTTTTTATGACTCTATATCTCATGAGTATCTCCTGTCAGCAATTTCCCAGAAACTAAACATAACTAATCAAAGTCCTTTTATGATTCTATTTAGTAGGACATTGAAATTCAAAACTTGTTACTATTCAATCGTGGACGGAAAATTATGTGAAACATATAATAGCCAAGGTATACCGATCGGAAATTCAGCCGAAGGCTTTATAGCTAATATATTTCTTAATGAAGTTGATGAAGCACTATTCAACTTGGGTATAAATTTCGGCAGATATGTAGATGATTTTAGAGTTTTTACAAATAATAAAAGTGATTCATTAAAAGCATTAATAATCCTACAAGAATTTCTTCTAAAAATAGGACTGAATTTAAATACTTCCAAAACTAAAATTATAGAAGCTCAAGAAAATATTATTAAATTCATTAAACATTCAAATAAAAGTGGAGTTTATGGAATGCCACCTGAAGAAGAGGGTTATGATGAAAATAAGCAAGAAAAAAAGCTAGATAAAACCCACATTATCAAAGAGATTGATCCTAAAAAAGCAAGCGATCAATATGATCAACTATATTTTTCAAAATATCCCAAAAAAGTTCTAAAAATACACAATATTGATGATGAAGATAAAGCACAACAATTCTGTAGTTTTTTGAATGAAATTAAATTAGACGCAAAACTCGAAATTCAAACATTTAGTAAGCATATGGAATGGCTTTATATATTGTCTAAAAAGTACCCAAAACATTGTAAATCTTACTCTTGGTTGTTTGTAAAGTTCATATTCCACGATTATAGTAATGATATTCAAATCATCAGTATTCAATATCTTTTTAAAGTATTTGATGATGAACTTGTTAATGTATTTATCAAAACTAGAATTATTCATCATCTGGTTAAACCACGAAAAGGAGCAGTAACTTATATAGAAAGAATAGGGATAAATACTAAACTTAGAAATAGAATTATTGAACATATAACTAAGTTAATGAAAATCAATTGTATCGCATTGCAGTTGAATTGTATATATGCTTACTATTTGATGTTCAGAGACCGCGATCATCGACATTTGCAAGACTTTGTATCTCATAACTTAAAGCGTCCCATACCAAAACCGATCCAACAGGCTGTTTATCAGATAGGAACTTTATATGACAATCATTCTCCAGGGTTACCTTCTTTTGAAGAGATTTTGGAAGAGAGTGAAATAGAATATGAATCTGAAGGCTTGAATTCTCAGTAAAATTCCAATCTTAAAAGTCAATATCTCGATCGGGAGGTTCATAAACAACAAGAAAGCTTTTTGCTCTTGTTGCTCCAACATACCTATCTGCAATATCCCAATTGCTTAATACCACTTTCTTTGGTTTTTCAAAAATTAACATGATAACATCACTTTCTAAGCCCTTATACATCCCTATATTAGACCAGTGAATAGTATTTTTATCTTTATTAAATGAATAGGGTTTAAGATCAAAACGATCGATATGCGAATATTGTGAAAGTATGGACTTAGATGATGGATACATATCAGTTAATATGACAATCTGATTGGGTATAACATTATGATTATTCACTAGATTGGCAATATTTTTTTCTAATAAAATAAATATTTCGTCTGTATCTTCATATATCTGATACACTACATCTCTTCCTGCCATTAAGGAACTCTTTATTGGATGAGAACAGGAGACAAATGGCTCTGCATATTTAGGGCTTGCTGAATATATCGATCGCACTTGACGTAGCATGGGTGATGCGCTCGCGAGATCGAGGGTAAAGTGCAAAATAAACAGGTAAAATAGTTCAAAACCCGTGCATCACCACCTG
>Ga0164305_10001077_pt1 | contig 11070 bp, 14 predicted proteins | sample Whisoiple_237_MG_FD_110215 | JGI IMG/M metagenome (GOLD analysis project Ga0164305, IMG submission 110215) | Soil microbial communities amended with pyrogenic organic matter from upstate New York, USA - Whitman soil sample_237_MG | ecosystem: Environmental > Terrestrial > Soil > Agricultural... | reverse complement strand
ATTTTATATTTTATATTTTATATTATTGAAATTTCTAGTCCCTAGTTTCAACTAAGTCGCAAATCAAAAACCTAAAATCAACTTTTGCCCCTGCCTCTAGCATATACTCCTTAATCCCCAATCGTAAATCCCCCATCCAATATTGATCGACTTTAAGGTAGCCCCTGGCCACAGATAGCGCCGGCCGTTTAAACTCAATTATAGCTTTGCCGCGAAGCGCAACGGTGCGAGACACCGACACGGCACAGACCTTTACGCAGTTGATTATAAACAATCGATCCCTGCTTGGGAGTGATTTCACCCCCGTTCTTTACCAAATCTTTAAACTCTTTGAGGTTTTGCAAACAAAGTGTAAAGCTGTCAAAATGATAGATAGCAATTCTCAGCCAAAATTAGGTAAATCCTCGTGAGTAACACTAGCAATTTCCGCGAAGCCGTGCGCGAGGCCAAAAACCACGCACTGGTAGGCCCCAATGTCATCTCCAACGCTCTCCCCTTCGTGGGCGGCGGACTTGTCTTAACTGCTGTCGGTACCTACGGTGGCCTCGGAGTGATCCGCAACTATCCCGGGATCTTCTTTCCCACCTTCATTGCCGCGATCGTCGTAGAATTAATTCTATTCTTCGTCGCCCGCGGTGCCGCCGAACAAGGCAACAAAAATACCGCTTTGCCCCTGCTGGCAACCTACAGCCTGCTTTCCGGCTACACCCTCAGCGGATTGGTATTTACAGCCCTCAGAACCCAAGGCGTCGGCATCTCTGGCATCGGTTTTGCAGCCCTCGGATGTGGCATTACCTTTATCGCCGCTCGCCAAATTGGCTCCAACCTTTCTGAACAAGACGGCATGGCCCTCACCAAAACTATCAGTTTAGGTGTGATTGCTTTGTTAGTCGTCGTTGGCGGTCAGTTTCTGCTCGCTCTATTTGGCGTCTACACCCCAACCTGGTTGGAAATTGGCATTTCTGGCATCGGCGTATTTCTGTTCGCCGGCGCTGCGATCGTCGATTTTTACATATTACCCCGCAGCTACCGCGACGACCAGTATTTACCCGCCGCTCTGTCGATGTACTTGACCTACATCAACTTGTTCATCTTTATTCTGCGCCTGCTGATTGCTCTCAACGGCCGGGATTAATTGAAACTTTAGCTTAAAAAAAACCGCGGCTCGATGTCGATCGAGCCGCGGTTTTTTTTTATTAAGATTTGGAATCAAGATAGTCGTCATCGCCTCCTCTGTCCCTCATACAAAAAACTTATATCATGGTCACAGCCGGCAGGCATAAGGTATAATTTCACTTTTTAATCACTCAATCAAAACTCTTCTTATCTAATGCTGTCGATCGCGATTTCAATAATCACAAATTAATTGGGGAAAACTCATGTACTTAAAATATGAAGATATCAGGAGAGTCAGCGTAGAAATTACCTCCCGGTGCAATGCAGCTTGTCCCCAGTGTCCCCGCACCGGCAACCCGATTTTGCCGGGGGCAGAATTAAAGATGGAGGATATTGAGAGAATTTTCCCACAAGAGTTTTGCTCTCAGTTGGATTTGGTGTATATGTGCGGGAACTACGGCGATGCTATGACTAGCAATACCACAATTCCCGCGATCGAGTATTTGCACCGCATGGGAGTTCCTCATATCTCCCTGTACACCAACGGTAGCGGACGCAATCCAGACTGGTGGCAAGCCCTGGCAAAGGCGATGACAGGAGAAGACGATCGCGTAATTTTTAGTATCGACGGGTTGGCAGATACTAACAGCATCTACCGCCAAAATACCAACTGGGACAGGATAATGCAGTCGGTTAATGCCTTTATCCAAGCTGGCGGAAAAGCTGTATGGCACTACTTGATATTTGAACACAACCAGCACCAAGTAGAAGCAGCGCGGGATTTAGCCCAACAATTAGGATTTGTCGAGTTTGTACCGAAAGCTACCTCTCGTTTTGTGGCGAAAGAGATTTATGACAAAGAGTCCGCCAATCAACAGCCCCAGAAGGCAGAAAACTCTCAGGTAGATGCCAAGAGCGATCGCCCAAACCAACCAGCAACAGCTAATGTAGCAACCCCTCAGCATCAAGAACAGGCCGCGCTTCAGTTCCACCAACAAGCTGAGGATTGTTTGAGACAAGGAAAGCTATCAGAGGCGATCGCAGCCAGCCAACAAGCCCTAAAAATTCAACCTAATTTTGCAGCAGCCTGGAAAACTTTAGGCAATGCTGTTCAAGGTTTGGGGAAGATGCAAGCCGCAGCAGACTGTTACGCCAAGGCCCTCAAAATTCAGCCTAATTTTCCCGAAGTTTATGCTAATGTCGGCAGTCTTTATGCTCAACAGCAACAGTGGCAGCCGGCTAGTGCTTATTACCAAAAGGCGATCGAGCTTAAACCCAATTTTGCAGGAGCTTATCGCAATTTAGCTAAAGTGTTGACGCAGTTAGGGCAACCAGAAAAAGCAAATTATGCTTGGTATCAAGCTATAGCTATCGAAACCTCTCAAGCACCAGAACCAGTTCCTTCTGTCCCATCAAAGCCAGCCAGCGAAGAACTCCAACCCCCATCGTTGGAACAATATAAAAATCCACAGGGAGACCAATTTCTCCAAGCTGTAGAAAAATTTGGTAGCCTAAACAATTACTACCGAAATGTAGAAATTAGCTGTCAAACTCAAGCCACCAAAGAGATTTTTATCAGTTTTGAAGCGGAACTCTGGCCTTGCTGTTGGGTGAGCCATACTAAATACGCTGTTTACAACCACACTTACAGACCGCAAATGCTGGCTTTAATTGAAAAGTACGGAAATGGTTTTAATTCTCTCAGAACTCAATCGGTAAAAGAAGCGATCGCCAGAGATTGGTTTCGCGAAGACCTCACAACAAGTTTTTCCTGTTCCAAAAGGTTGGACGTATGCGCTCACGAATGCGGTAAAACTTTCAATTCAACAGGTTCGCAGTACATTTAGCAATATCCGCGTTCATCGGCGTTCCGAAGCGGTCAAAAAATCTTTCTCAGTATTTTTGCCACAACAAGTCAGCCACAAGCTAAGATTAATACAATCACCCACAACGCTGGAGAAATCACAGTGGAAATTCTAGAGACAAAACACAATATCGAAACTTTGTCCGATCGCCTAAACCGCCTACAAGACTGTCTTTAGCTCAGAACTAACCGCCGAGAACCAAAAGTTACAACAGCTAGCAGCACAGCCGGAATCTGGCAAAAGCATCAAGACAGTTGAACGGATACTCCAAGAACTAGACGCACTCCAATCCTACCAGGCAAAACTCAACCAGTGCCAAACTTGTTTAGCAGATACTAACGCAGCAGTGGAGTTGCTCGAATTTCAAGCAGACGAGGAATTAGAGCAAGAACTTCAAACTAATTTAGCTCAACTCAACTGCTATCTCGAAGAGTGTGAATTAGAGCAATCCTTGAGCGGGCCTTGCGACAAAAACGGAGCCTACCTCATAATTAATACAGCAATAGATGACCTAGATGCTCAAGACTGGGCAGAAATGTTGCTGACAATGTATGTTCGTTGGGGAGAAAACCGAGGCTATAAAGTTGCGTATGTTGAATATTCCCCATCAGCCTATATAGGAATTAATTCTGCAACTTTGGAAATAGACGGACGTTACGCTTACGGGTATCTAAAGTCAGAAACTGGAATGCACCTACTGAAACGTAAATCGCCTTTTAATATTACCAGAAAGCTGCGGACTCCAACGACGCTCGAAGTTTTGCCAATGTATGTGCAACTGGAGATTCCACAGCAGGATTTAGAAATAATCTTGCCTCCTCGCAACCTGAATTGTAACGCAACCAAAGCTTGGGTGAAGATTGTTCATATTCCTACTGGTATTTCTGCAACCTGTGACGGATGTCGCAGTCAAATGCAAAATAAAGACAAGGCTTTGGCGGTTCTCACCAGCAAACTGTTTGCTATTATGCAAAGACAAGGAGTTCAAGAGCTTGCAGACATTCAGGTTGATCGCCTAAAAACAGTCCTCAACCAACCAATTCGGGAATATCAATTTGCCAGCGACAGCGCGAACCAGGGCAAAGTTCTGGATCTCCGTACAGGAATCGAAACAACAGCCCTCGCCGAGGTGCTCGACGGCCAACTTGACTCATTTATCAAAGCTGGTGTGCTGCTGCAAAATTGATTTGCACATTTAGAGCAAAATTTCAGCTAAACTCAAAAATACAGCCCACAACTAGGAGAACTCACAGTGGAAGTTCTAGACATCAAACACAATATCGAAACATTGTCCGATCGACTGGGTACAACCCAGGACTATCTTTGACATCCCCGCACTCACAGCCAAAATTCAAGACTTAGAGCAAATCTGCGCCCAACCAGCATTTTGGGACGACCAAGATCGAGCTCAAGAAACCCTCCAAGAACTTAATGACTTCAAATCTCATTTAGACCAATACCGCGGTTGGCAAACTAGCTTGGAAGATGCTAAAGCTATTTTAGAACTGCTGGAGTTAGAAGCCGACGAGTCCCTTTTCCAAGAAGCCTCATCGAGTCTTTCTCAGTTAAGCCGCGAACTCGACCAGTGGGAACTGCAACAATTACTATCCGGGCCCTACGATGAAGGCGGCGCCGTTTTGACGATTAACGCCGGGGCCGGCGGCACAGATGCTCAAGATTGGGCCGAAATGCTGCTGCGGATGTACACCCGCTGGGGGGAAAGTCAAGGTTACAAAGTACATTTAATGGAAATTTCCCAGGGAGAGGAAGCAGGTATTAAATCGGCTTCTTTGGAAATTGTCGGCCGCTACGCTTACGGTTATATGCGATCGGAAAAAGGCACTCACCGCTTGGTCAGAATTTCGCCTTTTAATGCTAACGACAAGCGTCAAACCAGTTTTGCAGGCGTCGAAGTGATGCCAATTCTCGATCGATCCGTCAAGTTGGACATTCCCGAAAAAGATTTGGAAATCACGACTTCCCGCGCTGGCGGCAAGGGCGGGCAAAACGTTAACAAGGTAGAAACTGCTGTCCGCATCGTTCACCTTCCTACCGGCTTGGCCGTCCGCTGCACCGAAGAACGCAGTCAGTTGCAAAATAAAGAAAAAGCTTTGGCATTACTCAAGGCTAGGCTGTTGGTGGTTGCTAAGGAACAGCGGGCTTCGGAAATTGCCGAGATTCGCGGCGACATGGTGGAGGCGGCTTGGGGCAACCAAATTCGCAATTATGTTTTTCACCCATACCAAATGGTCAAGGATTTGCGTACTGGGGTGGAAACAACCGCCATCGAAGATGTGATGAACGGCGAATTAGACCCGTTTATTCAAGCTTACCTGCGGCAGGAAAATCAGTTGGTCAGTAGTCAGTAGTCAGTTGACAGTTGACAGTAGTCAGTAGTCAGTAGTCAATGAGGACTTCAGTCCGCAAAAAAGCAGGACTTGCATTCCTCACTACGAACCAATTTTCTGGTATGATTTTTGGGTTTTGGCCGATCGCCCGACCTCCAACAGGTCGCGCGGCCAAAAACCTTGATATGATAAAACTTGATCTGACAAACACTAAGGAGAAATAATGACCCAAGTTGTAATAGGCGAAAATGAAGGGATTGAGTCAGCCCTGCGACGGTTTAAGCGACAAGTTTCCAAAGCGGGAATTTTCCCCGACATGAGAAAACACCGCCACTTTGAAACCCCCTTGGAAAAGCAGAAGCGCAAAGCTATTGCCAGAAGGACTAAGAGACGCTTTCACCGCAACAACAAACCCTAGAATTATTAGCACTAAATTGATTCGGCAGATATAATGCCTTGCGATTCTAGTACCGCAGCGACTCGGAGAATCACCGCTTCGCTGTAGGGAGCACCAATAATTTGTACCCCCAAGGGCAAAGCGCCGGGCCGCTGTACGGGCACGCAAAGAACGGGCAAGCCAATAAATGATAGGGGTTGGGTGAACAGTCCGAGATTGGGACGCACTAAGATTTCTTGTCCGGCTATTACCATTTTCTCGACGCCAATTTCAGGGGCTGCTATCGGGGTGGCGGGTGCGAGGATGATGTCTGTGTGTTGGAATATTTCGCGAATTCGATCGCGGTACCACTGTCTGAACCTCTGGGCTTGCAAGTACCAAGTAGCAGGGATCAGGGTTCCCGCTAAAAAGCGATCGCGCGTGGCAGGATCGAAGTCTTGAGGGCGCGATCGCAAATTGTCTAAATGCAAGTTTCCCCCCTCGCAGGCGGTAATGATAAACGCCGCAGCCCGGGCGCGATCGGATTCCGGTATGCTGACAGTTGCAAGCCCCCCTATTTTTGGGGGGTTTGTTGTTTTTTCTGTGTTTTTACCACAATCCAAGACATTTGTCAAGGCTTGAGCAACTATTTCTACAGCATCCATTGCTTCCGGTTGAGTTCCTGTGGCGAAATACCCGTCAGCAACAGCAATTCGCAATCCTTCGATGCCTTGATTTAACTGCGGCGAACAAAGTTCTGGCGGGCGTCGAGTGCAAACTGGGTCGCGAGAATCAGGGCCTTGCAGGATATCGTACAGCAGCGCGATGTCTCGGAGCGATCGCCCAAACGGCCCCACACAATCCAAACTACCCGAAAATAAATAAGCGCCAGCCCTCGACAAACGGCCGTAAGTAGGCTTAAACCCAAAGACACCGCACAAAGCAGCCGGTACGCGGATGGAACCGTTAGTATCGGAACCGAGAGTGAAGGGTACAAAATCGGCAGCGACTGCTGCTGCGGAACCGCCGCTGGAACCGCCGGCGATGCGCGCAGTATCGCGGGGATTGCGAGTCGGGCCGTAGTGGCTGTTTTCCGTGACGAAACCGTAGGCGTACTCGTCCATGTTGAGCGTACCCACGAGCACAGCCCCGGCTTGTTTGAGTCGGGCGACCACGGCCGCGTCCTGGGTAGCCGGAGGATTGTCAGCGTTGATTTTTGACCCAGCTAGAGTAGTAATTCCGGCGATATCGAACAGGTTTTTGACAGCGAAGGGAACGCCTGCTAAAGGGCCTGGGTCTTGGTTATTTGCAATTGAATTATCTATATTTTCGGCTGCTGCGAGTGCGCTTGATGCAGTGATTGCAGTAAAGCAATTAAAAGCTTTATCCTTAACAGCAATCCGTTCCAAAGCAGCACTTACCGCCTCTGTAGCCGTAACCTTACCACATTTAACAGCCGCTGCCGTAGCAACCGCATCAGCCTTATCTAAAAAACATCTGCGTTCATCTGCGTTCATCTGCCCTCGTCTGCGGTTAAAAATCTAAGGTTCAAACACCGGCGCGACTTCTACTTCTGGGGGTAAAGGGAATTCAGTAACGAGTCGGGCGATCGCAGCTATCCTCTCGAAGTTTACCACAACACCGGGGCGGTGTTCCGGGTCTAACGGTAAGTTTATCAGTTCAGCGGTGCGATCGACATATTCTTCTATATTTGTCATTAGTCCATCCCAAACAACATCAGCGTTCACCCGCGTACATCTGCCCTCATCTGCGGTTAAAAATCTAAGGTTCAGATATAAGTGCGATCGATTATTGTATTGTAAGCGCGATCGGGCTGTCAGTTGTTATTGCTCAGTTTTTTGTATTCCTCAGATTGTCTGATATCATCTAAAGGAGATTTTGGCTCTAGTGGTTCATCAGGACAAAACTTTATAGATGTCTGCGTTTCCCAAGAATTTAAATTAAAATTAACTTCGATTTGAACCTTTCCTTTTTGCCAACCCTTGGAACCAATTTTGATAATTTGACAATCGATTCCTTCTTCATGCGATTTCCAGTTAATCTCGCCTACACTAATTATTGTTTCTGGGTTAATCTTTAGCTCTCTCATCCAATCCCTTATGTATTGTCCATTTGCGGGAATCCCCAGGATCTCACTCAACTTGCTACCCGATAGCTCTTTAAACTTTCGTACCAGAAAAGTTGTTTGACCGAATAACAAAACATCATCATCGCCTACTGCCTCATAGTTTTTATTGGATTCAATTTTATCGTTCATTTTTTTTCAAAATTCGGGTTATTTCTCTTTGATACCATTTCAATATCTCTGAGTCAAGGTGGTAAAGAAACAATTTGCTATCGCACTTTTCCAACTCAAACACTGACAGTTTCCCGCAACTTCTCAACTGCAACATCCAGCGGAGGCAAAGTAAAATCCTCAGCATCCATCAATTCCTTAACCTTCTCAAAAATCTCAACCTCCGCCTCTTCCTGATCCGTCAGCTTATCATAAAAACAAGGGTCAGTAAACCACTGCTCAAAAGCAAACCTTAACACCCCATTCGGGTCAAGCATAAACTGCCAATACTTAGAAACTCGGTTATCAACTACTTCAAACAGCGGTGCAGGAGTCTGTATGGGATAATAGCTGTAATTATCATCACAAATATAGTACCAAACTATTCCCTGCCACGATCTGATAGCATAAACAACATATTCCTTGCCAACAGTCAACGGCAATTCAATCTTTTTAGTATAACCTCTTGCCGGATCGATATAATTTTCCGGTAAAAATTCCCCAGTATTAGCAATACAGCGAACAATCATAACTTGTATACCTATAAATTCTTAGGTGCGATTTTAGGATATTGTCGTTTAAACTTTAATTCAACTTGTTGCAAAATTTTTGCATTTTCAAACCAGTGTATTTGTACGGAAGCTCCATTAATTGTAAAAGCCTGAATGCTAGTTATTTTGTACCAGTCTTCGGGATTACCTCCATAGAGGGCAACCAATCTGGAAACATCCCCTAGTATATCGTCAGGCCCGCCCTGAATTGCTCGAAAATTACCAGCCTTAGCATCTTGCAACAGAAGTTGCTCCGGCAAATTTCTAGGACTCTCATCGGGAATAGCACCTTGATTCACAATTTAACAGCTTCAAATATTGTTTGTCAAATACCATAAAAATTAATTTTAGCAGGTGAAGTTTCCGCCAACAACTTACCCCGCGAAATCACATAGCGAACCACAGCGCGCCTCCTAATTGCATCATAACAATCCTCAGCATCTAACACAATCAAATTGGCAGGTTTCCCCGCCTCTATCCCATAATTATCATCTGCCAGATTGAGAGTTTTAGCACCGTTGACAGTGACCATATTAAAACAAGCTGCAATTTCAGCCATTCCCGTCATCTGACAAACATGAACCGCCATATGAGCGACATCCAACATATTTCCCGTACCTAAACTATACCAAGGATCTTGCACGCAGTCGTGACCAAAACTCACATTCAATCCCTGCTGCCACAACTCCTTAACTCGCGTCACCCCACGGCGTTTGGGATAAGTATCAGCCCGGCCTTGCAGAGTGATATTAATTAAAGGATTGGCAATAAAATTAATTCCAGATTTTGCCAAACTTCCCATCAGCTTAAAAGCATAAGCATTGTTGTAAGAACCGAAAGCCGTCGTGTGGCTAGCTGTCACCCGCGAACCAGCCCCGCTTCTAATCGCACAAGCCGCTACAACTTCCAAAAATCTCGACTGTTCATCATCGATTTCATCGCAGTGAACATCTATTAATCTATTGTATTTTTCCGCCAGTTCAAAAATTCGCTCAACCGACTTCACCCCATCTTCCCGCGTCAACTCATAATGCGGAATCCCGCCCACAGCATCCGCACCCATATCCAGAGATTTCTCTAAAAGTTTGTCATTTTCTGGACTTCCGTAAATCCCGTCTTGGGGAAAAGCCACAACTTGCAGAGTCATCCAATCTTTGACTTGTTCTCGAACTTCCAAAAGTCCTTGCAAAGCAGTCAGCGTCGGTTCGCTAACATCAGCGTGACTCCTGACAAACAAAATCCCTTGAGACGCTTGCAGCCTTAAAGTTTCAACAGCCCGTTTTTTGACATCATCCAGAGTTAAACTTTGCTTGCGTTCCCCCCAGATTTGAATTCCCTCGAACAAAGTGCCGCTTTGATTCCATCGCGGTTCCCCCGCAGTCAAAGCCGAATCGAGATGAATGTGCGACTCCACAAACGGGGGACTAACTAATTTGCCTTGAATGTCGATTTCGGATTGTCCAAATTCGGGAATTTGCGGTGAGACGGCGACTATTTGGTCATCCTCAATAGCAATATCAACCGTTGGGCGATCGTCGCCCGCACCTAACAAACGACATTCGCGCAGAACAATGCTATACTTTTGCTCAGGCATGACAATTGCACTTATTTTAACACTTATAAACTTTCTCCTTCCTAATTGCGATTCAGCCTAGTGAAGCCAAAAGAATTCCCCAATCACTTGCGAACCCCCTCCTTCTCCTCCTCTGCGTCCTCTGCGCCCTCTGCGGTTAAAAACTCTTACTCAAAAAACCAACCTATAACCATAATCAACCCCAAGAAAGCGCAACTACAAATCGCCAACATCAGACAATCTCAAACTCCAAATTGTGATTTTTTACCAAATCAAAACTAAAATGGTCAACCACATTAGTATTGCTCAATTCCAGATTGTAAAAATCAACAAAATCCGCATCAAAATACGGCCCAGCGTGCCAAGTCCCCACATCTAACTTAATAAAACAATTGCCCGGAATCCGAAAAGCAGCCATATCCTCTAAACTCGGTTTATAGCTATCCCCAGGAGGCGCAACCGCCATCAACCAATCCTTCCCCTCCAAAGAACCCAAACACTGAGTACATTGAACGTGCCGTGTAATTTTGCCAAACTTGCGACCTTTATTGTGCAGCCGCATAATGTAAAATCTAGGAATACCATTTTGCAAGTTTAACTGAGCATCCTCAGCATCGAAAGACTTGCCATCAACAGCCGCAAAGATAACTTGACCGTAACTCCGAAAATTCTCCGGTGTCACCCATTGTGCGGATAACTGCTTAGTCAAAAGTGATTCGCTCATAAATCCCAACATCCCTAGCTTGATCCGTTAGGAACATTCTAATACAGTAAATCCTCTCTCATCTCTTCTCTGTGCCCTCTGTGTCCTCTGCGGTTAATTAAGGAATGAAAAATTAATAACTTGATTGCTTAGTGATTTGAGGTACGGCTCGATAGTTCCATTTTGGTAAATATTCATCAAAAACAATTTTCAGATTTTTCTTGAAATCATCACTCACCTTT
>Ga0164305_10001075_pt1 | contig 11074 bp, 13 predicted proteins | sample Whisoiple_237_MG_FD_110215 | JGI IMG/M metagenome (GOLD analysis project Ga0164305, IMG submission 110215) | Soil microbial communities amended with pyrogenic organic matter from upstate New York, USA - Whitman soil sample_237_MG | ecosystem: Environmental > Terrestrial > Soil > Agricultural... | reverse complement strand
CCCTTCGAAACCTTCCGCCTGGTCACCCTGCCGCTGATCATGCCCGGCATCTTCGGCGCCGCGATGCTCGCCTTCGCCCTCTCGATCGACGACTTCGTCATCTCCAACTTCAACTCCGGCACGACGGTCACTTTCCCCCTCTACATCTTCGGCGCCGCCCAACGCGGGATCCCGGTCGAGGTCAACGTGATCGCGATGATCCTCTTCTTCTTCACCGTCGCCGCGATGGGCTTCGCGACCTGGCAACAGAGGCGGGCGGAAAAGATGGCAAGCGTGCGGCCGGATCAGGAGAGCACGCTCGCGGTGCCCGCGGGCGCCTCCGCGGCGACCTAGCGCCTTCGGCTATCGGCCGATGTGGAAGCCGATCAGCTCTGGAACCTTGGCGATCGCTGAGGCGACGCGGTTCGGCTGACGACCAGAGAGCTCGGCCTTCTCCTTGTTGAGGATGCCGAGGCGGATGGCCTCGCCGCCGATCCAGTGGAAGGGCTCCGGGGGGAGGCGGGGGGTCTTGTCGTCGACGAAGGCGAGGGTGGTGTGCTCGTCGTTTGTTCCCAGCGCAAGGGAGGCGAGGGTGCGGCCGACCATGTTGCTGGGGCCGACGCCGTTGCCGGTGTAGCCGGCTGCCGCCCAGGCGTTGCCGTGGCCGAGTGTGCGGACTGCCGGGAGGTGGGTCGGGGAGGCGTCGATCGGGCCGCCCCAGGCGTGGGTGATGCGGCGGCCGCGGAGGGCCGGGAAGTACTCGTAGAGATCGGCGGTCGCCGCGGCTATGACCTGGGCGTCGACCTCGGCGCGGCCCTTGGTGCGGGCTCCCATCGCGATCCGGCCGCCGCCCCAGCCGAAGGCGATGCGGCCGTCGGGGGTAGTGCGGAAGTAGTGGAGCAGGGCCCGCGAGTCGGTGATGCAGTCGGCCCCCGCCCAGCCGATCTCCTCCAGCACGTCGGGGACCGGCTCGGTGAGGACGATGTGGGAGGAGGCGACGGTGAGCCGGTCGCGCAACGGTCCGTGCCTGCCCTTGGCGGCGCTGCCGATCGCCAGGACTCCGCGCCCGGCGCGGACCGAGCCCCCGGCGGTCTGTGCCACCACTCCGTCACCGCTGGCCCGGAAGGAGCGCACCGGCGAGGACTCGAAGACCTCCACCCCCGCCGCCAGCAGCTGCTCCCGCAGGCCCAGCGCCAGCCGCGCCGGCTGCACCGTGGCCGAGGTCGGCGAGACGGCGCCGGCGCGGAAGGCGGGTGACTGACAGCGCTCGGCGACCTCGGCGGCACTGAGCGGCTGCAGCATCTCCGGCACCCCGAGCTCGCGGCAGGCCCGCACCGCCCGTTCCCAGGCGCCGTCGTGTGCCGGGGCGGTCGAGACCTGGACGTAACCGGCGGGACTGAACCAGGCGTCAACCGCGTGCTCTTCGGTGAAGGCGCCGATCCGGGCCACCGCTTCCTCGGCCGCGTGGGCCACCCGCAGCGCCGGCTCGTCGCCCCAGCGGGCGCGCATCGAGGCCAGCGAGAACCACATCGCGTTGCAGAAGCCGCCGTTGCGGCCGCTCGGCCCGTGGCCGCAGACCGGCTCGGACTCGAGCAGGACGATCCGCGCGTCCGGCTGCAGTCGGCGCGCGTACCAGGCGGTCCACATCCCCGTGTAGCCACCGCCGACGACGAGGACGTCGGCCTCCAGCTCGCCGCTCAGCGGCGGCCGCGGCTCGACCTCCCCCGCCTCCTCGATCCAGTAGCCAAGGCGCGTGTGCACCATCGCCGGATTCTCCCGGACGCCGCCGGTCGCCACCGTCCAAAGATCCCCGCCGGGATTGTCCAAGGCCGCACCAGCCGACCCGTAGACTCGACTCGATGCCAGGTGACGGTCAGGAGTCCACTCCTTACGTCGACGCCCTGCTGGCCTACGCGAAGCTCGACCCCGGTCGCTTCCAGGTCCCCGGCCACAAGGGCGGCATCGGCGCCGACCCGGCGATGGTCGAGCTGGTCGGCGAGATCGGGTTGCGCAACGACATCCCCTCGGTCACCGAGGGAGTCGACGTCGGGCCCGAACCGACCCCCTTCCAGCAGGCTCAGGAACTGGCCGCCGAGGCCTGGGGTGCCGGCCGCACCTGGTTCCTGATCAACGGCGCCTCGCAGGGCAACCACGCGACGATGATGGCCCTCGCTCACATGGGCAACCGGGTGGTCGTCCAGCGCAACGTCCACTCCTCGGTAATCGACGGGCTCGTCCTCAACGGCATGCGCCCGACCTTCGTCGCCCCCGAGCTCGACCCGGAGCTGGGGATCGCCCACGGGCTGACGCCCGACTCGCTGGCGGCGGCGCTGGACGGAACGCCCGACGCCGTGGCGGCGCTGGTCGTCTCGCCGACCTACTTCGGCGCCTGCGCCGATGTCGCCGCCCTGGCCGAGGTGGCGCACTCGCGCGGGGTGCCGCTGGTCGCCGACGAGGCCTGGGGCGCCCACCTCCACTTCCATCCCGACCTGCCGACAGCGGCGCTTGAGTCCGGCGCCGACCTGGTCACCTCCTCGACCCACAAGATCGTCGGCAGCCTGACCCAGGCAGCGATGCTGCACGTCGGCCGCGGCGGCCGGATCGACGAGGCGATCGTCGACCGCTGCGTCAGCCTGGTCGAGACGACGAGCCCCAGCGGCCTGCTGACCGGCTCGCTCGACGCCGCCCGGCGCCAGATCTACGTCCACGGCGAGGAGATTCTTGGCGAGGCGCTGGCGGCGCTGGCGCGGACCCGCGAGCGGATCAGGGAGATCCCCGGCCTCGACGTGCTCGACGAGCGGATGGTCGGGCGCCCCGGGGTCGCCGGCTGGGACCCGCTGCGGCTCGGGATCGACGTCCGCGGCACCGGCTCCAGCGCCCAGCGCCTCTGGAAAGCCGCCTTCCACACCGCCGAGATCGACCTCGAGCTGTACTCCGGCAACGTCGTCGTCGCCATCTTTGGCGTCGGCGAGCCGGCCGAGGAGGCGGGTGACCGGCTGGTAGAGGGGCTGCGCAAGGCGGTCGCCGAGCTGGAGGAGACGCCCGGGGCGCCGGACGAGAAGCTGGCGCCGGCGCCGCCCTGGGGGGAGCTGGTGCTGACCCCGCGCGAAGCCTTCCTCGGCCCGCAGGAAGTGGTGCCCTTCGACGACGCCGCCGGCCGCATCGCCGCCGAGGGGCTCGCCGCCTATCCGCCGGGAATCCCCAACGTCCTCCCCGGCGAGCGCCTGACCACCGAGACGCTCGACTTCATCCGCGAAAGCGTGGCCCATGGCGGGTACGTCCGCGGGAGTTCGGACCGAGAGCTGAAGACGCTGCGCGTGGCTCGCTAGGTTGTGGCCATGGCCAGCTTCGACGCGATCGCCGACCTGCCGCTTCAGATTGAGAGCTGTGAGTTCGAGGGGCTCGAGATCACGATGGGGTCCTTCGAACGGCTGACGACGATCGTCAAGCTGCGCGGCGGCGGCCAGGAGGGGATCGGCGAGGACGTCGTCTATGACGCGGTCGACCACATCGGCCAGCAGAGCTACGGCCCGCCCGAGGGGCTGACTGGCAGCTCCACCTTCGCCGAGTTCTCCGACCGCCTGGACGGGATCGACCTCTTCCCGGCGGGCGAGCCCGAGCGGGGCGAGGTCTCGGTCGACTACCGCCGCTGGGCCTTCGAGTCGGCGGCGCTGGACCTGGCGCTGCGCCAGGCCGGCACCAACCTTGCCGCCGCCCTCGGGCGCGAGCCGCAACCGGTGAACTTCGTCAACTCGATGCGCCTCGCCGGCTGGGAAGAGGGCGCGCGCTCCTCGATCGAGCCGCTGCTCGCCCGCCTTGCCGTCTACCCGACCCTGCGCTTCAAGCTCGACCCGGCCAACGACTGGGACGACGAGCTGATCGCGGCGCTGGCCGCGACCGGCGCCGTCGACTCGCTCGACCTCAAGGGCTTCTACAAAGGAACGCCGGTCGACGTCGAGACCGATCCCGAGCTGTACGCGAAGCTGATCGAGACCTTCCCCGAGGCCTGGCTCGAGGACCCCGACGTGACCGAGGAGACGAAGCCGCTGCTCGACCCGGTCTCCGAGCGGGTCACCTGGGACGCGCCGATCCACTCGATCGCCGACATCGAGGCGATGCCGTGGTCGCCGCCGAAGACGGTCAACGTCAAGCCCTCGCGCTTCGGTCCGATCCGCAACCTCTTCGCCGCCTACGACTACTGCGAGGAGCGCGGGATCGGCGCCTACGGCGGCGGCCAGACCGAGCTCGGCCAAGGCCGCGGCCAGATCCAGTACCTGGCCTCGATCTTCCATCCCGACACCCCCAATGACGTCGCGCCCGGCGGCTACAACGACCCCGAGCAGGCGACCAAGCCCGGGCTGCCGAGCAGCCCGCTGGAGCCGGCGATCGAGGAGATCGGCTTCCGCTGGAAGCTCTAGGTTTGGGTCATCCCCGAGAAGGAGCCGAGATGCCTGAGAAGTTCGCCGACGCCCTCAACGCCCAGATCGCCAACGAGTTCGCCGCCTCGCAGCAGTACGTGGCCGCCGCCGTCTACTACGACGCCGCCACCCTGCCCCGGCTCGCCGCCTTCTTCTACCGGCAGGCGCTGGAGGAGCGCGAGCACGCGATGATGATGATCCGGTACCTGCTCGACGTCGGCGAGGAGGTGCGGATCCCGGACATCAACGCCCAGCAGACGAGCTTTGCCGACGGCAGCGCCCCGGTGCGGATGGCGCTCGAGCAGGAGCAGCGGGTCAGCGACGAGATCTACTCCCTCTTCGAGCTCGCCCGCGAGCTGAAGGACTACCGGGCCGAGCACTTCCTGCAGTGGTTCGTCAAGGAGCAGGTCGAGGAGGTTGCGCTGATGAGCGACCTGCTCAACGTGGTCGAGCGCTCGAAGGACAACCTGCTCCTGGCCGAGGACTTCATCGCCCGCGAGAGCCTCGGCGAAGAGGGCGCCGACGCCACCGCCCCCCCGGCCGCGGACGAGTAACCGGCTAGCCGAAGAATGCGGCGAGCAGAACGCTCGCGATCAGGCCGACTGACGCCGTGATCATCACGAGGTATAGGCGCTCAAAGCGTTCATCGATCCGCGCGAAGCCTTCGCGCATCTCCTTGAAACCCTCGTCCATACGCCGGCTCAGTTCGTCGAGCCGCGCGTCGTTCCAGCTGTCCATCGGCCTCTCCATCTCCAGTGACTCCATGATGGCAGAGTTGTAGACGAAAAGTTTCTACGAGTTACGCGCACAGAGGAAAACCTCGACGCCAACTTTGTGCCGGATTCGTGACCTCAGCCGAGCCAGCCGGCGCGGCGGCGCATCGTCTTGATCCGGCGGAACTCGGCGATGTCCTCGCGCAGCGCCGCCGGCGCCGGGGCCGGCAGGAAGCGGGCCGGCAGCGGCGACTCGGCGACTTCGTCCTCGCGCCTGCTGACCCGGTAGGCGCGGGCGCCGCGGCGGGCGGTCACCGCCGCGGGGGTGCCTTCGCCTTCCCACAGCAGCCCGGCGTAGTCGTCGAGCCCGTAACCACTCGGCATCCCGTCGCCGACCGCGTCGAGATAGGCGGCGCGACGCTCGGGTTCGTTGTTGTAGTGGACGCAGAGGCTGCCTTCGAGCATGCCGAGCCCGGCCGCTGCGAGCGGCTTTCCCGACGACTTGGTGATCCCCGCCTCGAACCAGCACATCGCCCCGGCGCTCTGACCGGCGAGGACGATCCCCTGGCGCCAGGCGAGGCTGAGGATCGAGGCGATGTCGTGCGCCTCCCAGACCGCCAGCAGGTTGAGCATGCTGCCGCCGCCGACGTAGATCAGGTCCTGGTCGAGGAGGTGGTCGCGCAGCTCCAGCGGCCGGCGGCCGAGGCGGAAGAGGGAGACGTCGGAGGGCTCGCAGTGGCGCTCGCCGAAGGCCGAGTAGAAGCTGGAGATTTGGTCGGAGGTGTCGCCGCTCGCGGTCGGCAGGATGCAGATCCGCGGCCGCTCGACGCCGCGTTCGCCGGCCAGCCGCAGCAGCAGCTCGCAGACCGCCCGGTCCGGCGGCCGTGAGCTGAACTCGTGCCCGCCGAGGGCGAGGATCCGGCGTACCGGGGTCGCCTTCGGGATCGGGCCGTTGGCGAATCCCATCAGGCGGCCGGCGCGGTCGAGAGCGCCTCCGGCAGCGGAGCCGCGGGGATCGCCTCCCGGTCGCCGAGGTAGGTGGTCGCGATCTGCATCTCCACCACCCGCGAGCCGGCGACGTCGAGGCGGTAGCCGCGGGCCCGGGGCCGCGAGGCGACGACCCGGCTCAGCTCTTCGCCGGTGAAGTGGAGCGCGGCGCCGTCTTCGGCCGCGTAGCCACCGCACATCCCTTCGCGCAGGAAACCGTGGTAGGCGGCGCCGCGGCCGGCGCCGCGCTCGTAGTGGACGCAGTTGCTGAACGGCAGCAGCCCGAGCCCGCGGAGGCGCTTCGGCTCGCCGTGGAAGCCGCTGACCGCCTCCGCGAACCAGCAGAGCGAGCCGGCCGAGAGCCCGCAGAGGATGACGCCCGATTCCCAGGCCTCGCGCAGGATCGAGTCGATCCCGTGGGCACGCCAGACGCCGAGCAGGCTGACGACGCTGCCGCCGCCGACGTAGATCAGGTCCTGGGAGAGGAGGTGGCGGCGGAGGTCGCTGGGTCCCTGCTCGCGGCGGAAGAGCGAGATGTGGCTGGGCTCGCAGCGGTGGGCGGAGAAGGCCCGGTAGAAGCGGACGATGTAGTGGTCGGCGTCGCCGCTGGCCGAGGGCAGAAAGCAAACTCGCGGGCGCTCCGCCCGGGTCAGCCCCAGCACGTAGTCGTCCAGCAGCGGGTTGCCGGACTCCATCGAGAAACCGCCACCGCCGAAGGCGACGATCTGGCGCTCAGCAGTTTTCATGAGGAAATGTTCGCCGCGGGCGCCGCCGCGGTCGTTGTACAGCGGTCCGAAGTTCAGGCCGTCGCGCTCGCCCCCACGTACAGCAGGCGCAGCTTGTTGCGCGCCCGGTGCAGCCGCACCTTCACCGTCCCTTCCGGGATCCCGAGCCGGCTGGCGATCATCCCCTGGGTCAGGTCCTCCTCGTATTTCATCTCCAGCAGCCGCCGGTCGCGCTCGCCGAGCAGGTCGAGAGCGGCGTGGAGGTCGGCCAGCTCGACGGCGGCCAGCACCCGCTCGTCCTCGGCTCCCTCGCTCAGCTCGATCGACGATGTCGGATCGGGACGGACCCGGGCGTGCTGGCGGAAGGCCTCGTTGCGGACGATCGACGCCAGCCACTGGTTGCGGCGACCGGAATCGCGCAGGGTCGAGCGCCGACGCCAGGCCCGGAGCAAGGCATCCTGAGCTATGTCCTCGGCTTCGCTCGGATTGCTCGCGTAGCGATACGCCATTCGAAGACAGACCCTGTGCGCCTCACCCCACTCCCAGCCATCGTCGTTCCCGCGGCGATGCCCTATCGGAGTGCTGATTGAACGAACCTACATAAGCAGTGCACCAAATTGCCAGTTCTGCTTCGGAAACTGTTCTGAACTTGCGCAGGTCTTCTAGATCGTGGGAGGGGATTCGGGGGAAGATCGCCCGCAGTGGGCAGAAATCGCCTATGAGGCGATCGCTCCCGCCTACGACGACTTCACCGCCCATCACAACTACGACCTCTGGCTCGGGGCGCTGATGCCGAAGCTGGAGAAGCACGGGATCCAGGGGAAGCGGCTGCTCGACGTCGGCTGCGGCACCGGCAAGAGCTTCCTGCCGATGCTGGAGCAGGGCTGGGAGGTGACCGCCTGCGACATCTCGCCGGCAATGGTCGCGCTGGCCCGCGAGAAGGTCGGCGACCGCGTCGAGCTGTTCGTCGCCGACATGCGCGAGCTGCCGGTCTATGGCGAGTTCGACGTCGTCTTCTGCCTCGACGACGCGGTCAACTACCTGCTCAGCATCGAGGAACTGGAGCAGGCGCTGGCCGGCATGCGCAGCAACCTCGGCCCCGGCGGGCTGCTGCTGTTCGACGTCAACACGCTGGAGACCTACCGCACCTTCTTCGCCGAAGAAGTGGTCGTCGAGCTAAATGGCAAACGGATGATCTGGAAGGGGCGGTCGAACCCCGACGCGGCGCCCGGCTCAATTGCCGAGGCGAGCTTCGAGGTCGAGCCGATCGACGACTCAGGCGGCCCGCCGATCCCACCGGAGCTGCACCGCGAGCGCCACTTCCCCGAAGCCGAGATCCGCGCCGCGATGGAGCGGGCAGGGCTCGAGTGCCTCGACGTCTACGGCCACCACCACGACGCGATCCCGAAGCAGCCCCTGGACGAAATCGCCCACGCCAAGGCGATCTACATCAGTCGCGCGAAGTAACCGAACCAGTTGCCGGAGCGCTCGACCAGCTCCAGCTCCGCTTCCGCCCCCAGTCGCTCGAGGCCGGCGCGGGTGGTGAAGTGGGGGTCGCCGAAGAGCTCGCCGACCACCAGGCGGCCGCCCGGCTTCAGCACGCGCCGGATCTCCCGCAGGGCGGCGGCGCTGTCGGGAATCTCGCCGAGGACGGCGGTGAGGACCACGGCGTCGACCGAGGCATCCTCGTAGGGCAGCGCGGTGGCATCGCCCTGGGTCGGGACCAGATTGGTCAGCCCGCGCTCGACCGCCCCCCGCATCACGTGGTCGAGAAACTCCTGCTGCAGGTCGAACAGCTCCAGCGTGCCCTCCGGCCCTACCCAATCGGCAAGGTCGTGGCTGTAGTAGCCGGTGCCGACGCCGATCTCGAGCAGGCGCTCGCCGGGCTCGGGCCGCAGCACCGCGCGCAGCCGATCGCGGGTGATGATCGGGTGCGGGGCTTCGACCCAGAAGCGCTGCCCGTAGGGGCAGGCGGAAGGGTTCTTGCGCCACCAGAGCGCCGCCGCCAGCGTCGCCGCCGCGGCCGCTCCCAGCAGGTGGCGCGGGCGCATCGGCCTAGGAGCCGGCGCCGAAGCCGACGCGGTGCTCGCCGGACTCGATGCGGACGAACTGGACCTTGCCGAGGTAGAGGGCGATCGTCCCCTCCTCGGTGTGGAGGTCGTGCCAGCCGCCCTGCTCGAGCCGCGAGCGCAGGTCCTTGAGGTCCTCCTCGACCAGGCGGGTGGAGATCACCTGGCCGCCCTCGAAGCCGATCTCGACTCGTTGCGCATCTGCCATCAGTGACCTCCCGCGGGTTCGACGATCTCGGTCAGGACCCCGCCGGTGGAGCGGGGGTGAAGGAAGGCGACGCGGCTGTCGCGGATCCCGACCCGCGGCTCGGAGTCGATCAGCTGGATCCCGGCCGCGGCGATCTGCTTCAGGGCGACGTCGATGTCGTCGACCGCGTAGGCGACGTGGTGCAGGCCGGTCCCGTTCTTGGCCAGGTACTTGCCGACGGGGGTGTCGGGGCCGAGCGGCGCCAGCAGCTCGACGTGGCCGTCGCCGACGTCGAGCAGGACCGCCTCGACCCCCTGCGACTCGACGGTCTCGCGGTGGGCCAGCTCCATCCCGAAGCCGTCGCGGTAGAGCTCGATCGCGGCGTCGATGTCCTCGACGGCGACTCCGATGTGGTCGATCCTTCCGAACAAGGTGGCGAAGTCTATGCGGCCTCGACCCGAAGGATCTCGGCCAGCGCAGCGATCCCGACCTCGAGCTGCTCCGCGCTCGGCTCCTTGGTCGCCACGCGGCGCTGGATCTCGCGGCCGGGGGCGTGGAAGGCCTCGGCCAGGGGCTCGCCGTGATGGCGGTCGCTCCAGGCGAACATCTCCACCGCCAGCGAGGCGCCGCCGAGGCCGACGCCGGCGCGGGCGGCGGCGCTCGGGCTCGCGACCAGCCGCTCGAGCAGGACGGTGCCGCCGGCCGAGAGCAGCATCATCGGCACGATCAGGTTGGAGCCGCAGCGGTCGTGCTCCTTGGGGACGGCGGCGACTTCGTCGGTCCCCGGCGTTCCGGCGCCTTGCTCGTAGGCGGCGATCGCCTTGTGCTCGACCCCGTGGTAGGCGGCGAGGTCGCGGTCGCTGAGGGCGACCAACGCGGGAGCGGTGCCGATCGCCTGGACGATCCCCTCGCGGAAGGCGCTGGTCGGCAGCCGCTTGCGCAGCAGCGAGGTGAGCGCGATCGTCGCCGCGGCGGCGGTCAGCACCCGTGCGTCCTCGAACGGGAGCCGGGCCGACGGCATGCGCCGCCGCATCAGCGGCAGCACCAGCAGCGCCTCGGCAAGTTTCAGCGGCCCGCGCAGCCCCGGCATCTTCGCCACCAGGCTCGGGGCCAGATCCGGCTTGCGCTCGGAGCCGACTTCGATGCCGCCGTCGCGGTCGCGCACCGCCGCTGCCCAGTGGGTCGGTCCGTGGATCAGCAACCCGTTGCGGAGCGCCATCCCGCCGAGGCGGAGCTTTTCGGGCTGGTTGCGGGCCATCGGTCCAGAGTAGACAAACGAAGAGGGCGTCGAGCCCAGTCCTCTCGACGCCCTCGTCCCCCCTGTTGCAACAAAACCGGCCGGAGCCCCCCAGTCCAGGCCTCCGGCCGGGTTGTCGGCTCTCCCTGGCTTAGCTTGGTGAGCCGATCTGAAAACCCCATCGGGGCCGGGAAGTTGCGCCCCGTTTTACACGCTGTCTAATTTTTCCCTAAGTTCGCCGAGGCGGCGGCCGAGCTCCGCCTCGAAGCCGCGATCGGTCGGCGCGTAGAAGCGGCGGCCGCGCAGCTCCTCGGGAAGCAGCGGCTGGCTGCTGACCCCGCCCGGCTCGTCGTGGGCGTAGCGATATCCCTCGCCGCGGCCGAGCTTCTCGGCGCCGGGGTAGTGGGCGTCACGGAGATAGTCGGGCGGCGTCTTGGCGCCGTTGGCGCGGACCTCGGCACGGGCCGCCGAGAGCGCTTTGTAGGAAGCGTTCGACTTCGGCGCCAGGGCGAGGTAGACGGCCGCCTGAGCGAGGTTCAGCGCGCACTCGGGCAGGCCGACCCGGTCGACCGCGCGGGCAGCGGCGTCGGCGACGAGCAGCGCCTGCGGGTCGGCGTTGCCGACGTCCTCGGAGGCGAGGATGACCATCCGCCGGGCGATGAAGCGGGCGTCCTCGCCGCCCGCCAGCATCACCGCCAGGTAGTACAGCGACGCGTCGGGATCCGAGCCCCGGGTGGCCTTGATCCAGGCCGAGATCGT
>Ga0164305_10001070_pt1 | contig 11094 bp, 6 predicted proteins | sample Whisoiple_237_MG_FD_110215 | JGI IMG/M metagenome (GOLD analysis project Ga0164305, IMG submission 110215) | Soil microbial communities amended with pyrogenic organic matter from upstate New York, USA - Whitman soil sample_237_MG | ecosystem: Environmental > Terrestrial > Soil > Agricultural... | reverse complement strand
TGACATTTCCACCTCGAATCTCGACTTTGCCACCACCGATTCCACTGGTGTTGATCCGTGAGCCGTTGGTTATTTCTATATTACCCAAGTTGGAAATCTTGTCATAGTTTAAACTTAATCCCAATGGCGTTATCCCCAATTCAACCATCCCCGGACTAGCGACGCTACCGAGCAATATTTGTCCGGTTGATGCAGTGACACTTCCCTGATTTAATCTAATATCTCCTCCCACTAGGGCGAGAGTTTGTCCTGGCTCAACTCCTAAGCCAATGTTATTGAAAATCTGCGGGATGCCAGCGGGTAATTGTGGTAAAGTCAAGGCTGGTGCTGCTGAAGAGTTAATGATTTTTCCCGGATTTTCTCGGAAGTTTAAACCGATAGGTATATTGACATTTAACAGTGGTATTGATTGGAGATTGCTGCTGAATTGATAGCCATTATCGAAAACTACGCTATCTGCTGAACTTGCTAAAAATGAACCGCGCAAATCTAACCTGGCATTGGTGCCGAAGACAATTCCTTTGGGATTGAGTAAGAATAAGTTGCCGTTTCCCAAAACTCCCAACACACCTAAAATATTAGAAGGGTTGCCACCCGTAACGCGGGTAAAAATATTCGCAATTCCGTTAGGATTGGCAAAATATGCTCCTCTGCCTTCACCAACGTTAAATTGTTGGAAACTATGAAATAAATTTGCTCCGCGAGTTGCACCGCCAGTGATTCTATCTGAGGGTAAGTTGTTGATAGTATCGGGAACTGTTCGCGAACTTTCCGCCCCCAGGGAATTATCGGGGACAATTTGGGCGATCGCAGGGAAAGGACACAGCAGTAAGAATGCAAAAAATAGGGCGGAAGATTGGCGGGGCATCTTTTAATTGTGGTTAATTTATTATTAGGAAAATAGCGAAGGGTTAGCTAAAACCTGAAGAGTACCTATCGAGGTACGCAAACACCTGTCGGTTTCGGACTGCGAAGAGATGCACCACCACGTGAATTATACGCTACCAGCCTTACTTGTCCTCGATCGTCCATTACCCAACCTTGAGCGGGAATAATTTCTGTTGGCAGAACTTCTATGGATGGTCTTTTTCCTTCTATTTGCTGACTTCCACCTACCGCTGGTTCCACCCACGGAAACGGTTCTTCTGCGCTGCTGAGAACTTCATTAGGACTCGGTGGCACTCCTCCTTTCCCAGTCACAGTAAACTCGTTCTCGGCCCCTTCGATGCAGGGATTTGCGACAATTAACGCAGCCGGATTCACCACATTTTGCGGCAGTTCCACTAAACCTTGAACGGGATTCACTCCAACAGAACTAAATGTTACCGCCCCTTGCAAAGCTGGGCCGCCACTTTGGGAAATCGCCGCGATGTCGCTGCTTGGAAGCAGAGAGGTAGGACTTACTTGCAACGCTGCAAATTGGGCGTCACTGAGCCCTAACCTGTTTCTGACTTGTTCGCGACTGGCTGCTGTAAAGCCGAAGACATTGGGGACATCGATATTGACGCGGCCGCCACCTGCTGTGCGGGCGTTGGCTGTGATGTCGCTGTTTTCTTGCGGGAGGGCGAGAAGAATGTTGCTGTTGATGTTGATATTGCCGCCGTCAGAAGTGCCTGCATCGGTGGTAATTTGGCTGTTGCGGCGCAATTGGATGTCTCGCGCTTGCAGGTTAATATTGGCCCCAGTACCGGATACAGTGGTACCGTCAATCCTTGCTTTGTTGTCAAGGTCGATCGAATTTGCGACAATATTGATATTACCAGCGCGTCCGGTTCCCGTAGCCTGTACCGTCACTGTAGCTCCATCTCGGACAATTAGTCGATCGGCATTCAGATGCAACGAACCGGCATTTGCAGTAGCATTAGGATTAGTACCAAATATCTTGCCCACCGAAGCATCAATTGTACTGACAAACAGACCCTTATTTCCGCTGCCGCTGACCTCGATGCGATCGGCATTAACAGTAATATTCCCCACATCTCCTACACCCAAAGAACTCGTAGAAACTATCCCCCCATCCCGCACGGTTAGGCTTGGCGTATCAATGCGAATATCCCCACCCCGACTAGAGCTCAAAGTTCCAGAAGTCAGGCCACTCGCATTCTGAATTCCGCTGGACAAAAGTTGAGAAATACCTGAAATTTCTACTGATTCAGTAGCCCTAACTGTTAAGTTTCCAGCAGGCCCGCCCTCCTGAGAAAACAAAAACCTGCCCACTAAAACACCCGTTCCCAATGTAAACGCCGAACCTCCAGAGAGAGTCAACCGTTTAGTATCAACGTTAATATTCCCCGCCCTGCCGTTAGATGCGATACTCAGCGTGCTGATTCCGGTTGACACAACTGTTGTCGGGCCACTGTTAGACAATTCTACTGATTCAGCAGCTTTAATATTGATATTCCCTGACGGGCCGCTGCTGTAACTCGTCGTACCGAGAATAGAACCATCGCGCATAATTAATTTCGCGACATCAACACTAATGCTTCCTCCCGCACCGCTACTTTCTTTAGCTGTCCCGTTGTTAATTCCAGAACCCACCATCTCAAAAGTATTGGCGCGAATGATTAGATTTCCGCCATTTCCACCACCAAAAGTGATGCCGCTACCTACTACCCCATTGTTGAAGAGCAGGTGGCCGGTGTCGATCGTAATATTCCCCCCCGAACCGCTACCAGCACTAGCATTAAACAGCATCATTAGCGGGTCAAATGGGTCTGTAGTTCCCGATACCAAATATTTAATTGCAAGCTGTTGATATCCCTCAACTCCCAGCCCGATCATTTCTACTGAATCAGCAGCGCGGAAGTTAATATTGCCTCCTGCGCCATCTCCTAGAGTCAGGGTTGAAAATTGCGTGCCGTTTTCCACTCGCAACTTTTGAGCGGTGATATCGATACCTCTACCATCAATATTTCCCAGTGTCAGCGCATAAATTCGCGCACCGCTGAGGGCGACATTTCCACCTTTTAACTCTACTCTGCCGCCACCAATGCCGCTGGTGTTAATCAGTGTTCCATTGGATATTTTAATATTGCCGAAGTTCTGAATATTATCATAATTAACAGTTAAATTATCCTGCTGAGTAAGAGGAGGAGTCAGTGCAAAATTAACTAAACCGGGACTGGCGACGCTACCGAGTAAAATTTGTCCGCCGCTGGCCGTTAAATTGCCGCCTTGGAGTTGGATGTCGCCGCCAATCAGTGCTAAAGTTTGACCTGGTTCTACTGCTAAACCCACTCGATCGCTAATTGGAATCGGCACAGGAGAAGCTGGCAGGTTTACCTTTCCTAAAGCCGTCGATTGGTTGACAATTGCACCGGGATTGTCTCTAAATCTTAAACCAACGGGAATATTAACGGTTAACAGCGGGGATGTTTGCGGGTTGGTGCTGCTGAATTCAAAGCCGTTATTAAACACAATACTGTCAGCCGTGGAACCGATAAAGGAACCGCGCAAATCTAACCGCGCATTCGGCCCGAATATAATTCCTTTCGGATTAATTAAAAATAAATTGCCGTTGCCTAAAACTCCCAGAGTTCCTAAAATATTTGAGGAGTTTGGGCCCGTAACGCGGGTGAAGATATTGGTAATTCCGCTGGGATTGTCAAAATAAGCTCCCCGCCCTTCACTGATGTTAAATTCGCGCAAGCTATGAAATAGGTTAACGCCGCGAGTTGCGCCGCCAGTGATTCTATCTGAGGGTAAGTTCTTGATAGTCTCGGGAACTGTGCGCGAACTTTCTGCGCCCAGGGAATTATCGGGGATGATTTGCGCGATCGCGGAAGTGGGAAATAGCAACAGGAAAGCAAAGAGTAGGGAGTAACTTACGGGCGGGCTAGATTCCCAACCCCTACTCCCCACAATAAAATCTAGTATTTGTTGAACAGGCATCTTGCCTGTTTTTGAGAACGGTGAAAATAGTAAAGAGTAATGGACGGGACGCATAAAAACACTCTTTCCAGGATAAAAAATATCGGTGTAATCTCATATCGTTTCTCTAAATGTTTTGAATTTGGCTGCTGAGTACATGTTGCTCGACTGTGATTTCTAGTTCGGGAAAAGTTTTAGAGATAATGCGCTCATTACCTGTAAAACTTTGAACTAAATAACTGCCATTTTCCAAAGAGTAAACGAAAACTGTGGGAATTTTGGGATTTCCTAGATAAGCCCTAGAAGCGATCGCTAAATAATCCACAATCCAATACTCACAAATGCCGAGGCGTTGATACTCATCTAGCTTGTCCACATAGTCGTCTTCCCAGTTAGTTGAGGTAACTTCTACTGCTAATTGGATAGGTTCGGTAAGAGCTCCGTAGCCACGTACATTGCTGTTCCATACAGATGCCTTAAGCACGCCAACATCAGGATTTCTGCCTTGTTCTTGTCCTGAAGCTGTGACAGTTCTCAAAACTATATCTTTGTCAACGATATAGTCAAGCCCCAAGCGATCGCTTTCTCTGTCGAAAGACTTAACAAGAAATCGTGCCACATTTTTATGAGCTCTGGTTGCTTCCACTTTGACAATCTCTCCATTTACAAGTTCGTAGATGCCCGATCCGTCAGGGTACTTTTCGAGAAACTCTGCAAATGTTAGTTGAGTTTTTGTCTGAACCATAATACAAGCCCTCTTGGGTTAACTAAGTTATACAATTTTAGATTTTAGATTTTAGATTTTAGATTTTAGATTGAAGTATAGCAGGGAATTAGCTAAACTATATTTAGTCCTCCTAGCGGGAGAATTTCGCTAGGAGATAGGGGTTGAAACCCCAGGCAGAACTAGCTAGAAAGCAAAGTAATTAATCCGAAAGTATAGACCTTTTTCCTGCAAAGTTCGATCGCCCGATCGAGCATTTATCAAAGGAATACCGTAGTCTAAACGCACATTCAACCGATCGCCCATCTGCCAAACCAGCCCCAAACCCGCACCCAGCAGTTTGTCGGAGTCAGGATTCGGCTTTTCTCCTGAATGGTTCCACCCTACCCCAAAATCGATAAACGGAGCGACTTGCAACAATCCCTTAACTTCCGGGACACGCCAAACCGGAATTCGCACTTCTGCAGACGCGATCGCACCGCTATCAGTTAACAGCAAATCTTGGCGGTATCCGCGCACGCTTTGAACGCCACCGATCCCGATTTGTTCGAGGGAAAGCAGGGGGCGATCGGCTAATTGAATGTCGGAACGCACTATCAGCAAGGTTTCGGGCGCTAGCAGCCGCACGTATTGCGCTTGTCCGCGCCACGCCAGAAAGCGGCTGTCAGGGCCGCTATCGTTCGCAGTCGCGCCGAACAGATTAGTGCCGAGGGAGAATTGCGATCGCGCCGCGAACACTTGGCTGGAACTCCGCTGCACGTATTCTTGAAAAAACCGCACAGCCGAAACCCTGGTTTCGCCGCGATCGTTTGCGCCCGCCGAAAGCGCAAACTCTTTTCCCGAAAGGAATGTATCGCTTTCTTGCCGCGAAAAACTCAGTCCCAAAGCCAAAGTGCGATCGGGCTTTTCGACAATCGGCTGGCGGTAAGTTAATTCGTAAGTCCGCGATTTCCCCTCAATTTGGGCAGCATCAAACGGTTCCTCGATGATATTGGTGCTAGCAGCACTCGCAGCAAATCCAATCGTGCCGTTGCGCGCGTTGACGGGGACGGTGTAGCTGCCGTTGAATTCGTTGCTGCCGTCGGTGTTAGCATAAGATACCTCTAATCCGTCGCCCAAACCGAGCAAATTTGCTTGATTGATGCGGATACCGCGCCGAAAGCTGCCGACGCTGGGCGATCGATTGTTGTCTGCAAACACTTCAGCGCTAAAGCTGTCTGCTTCTTTGACGCGCACTTCTAAGCGGCTGTTTTCCGGGCGGCTTCCGGCTTGCAATTCGGCGGAAATATTGGCAATTAAGGGGTCGAGTTGCAGCAGTTGCAAGGCTTCCAGCAAGCGAGATCGGTTGAGGGGCCGTCTGGTGGCGCGCTCAAGGCGCGATCGCACGTAATTTGAATTTAAGCGCCTGTTTCCAGTAATCACAATTTCATCTAATCCGCCTTCTACAATCCGAATTTTCACCACACCTCCTTCTCTCGGAAAGGTTTGGTTGGCGGGAATTACAGCGCCGGAATTGATGTATCCCGCGGCTACATATTTTTGAGTGACGGCTGCTTCGGCTGCGATCAGTTCGGCAAAGGTGATTTCGCGCCCCGCAAACTGTTGCGTAACTTCTGCGAGTTCGCGATCGCTAAAAGCCGTATTGCCCTCGAATTCAAAGCCAGCGACCTTAATTGTACCGGGAATCCCCGGTCTAATTTCGCTTTCAACGGGTGTTGGCTGGGTGGGTTGGAGGGGAGACGGCGCAGGCGGTTGCGGCGGCTCAGGAGCGGGTAATTGGGGTTCTCGCGGCAAAATTGGGTTGGGCAGTTGGCTTAGTTGCAAAGGTCGATCGATACCCAAATCAATTTTTTTTCGGTCAATACTTTCTTCGAGTTTTTGATCTGAGTTAAAAAGCTCGGTTTCTTGAGTTTTTGTGCTGAATGTGCGATCCTCTCCGAGGGCTTCGCTAACGGCCTGAGATGTTGCACCATTGTCAATAAGCCTTTTACCGGCGGGCAGGATGCCCACCCCACAATCAAACTCACTCCTCGCTTCACAGGCATCTGGCCTGTTCTTGAGAATGGTGTAAGATGTCACATCGACTGAATTTGTCGCGGACGGCGGTAAGTCGGGAGTTTCCCCCGCCACGGAGTGTTCTGACGCTGTGGGTAACTGCGTCTTTTCGTCTTTTATCGGCAAGTCTTCGCGTTTGTCAAGATTAGTATCGGGAAGGAAAGCTCGATCGTCTTTGCTGCTAACTGCTGCCAAATCCTCAACATTTGAGGTTAAAATTTCAACTGTGCTAGCGGATGTTTTCGCTGGTTTGGCCAACAAAACTAACCCAAAAATACCAGCCAATAAAAATAGTTTTTGCGAGCTACAAGCCATAGAATCTAATTATCTCGAATAATTGGGTGAAAATATTTTCTGCAATAGAGCACCCTCAAGTAAAAATCAATCTTAACAGCAAAAAAAAAGGAAACAGCCGTCGCAGCCAACTGTTTCGGCGACGCTACAAACCAAAAGGTCGATCGACGGCTGTTCATTTCCCAAAACTTACGCACCAATCGGTTTATTATCCGAAAAAATATCGTGTAAGTCGATCGCAAACAGTAAAAAAACCAAATTTTTTTTGTTGCCAAACCTACGCTTTCATGCTAATGCCGCAACCATAACAGCCCTGGACGCCCCGGTAAACCAGAAACCTGGTTGTGTCCGAAAATACCCGTTATAACTGAGTTATGGCACTATTCTCAATAATCTTTTTATGAACAGGCAAGATGCCTGTTCCACAAGAAAATTTATCTCTCGCTTCACAGGCATCTTGCCTGTTCTTAAGAATAGTGCAAGATGTGAGTTACAACCCGCAGACCCACTAAAAAACCCGGTTTCTTTGATTTTGGTGCATCATCCCAAATCCGACTTTAATACCCCCTTTATTATTGAGTCAGCGTCTACCCACATATCGAGAGCAAGGCTGTTTCATTCTCACGAAAATCGCGAATTTGTAGGGGTAGTGCCCCGGTGCCTACCCCTGCTCACGAAAATCGCGAATTTGTAGGGGTAGTGCCCCGGTGCCTACCCCTGCTCACGAAAATCGCGAATTTGTAGGGGTAGTGCCCCGGTGCCTACCCCTGAAAGCGTGCCTACCCCCCCTACCACGATTTCACAGGCGTTTGGGACATGGGGGCAACCACGGGGGGATTGCCCCTACAGAGAATGCAACCGCCAAGCCCGAGAGGGGATTTGTAACTTTGAATTATGCAGAGCGGCCCGCACCAGCCGCAGCACCCATTTGAGCCCCGTCAGTCAATCCCACCAACTTAGCACTCAACTCCCACATCCGCTCGCCTTTTTCATCATCGCGGGCCTGGGGAGAAACCTTCTGTACAAAAGACTTACCATCTTTTTTCTGGCGATTTCCCCAACTCCAATAAGCCCCAGATTGCTTGTATTCTGGATCGGCAACCACCATCGCCAGCCTTTCTCCCGCCAACTCCTGCGACACGTAACCCCCGGTGATATTCTTCTGAAACAGCGGGAACAGCTTCTGAAACAAAGGATAGTGATTGCGGAACAGCGGCGTATCCGCAACGCATCCCGGATACAGCGAAGTGAAAGTAATCCCCGTGGATTCGTGAAAGCGGCGGTGCAATTCCCGCATCGTCAGCACGTTGCAAACTTTGCTATCTTTGTAAGCCTTGACCGGTTCAAACTTCTTGCCATCAACCATCGAAATCGGGTCTTTGAAACCCGCTTCAAAACCCTCAAAATTGCCCAAATCCGGGCGCGGCGGAATCTTCCCGCCCAACTCGTCTGGATTGTGAGTCACGGTTCCCAAAATCACGATTCTCGCATCGGAATAATAGGAAGGCTTCATATTTTCCATCATCAGGTTGCACAGTAGGAAATGACCCAGGTGATTGGTAGTCATCGTCAACTCGTAACCCTCCGGGCTCCGCAGCGGTTCCTTAATCAAAGGCATATAAATGGCGGCGTTGCACACCAAAGCGTCCAGAGGCCTGCCGCTGGCCTTAAATGCGCGAGCAAACCTACGCACGCTTTCCAAATCGCCCAAGTCAATCTCCATGATGGAGAAACTGCCTTCAGGTATACCCAACTCTCGGGCGGCGTCTCCGGCTTTCCGCACGTCCCGACAGGCCATGACTACGTGCCATCCCTTGTCTGCGAGAGCTTTCGCGCCGTACAAACCGACGCCGGAGGAAGCGCCGGTAATGATAACCGTTGATTTGTGATTTTGTGCCATCTTGTTAAAAGCGCTTCCGCTATTGATTTTTTTCAGGCACTCAAACGCTGAGCTAGCAGCTTGGATGTTTGGAAGTACCCTATGGTTATTAGGATATGGGGAAACGTTCTCGATCTCAACTGGGAGCCCCTCACTTTTGCAGCCAAGCTAGAAATTGGACGCCCGAGACTGCGAGGCAGGAGGCAGGAGCCAGGAGGCTTAAGGAAGGAGCTAGAAGAAGTGTTTTTACAAATAGGAGAAGCTCGCTCTCAACGGGCGATTAAAATTAAATATGACTCCAACTCAGACTCCTATTTTGAGAAATTAACCATACATCTTTTAGGGGCGGGTCGACCATTATCTATGATGAACATACTCGGTATTTATTGATAAACCCGCCCCAACCAACTCAATTAAGAAATAGCTGCTGGTTCCTGATAGGTAGGGAAATCGATATAACCTTCAGGCCCAAAAGAATACCAGACGCCCATTTCGGCAGGTGGATTGAGCGGCCAACCATTAGTAAAACGCTCTACCAAGTCAGGATTGCTGATAAAATCCCGACCAAAAGCTATTAAATCCGCAACTTGGCTGCTCAGGGCAGTTTCAGCCTGTTCTTGAGTATATCCGCAGTTGCCGACGAGCGGCCCTGCAAACACATCGCGAAACTCTCCTATCATCATCGGCGTTCCCAATTCGTGAAAGCCAAATGCTAGACCGTCCACCAAGTGAAGGTAAGCTAAATCATAGGCATTTAACTGCTCTGCGAAATACAGAAAATCTTCTCGATATTCTGGAGAACCCATGTCATTGTAAATACCGTTGGGAGAAAGTCTAACTCCTACTCTGTTGGCGGGAAATACTGTGATAATTGCCTCTACAATTTCCTTAAGAAAACGGTAACGGTTTTCAACTGGGCCTCCATAGGAATCAATGCGGTGATTGGTTTTGGTTTGCAGGAAGGTGTCAATGAGATAGCCGTTTGCCGCGTGAATTTCTACACCGTCAAAACCTGCGATTTTTGCCCGTTCCGCCGCCTTGCGATAATCTTCTACAACCAGGGAGATTTCATCGGTTTCTAGTGCACGGGGAGTTTCGTAGGGTTGTTTGCCTACAGGGGTATGAATGCCTTCTCCGTTGATTTTGATGGCAGATGCTGCAACTGGCAATTGATTGTTTTCATGAAAACTGCTGTGGGAAGCTCGTCCGCAGTGCCAAAGCTGCATGAAAATCGGCGTTTCGCGGGCATGAACCGCAGTCACAACTTGTTTCCAAGCTTCGCCTTGCTCGTCTGAATAAATACCGGGCGTATTGAGCCAACCAGTACCTTGAGCAGAAACCACTGTGGCTTCTGTAATGATTAAACCAGCGGAGGCTCGCTGAGTGTAATACTCTGCCATTAAGGCGTTGGGCATCCGCGCTTCACCGGCTCTGGATCTCGTTAGGGGTGCCATGAGTACCCGGTTTTTTAAGGGTAAATCTCCGATTTTGAAGGGACTGAGTAGGAGTGGAGAAGTTGTTTGAGTGGTCATAATTTTGAGGTTTTCTCAACTGAAGAATCTGGGAAATCACATATAGCAACCGCCGGTGTTAGGATGCAAGGCGCCAGACATCCAAGGGTCGCCAAAATGTAAGCAATCAAACTCATCAAGCTGTTTAGGAATTTGACTTTTTAGCCAAGACTCTTCTTTGTTCAATTTTGTCAAACTCTGGAGAGTATGGCGGTAAATATAATAGTCTACACCGTGCTGTTTGATTCAATTCCTGAATCCGACTACTTTTATCAAATGTGAGATGATCCATGACCACCACCTGTGCTGTGACAAGTGTTGGAAGTAAACTTGTTGCTAAGTAAGGAGATCGATATTTAGGTTTCAATCCCTGATAGGGTTTTAGGTTGTTTTCGGCTCAATATCGCTGAATCGGCAGGGCGAACGGAGCGCGTTTCAATCCCTGATAGGGTTTTAAGTTGTTTTCGGCTCCTGTATTGATTATCAGTGGGCCAGGTGCAAAAGTTTCAATCCCTGATAGGGTTTTAGGTTGTTTTCGGCCGCACGATCAGTTCGGGTAGCTGCCAAATCCTCGTTTCAATCCCTGATAGGGTTTTAGGTTGTTTTCGGCCTCGCATCCCGCGCAATGGAGTAAGCTCATGCGAGTTTCAATCCCTGATAGGGTTTTAGGTTGTTTTCGGCATTATTTGGCTGAGGTATTTCCAAGATGGCGAGTTGGTTTCAATCCCTGATAGGGTTTTAGGTTGTTTTCGGCTGGTGTT
>Ga0164305_10001069_pt1 | contig 11094 bp, 1 predicted proteins | sample Whisoiple_237_MG_FD_110215 | JGI IMG/M metagenome (GOLD analysis project Ga0164305, IMG submission 110215) | Soil microbial communities amended with pyrogenic organic matter from upstate New York, USA - Whitman soil sample_237_MG | ecosystem: Environmental > Terrestrial > Soil > Agricultural... | reverse complement strand
GAAGCTGGATTCTGTCCTGTGTTCTGATCGTTACATGTCTTGACACGTTAAAAAGAGACTGATATGGGATTGATAAGGTAGGTATGGAAGGAAAGAGGCCTTAGCCATTGGCTAAGACCTGATTCCTGCTAGTGCTGAGTGTAGTACGCGAGACGAGACTCGTGGTACTTGATCGACTGAGCGTTGATCGTGTTGCCGTTGTCTTCGGCCTTGAGAGCCTTGATCTTGTTCTCGTGGTACTCGATGCGGGACTCGAGCTGCTCGTCGATCATGCTGACGATGGCCATCTTGGTACGGCTGAGAGTGGGATCCTGCTTCTCGAGAAGCTGCTGCTGCATGTTGTCGACGAAGGACTGGAGGTTGAGCGTGATTGCCATGGGATTCTCCTTGAGCTGAGCGGATTGACTAGATTGACTTGAACCAAAAATTGATTCATCATAAAACAACTGATACTACTGATTACATTGAAACTTGACTTGACCCCATAACATACATATATGTATAGGGGGTATATGCTTGTTTCTGTTGTTTTAATATTATCATTGGATCTCCACAGAAGAGTTCCCGTAAAATGGAAACTACCGTCACCCTTCTCAACAATCGTATCAGTCTAGACCCGGTCTCTACACGGTGATTCAGTCTCGGGGCTCGGCTCACCCGGGCTGACTCTCGGGTCTCGGGCCCTCGACGGGCCGTCCCCCGGGTTGGGGAGGGGTCTGTCCCCTCGATTCACCCGTTGCCGCCGGGTTGGGGGCATAATGAGAGGCGACCGGTGTTCTCCTACCCGGCCTGGACTGTAGCGAGAGAGTGGGCCGCGTGAGCGACATCGGCAGCCGGACGCCGTGGGGAGCGGGGGCAGCTGCCCCTCGAGGGTTGCAGGAGGACCAGGAGGGCCGGGCGCCGGAGTTCGCGGGCCGCGCGCCTCGCTGGGCAACCGGTGGTCAGGGCGGCGGAGTCGCGAACGGCTGGAACACCGACTTCTACGACACGATGTTCAAGCAGCAGGAGGAGGAGCTCGAGAAGGGCAGCCTCGGCTCCTGGTACTCGCGCAAGGACTACACCGGCGTCGCCACCTGGGACGGCTCGAAGGACGCCGCCGGCCGCACGATCCAGTTCGGCGACGTCTACGAGGGCGGCGTCTACCGCGGCAACCTGCTCGACGAGAAGAGCGGGTACGACAAGGCCAACGGCTACCAGATCCTCGCACAGATCCTGGACATCGACCCTGAGGCGGAGCGCCGCGCGTACCAGGGTCTCCGCGACAACCCGAAGAGCGTCGAAGAGCTCGTCGAAGAGGTTCGCAAGGCGGCCAACAAGCAGATCGAGGCCCAGGCCACGCAGGGGCAGTTCGCTGACGCGGTCCAGCAGAAGAAGGACGAGGCCGGCGACGGCGACAACGTGGGCGTGATCGTTGCCGGCGCCGCAGCGAGCGCTGCAGTCGGAGCGGGTGTCGGCTCGATCTTCGGCCCTGCGGGTACCCTTCTCGGTGGAGCCGGTGGAGCGATCGTCGGTGGTTTCACCAGCTGGCTGAACCAGGACCAGCTCACCGACCAGGCCGCTCGAGCGGCCGTCCAGACCGACATGGCCCAGGAGCAGTTCGGTGAGGCAGGAGCAGCGAGCACCTTCCTGAAGAACTGGGGCGGCGTCGCGGTGAGCGCGCTCTCTCCGACGAGCAACCTCGTGCAAGGCCTCACCGACGTCGACCAGGGTACTCTCGGCGACGACCGCGCCGAGTACTACGCGATGGAGGACCGGCCGGGCTGGCTCACGGCGATCGGCCTCGGCGCGGGCTTCCTCGACGCTCTGGCCCAGTTCTCGAACCCGATCGGCGCCACCGCCTACCTGGCGGCGACCGGAGCGACCGTGGCGGGTGGCGTCGGCCAGCTGTCGACGCAGGGCGGCGCGACGTTCGACGACCGCACCGGCACCTTCGACTCTCCCGACGACGTCGGCCAGTGGGCTGCGGCGATCGGCGCGGTCGGCATCGACGCGATCCAGATGGGCGGCGCCGGCGGCATCTACCGCGCAGCGGCTCGACTCGGCGGCCCGCAGGCTCGACTCGGCGACGGCCTCCTGGCGAAGCTCGACCGCTACGGCAACAGCCAGGCGCTGGCCGGCCGCCGGTTCCAGCTCGACGCGAACGGCAACGCGGTCTCGAGCCGGATCTCGGCGACGTTCCTCGCCCCGAGCGAGATGGTGCAGTGGGCGACCGTGACCGCGAGCGCCCTCCGCCGCAAGACCCACGACGGCGCGCTGACGGCCGACGACCTGTACCAGGCTGCGATCGCGCTGCAGAGCGGGACTCGCCCGATCAAGCAGGCCCTCGTCAACGGCTTCGGCGAGGGCGCGGAGGAGGCGGCCCAGGCCGCCCTCGAGCCGGCCAGCCACGGCTGGAGCCCGACGATGGAGGACATCGCCGCGGCTGCGGCCACCGGCTTCGTCATGGGAGCGGGCATGACTGTCGGCTCGAGCCTCGGCCGGTCGGGTCGGGACTCCCGGGCCCTCGACAAGGCGAACGCGGCGCAGCTCGCGCTCGACCCGAGCTTCACGCCCCTCACTATGGACGAGTGGAGTCAGCTCTCCGAGGCGGAGAAGAAGGCCGCGCAGGTCGTGCCGGAGCTCCTCGACCGCACGCTCTCGAAGGCGGCCAAGATCCAGGCTGAGGCGCAGAAGCGCCAGGTCGTCAAGTTCGCGATCGCGGCCGACCGCTCCAACGACGCCCTGCGAGCGATGGCGGCCAAGGAGGCGGGCGGTCTCAACGACAGTCTCGACCGCATCCTCCGCATCGCGCTGCACGAGAGCGCCGACGTGCCGCCCCGCGCGGTGCTGTCGACGGCGAGCACCTTCGCGACGAACCTCGACCGCCACCGTCAGGGTCTTCAGGAGGCGATGAACGCCAGCGAGCCTGGCAGCCCCGAGCGCGAGGAGTTGGCGCGCGTCCTGGCCGCGGCCCAGGCCCTCGACCAGCGCATCGCCCCGATCCTCGAGCGCACGATCGCAGCGGCCAGCTTCCAGGAGCGCGCCCAGGCCGTCACCGAGCTCAACGGCCTGATCGAGGCCGCGTGGAACAGCAGTGACCTCGACGTCGCGCGGTCGGTGAGCCTCGCGTTCACCCGAGACCCGCAGGACAACGGTGGCAGCCTGCAGGTGCTCCTGCCGCAGGTCAGCATCCAGCTCAACGAGTACGGCGTGGGCGGCGACGTCCGCGCGGACGGCGTGATCCAGATCGGCAGCGGCATCCTGCCGAGCACGACGGCCGACTTCGACGGCGACAACTTCCGCCTCCGAGCGCGGCTCGTGCTCGACCCGGCGGCCTTCGTCCGCGGGCGCACCGGCGCCACGCTCCTCGGGGTGGACGGCGTGAACATCGTCCCCACCGCGTTCGAGGAGCAGCAGATCCGCTCGCTCGGCCTGGCGATGGCCGACGAGAACAGCGTGAACCACCTTAACGCGGCGAGTGAGCTCGACCAGCTGCGGGCCGGCCTGCTGGCCGACCTCGGGTCGTACCCCGGCATCGAGGGTCTCGTGGACGGCCTCATCTCGAACCTCGCGGCCGGCGTCCCCGACGCGCGCATCCAGTTCTCGCAGCTGCTCGCCACCCTCGACCCGGACGCGATCCGCGAGATCTCCGAGAAGGGCACGCCGAACAAGCCGGGTCTGACCGACCCGTGGCTCGAGATCGTCGGGCAGCGCGTCCTGACCGCGGTGCAGCGCTACTCGAGCCAAGCCGCTCCCCGCCAGAGCGTCGAGCTCAACGTGGACGTCCCCGTCTCCGGCGTCGCGATCGACGGCAACGACTTCCAGCCCGTGAGTGCGAAGCAGGCGGCGACCGCCGGCCAGACCATGCTCGTGATCGGCCAGCAGGTCGACGCGATGCGCGCGTACCAGGCTCTGCACTACACGGCCCGCCGCTCGACGACCGACTCGGCCGGCCGTCGCAAGGACGACGCCACGATCCGCGAGCAGCTCGTCGAGTTCTACGCGGAGCTCTCCAGCTCGAGCAGCACGAGCGCCCTCGAGGACCTGTTCGCCAAGGACGAGGTCATCGCCGAGGCGAACCGGATGCTCGACGTCGTCGCGCAGGCGTACCAGGTGAAGGCTCGGCCGCGAGCGCTCGCCCGCGAGGCCGTCGCCGGCCTGCTCATCCCGAACATCGACCGCGAGGGCAACGACTACGGCGGGGTCATCACGATCGCCCAGGCCGTGCTGCGCGAGGCCGCGGCGAAGTTCAAGCGGCGCGACCAGTCGATCCTCGAGGCCGACCCGCAGCTCGCCCTCAAGTACCGGGTCTACTCCTCGATGGACGCCTACGAGGCGATCGGCGAGCTCCAGTCGAGCACTCCGGTCGTCCAGCTCCTCGGCGAGGCCGCGCACAACCTCGGCAACAGCACGATGGAGCAGGCGAAGCGTCTGTACCTGAAGCTTGACCCCGAGCAGCGCTCGGTCTGGCGCGAGACGCTGAAGAGCGACGCCCGCTACGACCGGTCCAAGCACCACGACCTGCCGTACTCGTGGGAAGAGCTCCAGTCCGGCGAGATCAGCAGCTACCAGGTGACCGTCGACGCCCTGCTGGGGTGGGCGGACAAGGAGCTCAGCCTCGACCGGGAGAGCGGTGAGGTCTCCGGGCGCAACGCCGACCAGGACACGGCCCTCCTCGAGGGGGTCGAGGGCGCGATGGACAACCTCGGCAAGGGGCTCCGCACCTTCGAGGCGCTCTACGCCGACTCGCTCAGCCGCCGCGACAAGCGCTCGATCGCTCGCGATCCGGCCGCCCGCGCTCAGCGCATCGCCAGCATCCTGGACAACAACCCGGAGGCCGGCCGCGCGCTGCTGAACGCGCTGCCCGACGACGTCGCGAACGTGATCGTGCAGCGGATGCCGGACGGCACCGTCGCCCTCCCGAACTGGTTCTTCGAGATGCTCTCCACGGGCGACCCGAAGCGCAGCGCGATGATCTTCCTCCGCCAGTCGTTCCTCGCGCGGCTCGCCGACTACGACGCGCAGCAGTCGCCCGACGCCCCCGAGGACACGCTCGTCCAGCTGTTCGTCGAGCTCCGCCAGGACCCGGGCGGGATCGAGGCGGCGGACTTCCTCGAGCTGCTGCTCAGCAGCCGGGACGTCCGCGAGTGGCGCGCGGCCGTGAACCGGAAGTTCGCGTTCGACCGCGCCCCGATCCTCGCGTTCTACCGCGACGTCGCGGCCTTCGACCCGGCGTCGACGAAGGGTGGGTGGAGCATGGCGCAGCCCGGCGCCCTCCACCGCAAGGCCCTCCGCGAGCTCTCCACGCGGGCCGCCAGCTTCCAGGCGCACGCGGTGCAGGAGACGGCGCTGTTCAAGCAGGACTCGGCCCTCATCGTCGAGATTCAGCAGGACCCGAAGCACCCGATGCGCCGGGTGATCCAGCAGCGCCTCAACGAGGCCAGGGCCATGAACCCCGGCATCGGGCCGGCAGAGATGTTCCGCGCGGCCTTCGCCGCGGTGAACAGCTTTAGCGGCAGCCTCACCGACAAGGGCAAGGCCGGCGACGCGTACGCGCCGTTCGGACACTCGAGCGCTCGCGGCACCACGCGCACCTGGGGTCACGGCCCGAAGAAGCTACTCGACAGCCTCCTGACCGGCTCGACCGAGGACGCCGCCCGCAACCCGGGCAGCCTGAGTGTCGCGCAGCGACTCATGGACCCCGAGGGTCGCCTGGTCGAGTGGGACGAGGTCACGGTCGACTCGCTCCTGGAGGGTTGGCGCGACCCGAGCATGGTCGGCGTCTACCGCGCCGTGCTCTTCCCGAGCGTCTGGACGAGCCCCGCGCAGAACGACGGGCAGGTGCAGCAGTTCCTCACCGGCCAGAGCCTGAAGGACTTCCTCGAGAGCGAGCCCTACAAGCGGATGCTCCGCTCCGGGGAGAGCGTCAGCGAGGCGATGAAGTACGTCAGCATGGTCGACGGCATCAACGGCGACTACCTGCTGTACCGCCAGGTCCAGAACCTCGCGATCGCTCGCACGAGCGCCGCGCGCCGCACCATGACCCCGGAGCAGATGGAGGAGAGCGTCGCGCAGGCGTTCATCGACATCGCTCAGATCTACCGCACGGCCGCGAACACCGACCCGCTCGCCCTCCGCAAGGACCTCGAGCCGGTGTTCCAGATGCTGTCGAGCCAGACCGCGGCGCTCGGTACCGACCTCGGGCTACAGAACCAGCTGCAGCGCCTCGTCGTCAAGCCCTTCGACGACCGCGTCCAGGAGCTCGAGCAGGCCGGCGCGACCCGCGAGGAGATCGACGCTGCGATCGCGCAGGCCGACGCCGTCCTCGGCCTCTTCACCAAGGGCTACAACGAGGTCGGCGAGATCGTCCGGTTCTACAGCCTGGACTGGACGAGCCCGGACGCGGAGGCAAAGGCAGACGCGTTCTACGCGGAGCTGATGCAGCTGCAGGACATCCCCTCCGTCGTCACCGGCAAGGACGGGATCAAGGCGGCCGAGATCATCGGCACTGCGCTCTCGACCGGCGCCAACCGCCCCCGGCTGTCCGCGAGCGAGAGCGTCGACCGCGAGTACTGGGAGGCCGCCGGCCGAGCGCTCGCCCAGGCCAAGCTCGACGAGGTCAGCGCGGCCCGGATCGCGGGCGTCCCGAGCGCCGGCATCCCGAGCGGCAAGGCCGCAAAGCACTCGAAGTTCTGGGACAGCACCTACTCGTTCCTCGTCTCCCCGATCTTCAGCGAGGACTCGCCGGAGCTCCGCAGTGCGCGCAAGTTCCGCGAGATCGCGCTCGGAGAGGTGGCGTTCCAGGCCGCCCCGAGCGCGCTGTCTCGCGAGATCTTCGGGCGCGTGTTCCGCAAGGACAGCCTCGGGCCGTGGAACCCGTACATGGCGGTTGCCCTCGTCGAGGGGCAGAACCGCATCGACTCGAGCGGCGCCGGAGACCAGGTCGCTGCAGCCGGCATCAGCTACGAGGAGGAGGACGCGCTCTCGGGCGCGACCCGCCGCACCACCCTCGACCCGGCGCTCGCTGGTCAGCTCACGGTGCGCAAGTACCAGCTCGACAGGGCGACTCTCGAGAGCGGCGCGGCCGAGGTCGACGACGCGGCGATGGTCGACGAGCAGGGCCGCCCGGAGAGCACGCTGCTCCTGAACGGCCGCTTCTACCAGGAGGCGACGATCACGATCCGCCGCGCGAGCGGCACGGAGACGGTCAGCCTGTCGAGCGGCCGACTCAAGGCGGGCTTCCACTCGCGCGTCAGCGAGTCGACGCGACGCTCCGAGCTCAAGGTCACGAGCCTCGAGCGCCTCCGCCGCGCGGCCCAGGACCTCGCGGGCGACGCCGAGTACTCGATCGAGATCTCGGTGCTGCACCCCGACGACCTGCCGGCCGGGCGCGAGTGGGCGAACAACGTCTTCTACGAGGGTACCGTCTTCGAGAACGACGGCGACGACTACGACAGCCTGAACGGCGCCGCCTACTTCGGCCCCGGTGGCATCAACCAGAGCGAGCAACGTCAGGCGCTCGACGCGGTGAAGAGCGCGCTGCAGGCCATCCGCGCCCCGGAGATCGTCGAGCAGGGCGAGGTCCGCGCGATGGAGGACGTTCTCGACCTCTCCGCCACGCTGCGCCGCAAGACGAACGCGTTCTTCAGCCGCTCCACGGGTCACGGCCTGATGCCGCGCTCACTGGCCCCCGCGATCGCCAAGGCGATCAAGAGTCACCACGCAATCCGCGGCACGACGACCGACTCTGCCGGTAACGTCGTCCCCGTGCTGCTGAGTGCGGAGGAGGTGCTGCGCCACCAGGCCGCCAACCCCGGCACTCTGCCCGGCGACCTGCAGAACGCGGAGATCGTCGTGCTCGCCACGGCGAACCTGAACGCGATCCTCGGCGACGACGACTCGCGCGGCTTGAACCGACCGCTGACCGGCGCACCGAGCATCGACACGCCGACCGTCGGCGCGTGGCGAGGCACGTTCGACCAGGCCCTCGTGCGCGAGCGCCAGCCCGGCCTGCTCGAGTTCACCGACGGGGCGTGGGCCCGCGGCGACGTCGTCGACACGGCGATCGCGCGCCGGCCGCACGCGAGCCAGCTGACCGTGGTGCCGATGCTGACCGGCAAGGCCAAGTCACTCTTCACTCAGCGCGAGCGCCTTCTCGGCTCTCGGGCGGAGAGCATCAACCGCGCCCGCATCGACAACCGCAGCGGCGTCGGCACGGACATCCGGGAGTGGAGCAAGCGCAACGCCGACCGGCTGAAGCTGGACGCCGAGTTCCGCAGCACCGTCCCGGAGCTCTCGGCCGCCGAGCTCGGTCTGCCGGACGCGGTGGCGTTCGCCAAGGCCTCGGCCGCGAGCCAGGAGCTCGCCGACATGGCGGTGAACAGCCAGCTCGACAAGGTGCGGAAGTTCCAGGGCTTCCGAGCGTTCTGGCAGTACACGCACGACCGCTCGATCGAGGGCGACCGCACGACCGGCGTCCTGCGCGGCATCGAGAACCTCGAGGACCAGCGCAAGAAGAACGGCGTCTCACTGAACATCTCGCCGAGCGACGTCGTCATCGTCGACGCCTCGACGTTCCTCGCCTCGACTGACCCTGCCGGGGAGATGGAGAAGGTCCTCACCAAGCTCTCGGGCCTGGGAGTGACGATCGTCCTGACGGCGGGTGAGAGCGCCGCGACGGACGCCATCTTCGAGGCCGGCGCCGCTCTCGAGACTCAGCTGGGCTACGCCCGCGTGCCGGGCTCGCGCTCGACGTTCGTCGAGGCGAACCGCAGCGAGCAGTACCAGACCATCGAGGCACACGTCAGCCGCCTCGGCGAGACAGACCTCAAGAGCACGCTCGACCACATCCTCGCGTTCCAGACCGACGACGTGCCCGGCGCGTTTGAGAACACGGCGCTAATCAACACAGCTGCCGACCGCAACGGCCGCGAGATCCTGGCCGTGCGCGACCTCGTCCCGACCACGGCCTACGGCTTCGCGGGCCCGGCCCAGGACCCGTCGCAGGCGGCCGTGATGCGGGAGCGGCTGCAGGCCGCGCTCGACAACCCGGGCCTGCTGCGACACCTCACCCGGCAGACCACGGGGCAGTACCGCGTGTCGGGCGAGCAGATCGCGGAGTTCACGGAGGCCCTGAGCCGCGCGCTCGAGAACATGGACGCCGGCACGGGACTGCCCAAGGTCGGCAGCACTCTCCGCCCCGGCGACATCATCCCGCTGACGAATCCGCGCGGCGAGATGATTCTCTACCGCCACGGCACGAAGCCGTTCGACAACGACGCGGCTCTCCAGGCGCAGCTCTCGCAGCCCCTCGACGGCGACCCGTCGGGACGCGCGGGAGGCTGGGCGGTCTACCGCAACGACCTGCTGCCGGCAGCCACGACGCACTCGCTCGTCATCCGCGAGTGGCGGAACACGAGCGGCTACGGGCTCAGCGTGATCGGCGGCATCCCGCTCAGCGAGTACGGCGACAAGAGCGTCTTCGAGCGTACCGGCTTCAAGACGACCGGCGTGCCGGGCGAGCAGTGGTTCCCGAGCAACGACGTCGTCGCTGGCTGGGGCATCCGCGAGATGATCGGCCTCTCGGACAGCATCAGCAAGCAGAATGAGGACGGCGTCGTCAACAACGCCCGCGACGCGATCGCAGTGTTCGGAGCGGACTTCACCGGCCCGATCGCGCGCACGCTGTTCAACATGACGGCGGCTGACTGGGACGCGCTCACGGATGCGGAGAAGGGGCTCTACCGCTCTCGCGTGACGGACCTGCTCTCCTCGATCGCTCGGACGGAGCGCCAGTCGCTCTCGACGGTGAACGAGCTCATCCGCATGAGCACGGAGCAGCAGAGCCGGGCCAGCACCGTCGTCAACCAGCTGCTCGGCAGCGAGCTCCTCGGCGCCTACGGCCTGCCGGTCAACGTCGCGCAGGTGCTCTCCGGCGACCAGCTCGACCCCGAGGTGGCGATCACTCGAGCGGCCATGCTGTACATGCTGGCCCCGGGTGCCCGACCCAACCACATCCTCAGCTCGCGCGGCATCGCGGAGCAGGGGCAGACGGGCGTGCCGGTCACGACGCGGATGCCGCGCGTCTTCACGAACATCTTCGACCGGGCCCCGGCCGGCAGCCCGCTGCGCTCGTTCCTGATCGACGGCATCAACCGCAACATCGCAAACACCTCGACCAGCGAGGGCTACGCGATGCTCCCGACCTACGAGTTCCAGATCAAGAAGCAGGGCAACCCGACCCTGACCGGTCGCCTGCAGTTCGTCGAGATCCACTCCTCCGGCGACAACGTCGTCATGCAGGAGCAGGCCGACTCCCGCAAGGCGCGCGAGGGTGCGAGCAGCCAGTACGCCAAGATCGCGAACCAGGCGTTCAACCTGAGCTCGCGCCAGGCGGCGAAGCTCCCGCGCACCGACGCGGCCGTGCGTCGCGAGGGTCTCGCCGACATCTCGGAGCCGAAGGACCTGTACGCGCTGATGCGCGGCCCGCAGCGCAAGGGCGAGAAGAGCCCGGCCCGACTGTCGCCGACGCGGGCGCTGACCCGCGCGGAGCGCGAGTACCGCCGCGCGGCGCGCATTGGCTACCAGGCGTTCCGCCAGCGCATCGACACGACACTCTGGGAGACCGACGCCGAGCGCATCGAGTACGCTGAGCGCACGACTCGCCTGCTCAACCGCCTCGGCGTGAGCGGCGAGTACGCGGGCATGGTCGACGGCTGGGTGCGGCAGTGGCTCGCCAAGCCGAAGGACAAGAACCCGACCACCCCCGGCGGCGAGGGCCGCGTGTACTACCAGCAGGCCATCGAGGCGCTCGACCAGATCGAGCTCAACCTCGAGGCCGGCGCCCTGCCTGTCCACCAGGCCGCGGTGCCCCTGATCAGCCGCAACGACCTGTGGCTGCTGTTCAACGCCGGCACCTGGCGACCCGTGACCGACCGCACGGCGGCGCGGGCCGAGACCTGGGAGGAGTGGGTCGACGTCGCCTTCGGCAGCGCCAAGGCCAGCGAGATGCAGAGCTGGCTGCTGACCCCGACCGACGGCTTCCTCCACACCTACGCCGACAGTGACAACGCTCTCCGCGGCCTGCCGACGAGCGTGGACCAGCTCAAGCAGCTG
>Ga0164305_10001068_pt1 | contig 11101 bp, 10 predicted proteins | sample Whisoiple_237_MG_FD_110215 | JGI IMG/M metagenome (GOLD analysis project Ga0164305, IMG submission 110215) | Soil microbial communities amended with pyrogenic organic matter from upstate New York, USA - Whitman soil sample_237_MG | ecosystem: Environmental > Terrestrial > Soil > Agricultural... | reverse complement strand
GGACCGCCTGGGGGAGCTGCGACAGCGCGCTCGACACCCGGTTCTGCACCAGCACCTGCGCGAAGTTGAGATCGGTGCCGATCTTGAAGGTCACCGTCAGCGAGTAGCTGCCGTCGGCTCCGCTATAGGACTGCATGTAGAGCATGTCCTCGACGCCATTGACCTGCTGCTCGATCGGCAGCGCGACGGTGTCGATCACGGTCTTGGCGCTGGCGCCGGGATAGCGGGTCGTGACCTGCACCGTCGGCGGCACGATGTCGGGATATTGCGCGACCGCGAGAGAAAACAGCGACACGCCACCGATCAGGATCATCAAAATCGCGATGACATTGGAAAGCACCGGCCGTTCGATGAAGAATTTTGAAATCATGGCCGGTCCTATTTGGCCGGAGCGTTCGAGGCTTCGATCTTCTGCAGTTGCGGATCGACCTTCTGCCCGGGAATGGCGCGCAGCAGCCCGGCGGTGACGACGCGGTCATCCGGTTTCAGGCCGCTCTCGATGACGCGCAGGTCGCCCTCGAGCGGCCCGGTCTGCACCTTGCGCTGCTCGACAACGTTTTCGCCGTTCACGACAAGGACATATCGTCCGGCCTGGTCGCTGCCCAGTGCGACATCCGGGACGAGCAATGCTGCCTGTTGCTGCTCGACCGGCACGCGGACCCGAACATAATATCCCGGCAGCAAGACGCGATCGGCATTCGGTAGCACGCCGCGCACCGCCAGCGTTCCCGTTGACTGGTTCATCGTCGGCGCCGCGTAGTCGAGCTTGCCCTTGTGCGGATAGCCGGCTTCGGTCTGCAATCCAACCTCGATCGGCACTTGCCTGAGATCGTCCGCGGTCAATCCCCGCCGCACGGCTTCCCCCCGAATCCGCAGGACATCCTGTTCGTTAACGTTGAAATTCACGTAGATCGGATCAAACTGAACGATGGTAGCGAGCTGGGTCGGCGACGCCGCGCCGACGAGTTCTCCAACCGAGACCAGATGGGCGCTGACGATGCCGTCGAATGGCGCGGCGACATTGGTATAACCGTAGTTGACCGCCGCAATCCTGGTATTGACCTGGGCCTGCTGCAGACTGGCCTGCGCGTTGTCGCGGGTGGCGGTCGACGCCTCGAGGGTGGACTGCGAGACGGCTTGCTTGGCCACCAGATCCGTTTGACGCTTGAAGTCGGATTCGGTCTGTTTCACCGTCGCGTGCGCGCCGACCTCGGCAGCCTGCGCCTGCTCGAGTTTCAGCTTGTAGGTCTCGGGCTCGATCGTGAACAGCGTCGTGCCTTCCTTCACGAAGCTGCCGTCCTGGTAGTTGATCGCTTGCAGAAAACCTTGCACGCGTGCCACGAGATCAACGCTCCTGATCGGCGCGGTGTTGCCGGTGGCCTCGAGATAACGCGTGATGCTGCGCTGGATCGGCACCCCGACATCGACCTTTGGCGGCGGCGGCGGCACAAAACTATTTTGTTCGCAGGCAGCCAGTGTGACAAACGCCAGAATGGCCACAGCAACGCGACACGCCGCGCTGGCTTTCCGCCTCGCGCTGCCGTTCAACTTGATGGAAGATAGCGAACGCGTCGGCTTCATTTCCGGGCCCCAATTCATCTTGTTCTGGAAAAGGCTTTTCGGAGAAACGCTTTCGGCTTTGCAACAATAGCAACAATCCTCTTGCAGGAAAACCTGAAACAGAAAATGATGGCGTCCCCAAGAATTGTTGTATCGGCCTTTCGAGATTTCACTTCCGTTGAGGCAGCGGTTCCAGAGCGATAACGATAAGGGTTTTTTCAAATGATCAATATCCTTAAGAGGACCGCGGCACTCTCGGCGCCGTTGGCGGCCATCCTGTTTGGCCTGACGATGCCGGTATTTTCGCAAGCGCCGACCGACGCGCAACGCAACGCCATCCGCTCGGAATGCCGCTCGGATTATGAGGCACATTGTGCCAGCATCCCGCCCGGTGGCGCGGCGTCGCTGCAATGCCTGCAGAAAAACATCTCGGGCCTTTCACCTGGCTGCCAGACGGCGGTGCGCGCGGTGGAAGCACCGGCTGCGCCGAAAGCGGAGTCCGCACCGGCCGCACCCAAGGCGGAATCGACTCCCGCCGCCGCACCTGCCAAGCCGGCCGCCGAAACCACGCCTCCTCCGGCCGCAAAGGCTGCCGCAAGCACGACGGCCAAGAAACCGACCAGTGCGCAGGCTGCCGCGATCCGCAGCGCATGCCGTTCCGACTATCAAAAGGTCTGCGCCGGGGTCCCGACCGGCGGTTCCGCGGCACTGCAATGTCTGGAACAGAACAAGTCGAAGGTTTCGGCGCCTTGCCAGCAGGCGGTCGGCGCGGCCGGCGGCGGCGCTGCGGCAGCTGCCGCAGGCGGGGCTGCTACGGCAACTCCTGCGACGGCCGCTCCTGCCGGCGCCACCGCCGCAGCGCCGGCGCCCGCATTGGTGCTGCGGCCGCTGCGGCCCCGCGAGGAGATTTTCGTCTTGAGGTCTGCGTGTGGCGGCGATGTTCGCTCGCTTTGCGGAGGCGTCGAACCCGGCGGCGGACGGATCGTGCAATGCCTGGCGACAAAGGCAGCCTCGCTCTCGCCGGCCTGCAAGGAAGTTCTGAGCCAGTTCGCTGCGCGATAGATTCGGATCGGGCAAGTTCTGCAAGAAGATGATGGCCGAGCCTGTGCGCCGCTGCGTATGGCGCAAAGCCGAGTCTGGGCTCTCTCTGCAAAAAGCCTGCCTTGCAAATAAACAACCGCGCAAACGTTTGCGCTTTGGCCCGCAATTCAGACCAACACGGCTGTTTCCTCCTCGCCTCTCCGCGGCAACGTGCTAGAATTTATCTATCCTTAGGGATCAACGACACCGCGCGAGCTCATCGTCTTCGTTATCGCTTCGGTTTCAGCTCGCCGGAACAAAGAAAAAGAGCGCCGGTTCTCGCACCGGCGCAAAGGGAGGATATCAACATGCTCGACAAGGCCCCGAACGGAAAAGTGTCAGATTTGCTCAACGCGCTCGACAAGGCGCTGTCCGCCGGCGAGGTAGAACGCACCGTCGATCTGTTTCAGACGGATTGCTACTGGCGCGACCTCGTGACCTTCACCTGGAACATCAAGACAATGGAGGGCAAGGAACAGGTTCGCGATATGCTCAAGGCGCGGCTCGCCGACACCAGGCCCTCGAACTGGAAAATTGCCGACGGTGAGGACGCCTCAGAAGCCGATGGAATTACAGAGAGCTGGATACAATTCGAAACCGAGGCCGCGCGCGGCTTTGGCCACATGCGCCTGAAGGACGGCCGGATATGGACGTTGCTGACGACCATGAGCGAACTCAAGGGGCACGAAGAGCGGCTCGGCTTCGACCGTCCGATGGGGGCGAAACACGGCGCCGAACGCAATCGAACAACATGGAAGGAAGACCGCGAGGCGGAAGCCCGGGAACTCGGCTACTCGCGACAGCCCTATTGCGTCATCGTTGGCGGCGGTCAGGGCGGCATCGCGCTGGCAGCCCGGCTACGCCAGCTCAATGTGCCGACGATCATCGTCGAAAAAAACGAAAGGCCCGGCGACAGCTGGCGCAAGCGCTACAAGTCGCTCTGCCTGCACGATCCGGTCTGGTACGACCATCTGCCCTATCTGCCGTTTCCCCGCAACTGGCCGGTGTTCTCACCGAAGGACAAGATCGGGGACTGGCTCGAAATGTATACCAAGGTGATGGAGCTCAATTACTGGGGCTCGACCGAATGCAAAAAGGCAACTTACGACGAGAACAGCCGCGAATGGACCGTTGTCGTGCAGCGCGACGGCAAGGAAATCGTCCTCAAGCCAAAACAGCTGGTGCTTGCGACGGGAATGTCAGCCAAGCCCAACATGCCGAAATTCGAAGGCATGGATATTTTCAAGGGCGATCAGCACCATTCGTCGCAGCATCCGGGGCCGGACAAATACAAAAACAGCAAAGCCGTTGTGATCGGCTCGAACAATTCCGCCCACGATATTTGCGCCGCGCTGTGGGAAGCCGGAGCCGACGTCACCATGGTTCAACGCTCGTCGACCCATGTTGTGAGGTCGGACTCGCTGATGGAACTCGGACTGGCCGCACTTTACTCCGAACAGGCGGTCCAGGCTGGAATGACGACGGCCAAGGCCGACCTGATCTTTGCTTCACTACCCTACAAGATTCTGCACGAGTTCCAGATCCCGGTCTACAACGCGATCAGGGAACGCGATGCCGATTATTACAAGCGTCTCGAGAAGGCAGGCTTTTTGCTCGATTATGGTGACGACGACTCCGGCCTGTTCATGAAATACCTGCGGCGCGGGTCCGGCTATTACATCGACGTCGGTGCGTCGGAACTGGTCGCCAATGGCAGCATCAAGCTGAAGAGCGGCGTTGATGTCAAAAAGCTCACCGAGCATTCCGTCATCCTGAGCGATGGCACCGAGCTGCCGGCCGATCTCGTCGTATACGCCACCGGCTACGGTTCGATGAATGGCTGGGCCGCGGACCTGATCTCCAAGGAGGTCGCAGACAAGGTGGGGAAGGTCTGGGGACTAGGCTCGAATACGACCAAGGACCCCGGCCCCTGGGAAGGCGAGCAGCGAAACATGTGGAAGCCGACGCAGCAGGAGGGGCTTTGGTTCCACGGCGGCAACCTGCACCAGTCACGCCACTACTCGCAGTTTCTGTCGCTGCAGTTGAAGGCGCGAATGGAAGGCATTCCCACGCCGGTTTACGGTCTTCAGAACGTCCACCATCTGAGTTGATCCTCCGAAGGGAGGTTCATATGCGACGACGTGAATTTTTCGGCCTGATCGGCGGCGTGGCAACGTGGCCGCTTGCCGCGCGGGCGCAGCCGCAAGCTGCGCGGCGGATTGGCGTCATAAGCGCGGTCTCTGAGAGTGATCCTGAAGCAAAGCCGCGCCTGATGGCGTTCCAAGACGGGCTTCAGCAGCTGGGTTGGACCGCAGGTCGCAATCTCAATATCGATGTTCGATGGAACGGTGCAGGTGACGCTGCACTCGCCAAGCAAATGGTCGCGCTGGAGCCGGAAGTAATCCTGGTACAGAGCAATCCAGGGGTCGCGGCAATACGCCAGGTCACCTCCACGATACCGATCGTGTTTGTGAGCGTCGCGGATCCCGTGGAAAGCGGCTTCGTCGAAAGCCTGGCGCATCCCGGCGGGAATATTACGGGTTTCAGCAATTTTGAAGCTTCCATGGGCGGCAAATGGCTGGAGGCGATCAAGCAGATTGCGCCTGGCGTCACCAGGGTGGTGGCCCTTCTGCAAGTTGAGACAGCCGCCAACGCCGGATTTCTGCGAGCGGCCCAGTCGGCTGCGTCATCCCTGGGAGTGACGTTGACCGGGACAAGCGTGCACAATGCGAGCGAAATCGAAACTGCGCTGATGGCGCTTTCAGCCGAAGTCAACTGCGGCCTGATCGTGATGCCACACCCCGTAACGACGGCTAACCGCGAACTGATTCTCAAAATGGCAGCCCAGTATCGATTGCCTGCCGTCTATCCATTCCGGTACTACACCGCGGCAGGTGGTCTCATGTCATACGGGATAGACCTTGTTGATCTGTTTCGACGTGCCGCAACCTATGTCGACCGCATTCTGCGAGGTGTCAAGCCGCGAGAACTGCCGGTGCAGGCACCGAGCAAATTCGAGATGGTGATAAATCTGAAGACCGCAAAGACGCTCGGCCTCGATGTACCGTTGCATCTTCAGCAGCTCGCCGACGAGGTGATCGAATAGGGATGTTCCGGTAGCGCGGCGAAGCGCCGCGATTGAAGGCCCCGGCTTCTCCTCGCGCTTGACGGCGCGCACGCTTGCTGGTCCCCTTGGGATAGAAAAACCGTTCGGGAGGAAAACATGTTCCGGTTACGCCATCTGTTGTCGCTCGCCGCGCTTGCGGTCACCTTGGCCTATGGGGCGCCTGCGCCTGCCCAGACCATCATCGACGACTGGTCGAGCGTGAAGGTACCACCTCCGCCCGAGCTCAAGCCGGTCACGGTCGATGCCAAGACCACCGCGCTTTTGATGATGGATCTCTACAAACAGACCTGCAACATGGAAAGGCGGCCGCGCTGCGTCGCCTCGATTCCCAGGATCGAGAAGCTGCTCGCCGCGGCGCGCGCCAAGGGCGTTACAGTCGTCTACACCCTCGTTCCCACTGCAGGCCCCAACGTTCCTCCTCCGGTGATCGGCGATACCCTTCCAGCGATCGCGCCCAAGGGCGATGAGCCGGTCATCACCTCGTTTGTCGACAAATTCATGCTCGGCGACAAGGACACCGGTCTTGCGAATATCCTGAAAGACAAGGGAATCACCACGGTTATCGCGGTCGGCACCGCGGCCAATGGCGCCGTGCTTTACACCGCGAGCGCCGCGGCGCTGCGCGGCTTCAACGTGATCGTGCCCGTGGACGGCATGTCGGCGGTGGGCGATGACCCCTATGTCGAGCAATCTGTCGCCTACAACCTGACCCGTGCGCCGGTCGTGTCGCCGAAAGTCACGCTGACCCGGATCGACATGATCAACTTCTCCAACTGAACGCGGATTTGGCGCAGGGGCTTGTTGGGTAAGGCGCTGCCGACGGGGCAGCGCCGTTCAGGGGAGGAGAAATTGCGTATCGCCGTGATCGGCGGCGGCCCGGGCGGACTCTATTTCGCCTACCTCTGGAAACGGCGCCACCCGGAGGCCCGGATCGATTTGTTTGAACAGAGCTCCGCGGGCGGCGCCACCTGGGGTTTTGGCGTGGTGTTCTCCGAGCAGGCGCTCGAATTCCTGCGCGCCGATGATCCCGACACCGTCGACGCAATCGCGCCAAGGATGGAGAGCTGGAACAACATCACCCTCAATCTGCGCGGCGAAAGCGTCGAGATCGACGGCGTCGGTTTCTCCTCGATCGGCCGGCTCGAGCTGCTCGGGATTCTGCAGAGGCGCGCATCCTCGGTTGGTGTCGCTTTGCGCTACGACACGCTGATTGCCTCCGTGGACCAGTTGACCGGTTACGATCTGATCGTCGGCGCGGATGGCCTGAATTCGCTGGTTCGGCGCAGCTTCGAGGGTGATTTCGATACCTCGCTGTCCTACTCCGCCAACAAGTTCGCCTGGTACGGCACGTCAAAACGGTTCGAGACGCTGTCGCAGACTTTTGTCGAAACCGGGCTCGGATCGTTCAACGCGCATCACTATCGATATTCGCCCGACATGAGCACGTTCCTGGTCGAATGCGATTTGGCGACCTGGCAGCGCTACGGCTTTGCCGACAAGACAGTCGAGGAATCGAAAGTCATCTGCGAGCAGGTGTTCGCACCCACGCTCGACGGTCATCCGCTGCTATCGAACAAATCGGTGTGGCGCAATTTTCCCTGGATCTGGAACGAACGCTGGTCGTTCAGGAACATGGTGCTGATCGGCGACGCCCTGCATTCGGCGCATTTTTCGATCGGCTCGGGTACGCGGCTCGCGATCGAGGACGCGATCGCGCTTACAAAGGCGCTGGAGGCGGAACCCGACATTGCCGCAGGCCTCGCCCGTTACCAGACCGGGCGCAAGCCGATCGTGAAGAAGCTGGTGACGGCGGCGCGCACCAGCGCCGACTGGTACGAGCAATTCCCCGAGCACATGAAACTCGGCCTGATGGATTTTGCCCATGGCTACATCACCCGCTCGGGGCGGATCGACGATGCGCGCTTGCGCGCGATGTCGCCGTCGTTCATGGCGAAATACGAGGCGTCGAGGCAAGCGAGGCGACAATAATGCTGCAGGATTTTATCAAGGCAGAATTGCTGTCCCTCAAATATCCGCGCGAGATAAAATTCGTCGACGACTTGCCGAAGACTGGCGCCGGCGAGATCGACCGCCAGGCGGTGATGAAGATGTAGCGGCCTGCGCTCCAACAAGCTTACACGTCGTCCCCGCGAAAGTGGGGACCCATAACCACCACTGTTTGTTGTTGCTTTGAACAGCCGCCCTAGCTTTCGCCAAACACACGCCTGTGGTTATGGGTCCCGGCTCGCGCGGAGCCTGTCATCGGGCGGCGCTTCGCGCCGACCCGTTGGCTTGGCCGGGACGACGAGGGAGTTTTGGCCCTAACTCCCCAGCCCCGTCCCGCCATAGAGCCAGGCGAGATCGTCATAATAATCCTCCGACGTCTTCGCGCGCATGATGGCGTTGCGGAGGCGGGCGTGTTCGCCGGCGGGGTGATAGATGTGCTCGCCGATCAAGCGGGATTGCAGCTGCACGCGCGCGGTGCGCGCAAAGCGCTGCGAGCGGTATTTTTCCAGCGCGCCCGCATGATCGTCCGGATAGGCGCCCAGCATATGCGACAGGCACACCGCGTCCTCCAGCGCCATGCAGGCGCCTTGTGCGAAATATTGCAGCGTCGGATGCGCGGCATCGCCCAGCAGAGCGACGCGGCCGTCGACCCAGCGCGGAAGCGGATCGCGGTCGCACAATACCCAGAGCCGCCAGTTCTTGCCGTGGCGGATGATATCCTGCGCACGCAGGTGCACATGGCCAAAGCCTTGCATAACTTCGTCGTCCGATACCGGTTTCCCCACCACCGGTTCCGGCGCGTCGTTGTGATAGGTGACGACCAGGTTGAACATTTTCCAGCCCGACAGCGGGTAGTGCACGATGTGGCATTTCGGGCCGGCCCACAGCGTTGCGGCATTCCAGCGCAAATCTTCCGGCATCTCTTCGGTCGGAATCACCGAACGGTAGGTGGTGTGACCGGAAACCCGCGGCGGCCCGTCGGCCGCCACTTGCTTGCGGATATTCGACCACAGTCCGTCTGCGCCGATCAGCAGCGCCCCCGCCACGCGCTCGCCGGAGGCCAGCCGCGCCGTCACGGAGGAACCGTCCTGATCGTAGTCAACCACTTCCGAATTCACGCGCAGATCGATCAGGTCGTGATCCCGGCAAGCCTTGATGAATACGCCGTGCAAATCGCCGCGATGCACCACCGCGTAGGGATTGCCGAAGCGCGCGCGGAAGGCATCGCGCAAATCGATGTGGGTGATCTCTTCCGCTGACAGCGCATCCATCAGCCGCAGCTGATCGATATAGACAGCCATGCTGCGCGCGGCCTCGCCGACGCTGAGATAGTCGAAGGCATGGAACGCGTTCGGTCCAAGCTGGATGCCGGCGCCGATGGCGCCCAACGCGGACGCCTTTTCGAGAAGAATGGAACGGATACCCTTCTGCGCAAGACCGAGCGCCACCGCGAGGCCGCCGACACCGCCGCCGGCGATCAGGACCGGCCCCGCGTTTAATCCCGAGCCCATCAGCCTGACTTCCCCAGATGCTCGAGCGCGTCTTCGGCGCGCAGCGGCACCCGCGACGCCTCGTTGTTGAGATCGACCAATTGCGTCAACAGCGCCATCAGCGTCTTGCGGTCGGCCGGTTTTAACGGCTGCAGCATCCGCGCCTGCGCGCGATCGACCGAGGGCATGATATCGCTGAGCAATGCGACGCCGGACTTGGTCAGATAGAGCAGCTTTACCCGCCTGTCCTCGCGCGACGGCTTGCGCTCGACGCGTTGCTTGGCCTCCAGCCGCTCGATCACGTTGCCGAGGGTCGAGCGGTCGAAGGCGATCACGGCGGAAAGCCGGGTGGCATCGATGCCGGGGTGAGTCTGGATCGCGACCAGGGCGGCATACTGCACCGGCGTCAGGTCGTACGCCTTGCATTCCTCCACGAAGATCGCGACCGCGATCTGCTGCATCCGGCGAAACAGATAGCCCGGCTTGGTGTAGACGGCGTCCATTGTGAGCGGCGCGGGCTTATTCTGCATCGGGCTGCTTCTCCGGTGCGGCGTCCGCAAACGCCTTGATGTTTCTTGCAGCCGCTTCGGCCTTGAGCAGCCGCGGGAACGCTGCGACGTCGACCCCAAAACGCCGCGCATTGCCGAGCTGCGGCACCAGACAGAGATCGGCCATGGTTGGCGCCGCGCCAAAACAGAATGGGCCGGGCTCACCCGCGATCAGCCTCTCGCAGGCTTCAAGACCCTCGCGGTTGACCCGCGCCGCCCAATCCGTCACCTGTTCTTCCGGCAGGCCAAGCTCGCGCAGCCGCGCCAGCACTTTCGAATTCTGAACTGGGTGCGTATCGCAGGCGATCGCCATCGCGAAGGCGCGGACCTTGGCGCGGCGCAGCGGATCTTTCGGCACCAGCGGCGGTTCGGGATAAGTTTCGTCCAGCCATTCGATGATGGCGAGCGACTGGGTGAGGATCGCGCCCGCGTCGTTCTGCAGCGTCGGCACTAGCCCTTGCGGATTGATCGCGAGATAGGCGGGGTCGCGCTGTTCGCCCTTGCGAAGGTGGTGCGGCAAATGATCCGCGCTCAACCCCTTCAGGTTCAAGGCTATTCTGACCCGATAGGCCGCGCTGCTGCGGAAATAGCCGTGCAGCTTCATCGGAACCTCCCTTCTGTTCTTGTTGTTTGCCTTGGTTACCGCCATTGACGCTAGCCATATTGTAAGTATGCTGTCAATCTACCAAAGAAGAACAACGGGAGGCCCGCCATGGAAGCCGTACAGAAGACGCCGGAGCGCGAGGCGTTCTATCGCAAGATCGACGGCGAAAATCTTTCTGCATTGTGGAACGTGATGGGCGAGCTGATCACGCCGGAGCCGAAGAGCGCCTGCCGGCCGCATCTGTGGAAATTCGATGCGATCCGCGACTACATGACCGAAGCAGGCAAGCTGATCACCGCCAAGGAAGCCGAGCGGCGGGTGCTGGTGCTGGAAAATCCCGGGCTGCGCGGGCAGTCAAAGATCACCACCTCGCTGTTTGCCGGCGTGCAGATGGTGATCCCGGGCGACGTCGCGCCGGCGCATCGCCACAGCCAGTCGGCGCTGCGCTTTGTCCTCGAGGGCAAGGGCGCCTATACTGCGGTCGACGGCGAGCGCACAGCGATGGAGCCCGGCGATTTTGTCATTACGCCGTCGATGGCTTGGCACGACCATTCCAACGAGACCTCCGAGCCGATGTTCTGGCTCGACGGGCTCGACATTCCGATGGTGCAGTTTTTCGACGCCTCCTTCGCGGAAGGATCGGACGAGGACCAGCAGAAGATCACCCGCCCCGCCGGCGACAGCT
>Ga0164305_10001067_pt1 | contig 11102 bp, 9 predicted proteins | sample Whisoiple_237_MG_FD_110215 | JGI IMG/M metagenome (GOLD analysis project Ga0164305, IMG submission 110215) | Soil microbial communities amended with pyrogenic organic matter from upstate New York, USA - Whitman soil sample_237_MG | ecosystem: Environmental > Terrestrial > Soil > Agricultural... | reverse complement strand
TTTTTTAATTACCCCGAAAAATTTGGTTAAATAAATTTTTGCTTACATGTATAGATACTGTTTTTTAAAAAATTATCAAAAATAACATGACGTTATTAAAAAAACTACCACCATTAAAAAATTGTATAAAAATTTTTATCCAAAAAATTAGTATTTCAAGCTTTAAAAGTAAAAGGATTTCTAAATTTATGCACAACAGAATATTATCAAGCAATTGACTAACAGGGCCTTACCCAATAAACTTTACAAAACATTAAAATTATTAAAATGGTAATCAAAAAATAACGAGCGTAGGAGGGACTTGTTATAGAACCTAATTATACTTCTACACCCTAAAAACGCGCCTTTTAAAATGGGGTTATATAAAATATTTACCTCGAGTATTACCATGTTATAATTTTACTTTTATCTTCGAAGTAAAAATGTAATTAAAGACTTTCTGTTAACACGTGTGACGACGTTTGATGATAGATCTATCATCCGCTTGCGGTAACGATCCTGAATCATCTCTCGTTGTAGATGAGTCCTCAGTATTATTAACATCGCTTTCCACGCTAGGTACATCTGGAACACTAAAATTCTTATAGTTAATAATAAGAAATAAGGAAGTATTAATCGATGGGGGAGGGTGCTAGTAAATGGGGTCAGGCTAGGTAATGCGAAGGAAAATGGGAAGATGTCAAATAAAGGGATACCTAGAGCAGCCTTCTCAGCTACTGTTGTATTTTTCAAAATTTTAGATTTGAATTCAGGATCATTGAGAATATTATTTAACTGCTCCATATTAATAATATTCGAATCAGGCGCGTACTTTTGAACAGCGCCCATCATACCTGAAGTTCCAAGAACACCTGTAACAATATCACCTTTTAGTCTTAAACTACCATTCTCAATTGTATAGTCATACCCACGTCCAAAAAATGTTTTAGTATGTACATAATTTGAAACAACGTTTGGTTCTCCAGGTGCATAACTGCAACCAACTGCAATTGCAGTAGAAATACTTATCGCTTTTACTGCATGTGTCCCAATTTGGAAAACAACATTTTCCACATGACTGTCAGCTTTTAAAGTGACATAAACTGATAAAACAAACTCGTAAATAATTAGAACGAAATAAAAGCAAAAAATATATTGAGAATAGAATTTTGTCGAAACAGACATTATCGAATAAATTTGATAACCCATTTTCAATGTTATAAGTACAAATAAAAAAGTTACAAATTTAACTATAGGTAAATATTTAAACGATTTCGGAAATCTTTTTTTATAATAAGCAGAGAATTGTTTATCATCTTCCAAAATTGCGAAACAATACTTCAAAACATTTTGGTAGGTTGAACGGGTATCAAATAATTTTTTTTGACTACTAAATTTTACTTTATTAATAATTAATAGACTATCTAAAGACGAATGAATTCTTGATTTTATACTTATGTTTTTTCAAATAATTGAGATTTGATTTGCGAGCTATCACGTTACTTTTGGATAAAAGAATAAATAGGATTTGTTTATTTTTTTTCTCTGTAAACATCGAAATTTTTTTTTATTGAAAACAATTTAAAGACTTACTACACCAAAAACTTTTATTAAATGTTGTAAAAGGCAAGACTTGAACTTGCATTTCCAGATCATGAGCCTGGTTGGTTAACCATTTACCATACCTTTACTTTAAAATATAAACTTATTTTTTTTCTCTGTAGGCGTCGAAAATTTTTGTAATTTTTATTTACACTTTTAAAGCTTAAAATGTTATTATTGAAATGGAAAAAAAGATAATTGGCCTCGGAGAAATGTACGATATTGAAAGTTTTAAATCTATATATATAAAAATTATACTATAAAATGAAAGAAAAAAAATTAAAAAAATAGCAAAATCAAATTAATTTTCATTAACATGTACAGCTATTGATTTTAAAAAATCACCGAAAATAACACACTATTTTCGAAAAAATGTCAGCCAATGGGAATAACGTAAAAATTTCTATTTCAATAATAACATTTTAAGCTTTAAAAGTGTAAATAAAAATTACAAAAATTTTCGACGCCTACAGAGAAAGAAAATGGTTTTACAATTAACTATTTTATTTATTTGGCTGTATTTTTGTTTATATTTTAAAATAAAGGTATGGTAAATGGGAAGTATCCGCGTGAATAAATTACTCCTTATTTTCATTTTGATGTAAAATATAGCTAAGTGGAAAGATATTCATTTTTGGTAGGGTTATTTGGAAATTCGAATCTTCTTATTTTAATTTAAAAGTCTAGTACAGAAGACTCGTTATTTTAAATTACAAATTTCGCAAGTTTTTAGCGAAAATGTATTATTTCATGTAAAATAAAAGCAAGGTAAAAAGTAATACGTTCAATGAATTGTCTAGGAAAGTATTTTTGTCTATGAGTTCAAGTCTCATCTTTTATATTTTTTATACACAATGTTTGCTCAAAATAACGATGTAATTTATAGTTTTGTCGTAGGATGGTTGTTTTCCACGAACCATAAAAATCTAAGTATTTTTACTACCAAAAATTTTAAAATAATTATTATATTTTTCATATTTCATGAACTATTTCACATTTAATTGGATTGGAGATAGTGCTTCTATGTATCAACCAGGATTTCAAGATCTTGCAACAACAATAGTAAAAGAATTTTATCTATGTAACATATGCTTATTGCTAGTTATGGCTAGTATTGTATTACTAGTAGTATGCCTTTTGATGACCTTTTTAGTAATACCAACAAAAATTTTAAATAAAAGTTTCTGGTATTGCATTTGCTTATTAAACTATGTTTTTTTTAATGAGATTAATGTTAATGTTATCGACGCATTAACGTTTCAAAATCCTGCAACATTAATGAACGGAATTTATTTATTTTTGATTTATTTAATAAATTTCTTTTTGAATTTTTAATACAAGATAGTTTTTATATAATGGTACCTTTTTACAAAACGCTATTTTTTATTTTTATAGTGTTTTTATTTTATTTTGTTTTTTTAATAGTTACTAAAGTAAAATTTTTTTTTGATAAGTACTATTTTTTTGTAATTTTTTATGTATACTTTCTTTTTTTAAAAATATTTTATATATTTTATTTTATATTTATTTTTAGTTATTTACTTTTATTATTTTTCAATTTAAGTGTCTTTTGTTGGAAATCTTTGCTTATTACTTTTACATTTAAAGGTTGGTCTTGCCATGTAGCGTATTGTACACCTATGGATGATAACCAATTAATTGAAAGCATGGGTTTGTCAGATGAATTGAGCGATTCATTTAACTCTACAGGAATGGAATCTGTTTATATTTTGCCTTTCGAAGACCGTTATATGAGTGATTATTTTGGCATAAATAAATGGCTATCGCAAACGATGATTTATGATTCTGAAAAATGTGCAACTGATTTGCTTAAAGTCACAGAAATTTTAAGTCGTGAGTTTTTTGATTTAAAAGAAAAACAAACCATTTAATTTTTATGAATATACAGATTCACAAGCAATAGAAGAATGGTACCTTCTTTATAAGACACTCTTGCAACAAGGTCCTAACCCACACCGCCAGCTTACAATGATGACCGAAATGATAGATTCGTATGAGTTTTCTCGTGTATCAAATAATTTGCATCTTGCTTTGTTTTCACAGTGCGATTCAACAGAACGTTTAACGGCTCTTGAATCCGTTAAAAATATGTTTCAACACAAAATATGGGAATCAGACGGATCTAAAATGGACGACGGTAGCCATCTTATCGGGCAAATTTTACAGTTATGGCGTAATACGCTTCAACAGCAACGGAACCCTTCGGAAGCTATTATTGCTGAACAGTTGTACCACGGTCTTTTGCAACGCTCGCCTGTTATACCCTACTCAAAAATATTCCTTACAGAATCATTTATTCCTGAATCAAGATTTCCTTTTTACGATGACTTTTTGTTAAAAGCAAAAGAAATTATTTTTCCTCGTGAAGACTCGCCGAAATTTTTTACAGAGGCTTCCATGTCTCAAGAATGGGACAAATACTTTTTGAAAGCTTCCTCCTTTAAAAAAACATCCGCCACTCAACAAGACAATCAACTTCGTTGGACTTCTCTTTTGCAAGAGCGTTACCCTGTTGCAAACGAAGTTTTGGACAGATTAGCTGAATATCATTCACGAGAGACTCATATAAATTCTAAATGTTTGCCTAGCGTTAGTTTAAATACAACAGAAAATTTATATTCAAAGCTTCTTCAATATTGGGTAGATCCAAAAAAGTTTTGCCAGAAAAACTACCTTATGTCCCTCAAAAATTTGCTCGGCTAGAGCAATCTGTTGGAAATTTAATGGAAGCTTTAAAAGCGGATAAGCCAGAAAAAACATTAAAAGTGTTAGAAATAAAACATAAACATTTTTACTCAGATCTTAAACCAGATACGTTAAAACCCTTTAAAATTTTAAAACGTTTAGATGATGCACTTTTTCAAACGAACACTAATTATTTCTGGGAGAAACATCAATCACATATTTTTAATGAACCTATTCGCCCTGTCTTACGGATTTTACAAGATATGCACCAATCATTAGAGGAGGAAACTCCTAATCTAAATGAACTTTTGGCGGACGCACGTCGTGAGTTTCCGTCCCCTGATATTACGCAGGCAATGAATCGGCTGAGACGCGTTTTGGTTGAACAAGGCCCAAATCCATTTCGTCAGTTTTGCTTAATTGAAGAAACTTTTTTTCCGTTAGTGCCTGATTTAAATTTAACTAGCTCGCAATTGAAGCAAGCTCTTTTTCAAGAAAATTCAGACCAATCAATGCTTCAGTTGCAAAGTGTTCTTTCTGACCCGAATTCGAGTGGGCGTTTTTTAAAACCATTATTGCAGGCCTGGAAAGACGTTCTTTCTTTACAATATAAAGTAAAAGATCCAGATGTAAATGACATATTGCATTTGTTTGAGTGCGTTTTATACCAGCAAGGCTGTGATTTGCAAAGGCATTTAGAGATAATAGAAAGCGCTCTTGCAGTACTCTTACCCGACAAAGCTACTAACAATGCGTTTTATCTTTCGCCTTTTAAAGATACTATTTTTCAATCTGCCTTTTTTGAAGATATTCAATTACTAGAACCTTTTCGTGGAGAACAGCTTGAGTCAAACTTTCGCGAAATAGATAAAATTTTTGTTGGTTCTCTTGATTCGAATGAGCAAATTTTTGTACAGATGTTAAATAGTTGGGAGACCGTTCTTAAAAACCAAATTTCTAGTCGTGATCCTTATTCAACAGCTGAGGAAAATCAAACTATCCAAGTTTTAAAAAATGAGGCATTACTTGATCTGGGTCGTAAGTGTAATATAGAAAGAAAAGTTACAATTTAATATTCCCATTAAATCGGTTTAAAAAGTTTAGTTTGCTGTAAGGTTTATAAATCTTGTTTTTAATAGTACTATCGGTTTATTATTGTATTTGGTATTAAAATAATATTTTTACAATCAAACATTTAACTCAATTGGCAGAGTGTTTCGCTTACAACGAAAATGTTAGTGGTTCGAGTCCACTACTGTTTATATTTTAAAATCAGCCACATTTGACTAAATTTATTTATTGGGTAGCTGTTGTAAAAAATTTGATTTTTCTTTGAGTAATAAAATATGAAAAATTTTACTGTACGAACTTTTCTGCAATAGATTTTTGTTTGACATAATTTATATTTTTAGATTTAAATAGTTTTATATAAAAGCTTATCCAATTCTTTATCGTAATTATTCTGTAAAACTTAAAGTTTAATCATAAAACCATTAATTTTTTGTCCTATACGAAGCGCTAAAAAACTACCACCATTAGAAAATTGTATAAAAATTTTTACCTAAAAAAATTAGTATTTCAAGCTTTAAAAGTGTAAGCAAAAATTATTAAAAGCTTTAAAAGTAAAAAGATTTCTAAATTTATGCACAACAGAGTAGTATCGGGCAATTGACTAACAAGGCCTTGCCCAATAAATTTTACAAAACATTAAAATTATTGAAATGGTAATCAAAAAATAACGAACGTAGGAGGGGCTTGTTATAGAACCTAATTTTACCTCTACATCCTAAAAACACGCCTTTTAAAATGAGGTTATATATAACGTTTACCTCGAGTATTACTATGTTATAACTTTACTTTTATTTTAGAAGTAAAAATGTAACTAAAAACTTTTTGATAACGCGTGTTACGACGTTGAATGACAGGCTTATTACTTTTTTGCAAGACTGTCTGCTTTTAAAGTGACATAAACTGATAGAACAAATTCATAAATAAAATTAGAACGAAATAAAAGCAAAAACTATATTAAGAATAGAATTTTGTCGGAGCAGGAATTAAAGATTCTTCAAAAATATAAGAAGAAAGTATTAAGTAAGTTTGATAATCCATTTTTAATGTTGTAAATATAAATAAAAAAGTTACAAATTTAACTATAGGTAAATATTTAAATGATTTCGGAAATCTTTTTTTGAAATAAGCAGAGAATCGTTTTTTAATCTTTCAAAATTACGGAAAGATACTTTAAAACGCGCTTGTAAATTGAACGAATACTAAATAGCTTTTTTTAACGTTAAGTCATTTATTTTACTGACTTGTTTATTATTTAAATTTTTCATTTTGATATTTATCTGACAGGGTTCTAATCTGTTTCTATTGTTTTGTCATTTAAACCACGGATGATAACTGGTTAACTTTTGTACAAATACAACATTAAAATTTATTTATAAGCTATGTTAATTATGATGTTAAAATAATACTTTAAGTTTGACTTTTAAAGCGAAGATAAAATATAAACAGTAGTGGACTCGAACCACTAACATTTTCGTTGTAAGCGAAACACTCTGCCAATTGAGTTAAATGTTTAATTGTCAATCATTTTAAAATTTAAAGACTTACTACCCCAAAAATTTTTATTAAACCTTGTAAAAGGCAAAACTTGAACTTGCATTTCCAGATCATGAGCCTGATTGGTTAACCATTTACCATACCTTTACTTTAAAATATAAACTTGTTCTTTTTCCCTACATACGTAGAAAATTCTTGTAATTTTTGTTTTTAATCAGCCGACAAATTAATTGACAATTGAATTAATTATTAAATTTATTTTAAAATAATAAGAATAGTAAAATTAAATCATTTTTTTAATTATCCCGAAAAATTTGGTTAAATAAATTTTTGTTTGCATATATAGATATTATTTTTAAAAAATTATAAAAAATAACATGATATTGTTAAAAAAATTACCACCATTAGAAGATTTTATAAAAATTTTCACCCAAAAAAATTAATATTTTAAGCTTTAAAAGTGTAAACAAAAATTACAAAAATTTTCGATATCTACAGGGAAAGAGAATGAAAACGTATCTTTGATAAACATTTATTTCCTCTCAATATTAAATAAACTGGTAATTTGTGTTGATTTAAATTGTGTCTTTATAAGTGGCAATAAATTATTTTAAATAATTTATTGGAAAAATGACTGAGTGGCTTATGGTGGAGATCTGCTAAATCTTTATATAGAAACATCTATATCGTGGGTTCGAATCCCACTTTTTCCAAAAATAAGTTTAAATTTGAAAGAATATTAGTTTAAACCGAAGTAGCGTAAAATAAAATGTTTTTACTTTTTAAGGTGTGTGTCGCTTCTATTTTTTAAGTTGGTTTAAAGATAAAAAATTGATTTGTATTTTTGCCCCTAATGGGACTTGAACCCATGTTGTTGCCGTGAAAGGGCAATGTCCTAACCACTAGACGATAGGGGCTTAATTTTAAAAAAAATTTGTAGTTTCTAGTCTCGAAATTTTCGAGCAATTTGTTAAAATCAATGAATTTTGGCTGTACTCATCCTTACCTCCGGTAAAAAAATCATCAAGCCAGTAGTTAAGTTTTGTGTTGAAAGTTTTCTTAGTCGGTGTTTTAAAACGGCTATTATACAAAATAAAAGGCTCAGTTTTTATTGTTAAATAAAAATTCAAATTTGTTAATGACTGAGTAGCTAAATAATGAAAATTAACGTAATTTTTAAAGTTATCAATTTTTTTTGAATTAAAAGATATAATTTGATTATCTTTTTGATTTAAAAAAGTTACTTGACTTTTAAATTGTTTAAAAAATTTTCTTAATATTTGCCAGTTGTTCTTCGTTTGCTTTCGGGAAATTAATTTAGTTGTTCTTTTCATAAAACCTTCCGTATTAACAAAAGTTTCTTCATTTTCATAAAACATACTGCTTGGTAAATAACAGTATTTGTTTAAGTTTTTAACAAGAGCAGGTTTAAAGGCTTTATTATGAAAATTTACGTTATTCTCAAAGTTCAAATTTTGATCTAAAGTTAATTTGTTAAGATTGAACTCTTTATTATTTGTTAACGCGTGATTCAATAATTTAGCTTCTGTTATTCTTTTAATATTTTCGATATTTGATACAGTAACGTTTAAAAAATAAAGCGCACTGAAATTTGTTAAATCTTTACTAGTTAATGGTGCAAATTTCGCAATACTTTGGGTTCCTGTCTCGCTTAACGAAGAAGCTAATAAATTTAAACCATTCCATGATTGTGTAAATACGTTAGTGTACTTCAACATTTTTAATATTTCTACTGTATTATTTCCATCATTTCGTTTAAATAGTTCGCTATTCAATATTACTATTGGATTAGTCGCTGATTTTAAATCTTGACATGCTAAATGGTTTCCTTCAGCGATGGTTTTAAGAGTATTTAAATTTGAACCTAGAAATGATATTGGAAATGTTAAATCGATAAGAGAGCCTACAATTAAACATTTTAAATTCCCTTTAAAAAACCTTTGTCGAAGACTTAAATTTAAGTAATACCCTTCATACCTAGGGTTATTTGATATAAGTAAACATAAAGTTGAAGTATTTAATTTTATTTTATTTGAAGCTGAATTTAATTGATAGTTGGTTTCTAAATCATTTTTCAATTTAATATTTTCAGCTCTTTTTAAATGAATGAACGAATAATTTTGTGACATAAAAAGAAGAATATTTAACACTTCAATACTTAAATTTTCAAAAACTATAGTAAAAAAGTAATTTTTACTTTGCTGTTTATTACAATGATCGAAAATATATAAAGTGTGAACTAATGATTTAAGAATATTTGCCCAAGATTTTTTAGGTTTTTGTGCGTTTAGCGTAGCATTTCCAAAAATACTATCGAAAAATTGCCGACCCTTATCGGTTAACCACGTATTATAGGTATATACTTTATAGTTAGGCTCTATTTGAATTACCTGATCTTTATTTATATAAACTCTAGTGTTAGATCCAAATCCATCCGTGGGATCGATACTTTCGAATTTTTCGATATCCCAACCTCGAAGTTCGAAAGGAAAGCTTTTAAGTGTTAAAGCCCCCATTTTATTTATTAAGTAAATTTTAATAGTATGAAACAAACAAATTGCGTATAAAATAAAAATTGTATTGATTTTATGGCTTAACGGCTCTCCAACGTGTCACACCTGTGAAAAAACCACAAAAAAATTGTTATTTTATAATTAAAAATAATTTTTTTGCGTTAAATTTCCCACAGGACATAAGTCTATAACGTTACCTGATAACTCTGAAGTAAGTACTTTTTCTACATAGGTACCTATTTCACTGTTACCTCCACGACCAAACATCCCTAATTCTTCGACACCTGCAATTTCGGCAGCAAATCGAACACACCGTGTACAATGAATACATCTTGTCATAACAGTTTTTACAATTGGCCCAAGGTTTTTATCGTGAACAATTCTTTTAAATTTATAAAATTTTCGTTTGGTGAAACCAAAAAAAAGTGACTGGTCTTGTAAGTCACAATCCCCTCCTTGGTCACAAATAGGACAATCTAAAGGATGATTTAATAACAAAAATTCCAAAATGTTTTCTCGCGCTTTCTTAATAAGCGCACTATCATGATACATACTATTGTTATGTAATGCTGCCTTTGCGTTAGTTGCGCAAGATACTATAGGTTTCATCGAATTTTTAAGTTCAACAAGACAAACTCTACAATTACCTGCTATCGACAAATCATTATGGTAACAATAATGTGGGATTGAAATTCCGTTAGCTATTAAATAAGCGATTAACGAAATCTTATTGTTAATTTTTTGTGTGTTTAACATTTAGTTTTTTTATAAATGGAAAAAAAAGAAAATGTAGCTTAATTCTGGTTAAAGCGTCGACCTGTCACGTCGAAGACTGCGGGTTCAAGTCCCGTCTTTTTCGCATCGTCAAAATGAATTAAATTTTATTAGTTATTTTTTTTTTAATAGGCTCAAGTTCGATAGAATTTTTTAACCGATAAAAAACTATTATCAAAGCTAATCCTATAGCAGACTCAGCAGCAGCTATTGTTAGAATAAATAAAACAAAAATTTGACCCACAACATCATCTAAGTAGATGGAAAAAGCCGCAAAATTTAAATTTACAGCTAATAATAAAAGTTCTATTGACATTATTATAATTAAAATATTTTTACGATTTAAGACTATACCTATTAGTCCTATAAAAAATACAGTACTAGTAACGATTAATACGTAATTTATATTTACAGTTGTTAGCATTTAATTTTTGGGTATACTGGGACTTGAACCCAGGACCTGTGGATTAAAAGTCCAATGCTCTACCAGCTGAGCTATATACCCTTGAAAAAGTCGTTTTTTATAGAGCGAATAGTAGTAAGAAAACAATCACAAAGGCGAATAAAGCAATAGCTTCAGTTAACGCAAATCGTAAGATTGCCAGGTTAAATAATTCATCTTTTAATGATGGATTTCTAGAAATACCTAGAACTAAAGCACCGAAAACGGTACCAATTCCAACACCAGCTCCTGCTAGTCCAATAGTTGCTAAACCTGCTCCTATATATTTGGCTGCTTGTAATAGCATAAACCATCTTAGATGGTTTATGCTAAACGGGCACAAAAAGCAGCCAACATTTTTTTTTAAGTGTCAAACTTATTTTATAATGTGTCTTTTTTGATAAAAAATTAAACAAAAATTTTTGTTTTAATAGGAAGTTTTGCTCCACCTGTTCGGAAAGCAGCGAAAACACTCGTTAAACTAACTCCACAAACTTCAA
>Ga0164305_10001066_pt1 | contig 11107 bp, 9 predicted proteins | sample Whisoiple_237_MG_FD_110215 | JGI IMG/M metagenome (GOLD analysis project Ga0164305, IMG submission 110215) | Soil microbial communities amended with pyrogenic organic matter from upstate New York, USA - Whitman soil sample_237_MG | ecosystem: Environmental > Terrestrial > Soil > Agricultural... | reverse complement strand
TTGATTATAGCAATATGTACATTAGCCAACCCGATCCGGATCTTTGCAAGCAAATCCGTGCGTTTGATGAACAATCTCAGGCTTTTACTTTGGTGAGGCTGGGATTGGAGGGCGATCGCGATCTGTGTTATTCCAAGAATCGCGTGCCGTCGTCAAGTCTGAGAGAAAGCCGGAGTTCTAGTTTAAAACCAATAAGGTAAGGCAGTTACATAATTCGCAAGCAAATCCGGTTACAGGTTACTTCTGTGGACTTGGAATCTTGCTGAGAAATAATTCCTTAGTCCGAGAATCACGATCGTACATATGTATAACAGGAACAAGCCGATCGTCAACCATCACTTTGTCATCGTGAATCTCCCAACATCTCTCATGATCTCCACAAAGTGTGAGGACGGCACCACTCTTCAAATTATGTTTCACCGTTTGGTTACTGGGAAATTCATAGTTAACCACCTTATTGAACATTGCTTGATCGAGAGGCTTACGACGATGGCGTTGAGCCTCCAACGCCATTAATTCAATTAATTGCATCATGAGATGGTTTCCTCCTAATACTGTCCCTGCACAGAGTATAGGTTTTCCCAACAGTTTTTCAAGAGTTTTTTTCCCATAAACAGCACTCACCCATTCACTATCTACATTTTCTTTAGTGGGCGCTCCAAAATAAATACCTGCTTCTTCAAAAACGTGAAGCTTACTAGAGTCTAAGTCATCGAAGGGAGAAGCTTGGAAAACAACATCACGCACATCTGAAGTCATAACCATTCGATAACTGGAGTTAACCTTAAGGAATGTATGGTAAGCAATCCACCGACCTGCTAGTGGATGAATCCAATTGGCAACCGTACTCCTATAATCCTCCTCTAAGTAGGTACGGTTAGACCCTGAACTTAGTCGAATTAAAGCTTGCAGTCCAACCATCTTTGCGTGATAGATGAGATTTAGAATCTTTGAGCTAGTAACCCACTTCCACACATTTTCAACTGGTATAAGGGTGATATTTTTTTCGAGAGCTACCTGTGCGAACTCATCCCCTAATGCATTAATAAACACAACAATATCAACTTTATCTGGATCGCAATGCTGACGAGTTGATACAACGAACCTGTAGAAATCATCGAATTTGCAGTTGGTTGCATAACCCATTATTAAGTCTTTCATTGTTTGTTACCTCCAAATCAGTAGATCTAAATAGTAAACATACTAACAGAGTCTTAATTGAGTCCTGGTGCAGCCGTCTAACTATCGATCGAAAACGGCTTCTGTACTCACCAAAAATTTGGCCGAGCCACCACTAATTGTGTCGCAGATATTGGGTAGCAGATGTATCATAAATGATTCCACTTAACTTACCACAAATAGCTCGTGTATGTCAACATCTTCTTACAGCCCGCAGTCATCTTTTTTTGTCGCTCGACTTCGGCGCACCATCACACTCAATAATCTGAGTTTTGCCACTTAAAAATGTTATCGGCATTATATACTAAAATACCTGATAACTCTCCCAAAAAAACTTAAATTTACCCTCGGAGCGAGGTGATAATTTTTATTAAGAAAAGCAGCGGCGATCGTTATTTATCAAAAAAATACGCTGCCAAGGATACCGACTTTCTGCCACAAAAAATTACAGCGCGTTATAATGTAACAATTACCGTACCGCCTGAATCTCCTTAACATATCGCAGGGATAATTGTATAACTATGTACATACGAGATTCGCCCAACGCAAACAAAAGTGCTGCTGACGATGTACGCTCTACCAAGTGAACGCCCGGAGCACCCAGGCTTGCCTGACGAAGATTACCCTGGCAATTACAAAAGTTGTGAGATAGCTGATTTATCCCTAATTATCTAGCCGATTGTATATTCTCTGCTAGCGATATAAATCTCTACTACGAATCCAATCATCCCAATTGGTACAAAAGACCCGATTGGTATTTAGTTGTCGAAGTTTTGAGATTTTACAGAGACAGAGAGTGGGGCCAAAGTTACGTCATTTGGGAGGAAGCAGTAACTCATTTAATTCCCATCTAATTTCTGTCAAGAGGTAGGTAAGATGAAGGTTTTGAGCTGATAGAATCCGAACCAAATAAACCGCAGACTAAGTGGCAGATCTACCAGATAATTTTGAATATTCATTATTACTTTGTTTTTAGCAAATACAACAATCAATAGAGAGTATTTCGCTGAGTTGGCAACCTTTACCGCGAACAAGTGTTTACAAGTTCTCGATTCGGGATACTGGAAATAAAGTTGAGTTTGGGTTTGTGGTAAGGTTCTTTCTTACAACATCAGAGGTTGTGGCTGCGCTAGTATGATGTTAATGGCAATTTAGCTCGGGTTGCCGAAGGATTTGCAAGACAGCGAGATCAATTGGAAAGGCAGCTAGCCGAATCTGAAAGTCAGCGGGCCAATCCATTAGCCGATCGACTGCGAGCAATGGGCATTAATCCAGATGAGCTGTAAAATTAAGTAGCAGCACGAAATAGGGTCTGCGGTGTCAATAAAAACTTATTAACTAAAAATAACTTATGCCTGAATCTACCTCATTGCGCGATCGCTACCTAGGCCTAATCGACAAAATTGTCGAAATCACCCTCAAAGGTCAAATTCGCTCCAAAGAACAAGTTTATCAAATGCTGGTGCAAGACATTAGTACCGGTACTGGCGAAATCTTTGAACGCTGTTTCGGCGAACGCCTTGATGCCGCCGAAAATCAACTCAGAAATGAAAAAGACGAAATCAAACAAGCAAAGGCAAATCGCACCCTCCGAGCTCTCAAAACCATCCAAGGAGAATGGGAACGCTGGCAGAAAGATAACCGCGTCGATCGCGAAATTGCCTCCTCAATCCAACAAATAGTTAGTGCCGAATCTAACGCCCGCCTTTTGGCATTATTGCAAGTAATCGATCCGAATAAAGAACATCCGCTGACTCTCGCTCAATTGCAGCAATTGGCCAAAACTCTCCACCAACAAATGCTGCAAACTGCCAATCCCGAAACCGAACAAGATTTGCAGCAAATCACCGCCGGCATAGCTAAAGGTTTAGAATCTTGGCAGCGTTTGGAACCGGAACTTGTGGGCTGGATTTATCAGCCGCAGCAGCTAGGATTTGCCGGTAGTCCCGAACAAAATGGGCCTTGGGCTTTTTGGGCAAAAAAAGTTAACAGTCCCTTTCCCCAGGCTCTGTTGAATACTATTGCACTCGGTGAATCGGTAGTTCAATTCGCAGCCAAGCAATCGAATTTAGATTTAGGCATAGTGGTGGAAGTGGCGATTATTTTGCAGTGCTTGCAGCGGGCGTTGGCGACATGGTTTGACAAGCAAGTTTACGATTCCAAAGTATCAACAAAAGCTTCAATTTCCACTTACATTACTTTTGCGGTAATTTGGAGTCAGCTAGCTAGTGGGTTTAATAATTCTACCAAGAGCGGCGAGCAGTTGGCAAATGCTTGTTTTCAAGTAACTTTGCAAATTTTGCGCGCTTTTTCTCAGCGAGAATATTTTCCGCTTTACGGGGGAATTTTTGCTTCATTTGATGGTAAAGCTCTGCGGCATACTTTGGATTATTTAGACGAACCTCTGCGGCGAGTTGAAGGCACTCAAGCGAAAGCTCGGATTCTGACGCTTTTGGGTTATTCGATGCAGGCGGCTGGGGCCTACGAGCGATCGATCTTGCTGCACAAGCAAGCGCTGGAAATTGCCCGTACCGAAGGAGACAAAGCTTGCGAAGTTGCCAATCTCAATCACATCAGCCGCAACTATGTTGCTCAAAAAAATTATCAGGAAGCGATTAATTACAGCCAGCGGGCTTTAATTATGTCACGACAAGTGGGAGAGCGACAAGGCGAGGCAAATGCTCTGGCTAATTTGGGTTACAGTGAAGTGTTTCAAGCGCGGCAGTTGGAGGAGGTGGAACCGGAGGTTTACGAGAGTGCGATCGGCTATTTGGAACAAGGTTTGTTGCTATCGGAAAAATTGGGCGATCGCCAAAGTCAAGCTTTTTGTTCCAGCAGTCTCGGTATTGCTAAAATCGCCCTGGAAAATGCTGAAGCTGCGATCGAATATTTGCTCAAAGGTTGGCAAGCGGCCCAATTCTCAGGGGATTTGTATTTGCAAGGTCTGAATTTGGCTTACTTGGCTCAAGCTTATTACAGAATCAACTCACTAGAAAAAGCGATATTTGCGGGCAGTTTGGGGATGTATACTTTGGAGCAAATTGGTGCGATGGAGTGGCGTCAATCGGCTGGTTTGTTGACAATTTTGCGGGGTCAAATGGGGGCGGAATCTTTTAAACAATCTTTGGCTAAAAGTCGAGCGAATATCATTCCGGCGATCGGTGTTGATGGCTACGATTACATCCCGGAATTGCTGGAAAAATATCAGCAATCTATTTAACTCTTTGTGGAACAGGCCGAAAAGCCTGTTGCTGAGAGGGGTGCAAAATGTAAGTTTTAACTCACCCAATAGCTGCATTATCCATAAGTCTTTCATGGGCGGGCAGCATGCCCAGCCCACAACCAAATTTAAGTCTTTGTGGAACAGGCCGGAAAGCCTGTTCAGGTGTTTTTGTGCACCCCAACCTCCGAATAATTAATGCTCGACTATCACCGGTGTGCCAACTGCAACTTTCTCAAATAAAGCCTGCGCGTCTTTATCAAACATTCTGACGCAGCCGTGAGAAGCCGCCCCCCCGATCGACTCTGGATTCGGAGTACCGTGAAAACCAATCACATTCTTGCCATCCGTCCAAAACCCCATCCACCTACTCCCTAATGGATTGTCTGGCCCCGCAGGAATAAGTTCTCCTGTCCAAGGATTTTGCCAAACTGGATCTTTGATCATTTGAATAACTTTAAAATTGCCTGTAGGAGTTTCCCACCCGCCTTTTCCCACAGCAACCGGGAAACTGGTTTGCACCTTATTTTGTCGGTAAACATAGACGCGGCGTTCTCGCAATTTCAGCACTAAACGCACTTCCTCAATAGGATTTACCGCAGGCTTTGGTTCCTGGGGAATATAACGAAATGGTTCTCCCAAGGGCGGCAGTTCTGGGGCTCCGAGATTCGGCAATTGTGTCTCGGATGTGGGCCGCTGCGCTGCGATCGCACTATTACTTGAATTAGCCACCACTTCGGCAGTGGCCTGCTGCTGGATGCCGACCGACAGCGCCGCTGCACTCAAGCTCAGTACAATTAACTTGTTAAACAAAAATTTGCTGTTCACCATGGTTTTGTTCGCTAGACTCCTCACCAGCAGTTCCTACAAAGTTCCTATCTAATTATCCGCCAACCGCACCCGATAGTAAAAATTTTGAGATTGATTTTTGACGGCAACTGCGCTGCACAGTTTTTAGTTGAAATTCCACCACTGATAACTTGTAACTCAACACAAAGCTTAGGCAATAATACTAAGAAAAAAACAAGGTTTTTATCACCGGCTCAGTGGAGTTACGCAATAGAAGGTCGTGATCGAACCCGGTTTATGCGTAAATCTTGCCAAAAAATGATTAAATTTTACCTCCGACTAATTTGATTTTTTAGCCATAGCCGACAGGCGATCGAGTATTCAAACTAAGGCGCTGCTGTATCCGGCAAGCACAATCTGTCTCTGGGTAGAGTTCCCCCCAGCAACAGTTAGGTGGGCGGAAAAAAACTGCAACGGTCGATCGAATAAACTCAATATATCACGGCAACACTCTAGAGATGCAAACCGCTGAACTTGTTGTAAATGGGGAACTTATGATGTAAAATTTAGTCTTTCAATACTTGTTCGATAATCTTTTTTTGAGATTGTCATAAATTTCCTACTTTGGGGATTAAACTGGATTAGGTATAGAGGTTGGGACTTTCGCGCAGCGGAAGCAAACCCGACCCTGAATAGCAGTTAATGTGAGGTTTCAATGCGTCTTCAGAACATCAAATTATTGACAGGTGCAACACTGTCGGTGCTAATTTCGGCGGTCTCAGTACATCCTGCGATGGCTAACCCTGCAACTCAAATAGCCCAAACGCAGACCACCACAACAGCAAACACTAGAACCATTGTCGGTTTTGTCAAAAGTATTGTCGGCGACGTAGTAACTATTCGCGAAGAAAACGCGCCGTACAGGACTCTCAGGATTCAAAGATGCGTCCTGAGAATTATTGGCTTAGTACCGGGAATGAAAGTCAGAGCCACCGTCGCCGGAGATCTGATACAAAATATCGCGGTGATCCCAGATTATAAGGTGGTAGCCACAACGGTTGCTCGTCCCGCAACCCCAGCACCGGCACCGCGTCCGGCTCCAGAACCGCCACCGCGTCCGGCTCCTCGTCCGGCTCCTCGTCCGGCTCCGATTCCGGCTCCCCGTCCTATTCCGGCTCCGGCTCCCCGTCCGGCTCCTGTGAGAGGACTTTGGTAGAGCTAGGTTATACGATTTTAGATTTTAGATTTTCGATTTTCGATTGAAGATTGGGAATGACAATCAAGCAATTTAGTCCGGGGCCCCCGGATTCATTCGTGGGGTCGCTTTCTTCAATCTAAAATTTAAAATCTAAAATCTAAAATCTAAAATCTAAAATCGATTGACCGATCGAGCTCAAGGTTTGGAGAACTGGCCTACACTTGCATTCTTTTTTGCAACTGGTATCAGTAAATGCAATTAAGCCACCGCGCCGTCGGTGGCTTAGCTGTTTCATAGCAGTTAGAATAATAGAATTGTCCAGCAATTGTTGAGAAATCGCTGCTATGTACGATCTGCGTTTCTTGGTGCTAATTCTGCTGTTGCCGGTGATTGCGTGCGATCGAGCTACAGATGCGATCGCCCCTGCTGTGGGCGACAACGGCCCCCTGTCGCAAATTCCCTCCCGTGCACCGCTGACAAATGTTGGGACAAATCAAATTGTACCGACCAAACCGCTGTCGCCACAGCCAATCCGTATTGTTGCAACTACTTTGCCGCAGCCAGGAGCAAGCGAAAGCGCCTCAAAACCTCCTCAAGTAGTACCGATTCCCGCATCGCCAGTCCTGCGAGTGCCTCCTGGCTTTGTAGTCAACGTTTTTGCTGACAATTTAGACGCTCCCCGATGGCTGGCTTTGACGCCGACAGGCGATGTTTTGGTAACAGAAACCCGGCAGAATCGGATTACCCTGCTGCGGGATGCCAACGGCGACGGCGTTGCTGAGGTTCGCAAAACTTTTGCAAGTGCCCAAAACGGGTTAAATATTCCCTTTGGCATGGCTTTTGCCGATCGCTATTTTTTCCTCGGAAATACCGCTGATGTCCGCCGATTTCCCTACACAAAAGGGCAGGAACAATTGACCGGTACTGGTCAAAAAATTGCCGATTTACCGGGCGGTGGCTACAACCAACACTGGACGCGAAATGTTGTCGTTTCCCCCGACAATAGCAAGCTTTTCGTATCAGTTGGATCGCAGTCTAATGCCGATGTCGAACCGCTGCCTAGGGCGTCTGTTCAAGTGATGAATTTGGACGGCCAGAACCCGCAAATTTTTGCTTCGGGTTTGCGAAATCCGGTGGGATTGGATTTTCACCCAAAAACCAATCAACTGTACACAACAGTCAACGAACGCGACGGTTTGGGAGATGATTTGGTGCCGGATTACTTGACAAGGATTCGTCAAGGCGAGTTTTACGGCTGGCCTTACACTTATTTTAAGCCGAATTTGCTCGACCCGCGCCACGCCAGAAACGGCAATAGCGATCGACCTGATTTAGCGGCTAAAACATTAACGCCAGACGTGCTGTTTCAGGCGCACTCGGCGGCTTTAGGGCTTCAGTTTTACGACGGCAAAACCTTTCCCAAAAGATTTCTCAACGGGGCCTTTGTGGCGTTTCGCGGCAGTTGGAACCGGAACGCTGGAACTGGTTATAAAATCGTGTTTGTACCTTTTAATGCGGCGAACGGACGCCCTCAAGGTTATTATGAGGATTTTCTGACTGGTTTTCTGACAGATCCGTCGGGCCCGAAAACTTGGGGGAGGCCGGTTGGTTTGCTGGTTTTACCTGACGGGAGTTTGCTGTTTACTGAGGAAGCGAACAACCGGATTTATCGAGTGCAGTATCGCGGCTGACGATTGGGCGATCTATTAGATACCGACTTTTTCCAGAAGTCGGTATCTGGTTTTTTAGTCAGCTTCCAACCTTGCTAAGTTGAGATTCGCCGGAAAGTTTTTGAAAAATTAATAACCTATCTTTTTCCGCAGTTTCGCGATTTAAATCAGACAGTTCGTAATAGGAATCAGTTTCGGGCAAGTAGATTGCCGGTAAATTTTTAGGCAGGATTAAATAAGTGTTTTTCACCTGTAAATCATTGTCTATATCTAATGAATATAGAAATCCGTCAACAGGATTTACAATTAACTCGTGCAATGAAACTTGTCCCTCTATGTAAAGCTTGAAAGTTAGTTGTGCAAATCTGAAAACCAACCAGCGATTGTACAAATTATCTACATCGCACCAAGAATAAAGATAGCTATCGCCGTATTCATTCTCAAAAAGTGATAGTAGCGGGCCGTCGAAATACTCTAAATTGACTATGCTTCTGAGAGTTAGAGGAAATTTACTTAGTTTAAATCCTATTAATTGTTCCATATATTCCAATACGCTTGGGCCCGTGGAAAATTTTAGCGAAAATGTTGGGCGGAGTGAAACGGAGGGTTCGTTCCACGGGCCCAACCGTAGCGCGATCGGTTTTTTTAACAATAACTGAACCGTATTGCCATATATTCTTGTTGTGTGAAGCACATAAGTTGTCGCGCATTTAAATTGTAGATTCAGGGCGGGCGGGACACCCCACAAGACGGGGAATTGTTTTTTAACAGACAATTTAAATGTAGAACAGCTTATTGATAATTTAAGTAGCCTAAAGGTTTTGCGATCGCGCTTTAAAATCCCGAACCCGGTTGTCTGAGAAACTCTGCTTCTTCCGGGGTTGTTTCGCGGCCGAGAATTTGATTGCGGTGGGGAAATCGCCCAAAACGCTGGATTATTTCTAAATGCTGCACCGCGTATTCAATGAGTGAATCGCTGTCAGGTTCGCCGCTGAGTTGGCGAAATAGTTCGACAGATTTTTGCTGGTGTTCTAAGTTTTCGCTGTGTTGAAAAGGGAGATAAATAAACAATTTTTGTACAGTCAGCAATTCGCGATCGAAGTTATGATTAATAGCGTATTCGGCGGTGGCTAAGGCTTTGCTGTCTGTGGCGAATGCTTGGGGCGTCCCGCGAAACATATTGCGCGGAAATTGATCGAGCAGTAGAATTAATGCGAGGCAATTTTCGGGGGAATCTTGCCATGAGTCGAGTTTACCGGAGGCTGCGAGTTCGTATTGCGGGAGAAAGCCCGATCGCACTTGGGCATCAAAATCCGCATCTTTTTCAAACCATTTCTTGTGGACTTTGCCAAACTCAGGAGAGTGCGATCGACCAAACCAAAAATCTAAAACTTCATTCATTAGCAATCTAGTAGGCGATTGATTGTTGATTAAAGCTTCTGTGTCTGTAGTTGCACAAAATGCGCTATCTGTCCAACTACAAACCGCAGCGATTAATGATTAGCAATGATGACTTAGGAACCTTTGTTGTCCGGTGCTTAAAGTTACAAACTAGCAAACAGTCTGTCCCAAGTTTTGCCTCCCACAATTCCGTCTACAGGAATATCCGCTTGTCGTTGAAATCTTTTCACTGCATCTTCGGTTGTCGGACCGAAAACGCCATCAATTACGATCGGGTGTGGGGACAAGCCCCGCGCGTTCAACAACTTTTGCAGTTTTTTCACATCTTCCCCTGTCGAGCCGCATTTTAAAATCCTTTTATGGTGTCTCACTGCTGGTCGATGGCAATCATCAGTGTAGCAAACTGCGGAGCCCGCTGCATAGTTGGCTCTACTTGTGCCCATCAAAACTAATAGACCGAGAATTGCTAGTAAATAATAAAAAGTCTGTGTTCCCGCCATACTTTCCCTGTTAATTTTCTCAAGCGTTTTTTGCAAGTTTGACGATTGTTTGAGAGTGAGAAACCGGGTTTCTGGGATGGGGGCATCCAATCTCGATTCACCGGGTTTCTGCCAACAGTCAACCGACATTCTACAATATAAGTGGCTTTACTGCAAAATCTCCGATCGTGCAAGTTAAATTTTGTTGCTCTTTGGTAGCAGCAAAGGTAACAATTACTTCGCAGGCAACTGCAACTGTCAGCATTACCAAGTTTCTCGCCAGCGGGTAATCGCAAACGTCATCATTCGCCGCGGAAGGAACCCGATAGTGTTGGTTCCAAATTATTTCGGAGTAATCGGCAGCTAATCCCACGTGCACGCAGGGAAAGGAGACACTCGCACAGCAATCCTTGACTGCTTGCCGCCCGACACTGTTATCAAAAGTATCGATGACTGTGGCGCTGTTGGCTAGCAGCCGATCGGCATTTGCGGGTGTCAATTCTTTTGAGTGCGCCTCAATGCTGACTCCCAAAGCGCGGTAGAGGTTGTTGGCGAGAATTTTGGCTTTGAATGCGCCGATGTCCGATCGATAATAGGGTTGAGTGGAAAGGTTGCGTTCCTCGATGCGATCGCGATCGATGACTTTTAACTGACAAAAGCCCGATCGCGCCAGACTTTCTGTAATATTCGCACCCAAAGCACCCGCCCCGCAAACCGTTACCGGGAAATTTTTGATTTGCGACATCACTGCGGCACTTCTGTAAAGTTGTTCGTGAAAAAATATACTCATGGTAATCAAGAATTAGCGATTTTCGACGACTCCAACCAATGAATGCAAGTCGAAGTCTTTGTCCAATCCGCTGAGACAAATGCCAGCACTCATAACTGTCAAGTCATTTTTGGCGATCGCAGAAGTGTGGTGTTCTCCCGTTCCGCTAGTCCATTCAACCAGCCAATAATTTTCGCGATCGAAAAAATCCCGCAATTCACCTCCCCCCATTTTCAACGCCCGCTGCAAGCGCTTTTCTTCCCGCACTTTCGGATCGAAATCTTTAATATTTCGGGACATCAATTCGTAAACAGTTCGCATTTCCGGCGTCATCCCTTTAAAGCGAACTTCTTGAGGCAAAATCAACTTTTTTAAAGCTGCTTTCAACTTCTCATACGGCAG
>Ga0164305_10001065_pt1 | contig 11111 bp, 8 predicted proteins | sample Whisoiple_237_MG_FD_110215 | JGI IMG/M metagenome (GOLD analysis project Ga0164305, IMG submission 110215) | Soil microbial communities amended with pyrogenic organic matter from upstate New York, USA - Whitman soil sample_237_MG | ecosystem: Environmental > Terrestrial > Soil > Agricultural... | reverse complement strand
TTGGCAAGTTATATTCAACAAAAACTTATGTTTTGCGGAGCTGGAATAGCCCATTAATTGCAATGCGTGTGGCTGGCTACGTCTACGCGATTTTTCTTAACTTATTCAGTAAACCCTAATTAAGCTGTTGTGGATGAAACTTAGAGCTGCGGAGGCGGACTGGAAAGCCCGCCCCACAAGGGAAGAAACCGGGTTTATACCTTTGTTAGTAACTCTTAAGGCATAGAGTAGTCTACCTAATTAGGACGATTTTAATTAGAGGCGCGCTCGCTTATTTGTGCGGCACAATCACATCAAAAAAAGCATCCTCCAAATCATAACCAAACATCTGCGACATCGCCATCAACTTTGATTTACTGGGAATTCCCTGCTGATTAAACCAATCAGTCAACACAAAAATTTTGTTCATCAAAAACATTTCCAAAGCTTCAGGATTGTACTGAATACCTTGGGTTCGGTGAAACTGGTGCGGCACCAACATCGCGGCATAGCGCGCCAATTCTCCCGCTTTCCAATCCAGCAAAAATGGCAGCCAAGGGTAACAAGCATCCAAGCGAATAAACCACAGCCGCACTTCGGGAATTTCCGAAATTTCTCGCGGATCTAACTCTTCGCGCGGATACTCAATTTCAAATTGTAGCTGTTGTTCGTTTTGGGCGATCGCTCCTTCGGCCAGCCACTTTTCAATCACAGTCCGCACCGGAGACAAATCTAAACTGTTTATGCGATCGGCATCTATCGCTATCATAATACTCATAACAAGTCAACCCATTTTATATTTTAGATTAATCCCACAGATGAATCTTGGATCCCAGTACCCAATTGCTTGATTGTCAACTGTATACCATTTATTTATCATACCACCAGCTATAAATATTTTAGCTCACTCATGACTACCAACTAATGACTAATGACTAAATTACCCATTTTTGCCAAACTTGCTATCTTGCAAAGAATTACCAATCCCCTGGATAATTCCCCGCCCTATCAAACCAATTCCCCGCCCTATAACCTGAGTCAAAACGTAAACAACCCCAGCACCCAACAGCGAAATAACCGCGCGAACTCTAGGTGCGATCGCATCCCTGGTTTCCAGCAGCAAAGTCAAGGCTAACTGCCACCCAGACAACTGTGCTAGCTCCTGATTTCTCGGAGCATAAATAGAAATTTTCTTAATTCCAGAATCGCCCAAAACAAACAGCCAAAACCTGCTTTCAAAAATAGCTTTCGGTTCGACAAAATATCTATTCCAGCTATATCTCCACGACAAATCATTCCGAAACCGCTCAATTTCTCGCGTCGAAAGCAACTTACCATCGTAAAAAATTTGCTTAATTTCTTCAATATTTGCCAAATTATTTAGCAGAGGCTGTACAACTCCGCTAGCAACTTGAATTGCCAAATTTTCTAACAAAGCTTCAGACCGCTGCATCGCTGGCGGGCTGCCAGCAACACAAGAAACATTGTCAACTGTTAGAGGAACTTCAAATAGTAAATGTGCCAAAAAATCAACTGTCATCGGTATTTTGTCAAGGATTTCTGCTGCAACTACATCAGCATCAGCCAGCAGCATCGGCACAACTTCCACGCCGCTGCCTGCCAAGAGATAAGAAGCGCTTCCCCCTTGACTTTCTCCCAGTTTCCAGCTTGTTTGACTGCCATCCAAAACCAGATTTTCTCCCGTTTGCAGTGTATAGTATCTGCCAAAAAAATCTATGATTGTCGCCTCCCACAAATCCCGTAAAATAGCAGGCATTTTTTGCGACAATTGAGTTTGCGGCACTTGCGAAAAGCGCAATTCTTCCAGCACATCCTTTAACTTCCGCAGGATGGAAATCATCAATTCACGCTTTTTGGGCGATCGCAAAATATCGATTTCCAAAGGCCAACCAGTCACATTCACCAACTCAAACTGCAATTTAGCTGCCACCGAGTCAAACAAGCTACCTTGCCAATTAGTTGCAACCACCAAAGATTCAGCCGCAACTTGGGAATTCGCTAACTGCGATTGAGAATTATTTAACAAATTCTCGCCTCTAATTTCTTCTTTCTCCCCTCTGCCTTCTGCCCTCTGCCTTCTGCCTTCTCCCCTCTCCTCTCTGCCTTCTGCCTTCTGCCTTCTGCCTTCAAATAATAACTGACTGACAATCCAGCGAGCGGCCAGCAATTCTCTGCGGCGCCCGCTGAGTACAACCCCATCCAAAATAGAGGGCAAATCAGTCGGATCTGCGACTCTGAGTGCTTGTAAATCACCTTGAACAACCGCCAAAGTTGCATCTATTTCCCGCAGTCCAGAAAGACAAAAATAAGCCAGCATTTTTTTGTATACTGGCGTATCAACTGTCGAATTATCTGCATTTTTATCTGCAATTACTGCGGAGTTTTCTACTGTTTGAACCCCCGCTGCATTTATTTCTATTCCGGAGTTAGCTGCCGTATCTGCCGCCCAATAAGTGCAACCAGATGCCACCGCGCGAATAGCTTCGATGGTCAGGGAAATATCTCTACCTTTAGGACAATAGCCATTAGCGCCCGTAGCCTGTAATTCCGCCAACAGCTCCGCTGTCAGCGGCCCGCCTAGCAGCAACAGGGGCAGATTGGGGTACAAACTTTTGAGTTCGCGACAAAATGCCAGCGCCTCTATTTGACCCGATCGCCAATTTAGGGTCTCAACAGCCAAAATGGCCAAATCAGCAGGCTTCTTGGCTGTTTCAGAGCCGATCGAGCGAGCTTCTAGAACCCGCAAAGCCTCGTTTCCCGTTGAAACCTCTGCAACAACTTGCAAGTCTGGATACTGCTGGCAAGCGACTCTCAGCCCCAGCCGGAAAATGGGGTCGGCATCGATCGACAGCAGTTGAAAGTTACTCACTCGATTTTAGATTGGAGATTTTAGAGTTCGATCGCGCGAAAACCCCTTTACTCGGGGATCAAATTAGCATCAGGAGGCCCAGCCGATTCAGGAATCGAGGGGGGTGCGGGTTCCGGAGCCGGAGCCGGAGGAGGAGCAGGTTCCGGAGCCGGAGCCGGGGCCTCTTCTCTCGCGGGCGGATTGTAAGGTTCCGGCTCCCTCGCGGGCGGATTGTAAGGTTCCGGTTCCCTCGCGGGCGGATTGTAAGGTTCCGGCTCCCTAGCAGGCGGATTGTAAGGTTCCGGAGCCGGGGCCTCTTGTCTCGCAGGCGGATAGTAAGGCTCCGGAGCTGGCGCGTACTCCTCCTGTCTAGGAGCTGGCGCGTACTCCTCCTGTCTAGGAGCTGGCGCGTACTCCTCCTGTCTAGGAGCTGGCGCGTAATCGCGAGCGGGTTCCGGCGCATACTCGCGAGCGGGTTCCGGCGGCGGCGCACTGTTTGCTCTGAGTTCAGCACTCCAGCGCCCGATCGCACCTGCTGCCTCTGAATACAGCGCCCTACCGTAACCGATTTGGGAAGCCGTATCGATCGCCGCTCCTAGACTGCCTTGAGATGCTAATTCCGCAGCTCGATCGAGAATCGGTCGGTCTTGAGCCACTTGCAGTTCGCTCACCCACTGATAGACATTATCCTGAGCTTTCGCGTACAAAGTCCTACCGCTCTTAATTGCCGAAGCTTTTTCAATAGCAGCACTAAGTTTTCCTTGCTTCGCCAGCGCGATCGCTTCATCTAAAAAAGGCTGATCTTCAATAACTTCTATGCGTTTCGTCCACTGAGCCAAGAGAGTTTGCGCTTCTATCCTGCGGGGGCGGTTTTGAGCAATCAAAACTACCTGAGCGATGCCCGCCTTAAGTCCTTCAACGGTTTGCGCTTCTGCCAACTGCTTGGCCAGAGTCAGAAAAGATTCGTCTTCGATCCGCTGAATTTCCCGGCGCCAAGAAGCCACCAAAGTTTGAGCGTGAATCCGCCGCGGCTGCTTGAGTCCGATGGTTTGCGCTTGCTCGATCGCGAGTCTAAACGTCCCTATCTGACCGAAACTAGCGATCGTACTCGCCACTTGCAGCCGCACGAGATCTTGAAACTGCACCTGCAAATTTTCAATTTGATCTTGAGCTTGCTTGTACAGAGGGCGACCCGGAGCAATTTGGCTAGCCGCCCCCTGCCCTTCAAGCAAGCTAAAAATGTGTTGCGGCAGCGGAGTTGATATCGACTGGTTCCACGTCACTGCCTGAGCCCTACCCAACTGCATCAAATCTTGAGCTTCCGCAAACAGTAGCGAATCCTGCGGCACAACAGAAGCAGCCTCGATCGCCCCCGGCAGGTCTTTCGCCCCCAACCGCTTAGTAGCCATTGCCAGCAAAGTCCGGCTCCAGCCCTCAATTTCCTTCTCAGCTTTAGCGCGGGCAAAAAGCTGCGAGTCTATTTTACGAGCCAGGACGATCGCCTCAGCGAACTTTTGCGGAGTTCCGTCCTTCGCCAAATCTCTAGCCTCTTGCAAGCGCTGCCAGCCGTTTCTTTCCAAAGAAATCTGCTGGATCAGCTCGTTGTAACGCTTCTGACTCCAGAAAATATTTTCCAGCTTAAATAGAGCTTGAGCATAATCCCAGGCTTTCCTTAAATCCTCACTTTTCAAAGCTGCTAGGGCTGTATCGTAGAGTTTTTGGCCCTCCTGCCAATTTTTTTCCCAAGCAGTCACAGCCTCTTCTACCTCGGGGTAAGACGGACTGGTTTTCGGAATTTTCGCCACAATCTCCAGAGCGCCTTTCAAATCGCCCAGTTCAATTTTTGCCCTCGCAAATGCCAGAATGGCTTTCGACCATTCCCCTATCAAATGTTGACCTTGCGAGTATAGCGGATGTTCTTTCGGCCAAGCCTGTACCAATGCCATTGCCGATTCTAGCTGTTCTAGCTTGCCCGACTTAGCAGCTTGTTGAGCGCAGTAAAGTCGCTCTCCATCCGCCGCCAGCGGCGACAGTTGCTGGCAATTCGGCGGTGGCGGCATCGTCAGCAACCACAGAAATGCAGCGGCACCGGTTACTCCAAATCCCACCAGGAGACTCAGCCAGATAAGCTGCCACTGCCAAAAAGTTCTTTTTCCCTCGGTCGGCCCGGCCGTTACGAAGGAACTCGCATCGCCTGTCGCCTCTGCACTGAAATGTGCCGTCGGTTTAGGGGATGGGTTGTATTGCGGTGGTGTGTGGAATTGGTCAGATTGTCGTCTCGCCATTACTTCAGCCTGTCCTGTAATGCGCACTCTTCACGTGACACTCCCACATCAAATCATAGATTGTGATGTCGGCTTCTAACTCCTGTTAAGGAGATCGAGAACTTCCTTCAAGGTACTGGCAATCTTTCCCTCTACGGCGTTTTATAGTGAGGTTTGTGTCTGGCCCCACTGGTTGCTTCCGAGTATTTTAGGCTCTCGAAGCACGTAAATCATACCAGTTATCAAACAGTTATTGACAGATCCCGGGGCCGTTTAGCAGAAAAAACAGTATAAAGCCCCGTCAGTCGATCAATTTTAGATTTTAGATTTTAGATTTTAGATTTTAGAATTGACTCTGCACATGAATTGGGGGAGGGATTCAACTAAGCTCTCCTATTAAATGCGGGTCTGAAATTCCACTATCGGACTCAGCGTTTGAAACCGCCCGTCAATTTGAGATTTGAGATTTGAGATTTGACTCCACAGATGAATTGAGGGAGGGATTAAACTCAGGTCTAATATTAAATCCGGGTCAGAAATTCCACGATCGGACTCAGCGTCGGACTCAGCGTTTGAAACCGCAACTACACTAACTTTCGTCTACTCCAAGCCGATTTCAAAATAAAGGGGCACTACAGCCGGATTTGGTCTACACTTTTACGTGTACCGGGTAGAAATGATTTTTTGGGTTTAGTCGTAAAATATTATTCCCGATCGCCAAACTTGCCGATCGAGTTTCATTTTTCTGTTTTCCTTTTTTTCTACTGTGCCCAATTCAGGCGGGCGACGGCAAAAAACCGATCGAACCCAGCAATATACTTAAATCATTTTATACGACCGACAGGCCGATCGCAAAGATCGGTTTTGCTTCCAACAGCCGCTGCTTTATCCGTTACGAAGCCTTTGGCGTATCGGTGACACTTGATGCTTGCGTGGCGGACTCTGCCGCTCGATATCCGTAGAAATCTATCCGGTAGTCTACTATTTTGACACCCGTTTGCTCTTGGATGAGCTCGATCAAGTCGATCGGCAGTTCCACATGAACGTCCAGAATCTGAGCCGTATCAAGACAATTGACGTGAGAGTGAGAGTCGCTGACATTGCCGTACAAGCGTCCCTCCGAGCGTTCTATGCACTCAATAATCCCTTCTCTCGACAAAGCTTCTAGATTTTGATACACAGAAGTATGACCGATCGAATGCGCTTGTTTGTTGAGGCGATCGTAAATTTCGCGAGCGGAGAGGTGTTCTTTTGCCTCCCACAAAAGTTCTAGAATCAATCGACGCTGGCGGCTCAAGCGCATTCCTATCGCCTGACAGCGGTTTAAAGCATCTTCTAATGAACGAATTTGTTTCACAGCTACCGCCTTATAAAGCCTGCTCGATTTTTAATTCTGGTACAATATTGCACGCCTACATATCCACTAATTCTAACGCAGGGTTGCCCAACAGTAGAAGGTAGAGGGCAAAAATCTCGAATGAGTGAATTTTTTCGAGTTGCTGCTCAACGAGCGGCTGCCAGCACCCACCAGAAAATTATCCGTCTCATAAATATTGCTTTGACTCTATCTTCTACTGCAACACCTCCTAGTTCGAGGATTTGATGGCGTTAACCAGTAACTTGGCGATTTCCGAGAGTTGCTTTTTGTTGAAAGTTTTGAGCAAAAGCTTGACTACCGCCTTCGGTTCGGCGGGAAGTGCTACTTGCTTCGACGCTGCGGCTGGGGCTGCTGGGGCGCTTGCCTCTGCTGGTTTTGGGCTTGCTGCCAAAAGTAGCAAATTTTTACTCGGAACGATCGTCTTGACTTTCCCCACTTGTACTAAATCGCCAGCTTCCTTGAGTTCTTTGATAATCAGCGGAGCTAAGACTTTATAAGAGTTTTTGGGATTAACGATCGCAGCTCTAGCAGTTTTCACTAAATTTTGCCAAGTCTCTATTTTACCTCCCAACTTATAGAGGCGAACGCACACAGCCGTCAACTCAGAGCGACTAGCAGCCGATTCTTTCTGCTTGAACACCTGCAACATTTCTTTGAGTAAAGTCATCACTTCAACAGCAAAATTCGCCGGTACGGCGCCCGCTGTTGGAGCGGCGGGGGTACCAGACCCAGCAGCAGCCTGCACTTTGCCCGACGCCAATTTATTGAGGTGAGTTTCCAGTTGAGCAAAAACAGGCATAACCTGGTGCACGAGTTTTTCTCCCTCTTCATTCCTCAAGCCGAAAGGTCCCTCCAGTCGCCCCAGCAAGTCCTTAAGCGTATCAACTCCCTTTAAAAATAGGGATTCTGCCGTTTGGTCAACCTGCTTGACGGGCCCGTCCTTGAGCACCTTAAAACAATCTTCCAAGCGGTGAGCGGTTGTTTTAATACTATCTAAGCCGAGCATAGCCGCCCCTCCTTTCACGGAATGGGCGGCTCGAAACATCTCTTGGACGCTTTCGGGGTCTTTCATCGTGGACTTCAAATCCACTAAACCATTTTCTAGAGTATCGAGGTGCTCCTTAGCCTCCTCTATAAACAAACGCATAATTCGGTCTTGCTGATCTGACACGACAGTCCTCCTAACAATCTGTGCACCCTCCAGAAAGCACCCTGTTCGCGGGAGAAAACGCGACTCCTGCCCAGAGTCGGAAGCTCCCATGCAAAACATTCTAGCCTGCCTCAGCTAGCAGACTCAAAATACGGGTCTCAGGGCAATCTTAGCTCTAAAACTGGTGCGGTGGAGATTGAGCCTAGAGTTCGGAGGGAGTATCTGGAGCGATTTCAATGCCCATTCCTTGTTTCATCATCTGCTGATTCGTAATCAAGTCGTTTAACTCCTTGACTTCGACGCCGATGTCTTGGCAAGCCTGTTTCAGTTCCCGCTCGAAGGTGTTGAGGTCGCCTCCGTAGCCGCAAAACTTCGCGGCTGTGGCGATTCCTTGTTGGGCGTTTGCTTTGGCGCAGTCGATCAATTCAATGCCTTTGAGGGGTTGGGAGGATGCCATAATTTCAAGCCACAATTTATCTTTTCTCCCACTGTACCTAGAAGGTTGAGGTCGATCGATCTATCGAAAGGCATGAAAAATCCTGCCTGTGCTGCGTGTTGCCAATTCATAGCTATTTGTATGGAATTTCCTGCGAAGATGGCAGTAGCTGAGATTTTCTAACCCTTACTGTGCGTAAATTACACTAGATTACTGTGAAAAATGTTTCCCAATCTAAAATGCACTGGGTCTGGAGCGTCCGGCACCGCCTGTTTGTGTCTGTTCTGTTTGCTATGGCAGTTGCTGTGTTGCTGCCGCCTGATTATCTCCCCCTGACTCGGACGCTGTGCATTTGGAACGCGGGCGCGGTCAGTTTTCTGATTTTGACTTGGATGCTGATGCTGCAAGGCACTCCCGAAATGATGCGCCACCACGCTCAGCAGTTGGATGCTGGCCGCTTAACAATCTTAAGTACGATCGTAGCAGCCGCTTTTGCTAGCTTGTTAGCCATCTTCTTTCTGCTGCGCGATACCAAAGGTCTGTCGCCGAACTTGCTATTTCTGCACTTGGGGCTTTCTGTCCTAACAATTGTTGGGTCTTGGATGCAGGTACACACTATCTTCACCATGCACTATGCCCGCAGCTACTACAAAAACCGCAGCAAGCAGCACGGCAGCTACTTGCAGGCGGGGGGTTTGGATTTTCCTGGCGACGAGGAACCTGACTACAAAGATTTTTTATATTTCTCCTTTGGTATTGGGATGACTTGCCAAGTTGCAGACGTGCAGATAACTTCTCGTTCCACGAGGTATCTCGTGCTTTTTCACAGCGTGCTGTCGTTCTTTTTTAACACCGCTATTCTGGCTATGAGCGTCAATATTATTGCGGGATTGACTTGAGATGATTCTGTAGCAGATGCTGCGATTTTTTGTTAATGGGCGATCGATCTTGTTTTAGGGCGCTGGTTAAATCTAGAGCTTGGTTCTACACATCTTGCATCAACTGTTTTGCAAAAGTAGCTAACAGTTCTGCACGCTCATCCACAAATTTATCAAAGTTATCATTGCAAAATTCCTGTGGGCAAAAAGCATTTGTTAAAATTTCTTTCAAGTCATCATCATTGGGCATGATAGTGATATACTCCGACGGTTTCTTTCGCCCTATTTTCTTGTTTTCTGAAGTGTTCAAAAAACAAAAGTTGGCAAGACAATTAATTTTTTCGTCAGAAGTGTTTAAATCTCTCAAGTAAGCTTTTGGATAAATATGATGAAACTCGGCTCTGTTGTACTTTTGCAAAACTTTATCTAAATCTATTGATGAACAGGATAAAAAAGTCTTTGGATTATTGTTTGCTAACATCAATATAAATGTCTTAGTATTTGCACTAGCTAACCTAAAATAATTAGCTTTGAAGAAATCATTACTTAGATCGTGAGAAATATCTCCAAAAGTATTCACCTCACCATTTTTAAGCTTTTGTATTTCTTCTATATCAGTTATGGCAGTTATTTTAGGCCTACTACCATATCGGTTGGTAAAGCAAGATCGCCAAAACCACTTTTTTAATCTGGCATGAACATTTGAGTCATAGAACACTTCCTTGCCATCAGGTTCTGCGAAGAAGGTACATAGAGGAATGATCAACGCAGAGGATGGTAAGTTCTTAAGGGACATAACCTTCAATTGCTTTCTTAGAAAGTCGATAGCACCCAAAATCCCATTCCTGACCTTGGGAAATGCTGCTCTGATTAGTTGACCATTCAATTCTAAGAGAGTATCTGGAGTAGGATCTTTCCTTAAGATAGCGGCCGCACATCTCAATATCAAATCAGCATCCTCACCGACTTCAGAAAATCCGAACTGTTCAAGTTCTTCTTTCAATTCTTTGAAACTCTCTAATAAATCGAAATCCTCATTCCAAGTCCAGGCTGCAAGGAGTTGAAGAGTATCAAGTTCCATGCCTAGTCTATTAACGCGCTCAAATACGATTGCAACAGTTGCTCTATCATCCGTCTTTAAAATTTGAGCAGGAATAGATACTTCTTTAAATTTCTCTTGAATTTTATCTAAACGTATAATTTGCTCATCAGTAAATTTTGTGGTTGCAATTCTATATTTTACAGTGTCAAATAAAACGTTCAGAGGAAAGTGTTTAGATGAATCAACATCGATTTCAGAAAGAGCTAAGAACTGACTTTCTTGTACATCTTCTTGTGCTTCCAAATCGAAATATATTTCAAGCCATGCACTATCGACAGTTGGCTTTAGTTCTGTCTGAAAAACAGAAAATATTGATGTCAGCCTTTGCTGACCGTCTAAGACATAATCAATTGGGTAATCTTCTTTGGGTTGTGGAAGTTCAAATTGACCCAGCTTTCTCTCTACAGAAAGCTTGTTTTTAGTTCGCCAAAAAAGTAATGAGCCAAAAGGATAATTTTTGTAGATACTGTCCATTAGATATGCAACTCTATCCATATCCCAGACAAAACCTCGCTGGAAAGCAGGAATCCTAACACTGCCACTACTTACAGCATCCAGCAACTGCCTGATAGAATAGGATTGATACTCCATATTTAAGCCTTACTCTCGGTAAATGTTTACGTACCACTATATCATCAAGCAATAATCATGATTGAATTTTCCTCTCTACGAAGCCACGCTCAGCCTTTTAGTAATGGCAGAAGCAACTGTAAATACGCGGTCTAACAACCCGATCGGCGAACGGGCCAGAGGTATTGGTGATATTGCAAATGCTGCCTGCCGCCGCTTATCTTAGTCGTTAAGTAGCTTAATCTCTTGGTGAGAGCAGCATTTAAATACTATTGATCAGCATTCGAGATCAAGCTACCGTAATCCGATCTGTAAGACAGTGCTTTGGGCTTTTGGGGGAGTGATCGGCTTCAAGGGTTGTTGCTGGGGGGGTGACAAAGAGGTCTACGATATAGACTGTATAAGGGTTGCTGCCCGCATACCTTGTTGATAAAAGCGCCGTTTATTTGGAGTTAACTTCATTAACTGTTCAACCTCGTCAGAAT
>Ga0164305_10001064_pt1 | contig 11115 bp, 9 predicted proteins | sample Whisoiple_237_MG_FD_110215 | JGI IMG/M metagenome (GOLD analysis project Ga0164305, IMG submission 110215) | Soil microbial communities amended with pyrogenic organic matter from upstate New York, USA - Whitman soil sample_237_MG | ecosystem: Environmental > Terrestrial > Soil > Agricultural... | reverse complement strand
CTGCCCCTCGGGATCGCAGCCATAAGCAATCCAACCGCCAGCAGCCATAAATTGGTACTTGTCTAACAGCCTTCTAGCGGGTTGAGTAATGTAGGTAGTGACCTTCTGGCTTTGAGCAATCTTTTCCTGAACCCAAATCTCGACTAGGTAGTCACCCTCTATCCAGTCGACATTGTAGTGAGTCAGTCGGTCAGGAACTGCACTAGCTCGAAAATCATTCAGTATCCATTGACTTTTGTCAGCCGCGCTCATGGAGGAAGCGATCATTTCGCACCTCCCACCCAAGCTTGGCATTCCAGTACGCAAGGTAAGGAAGTGCTGCCGAAACGCCATACCTCAAGCCGCATCCCGCCGCGCTGAGTATTGCAAGGATATGATTTCGGTGATTTAGAAGATTCAATTAATTCCCAACTCTCTAAAAGAGATTGAAAAAGAGATTGAAAGGATAGTGCTCCCTGTATAACAACGAGAGCCAAAATACTTATGTTCATTGGGCCTTCCTGATTTGTAATTGTCAGGGCGGCCCTCTACCTTTTTGTTATGCGCTCTCAGTCCTTTCCCTGTGTCTAAATGCCAGAGAAAGTGTTACCTTGGGTTCTAAAGTATTTTTTTCTTGGTTGTTCTTTCCAAGTTCTGTGAACCGATTGGCGTCGGTTCAGCTTTTTGGGTCCAGGCCTGAGCAGCAAGCAGAATGAGGCAGAGAGCAACCCTTTTTTATGGGGTTTCTAGTCTTGCAATCGCGGAGAAGTAGTCTTGTGCTGCTGACCATGCGCTCGAATTTCGAGTTGTTTCCCCCTCCTGGGCTCTGCCTACTAGTTTTTGCAAGTCTGTGGTTTCGGATTGGTATTCCATAGATTGTGTTGTCATCATCTCGCCACTCCAGAGGGTTTCTAGCAAGAGTATTCTCCAAGGTCACTTTTGCAGGGCGCAATGTGCTCGGCTTGGATTGCAGCTAATTGTACTATTTCAGCCTGTTAAGCATCTTCAATTCCATAAACACATGCATAAAAATTCAAGTTTTTGTCGATCGCCATTTTCGAGAGAAGAGGCTTAAAGCTATAACCAGCATGTGATTGAGGCCAAACTTAGTCCGAGAATGACGATCGCAGAAACACTAAGCAGCGACTAGGTTAGGCTAGTTCACCGTCCTCCCACCAGTTATCAACAATCCCTTCGGTCAACTCAAACTCCGACATAATCTGCTCTGCGTAAGCATCACCCATTTGCTCACTGTGGCCAATGAGCTTGTCGAAAATACCTTGCTGACCTTTGTTGGACTTTCGCACTTGTTTGTCTGCAATATGGCGGAAGCCGTGTGGGTTCGTCCAACGAGGCTCATCAAATAAGCCTTGAGTGGCAAAAGCCACCGCGTTGGTAATCATCGACCAGAAGTTCTCCTCGTCGAAGGGCTTGCCAAAGCTCTCTGGATGTTTTCGGCTCCCCAACATCAGGAATACGCAACTGTGACTGGCACAGTTTGCTTTAGCCACCTCCCAGCTATGGATTCGCTGCTGTAAGGCGTTGATCTTCTTTTCGAGATTCAAGATATATTGCTCTACTGGCACCTTTACGTTCTTATGAACCTTGCCCTGCTTAGCTTCCAGAAGAGTTTGATGCAATCGATCCATTTTTTCGGAATCATGGTTCCAGAATGCGAGCCAGTTGTCTAAACTTTGCAACGCTACCTCAATCTTGGGTCGCCACTCATTCAGCCAGTCATCTAAATCTTGAGTCAAAACACTAGGAAGTCGATAGTGGCGGCTCCGATGAGTTCTAGAGCCGTTTTTGTGTTTCTCGGGTGGATACCTCACCTCATAGTAAGGATTACCACTAGCATCAACTCTACGGAACAGAGTCTTACCAAACTCCAGTTGTCGCAGTTCCTCTTGCCGCACTGGGCTGTAGACAAGAAACTTCACGCCTAGATAGCGCTGCCAATCCCACCACACAGCTGATAGATGCCGTCCTCGTTTATTGCCATACGTAAGGGAACGGTACTTCCTTAAGAACTGCACCACCTGGCGAGCTTCCTTATGGCTAATCTCCTTAGTAGCCCACTTATTTTCCTCATTCCGTTTCTTCTCTTTTCGGTACTCATCTTGACACTCCTTACCGAGATCGCGGAAATCCTCAACAATACTAATGTCCGACCAGTTACGACGTTGACGAGTCCCAAGTGGGCTACTCGATTGGGTTTGAAACAGAAACTTGGCGACAGAAATTGCTGTTTGCGACATTCTCATGCCAACAGAATGACTACAGCCTCGAGAATCTACAAGCCAGTCGATGCACCTTTCCACTAGGTCAATATCCGTCATTAGCTCCAGCGAGAGTTCCTCAACTTGGTACCCCTGGAGCAGGCAGTAGCCATAAAGACTCAAAATTGCTCGAATTTTGATGCGCTCACAAGTGGAAGTGCGAATTGGGTCTGCTCCTCGCCGCATTCTTTTAGCTTCTCGGCCTGGCTTTGTCCAAAAAAGCCTGAAATTGTTTAATTCCTCAGCTTGAGCTGCGGGCAACTGTTCTTCCTTGACAGCATAGGGAGTCTGGATACGAGGCTCAGAGTTTTTCCGAACCCCTTTGTAAGGAGGCATCGGCTTATCAGTGGGCTCAGGAAACAGCTCCTGGTACCAAATTTCGTTCTCCATCCACTTTGAAAATTGACTGAGTGGCCAGCGGTAAGTCCGTTTGGTGTTGATCGATGCCTGTCCTGCCTCTATAGCCGCATCGAAGACTTGATCGAAAACTGCGATCGCATCTTTAAGGTGAGTAACTGGAGTCTTGGTGCAAAACGATTCAAACGCTCGAGGCGTCATTTCACGAAGTTCTGGATTGAGTCCTAATGCTACATATTTCAAACCTCGCCTGAGGTTCTTAACGAGCTTGGGATTGCTCTTCGCTTTAGAAGTCTCCTTAAAGTAGGCGATCGCTTGTTGGACGTTGATTGCTTGAGTCATGGTTGATTAACCTAGAGGTGGTTGAGTGTGTATGGGTGTGCAAAAGTACGAAAAACGAGTGATTTCACTGAGTAGCTGGTGCTGCTGGTCAGTAAGATTGCATTTGTTTATGAAGTGTCAAAGCCTTTTTGAGTAAAGGTTATAGGCATTACAAAGCTTGAGTACTTCGTACTTTCTGCGATACGTTTCGTACAGCCGCCAAAAAGTGCTGTTGTGTCGCTAAAAAGGAGGTGCTTGACTAAGCTGAAAACGGTTCTGTGAAAGCAATCTGGAAAGAAGTGAATATAAGTAGACATGGGTAAAGCCCCCAAACAACAAAGGCCCAACGGTGATGAGTACCGTGGGCCCGTTGTGGGGTAACCCTATGGAATTCTGTGTAGTCCCTAAAGTAGAAAGTTATCTAGAGTGTAACTCTGTGAGTTAAAAGTAGTGTTCCCAATGCAATAGGTACGAAAACAGTGATCAAAATAACTTTGCTTGGTCATCAGGGGTTTAATCACAATCCATGCTACTTGATGTCTAACAAGTTTCAATGCAGCGCAAAGTTTCAGTGGCTTTAGAAAGATTAGTGAAGAAGTAAATACCTTGATAGACCTATAAATTTTAACTTTTGGCATGAGAGAAAAGTTGCAAGCTCTTTTACCCCTTGTTCACTTTAGAATCTCCCGCCCCACGGCCTCATATTCCCTCCAAGCGATGCGGCTTTTGGATTAGAAACCTCATATACAGGTAGTCCCTCCAGTGCGGCCTTCTCGTAAGCTGCAAAGCGTTTCACCAACAGTAAGAGAACTACCTCAGCCTTCTTCCGCCTGGTTCCGCACCAGAGAAGCTCAAAACCACGGTGATCGCCTGAATCAATATTGATCGATATATTGAGGGTGAACCCAAAGAAACTCTTGGCGCTTGTTTCGAACCCGTTCGAGACCACCAAAACTTCCAGCCGGATCTTCCGCTTTTAACAAGACGTGCAGTTCGCGTAGCACAGCCCCCTGAGCACGAATTGCAGCAGCCTGGGTATATTTTTGAGTTGAATCAAAATCTATCGTGTCGTCATCAACGAGCCAATCACCTATCTCTTCGCTGCCCTGGAGAAACGAATTCGCTGATTGCATTCCAAACTCGAGCTGTTCGGTGATGGCATTGTATTGGGTTTCGTTTGTCGCTAGTTTGGTACCTGGAATGGCAATGGGCAGAGCTAGCTTGAGTGTGACGGAGAGAATCCGCAGCAAAGGCGATGCTCGCTTAACCCAGTCTCGCGTTAGCTCGATTTCGTATACTCCATGAGAGTCATCACCATTGATGACTGGCAATGGTAAGCGTCTATGCTCGCACCATAGGGTTAGACGAAACTTTTCAGCGACCCATTTAGGTTTGTCCCAAAAGCCTGGATTAATAGGCTCCAAGCTAAACAGGCGAGGGCCATCTTTGGCTGGGTCAGTTAATGCCTCCAGCAACTTGATGAACTGCTCATCAGCTTGACTCATCAGAGTCCGCAACTGAACACTCAGTGAGTCATAGTTCGTATTTACAGCCCGCAGAATTTGCTGTTGTCCCCGATTAAGTTGGGTGACGGCATCTTGCCATTCAGGCTTAGCAGCAGTCGCCATTAGCCAATCAATGCTGTGATACTTACGGCAAACAGCACAGCGAATTTTGGATATCCCTTGGGCTTTGGACTCTACCATTTCATCCCGTTCCAATAAACCTTTACAAATGTCTGTTGGGCAGGGAAGGAAGAGTCGAGGGTCGAGTCCCTTCCAAAAATGATCAACTAACCATTCCACCTCAGAGCAGAGATGCCCTAAGAACCCACTGGGATACGCTGCTCGCACGGTGATATAAACGTCCCCAGCAATTTCTTCAATGAGGGCGCGACCATTAAAACCATCATCGAGCAACATGCCGTTCTTCCAGTGACGGCTTTTGTAGTAGTTGTCGCGCCCAAGCGAATAACGATGTAATCGCACAATCAAGCGATACATCAGCCCTTCGGCTTCGATAGTGCGCCCCGTTTGAGAATCTAACACACGGCAGATTTGAGTCCGTTCTGTATCGCCTTGTTTTAACACCCAATCTTGCTCCCACCCTTCAGGTCGACTACTGGGAACTAATTGGGCCATTAGGCTGGTAGGCGGCGCTTCCGCTTCGGGCAATTCAATTTGATAAGAGAGATCGCAGCGCTCCATCAGCTTCAGAAACACAGGATGCAAATGGGCAGGATAACGATCCGCACCGCGAGATGGATCATCCCAGATCTGGCTCAGATGGGCGTGCTTGATCAAGCCATTCTGCTCTTTGACCTGTTTGTCCTCTAAAACGAAGCTGATAGCTTTACTGAGCCATTCTGGCTTCAGAATAACCGTATCTTTTAGTACAGGGTCGGTGCTGTAGTGAATCAAATACCCTAACTCGTTGAGGATCGCAGCGTAGATCTTTGCCAGCCCCAGAGAAATCCTTTCCTCAGCACACAGAATTTGAAACTGCTCGTATGTAATCCAAGCATCAGTTTCACTGCGTAGCCGCACTGCATCCAGCACCCGTTTCCAACTAGCGGGAACGGAGCGTCCTACTTGAGAGATACTTGCTGCTGTTTGGGCGATAACTTTTTTCAGTTCATCTAGACCATACTCAGACTTACTATCGACGTGGTAGAAGCCAGCGATCAGGTTACTGCACTCATCGCGTAAGGTTTGTTCATCAATGTGGTCTAAACGATCCTTGGGACCGCCGTGAGTAGCAACTACCAAAACACGTGGCCGCTCATCAGGACGAGTTTCGTCATAAGCACGGTGCTTAACCATTTTGATCCACTCATCCACCCGACATTGCTCTGCCCCCCGGCGCGGGTTCCACACTGCTAGGTAAACGGCGGGGGCAGTAAAAAACAGTTGATGAGTATGGCGATAAATATTTTGTCCGCCAAAGTCCCAACCGTTGAGCGTGATCTCCTTGGAGCTATAGGGGGCAGTAACTATCAGTGACTTAATATCTACTTCTACACCGTGAGTTGTCTTACGCTTCTCGATCCATTTATCACCCCGCAGCGCTCCGAGCAAGCTAGTTTTACCTACTTCCCCTTCTCCAATCAAAATTAGCTTGGCTTCGTTTAACACAATTTTATTTCCAGCTTCTCGCATGTAGGCTTTAACTACATCAAGTCCTTGCTTATAAGCAGCAGTTGATTCAGGGTTTAAGGGGTTGCTGTCGAGGGAGAGATTTTGTAGCTGAGTCAGGTTACCTAACCACTCTGGTAGCTCCCTTAGTAGGTTGTTGTCGAGGGAGAGACTTCGCAGCTGAGTCAGGTTACCTAACCACTCTGGTAGCTCCCTTAGTTGGTTGCTGTCGAGGGAGAGACTTCGCAGCTGAGTCAGGTTACCCAACCACTCTGGTAGCTCCCTTAGTAGATTGCTGTTGAGGGAGAGACTTTGTAGCTGAGTCAGGTTACCTAACCATTCTGGTAGCTCCCTTAGTAGGTTGTTGTCGAGGGAGAGACTTTGTAGCTGAGTCAGGTTACCCAACGACTTTGGCAAATCAGCCAGGCCAAAGTTTCCGAGGTTAAGTTCATGCCGCTTATTTTGTTGTGCAGCTTCGATCTGCAACTCTACTTTGCAATATGCCTCATCTCGCGTCATTGAGGGTTCCTTTTTCTATCGCCACTGTCTCGCCGACTCTGTTATAGCCTTAACCTCCCCACATAGGGTCATTACCTCGGAAGGAAGAACTAAAAGGGTGATTTGTAGAGGCGAGTCATTATTTGTGATGGAGCAACCGCTCCATCAATACAGATCGAAGACACGAACTCAGAACGCTCGCATGTAAGGACTTAGCACTTAAATTCGCCCGATAAATTCTTGCCACTTTTCTCTTCTACTGGGGCAGGTACGTTGTCTAACCTCGCTGGTCGATCATCTTTATCCCTGCTCATCCCTAGTTTCTCTAGCAGATGGTGAGCAATCTCTATCAGAGGTTAATCTGGCTTGATTTGCAGTTCCAGCAAGTATTTAATTATGATTCGTATTATGCAGTGCCTTTTGTTTGATGGCGATCGCTTATCGTCCTTGACTAGAGTCTACTAACCTGGGAACCTTAGCTTTTATTATCAGTGTCCTGAGGTAACGCAAGGTAACAAATTAATTAGCTGCTGATAACACAAACGTTTAAAGAAGCAATCGCTAGAAAACTAGAACACAAAGAGCGATTAAAACGTTTTTAGAGTTTTGATCGCGCCTAAAAATGTTAGCTATTGTTAGCATTTTTCAAAAATAGCCAGAAAAGTTGAGGCAGCAAGAGTAACCAAGAGTAGGAAAATTAGGAGTCTAGAGCAATCGCATTCGAACGAAGTGTAGATATGCGGAAGCGCTTAACCTAAAGTAACCAATTAAGGGTTAGTTGCAACAATGGTTCGTTTGAAACTTTTAGTATCAAAAATGAGCAAATTCTCCTAACATGGTGTCCGTGTCTCTAGAGTTGCTTTAACTCTTTGAAATCGTCTAACATCTTCTGGCGTGAGCGTTCCTGTCACCATTCCACCCTTAGAGCTTAAAATTTCTCCTCGATCATCTTTTGCTATGATGGTAAGCTTTCCATTAAATAATTGCAGGTAATAATACTTACCCGAGTAAAGATAATGGTTGTGACCTAGAGTTGGAGCCATGTATTTTATATACACTTTTGCAGTTGCTTCAACTTCTTTTCCGCAGAAGTGGGTAACCATTCGACTAGTGAATATGGGGACTTGAGGGTGTAATCTTTCCAGTAAATCCAACACAGTCATTGGCGGACGTTTTAGATCCTTGACTTGCTCTTGAAGAAGTTTCGCTAATGGTTCTGTACCATGTAGCTTGCATAGATCCGTGAGAAATTCATCTGGGTGTTGTGCAGTTATGTTCCAAGGAGCTAAGTCTTCTGGTTTAAAGTGCTTTAAGTTAGAAGTTACGATGGTTTCTGCTTGAGAAACAACGGCAGCGGCAAGAACATGACGATCACCTGGATCGTTAGTCATAGCTCCTTCTAAATCTCTGGGTACTTCAACGAGTGCATCAGGAAACACCCTGAGCAATGTCGCTTGAAAACGTTTTGCGTTTTCTGGCGTCATTTTGCTATTCTTCACTAAATTTCGAGTAACACCGTCCAGAATTTCTTGAGAAAAATGCATACGATAAAGATACGCTGCTGACGCTCGTAGCAACGTATCCTTTAAGGGCATTGGGTAAAGAACGCAGGAATCTAAAAGAGCAACGGGACGCACGAGTAGAGGTGGAGAGAGTAAAATACTTTATCCATCATAGAACCCTTCATCTTGTAGCAGTTCAGTAAGCTCCGCGAGACCTTTATGCCGCTCTTGATCACGCCGCTCCTTGTAAGCGAGCACATCTTTGAACAAAATGCGATGACGATTACCAACCTTAATGTAAGGAATTTTTCCTAACTTCAAAAGTTTATTGGTTAGGTAAGGACGTGAGACATTAAGTAGATCTGCAGCTTCTTGACTACTTAATTCATGGTCGCTAGGAATTAGGGAAATTTCTTTCCCTTCTGCCATTGCTTGAATAACCCCGAATAAGACTTGATAAATAGGTTCGGGTAGTGCAATGGTTTCATTATTGCTCCCGATCAGACGTGGCTGGTTGGCACCGGACTCTAAAACTCGCTCTAGAGTCTTGATCGCATTTATTTCTAGTGAATTAGCTGTGATTGTGACAGTACCGAGGTTTTGATTAGACATACCATCCCTCCACCATATTTTAAGTATGGTGTAACTGGGTTGCTCCTTGCTTTGGTTCCACTCTAACAATACAAGGCAATAATCGCAATATCCGAAATAGGTGTAATATCCGAAATTAAATGTATGCTGACTATTTGACGTTTAACTAGCTGCGTACGCAGTTAATCATGTGGTTAGCCATTCAGTCAATAACTCACAGACCAAATCGCTGAACTCTTTAGGCTTAGCTTCACCAGATGCGATTGCTTCACGTAGTAGCTTCTGCTTTACTTTCAGATGCATGGATGCGGGAATATAGGCCGATACCTGCTTGTAATCACTGCTGCTTCGCTTTCCTTTAGCTCTCACCCTTTTGGGTGAATCAGGTTCTATTTCTGGCTCAGCTTTTGCGGTAGGTGCAACCGTGGTTGGTTGCTCTTTCACTGTTTCAGACTGCGGTTCTACATTGAGGTCTGGTTCTGGCACTCGTGTTTTGACAGCATCAAAAATGCCTCTAAGTTTGCCTGCTCTCTCATCTCTACTCATGCCAGCACCTCTCGTCCTACAGCTTCGTAGCAGCGCCAAGCAATCTTCGCCATTGAGTCTTTGACCTCGTAAACAGGCACTCCAACCAAGGCTGCTCGCTGGAACGCCAATAACCGTCTAATCTCTGATTCAAAAACTGGTAAACCAGCTTCAATTAGAGTGGCTCGTGCCAGTTCTGCATCTTTGTTTGGTTTGGGGGGAGTTAGAGTAATCAAAATTTTGTACTGATCTGCTCCAAGATCTTTCATTGCCTCCACAGTTTGAGCCAAAGCTTCCATTGCCAAAGCATCGGGGGAGGAGGGAATGATCATCAGGTCGCAGCCTTCGGCGATCGCTTTTAGGTCGTCTGCCCCAGGTCTCGCAGCTGTATCAATGACGATATGGTCAAACTGTCGACCAAACTTTGGGCCTTGCCGCTCATCTACCACTTTGAAAGGTAGGCTTCCCCGCTGTGCCCACCCGAGAGCAGAACGGTTCACATCTCCATCAATTAATAAGGTAGGAGCTTTTTTCTGTAGGTAGCAGGCGAGGTGAATGGCTGTAGTAGTTTTACCAACCCCCCCTTTGTAAGCAACGATTGTAATTATCATTGAATTTATTTACAAAGACTTAACTAGCTAGCTTGTCAGATTTTTGGTGAGCTGGCGATTTTTATAGTTAAAAACTCAACCAACTAATACATCAACTGTTTGATTTACTGATCAACCGAAGCACTGAGTAACTGCGTACGCAGTTACTCAAGAGCACTAACTCATTAACGAATCTGTCAGTTCTCCTAATCTCTGCTTAGTACTACTCACCCTCAATGGCAGAGAGGCAATCGCCTACGATTGCAACATCCTCACCTAGGTAGTGTCCAATTGCTTGATAGATTAATTCTGTCTGATTCAATCCTGTATTTTCCATAAAGCCTTGGGTTTGCTCATCCATAACTCTGACACTCTGGCCCCTACCATTTGCTTTGGCATTTCTGGCTACCTTGAGAGCACTGCTAGCACCCATCCCTCAAGCTTAATCAAATATTTTTGGCTCGAAGCGTAAACGTGCTAACAGCGAGTAAAGGTAGATGGTCACATCTAAGCCAAGGTTTAATGTCCTCTGAGATTGAGAAATTGTTCAAGGCATTTGAAAGCGATCGCGCCCTCTTCGGCATCTGCCTCTACCCAGGTTGTCGCATCAGTGAGGCTTGCTCCATACTCACCACTGATGCTTATGACACGGCAGGAGTGAGAGCCAAGATTACGCTCCGCATGGCGAACACAAAAGGGAAGCAGGAAACGCGGCAGATTTCAGTTAACGCAGTTTCCAAAGGCTACCTGGAGCTGTACCGAAGGAGGGCGGGCAGTATCTCTTCCCCGGACGGCGCGGGCACATCAATCCAAAGTCAGCGAATGAGATTCTAGAGAGACGTGCGATCGCCTGGGGCTGCTAGGAGTGAGCACGCACAGTTTCAGCCGAACTGCTTTGACCCAGATGAGTAGTGCCGGGATACCGCTGCGGGTAACTCAAGAGATATCTGGGCACCGTAGCCTGCAAGCGCTTCAGCGGTATCTAGGGTTTTCAGAGGTGTAACTAGAGGGGACGATCGCGGCTTCACGTGTCACTAAAGTGCAACTTTGCTACCTATAACACACAAAAAATATGCTTGACATACATATTTTTTGTGTGTTTAATATGTATATATTCCTCAAAAACCTATGAATGTCGAATAGCAGATTAAACGAGGTTTTCCATGTTGCACCCTATCTGGTTACGGTTACCTCAAATCTTCTCCTCCACTAGGCAACCTACTTCGACTCGGCCGCATCAGATTAATGCGTGGCATTTTGATGAGTCGGATACTCTCGCAGTTGTTAGTAAAGCAATTCATCCCAATCAGCCAGGGCGAGTCAAGTACCAAGGCACTTG
>Ga0164305_10001062_pt1 | contig 11132 bp, 10 predicted proteins | sample Whisoiple_237_MG_FD_110215 | JGI IMG/M metagenome (GOLD analysis project Ga0164305, IMG submission 110215) | Soil microbial communities amended with pyrogenic organic matter from upstate New York, USA - Whitman soil sample_237_MG | ecosystem: Environmental > Terrestrial > Soil > Agricultural... | reverse complement strand
TAGACCTCGACGTCGACCTGCCACTGGTCGATGGGCCAGTACACGAGGTATCGCAGCACGACGGGGGTGGCGGCCACGAGGACCAGGGCGGCGGCAGCCGTCCACCGCAGCCACGCCGGCCAACGGCCCACGGCGAGTGAGGCACGGTCGAGCGGGGAGGTGGGGGGCACGGGGCCCATTCTTGCGCGTCGCCTGCCCGTAGCCTGTACCCCGTGATCCGTCGTGCCCTTCTCCTGCTCGCCGGCCTGCTGATGATCCTCGGTGCCGCAGCCTCCCCTGCCGTGGCGGCGCCGCGGGCGCAGGCTCCGGCGGCCGGCTCGGCGACCGGTCCGATCGTGCTCATCGGCACCGGCGGCATCACCTGGACCGACGTGTCGGCGAGCGCCACACCAGCACTGTGGTCGTTCCTCAGGGATGGCTCGAGTGCCGCCCTCTCGGTGCGCTCGGTCAACACCAACACCTGCCCGGTCGACGGCTGGCTCTCGCTCTCGGCCGGCCAGCGAGCCGCTGCGCCCGGGCCCGACGGCTCACCCGACCGCGCCACAAGCGACCCCTGCCCGCCCATCCCCGTCGTCGACAGCGGCGCTGTGCCCGGCTGGAACGCCTACGTCCGCGCGGCGACCGCCAAGAAGTTCGACTCGGTGCCGGGCCTGCTCGGCGAGCACCTCGCCTCCCAGGGCGTGTGCGTCCAGGCGGTCGGCCCCGGGGCGGGTGTCGGCGCCGCGTTCCGCAGCGGGGCCATGCCCCGGTATGCCGCCTTCGCGCCCGACACGCTCACCTCCGCTCTCGCGGCGTGCCCGGTGACGCTGGTCGACGTGGGCTCGGTGCGAGACCCCAAGGACGTCGCCCAGGGCGAGACGGCGCCCAAGGCCGACCGCGCCGCGCAGGTCAGGGAGATCGACCGCAGGATCCAGGACGTCATCGAGGCAGCGCCCGCGGGGGCCGACCTGGTCGTCGCCAGCCTCTCCGACGCCGGGGCCAGCGAGCGGCTGCGGCTCGTCGCTGCGAAGGGGCCCCGGTTCGCCAGCGGCACCCTGGCCTCGCCGTCGACCCGCCAGCCCGGACTCGTGCAGGCCCCCGACCTCACGGTGACGCTCATCGCGGCGGCCGGCGCCCCGGTGCCCAGCGAGCTCGGCGGCGCGGCCCTGCGGCGCGTCCCGGCCGACAGCAACTCCGAGGCCGCGGCCCGCGACCGGCTGCGCGCGCTGGTCGACTACGACCAGGCCTCTCACGAGGTGCACTCGCTGGTGCCGCCCTTCTTCAACGGCGTCGTCTACACCCAGCTCGCCATCTACGCCCTCGTCCTGCTGGTCTGGAAGCGCGACTTCGGCTCCCCGCAGACCCGGGGCCGGCTGCTGCAGGTCGTGCGCCGGGTCGGGGTGATCGCAGCGACCGTCCCGGCCGCGACCTTCCTGGCCAACCTCCTGCCCTGGTGGCGCTTCCCCATGCCGATGCTCGCCATCGTCGCCAGCGTCTCCCTCTTCGTCGCGGTCATCTCGGCGATCGCCCTCCTCGGTCCGTGGGGCCGGTCCCTGCTGGGCCCCATGGCCGCGGTCTCGATCGCCACCATGGCGGTCCTCGCCATCGACGTCATGACGGGCTCCAGGCTGCAGCTGTCCTCGCTGATGGGGCTGCAGCCGGTGGTCGGCGGGCGCTACTACGGCATGGGGAACACCACGTTCGCGCTGTTCGCCACCTCGACGATCCTGCTGTGCATCGCGGTGTCGGACCGCTACGTCCGGGCGGGGCAGAACCGGCGGGCGGCCGCCGCTGTGGCCGCCATCGGGCTGGGCGCGGTCGTCATCGACGGCGCCTGGTTCTGGGGTGCCGACGGCGGAGGCCCGCCCGCCCTGCTCCCCGGTATCGCCTTCCTGGTGCTCTCGATCCTCGGTGTCCGGATGACGTGGAAGCGCGGCGCGCTGATCGGCGTCGTCACCGCGGGCCTGTTCCTGCTGGTCGGCTTCCTCGACTGGCTCAGGCCCGTGGAGTCGCGCTCCCACCTCGGCCGGTTCTTCGAGACGATGATCCACGGCGGGGCGCTCGACATCATCGTGCGCAAGCTCCAGCAGAACCTCTCGATCCTCTTCGGCAACTACCGCCTGGCCCTGCTCGTGCCGATCGCGCTGGTCTTCGTGATCTACGTGCTGGCCCGGCCCACGTCCTGGGGCTCGCGCGCCCTGCAACGCTCCTTCGACCGGGCGCCCACGCTGCGGCCAGGACTGATCGCGCTGCTCGTCACGCTGACGATCGGCTTCGCGATCAACGACTCCGGCGTCGCGGTGCCGGCCAACGGGGCGCTCATCGCCGTCCCCCTGATCATCGCCGTCAGCGTGACGACCCTGCTGGACGAGGCGCGTCAGTCCGGCGCGACGCGCGCCGCCAGACGACGATGAGGGCCCCCCACAGGAGCAGCACGGCATACGGCGCCACTCTGCGGCGGAAGGCGAGGGTGAGTCCCTCAACGCCCGGGGTCATGGCGACCACCCGCCCCGGCACGTAGGCGAGGGCCAGCACCGCGAGGCGGCCGAGGAGCACCAGGTCGAGGGCGCTGGCCGCCATGAGGGGAAGGCTCGCCCAGGTGAGCTGGTCGTACCACGGGAGGGAGTAGGGGGCGGCCAGCGCGTAGGCGGTGCTCAGGACCAGGGCCCACCGCACCGCCGCCCCGACCACCGTGGCGGGAGCCCGGCCGGCAGTCAGCCTCGCGAGCATCACCGTGAACAGGGCGAAGAGCACGACCGAGGCCGCGAAGACCAGGCTGCGGACCGTCGAGGACGGCAGCGGGCCCGTGAGCCCGTCGACGAGCAGCCGCCAGGGCGTGGCCAGCGACACGGACCGCCGCGCCCGGCCGAGCTGGTCGAAGACGTGCGGGCCCGCCCACAGGTGCAGCGGCACCACGACCGCGGCTGCGGCGGCGGCATACACGGCGCCACGACGCAGGATCCGGGCCCGGTCGCGCTCCAGCCAGCCGAGCAGCACCGCCACCCCGACCAGGCCGAAGGTGATCTTGGTGCTGACGGCGAGCCCGGTGAGCACCCCGGCCACGAGCGGGCTGCGAGCCGCCACCACCAGCGCGGCCAGCGCGAGCGCGGCGGCCACCACGTCGAGGTGGGCGCCGAGCACCCCGACTCCGAAGACGAGGGGGTTCGCCGTCCAGAGTGTGTCCACCCGGCTCTGGTCCGCCGCCATGCGCAGCAGGATCCACCGCACCGCCAGCCACGCAAGCACGGTGATGACCTGCCACACCCACACGGTCTGGCGCATGCTGTCCCCGCCGAGCAGCGAGCTCAGCGCGTGCAGCGCGGTGGCGAAGGGGCCGTAGACGCTGACGGTCTCGGTCCACGGCGGCTCGACCGCGCTGGTGACCGGGTCCATTCCGCCGGCCCAGGCCTCCGGCGGGACGAGGTAGGGGTCCCCGCCCTGCACCACGATCCGGCCGTATGCCGCGTAGTTGGTGTGGTCCGCCGACCCGAACGGGCCGGTGAGGAGCGCGAGTGCGCCGAGCACCAAGGGGGGACGCCAGGACCAGGGCCGCAGGGGCGCGCGGAGCAGCGCGAGGGCCACGCCGCAGGCACCGAGGACGTAGGCGGCGGCGAGCAGCCCCGTGACAAGGCCCGGGCCCGGCGACCACGGGAGCTCCCCGGGCGCCCAGCCCCGCGGGCCCAGCGGCGGCTTGGCGGCACTGGGGCCGAGGAGGCCGACGGCGAGGAGCAGCGCGAAGGACAGGGCGAGGAGCGCGCTGCGCACAGTGGCGGTGAGCCCGGCCCCCGGTGCGGCTGCGGTGGCCTGGGGTCGGGGTGCGGTGCCGCGCTCAGCCCGCGACACGACGCAGGCGCCGGTGGACCAGGGCCAGCGCCACGTCGCGGTACTGGCGGGCCCGGTGCAGCTGGCCGCGCCAGTCCGATCCGCTGACCCGGTGGTGCAGCTCGCAGGGCACCTCGACCACGCGCAGGCCGGCGAGCAGGACGTCGACGGTGAGCCCGACCTCGACGCCCCAGCCGCGCGCCAGCGGGCTCGCGGCGTCGAAGGCCGCGCGGGTGAGGCAGCGCATGCCGGAGAGGGGCTGGGCCGCCTCGAAGCCGGTGAGCTGCTCGATCCCGCGCCTGGCGAGACGCACCACGAACCCCCTGCCGCCGCCTGCCGTCTTCTGGGGCGGCAACGTCGCGATGGTCATGTCGGCCATGCCAGCCACGACGGGAGCGACCAGCACGCCCAGGTTGGCTGCTGACGCCTCGAGGTCACCGTCCACGAAGAGGAGCGGCCGGCGCGTGGCGCCGCTCCCGACGCGCCCCTCCTGCCACTCCTGGCGGGCGACATAGCCCGCGCCCGTCATCATCGCCGCCGCCTTGCCGCGGTTGCGGGGGTGCCGGACGACCTCGGCCCCTGCCCGCTGGGCGATGCCCGAGGTGTCGTCGCTGCTGCCGTCGTCGACCACGACCACCAGGTCGATGCCGTCGATGCGTTGCACGGCAGCGACGGTCGCGGCGATGCGCTCAGCCTCGTCCTTGGCGGGGATGACCGCGGCGACGGTGGTGACGGTCACGGGACAGCCGTCAGCGCAGGGTGACCTGGCGGCTGAGGAGCCCCGAGCGCGCCCGGCGCTCCTCGGGGGTGAGCGGCTCGGTGGACGCCACCGCCGCGGCATACAGCTTGGCGAACGCGGCGAGCTCGGCCTCGTAGGCGTCGGCGTCCTTCTCCGGGTCCAGGTCCCAGACGGGCACGAGCAGGCCGCACGCGCGGAAGGCCCCCAACAGCCTGGTCCCCTCGCCAAGGGCGCTCTCGCCCGCAGCGAGCAGGCGCGCCAGCGCGTCGGTGGCCACGTCCTCGTCGTCGCCCAGGACCAGGCGGATGTGGGTGCGGTCGCCGATGCGGACCCAGTACGCGGACGGCAGCGCGGCCATCTTGGTCGTGGGCACGATGGACTCGTTGGCGCGCTCGAGCGAGGCCTTGCCCTCGGCGTCGAGCTCGCTGTCGCCGACCCAGAAGTCGAAGCCCTCGTGCACGGTCACCTCGAAGTCGGCCTTGGTGTCGAGGACGTCCTGCAGGCGCGGGGTGTCAGCGGTGGCCTGCGCGACGGTCGTGACGGGGGTGCCCTGCTCGGCCGAGGCCGCCGCGAGCAGCGACTGGGCCAGGTCGCGGGACGCGTCGCCCGAGGCCGAACCCGACTGCGTGCCGATGAAGACGGTGCCGTCTGCGCGGTGCAGCCCCGGCCACGCGAGGGGGAGCACGGTGGCCACGGTGGCCTCCACGGGCGCACCCTCGGGAGCCTTGCCCTTCGCGAAGCGCACCATGGCCGTGGCGGCCGGGAGGATCTCGCGCAGCGCCACCCAGTCGGTCTCACCGGGCAGGCCCTCGAACGGCCTGGCGATGAAGGGAGCCGGCTCCACCCGTGAGCGGTTGGACTGGTCTGCGGTGGCGCCGGACTTGCGGCGGCGAGATGCCTTACCCATGGGGCAAACCCTAGTGCGCGTGGGCAGACGGGGGCGTCAGCGGCTGCGGCGCCGCGACGGCCCGCCGAGGGAGGCCCACACCGTGCTGCCCTGGCGTTCGTCGGCGACGCCCCACTCGTGGGCGAGGCTGCGCACGATGCGCAGGCCGCGCCCCGAGGGCGCCCAGACGGCTCGTGGCGCCGGGCGCGGCGTGGTCTCGCCACCGCCGTCGGTGACCTCGACCTCCACGACCCCGGCCTTGACCTTCCAGTGCACCCGCAGGTTCCCGTCACTCAGCGGGCTGGCGTGGCGGATCGCGTTGGAGAGCAGCTCGGAGACGACGATCTCGGACTCGTCAATCGTGGTGGGCGGCACGCCGCGCGACTCCAGGTCCTGCACGAGGGCCCGCCTCACCCGGCCGACCGAGGTTGGCCGCCACGGCACGCGGAGGGTGTTGGACCCCGCTGACGCCGGGGACGCCGCCGTGAGGACCTCGCGCTGGGCGGCAGCAGGCACCGACCGGGCGCTCCTCCCCGTCTCACTCATCGTCTCTGTATCCCCTGCAGGTTCTTAGGCGTGGGGTGAGCCTAGCGAGTGGCCTTCACTGCGTCGACAACCTCACTGGGTCGATTGCTGATGATGGCATCGACACCGGTCTCGAGACAGAGCCGGACGTCGGCGGGGTCGTCGACGGTCCACACGTACACCTCGTGGCCGTGGGCATGCTGGCGCTCCACGGTTTCTGGGTGCCGGCGCAGGATCCTGATGTCGAGGCCCACGGTGTCGATGCCTCGAGGCAGGGAGCCGTCACGGAAGCGCAGCGGCACGGACTCGTTCATGAGGTAGACGGCCGGGACGGCGGGGCACAGCTGGCGCATGCGCTGCACGGCCAGCTGGGAGAACGACATCATCCGCACCCAGTGCCGGTCGGGGTGACGGGGCCGGTCCAGGCCGAACTCCGCCAGCAACCGCGCCAGCTGGCGCTCGACGAGCCCGGCGTACCGGGTGGGGTGCTTGGTCTCGATGGCCAGGCCGAGGGGGCGCTCGGTCTGTGTGACCACGCTGAGGAGCCGTCGGAGGGTGAGCAGCCGGTTGCGGTCGTGGTCGGGCATCTCCGAGTCGCCGGCGTGCATGGCCTTCCAGGAGCCCCAGTCGAGGCCCTCGAGATCAGCGAGCTCGAGCGTCGAGACGATGCCCCGGCCGTTCGAGGTGCGGTTGACCCGACGGTCGTGCACGCACACGAGGTGCGAGTCCGCGGTCAGCCTGACGTCGCACTCGACGCCGTCGGCCCCCTCGTCGATGGCGCGCATGTAGGCGGCAAGCGTGTGCTCGGGCTCGGCACTGCTGGACCCCCGGTGCGCGATGACAAGTGGTCCATTTCTGGATGCTCCGTCGCTGGGCACGGCCCTTATGCTGCCACTCCCCGCCCGTTCGCGCGGGTCGGCCCCCACGTGGCGCGCCGGTGCGATGGGGCACAGTGTCCGTGTGCGGCATACGGCAGGTCACAGGTTCGGGGGATGGGGCGTTCCATGGGCGTGAGCCTGCCCGCCTTCCAGATACTCGTCGACGCCCACTGGCGCGACGTCGCCCGCCTGGCCCATGCCCTCGCCGGCCCGGTCGACGGCGACGACGTCGCCCAGCAGGCCTGGGCCCAGGCCCTGGCCGCGTACCCGGCGCTGCGCTCGAGCCGCAACCTGCGGGGCTGGCTGCTGACCATCACGCACCGCTGCGCGATGGACGCGCACCGGTCGCGGGCCCGCCGCGCCGTCCCGAGCGAGGACGTGGCGGCGCTCGCCCATGCGGGCAGCACCCGCGCCGCCGTCACGCCGGGACCGGAGGCGTCGCTGCCGGACACCGGCCTGTGGGGGCGTGTCGCCGGGCTGCCCGAGCGGCAGCGGCACGCGGTCGTCCTCAAGTACGTCGCCGACCTCGACCACGCCTCGATAGCGAGCGTGCTCGAGACCACTCCTGCCATGAGCCGCCGGCTGGTCAGCGACGGCCTGGCCACCCTGAGGAGGGACCTGCAGTGAACGACACGGACTTCCTGCCCTCGGACGACCTCACCGCAGAGGACGCCCTGACCCGCGACCTGCGCGCCTTCGCTGCGGAGGTGCGGCCACCAGCCCTCGCGCCCAGCGACGTGTCGTACGTCGTCGAGGACACGGTGATCGGGCGCATGCTCCTGGCCGTGAGGGACACGGGCATCTTGGTGGCCAGCACGTTCGTCCCCGACGACGCCGCGGAGCATCGGGCCCTCGAACGGCTGAGCCGGGGGGTCTCGCCGCGGGTACTGCGCCAGCCACGGGTGCTCGACGAAGCGCGCCGTGAGCTCGACGCCTTCCTGTCCGGCGCCTCGCACGGTTTCGCCCTCCGCGCCGACCTCGCGCTGGCGACGCCCTTCCAGCGGCTGGTGCTGGAGCGGCTCAGAAGCTCGGTGCCCTACGGCGAGCGGGCGACGTACGGCCAGCTGGCGCGCGCGGTCGATCGCCCGTCCGCCTCCCGCGCGGTCGGGGCCGCGCTGGGCGCCAACCCCCTGTGCGTCGTGCTCCCGTGCCACCGGGTCGTGGCCTCCTCCGGGTCACTGACAGGGTATGCCGGTGGGCTGGCTGCCAAGGAGTACCTCCTGGCGCTGGAGGCCCGGCGCTCGCAGGCCGATCGTCTCCGCTAGGGGTGTCTAGCGGATCCGGCAGATTCTGCTAGCCGAGGTGATCGACCGTCCGCCCCTCGGTCGTGACGGGCCCGTGGTCGCACGCTGCAGTGTCAGTGCTGCCCCCTATTCTCGAACGTATGTTCGATCGCATGGAGGAAGTGGCTGCGTTGGCGCGGGCGGAGTTCGAGGCGCTCGGCACTGAGACGGCCCGGCCCAGTGACGACGAGCTCACCGAGGACGTCCGCGCCTGCCAGCGTGCCATCAATGCGCTCACGGCGGTCCAGGCCGTGCGGATGGCGCAGTACGCCGCACGGGAGGACGTCCGGCATGAGGACGGCACCATCGGTCAGCGCGACTTCCCCGTGGGACATGTGTCCCCGTTCGCCTCCGCCGTGATCGGGCCGGAGCTGGGGCTCGGCTCCCGCGCGGCGGAGGAGCGGGTGGGCATCTCGGCCCGCGTCGTCTCGACGATGCCGGGCACGCTGCGCGCGATGGCCTCCGGCGAGCTCGACTGGCACCGCGCCCGGGCGGTGGCCACCGAGCTCCACGACAGCTCACCTGAGGTGGTTGCCGAGGTCGAGGACCGCCTCTTCCCGGCGGTCCTCAGGGACTCCGCGGGGGAGGCACGGCGCCGGTGCCGGCGCATCCTCCAGCGAGTGGACTCGGCGTCGCTGGTCGAGCGCGCCAAGCGGGCCCGCGAGGGCCGCGGCCTGCAGCGCTGGCCTGGCGAGCCGGGGGTGGAGGAGTGGCACGCGCTGCTTCCGGCCGAGCAGGCTGCAACGGCATGGCAGGCGGTGGACGCTCTCGCGCGCCGCTACCAGCGGGAGGACCGCCAGCACGCCGACGCGCCCGCGACCCTGGAGCAGGCACGCGGTGACGCGTTGCTCGACCTGATCCTCGGCCATGCGTCGGTGCAGACCAGCCTGGTGTTCACCGTCCCAGAGACCTTTGCCCAGAGCGGTGGGCGGCCCGGGGGTGGCTGTGAGGCAGACAGGGATGGCTCCGCGGGCGTCGTCCACGTGCCCGGGGTGGGAGCGCTCCCGTGGTCTGGCATCGGGTCGCTCGCCACGTCCTTCGCGACCCAGATCTCGATCGCCAGCTGCGACCCCGCCAACGGGGCGCTCACCGGCATGGCCACCGAGGTGTACCGGCCGCCGAGCGCGCTGGACCGCTTCGTCAAGGACCGCGACGGCACCTGCCGGTTCCCCGGCTGTGCGGCGCCGGCGCAACGGTGCGACGCCGACCACGTCGTCGCCTGGCCTGCGGGGCCGACCGACCGGACCAACCTGATGAGCCTGTGCCGACGCCACCACCGCACGAAACAGCAGCCCGGCTGGCGAGTGGCCATGGATGCTGACGCGGTCGTGACCTGGACCAACCCGCTGGGTCACTCGTTCACCACCTACCCCGTCGACTACCGTCAGACGGTCTCGACCGGACCGCCGCCGACCTGAGCGGTCGGGTCGTAGGGCCCTTACGGTGTGTGTCCCTATTGACGGCCGAGCCGGGGCAGACACCCTTACCGGATCTGGCTCCCCTCTGTGTCAAGACGCGACTGGCAGAGGGGTCGTAGTCTCGGTGGTGGCGGGTCCGGGAAGTGGCTTGTCCGAAGAGTTGGTGTGGGGATGTGAGCCGGCCACGCTGGAGTCAGAGTCGTCGCCCCGTTGCCCTCCCGGGCCCGTCGCCATGTGTCGTGCAGCGTCGTTGACCATGGTCCGGTACACGATGTCGGACAGTCGGCGCTTGAGCAGCCGCATCGACTCGTTCGAGGTCTTCCCGCGGGCTTTGCTGCGGTCGAAGTAGCCGCGGCCCTCGGTGGGATTGCGCAGCTGGACGGTCGCCATGATGTGCAGCACCCGGTTGATCTGCCGGTTGCCACCTCGGGACAGCCGGTGGCGAACGTTGTCCCCCGAGGATGCGTCGATCGGTGCGGTGCCGGTCCACGAGCCGAAGTGGTTCTTGTCCGGAAACCGGGTGATGTCACCGACTTCGACCAGCAGCCGTGCGGCGCCGGAGGGACCGATCCCGTTCAGGTCCATCAGGGTGGTGCCGGTGGCGGCGACCAGGGCGGTCAGTTCCTTGTTCGCAGCCCTCTTGCGCTGATAGATCCGCTCGAGGTCGGCGATCAGCTCGGCCGCGACCCGGCGCCGGGTCTTGCCGGCGGCGTCACGCGGGCGAACGGTCGCGAGCAGCTTCTTGGCCTGGGCGGCGGACAGGTCCTTCTTCGCTCCGCCGGGGATCAGCTCGAGGAGCAGGTGGTGGACCTGGGACATCTTGCGCGTGTGCTCCTCTCCCAAGGATCGTCGGCGGTCGACCAGCACGCGCAACACGGCCAGCTGCTCGTCGTTCACGACCGGGCGCAGTCCGCTCATCCGCGTGCCGACCAGCGCCACCGAGTGCGCATCGGTGGCGTCGGTCTTGCGGCCCTGCCCGGTGGCGAACACGCGAGCCCGCGCGGACAGCTTCGGCGGGATGTCGACGACCTGTTCGCCTTCGGCCAGGAGCCGGTTGGCCACGTGCCGCCCGATCCCCTGACATCCCTCGATCGCCCACACGCGGTCCGGCCACGCCTGCACGTACCGACGCATCGCCGCATGACCGTCACGGTCGGTCGCGAATCGCCCTGTCCCGACGATCGATTCGTCTTTCGTCATGACCTCGATCGTGACGGAGCGTTTGTGCGGGTCCATCCCGATGACTACTCGCGACGCCGTGTCGTCCATGGTGTCCTCCGAACTCGAACCTGATGGGGTTGTCGAGCTGGGAGGGCAACGCTACTTCGAGCTAGGGCAAACCCCTCTTGAGCCTCTCCCGCCCTGGCGACGTCCGGGGATGCGCAGGCCAGATGAGAGCCACACCGAGGTGAGCAGCCGAAATGAGAGCGACAACCCCGAACGCCTAGACCGAGCCTCGTCAGATCCCGGCCATGCCGTCAATGAAACAAGTAGCCGATGAGCGGACCCTGTGTGAATCTGACGCAGGGTGGTGCAGGTGGCGCTGATTGGTGTCACAGATGGGCGGCGCGTACCCCGGTTGGGGTTGCGCCCTCGTCGGGG
>Ga0164305_10001061_pt1 | contig 11135 bp, 9 predicted proteins | sample Whisoiple_237_MG_FD_110215 | JGI IMG/M metagenome (GOLD analysis project Ga0164305, IMG submission 110215) | Soil microbial communities amended with pyrogenic organic matter from upstate New York, USA - Whitman soil sample_237_MG | ecosystem: Environmental > Terrestrial > Soil > Agricultural... | reverse complement strand
GCGGGCCGAGCTTGATGACGCTGCCGCCCTCCTCGAACAGGTCGCTGCGGTCGCGCAGCCCGCGCACGGCCTGGTCGCGCGCGGCCTTGATCCGCGATTCGATGTCGTCGGCCTTCACCGAGTCTTTCAGCGAACGCAGGCGCTCCGCCAGCTCGCGCAACTTCATCACCAGCGCATCGCCGGCGAAGAAGGCATTCAATTCATCGGCGTTGGTGAAGCGCTCGGTGCGGCGACCGAGGCCGTCGAAGATCCGATTGGCGGCATCGAGCACCGACTGCGCCTTGCGCTGGCGTTCGTCCAACAGCGCCTGGCGGTGGGTCTCGAAGGCTTCCAGCAATTCCTCGCGCTTGCCGAGGATGTCGCCCAGGAACTGCTCGTGTTCGCCGAACTGGCCTTCGAGTTCTTCCAGCTGCACCATCAACCGCGACAGCTGTTCGTCCGCCCGCTCTGGCGTGGTCGACATGTCGAGTGCGCTGGCGACGGCCTGCGCGAACAGCGAGAACTGCGCGCCGAATTGGGCCACGGCTTCGCCGGAAGCCAGCGTCTTGCGCTTCTGCTCTGCGCGCGCGCGGGCCTGGTTCAATTTCGCGTACAGCGCGGAAATCGCATCGACGACACGGGTCCTGCGCGTGGCGTCGTCGACCTTCAGGCTCGCCATCAGCTCGGACAGCCGGTCGAGGTCGGCCGACATCGCCTGCATGGCCGCGAGGTGTTCGCCGAGTTGGGTCGCGGTCTGCGATTTCTGTGCCTGCTCATCCAGCGCCTGCAGCGCCTGCTGCAGGGGCAGCAGGGCCTTGTCGCCGGCCAGGAACATGCCGGTGGCCACGCCGACGCGCTCGTTGGCCTCCTGCAGCTCGACGCCCATCGCGTCGATCGCGGCGGTGTCGATGTAGCGATAGTCGCGGATCGTCAGCAAGTGGCCGCGCTGCGCGGTGATTTCGGCGAGCGCATCGACGAAGGACTGGATACCGGTCCATCCCTCCGGCTGCATCCGCCCGAGCAGGGCGCGCTGGGTCGCGCGCGCCTTGGTCATCGCGACCTCCGACTGGCGGCGCACGTCCTGCACCTTGCCGAATTCGTCGAGCACCGATTCGCCGGTGGCAACGATCTCGTGGAGCAGGGTGGACAGTCCGCCGCATTGCGCGTCGTCGATCCAGTGGTGCACGTCGAACAGGCGGCGGGTGTTGTGGGCCAGCAATTCGTAGCGCGCCGCCGACACCTCGTCGCGCTCGATGTCGCGGCCGAGGTCGAGCAGGTTGGACACTGCGCGGACCAGTTCGGCGTTCCCGATCCGGCCCATGAAGCTGGTGCCCGGCGGGCGCGCCGCCACGTATTCGTCGGATGCAAACGGCGTCTGCCAGACCTGCATCTGGTGGACCCGGGTGGGCTCGCCGGACTCGGCGTGGAACAGCACCATGCGGCCGTCGTGCAGGCGCGCGTAGCCGTGCGCGAGCACCGGCGGCTGCAGGCGCCGCTGGATCATGTTGTAGACGAGCAGGGCGGAGAGGCCGGACTCGCGCTCGTAGAACACGTACAGCACGTCCTCGCCGTTCGGTGAGCGGATCACCCGCTTGTATTGCATGCCCTGCACCGCGGCGTCGAAGGCCTTGTGTTCGCCGTTCTGCAGGTAATAGCCGCCGGGGAAGATGATGCCGTGGTCTTCCGGCAACTGGATGCAGGCCTGCACGATCGCGTCCTGGCGCACGGCCTTGCCGGTGACCATGTTGTAGACAAGCCCACGCCACGTGGTCTCGCGGTACGGCAGCACCTTCAGCAGGATCAGTGCGCCGACCCGCGCGAAGTGGATCTGCGCGTCGTCCAGCGACTGCGTGGCGTCCTCGACCGGTTCGCTGTAGATGCCCGCGCCGGTCTCGGTGTTGTTCTCGATCTTGAGGGTGAGGTCGCCGCCGGTGGTCTCGACGAACAGGGTGTCGAGGATGTTGAGGTGCGGGAAGCGACCGCTGACTTCCAGCGACTTGGTGGCGCGGATCCATTCGAAGTCGAACGGCGGCGGAAGCGCGATGTCGCGTTCGCCACGGGCGTCGATGTAGTCGATCTCGCCACTGCTGGCGAGCGACCAGCGGAACACGCGCACATCGGTGGCGTTGAGGCCGATCTGGAACGCCGCCAGCAGCTTGCCGTCGCGCACGATCAGCTGAAGCAGCCGGGCGTCCTTGTAATACGAATAGAGTTCGGCGAAATCGCGGATGAAACCCGGGTCGCCGAGGAAGCTGCCGGCGTGGTCGACCGGCGTCACGTCGTAGCCGTCGCCGACCTGCACCAGCCGGTACAGCCCGAACACGTCGGACACGCTGGTGGTCGTCTTCAGGCCCATGAACACGTTGAATCCGAACAGCAGCAATTCACCGACCTGGACGATGTCTCGACCGACGCAGTTGTGCTCGCTGCGGATGCGCAGGCGGCCGACCAGCTCCATCTTGCTGTCGCCGAACTCCTGCAGCCGCTGCGCATTGATCGCCTGCGCGATCGATTGCAGTGCCTGGCCCTGTTCGCCCAGCCTGCGGCGCAGCACCTCGTAGGCGCCGCCCTGTGCGACCGCCTGGTCGACCAGGGTGTCGCTGCCCGGCTGCTTGTCGGTGCTTTCCGTCATCCGTGCATCCTTTCCATTCCGTTGCGTGCCTGCGGGTCAACGCGGGCATGCACCGAGGCGCATGCCCGCGACGCCGTCACGCGTCGTCTGTCGCGGCGGGCAGGGCGCGGAAGTCCACGCCAGCCACCTTGGAGAGCAACTGCTGCAGGATCGGGCTGTGCTGCGCCAGGCCGTCGATGGCCTTGCCCAGCGAGACGCCCTTGGTCAGCGCCTCGAACACGCCGCCGTCGCCGCCGATCAGTTCGATGTTGGCGCCGCGCAGGGCTTCCGCCAATACGCCGGCGTTTTCCTTCGAGACCTGGCGACCCGCCTCGATCGAGGCCATCGCCTGCTTCAGCCCGGTTTCCAGCGCCATCCGGAATTCCTCGTGGCTGCGCGACTCGATGCTCATCTTGTCCATCGCGTTGAACTTCGAGGTCAGGCCCTCGGCTTCCGCGGCCATGCGCTTGCCGATCGCGGTCGCTTCAGCATCGCCCATCGCCTGGGTGGAATCGGCCTGCGCGCGCCCCATCTGCGCCCTGCCTTCCGCTTCCGCACCCAGGCGTTCGGCCAGCACCTTGGCGTCCGCGCTGCCCTGCTTGTAGTTGGCCTGCGCCTTGGCCTCGATCACCCGCGCTTCAGCCACGCCCACCTTCTCCACCGCCACCGCATTGGCTTCGCGCACCTGCGCATCCGCCAGTCCCGGCGCCGCGCGTTCGGCGCGCACGCCATCGGCCAGCATCTTCTTGGCTTCGGCCTGCTTGTTGGCAGCCAGCAACTCCGCGTCGGCCATCGTGGTCATCTCCACCGCGCGATGCTTGGCGGCGGTCTCGGCGGCCTCCGCGGCCTTCACTTCCTTGACCAGCACTTCTTGCGCATCCGCTTCCGCCTGCAGGATGCTGACCTGCTTGGCACGGTCGGCCTCGGATACCTCGCGGGTCTCCTTGATCTTCTCCTGCGCGATGGCGACGGTCTGGTCGATGACGGTGCGTTCGCGGACGATGTTCGCGACTTCCATGCGGCCGTTCTCGACCGCCTTGTCGCGCTCGACGCCCTGCAACTGCACTTCGCGGTCGGTGGTGACCTTCTCCAGTTGCTTGGCGCGCTCGACGCGCTCCTGTTCGATGCTGACGGCGCGCGAGCGATTCTGTTCGGCCACCTCGACCTGGCGCAGCTGTTCCTGCTCGCGGATCTGGATCAGTTCATCGGACTGCAGGCGCGCGTTCTCGGAGATCAATCGTTGTTCCTCGCGCACGCGGGCGGTTTCGGCCTGTTCGCGCGCCTGCACGGTTTCGATCTCGCGCTTCTGGCGGGCTTCGGCCTCTGCCTGCTGGCGTTCGAGCGAGAGCATCGCTTCGCGCGCGCTGACGTTCTTCTGGGTGATCTGCAGCTTCTCGTCCTGCTCCAGTTCGTTGGTCTTGACGTTCTGCTGCGCGGTCAGCTCGGTGATCTTGCGGATGCCCTGCGCATCCATGATGTTGTTCTGGTCGAGCATGTGCTTGGGCGTCTGCTCGAGGTAGTCGATCGCGACGTCCTCCAGCACGTAGCCATTGAGGTCGTTGCCGATGACCTTGACGATCTCGTCGCGGAATTCCTGCCGCTGCTCGAACAGGTCGGTGAACTCGAACTTCTTGCCGACGGTCTTCAACGCCTCGGAGAACTTGGCGTTGAACAGCTCGTCGACGGCGTTCTTGTCGGAGGCGCGGTCCGCGCCGATCGCCTTGGCCACCCGCAGCACGTCGGCCTGGGTCTCGTTGACGCGCAGGTAGAACGCCACGGTGATGTCGGCGCGCATGTTGTCCTTGCAGATCAGGCCTTCCTTGCCGCGACGATCCACCTGCAGCGTGATCAGGCTGATCTTCATCAATTCGGCGCGGTACAGCACCGGCACGATCAACGCGCCGGTGAAATGCACCTTCGGCTGCGCGCTCATGTCGTTGACGATCAGCGCGGTGCCCTGGTCGACCTTCTTGTAGAAGGCCTTGAACAGGCCCATCAGGCCGAACACCAGGATCAGGACAAGACCGAGCCCGACGAGACCCGGGGCGATGAGCGACATGGACATTGAAGACTCCTGTGGTGTGCTTGGTGGTGCTTAGTGCGCGTTGAACTGCGATTCGGAAATGACGAGATAGATGTTGGCGGCGGCGTCATGCTCCAGCAGCACCACGCGATCGCCTCGCATGAAGGTGACCGGCGGCGTGGCGCGAACCTGCAGGATCAGCCCGGCACCGCCGTCCGCGAATTCCGCACGGCCCTGGCGGGCGTCGACCTCCGGTGAGGTCACCGTTCCGACCCGGCCCAGCAGGCTGGGTGGCACCGGCGGACGCAGCTTGACGATCAGCTTCCGCACCGGGCGCAGCAGCAGCGAGGTGATGAAGACGCCCGGTACCAGTGCGCCGACGAGGGTCGCGATGCCGCCGAGCAGTCGCAGCGGCGCCGGCAGGTGTTGCAGCAGCAGCAGGTGGACGAAATACGTGGACAGCCAGCCGAAGAACGAGAGCACGGTGAGCACGATCATGATCGGCACGCCACCCAGCCCGAGCCGGGCCAGCAAGCCGGCGCTGTCGCTGGCATCGCCGCCATCTCCATCACCGCCCAGCAAGCCGTCCAGCGCGTCGATGTCGACCAGGCCGGTGGACGCCAGCAGCCAGTAGATGGCGCAGAACGCCAACAGGATGCTGTACAGGAGCGTCGGAAAGGTCAGGGCGGTCTGCAGGAACTCGGTCATTCGGGATCCGTTATCAGCGCGTGGTGGGCGGAGTGTGCGTGGATTTCTGTTTCATGCGCCTGGCGATGCGTTCGAGGATGTCGTCCGCCGCATTGTCCCCCGCCGTCTTCGGTGGAACGGGGGTCGCGCGCGATACCGGCCCATCGACTGCTTTCCGCTGCCGCGCGCGATGCGCAGGTGCCATCGCCGGTTCGGGGTGCGCGGTCTCGGCCGATCGTCGTCGCGCCACGCTTGCCTGCGCCTGTTGCAGGCTGGCGCTGGCGCGCAGGATGTCGACCTGGTGCTTCAGCCGCCGCAACTGGTGTTCGCCGTGCTCCAGCACGTGCGCCAGTTCGGCTTCCCGAACCTGCAGGGCCTGTACCTGCGCGTGTTCCTCGTGGCAGAGGACCTGCAATGCCACGATCCGTTCCGCGGCTTCGCGCGCCTGCGCGCGCCTGCGTCCGCGCAAGGCCCGTTCGGCCTGTGCGGTGAGATCGGCGATCTGCGTGCGCAATTCCTGTTCGCGCTGGCGGGCGACGATGCGCGACGCCTTCGCGCTGGCGATGTCGGCGCGCACCTGGTGCAGGGCGTCGTCGATGCCGCGGATGTCGTGGTCCAGCTGGCGCTCGACGCGGTCGCCGAACAGCGCATCGGAGACGCCGGCGACATCCTCGCCCAGCCTCGCCAACCACTGTCCGAGCAGGCCGGCCATCAGGTCGCCGACTCGTCGGGAAGCAGGTAGCCGGCGAACGCCTCGGTGGCGCCGAGCACGTTTTCCGCCAGCGTTTCGATCTCGAACATCAGGCTGGCGAGGCGAGAGTGCGCGTCGAGCGCGCCGAACATGATGTAGCTGGGGACGCCGGCGACAGTCTGCACGGCGATGGTCGACAGCGGCAGCAGCTTCTGGGTGCGCAGGACATGCAGGTTGAACAGGGCGGGATCCGCGACCATCGCCGCCGGCCACAGGTAGGCCTCGACGATGATCTGCTCACCTACAGCCGCGATGAACAGCGAAAGGTCGCCGTGTTCGTGCAGGACCAGGTGCAGGCTCGGTTCGGCGCCCTGGATGGTCTCGACCGTGAGCAGGCCGTCGCGGACGCTGCCCGTTTCACCCAAGGCCTGGCGGATGGTGGGAATGGTCCAGCCTGCTTCCGCCTGCACGGGTGCCGCCGGGTCGCGTTCCTGCCCGCGCATCGATTTCTCGATCGCCGCCAGCTCGGCCGCGTACTCGGGCCGGATCCACACGTCTTTCTTGACCAAGCCTTGCCCGCGCATGCGTTCGCGATAGCTGCGCTGGTGCTCCGTAGACGTCTTCAGCGGCACCGGGATGGCTTTCATGTAATTCAATCTATGGATTACATGAAAGGTCGTCAAGCGATTTTTCTCGAGGGTCGCAGGCGAGTCCACATTCAGGCTCGCTCGCCAGCCGGACTTCCCCGACTCGACGGTTCGCCGAGTTCCGACTGCGCCGGGGTCGCCCGCTATACTTCAATGCTGGTCGTCCGCTCCGGACGGCAAATCGAGTCGAGGAAGACAATGGCCCGCGGCATCAACAAGGTGATCCTGGTCGGTAACCTGGGCAACGACCCGGACGTGAAGTACACGCAGGGTGGCATGGCGATCACCAAGGTCAGCCTGGCCACGAGTTCGGTTCGCAAGGACAAGGACGGCAACCAGCAGGAGAAGACCGAGTGGCATCGGGTGACCTTCTTCGGCAAGCTCGGCGAAATCGCCGGCGAATACTTGAAGAAGGGCTCGCAGGTCTACGTCGAAGGGCGCATCACCTACAGCGAACTCACCGGCGATGACGGCCAGAAGCGCTACTTCACCGACATCGTCGCCGACGACATGCAGATGCTCGGTGGCCGCAGCGAAGGCGGTGCTCCGGGTGGCGGTAGTGGCGCGCCGCGCGAAGGCGGCTTCCAGCGCAGCGGTGGCGGTGGCGGTGGCAGCTACGGCAGCGGCGGCGATCGCCAGCAGCGCGCGCCGGCTCAGCGTCGCGACCCCGCGCCGGCCAAGCCGGCCAATTTCGACGACGTGCCGTTCGACGACGACATCCCGTTCTGAGGCGACAGCCTGGATACGCGTGCACGCTCCAACAACGCAAGGAAGCTCATTGCATGACGACTTGGCTGGTCACCGGCGGCGCCGGATTCATCGGCGGTAATTTCGTGCTCGGCGCGGTCCGCGACGGCATCAAGGTGGTGAACCTGGATGCGCTGACCTATGCCGGCAACCGCGACACCCTGGCGGCGCTCGACGGCGATGCCAACCACGTCTTCGTGCACGGGGATATCGGCGATCGCGCGCTTGTCGCACGGCTGCTGGCCGAACATCGTCCCGACGCGGTCGTGAACTTCGCCGCGGAAAGCCATGTCGACCGTTCGATCGATGGCCCGGCGGCTTTCATCCAGACCAATGTCGTCGGCACGCTTGCCTTGCTGGAAGCGGTGCGCGACTACTGGAAATCGCTGGAAGGCGATGCAAGTGACGGGTTCCGCTTCCTGCATGTCTCGACCGACGAGGTCTACGGCTCGCTCGGCGAGACCGGCACGTTCAGTGAAACCACGCCGTACGCACCCAACTCGCCGTACTCGGCGTCGAAGGCCGCGTCGGACCACCTGGTGCGCGCTTTCCACCACACCTACGGCCTGCCGACGCTCACCACCAACTGCAGCAACAATTACGGTCCCTACCACTTCCCGGAAAAGCTCATCCCGTTGGTGATCGCCAAGGCACTGGCTGGCGAGCCGCTGCCGGTCTACGGCGACGGCAAGCAGGTGCGCGACTGGCTGTTCGTCGCCGACCACTGCCAGGCGATCCGCACCGTGCTCGCGAAGGGTCGCGTCGGCGAAACCTACAACGTCGGGGGCAATGCCGAAAAGCAGAACATCGAGGTCGTGCACGCGATCTGCGCGCTGCTCGACCAGCGCCGGCCGCGCGATGATGGCCAGCCGCGTGCGTCGCAGGTCACGCATGTGGCCGATCGCCCGGGCCATGATCGTCGCTACGCGATCGACGCCTCCAAGCTGCGCGACGAACTCGGCTGGGAGCCGACCTACGACTTCGAGCGCGGCATCGCCGAAACCGTGGACTGGTACCTGGCGAACCAGGCTTGGGTGAAGCGCGTGCTGGATGGCTCGTACCGCCTCGAGCGCATCGGCGTCGCCGCATGAGTACGACTGGAGGCAAGGGCGAGCTCCGAAAGGGAATTATCCTGGCCGGCGGCTCCGGCACCCGGCTGTATCCGATCACCAAGGCGGTCAGCAAGCAGCTGCTGCCGGTGTTCGACAAGCCGATGATCTATTACCCGCTCAGCGTGCTGATGCTGGCGGGGATCCGCGAAGTCCTGATCATCAACACCCCGCACGAACAGGCCTTGTTCCAACACCTGCTGGGCGATGGTTCGCAATGGGGGATGAAGATCGAATACGCCGCGCAACCGAGCCCGGACGGCCTGGCGCAAGCGTTCCTGATCGGTCGCGAGTTCCTCGACGGCAGCCCGAGCTGCCTGGTGCTGGGCGACAACATCTTCTACGGCCAGGGCCTGACCCAGCTGCTGCAACGCGCGGATGCGCAGGAAAGCGGCGCCACCGTGTTCGGCTACTGGGTGCGCGATCCGGAGCGCTACGGCGTTGCCGAATTCGATGCCTCGGGCAAGGTGGTAGGCCTCGAGGAAAAGCCGTCGCAACCGAAGTCCAGCTATGCGGTGACCGGCCTGTACTTCTACGACGGCCGCGCCAGCGATTTCGCCGCCGGACTCACGCCGTCGCCGCGAGGTGAGCTGGAGATCACCGACCTCAATCGTTGCTATCTCGCCGATGGTTCGCTGCAGCTGGAAAAGATGGGCCGCGGCTACGCCTGGCTCGACACCGGCACGCACGAGTCTCTGGTCGAGGCCTCGACCTTCATCGAGACCATCGAGAAGCGCCAGGGCCTGCGCGTGAGCTGCCCCGAGGAAATCGCCTACTTCAACGGCTGGATCGACGACGACCAGCTGCGCGAACTCGCGCTACCGCTCGCCAAGAATGGCTATGGGCAGTACCTGCTGGGCCTGCTCGAGCACGGGCGCGTCGAATGAAGGTGATCCGCACCAAGCTGCCCGGCTGCGTGGTGGTCGAGCCGGCGGTGTTCGGTGACGAGCGTGGTTTCTTCTACGAGGGGTGGAACGCCGCGCGCTTCGCCGAACATGGGCTGCCGACGCAGTTCGTCCAGCACAACGTCTCGCGCTCGCAGCGCGGCGTGCTGCGCGGCCTGCACTACCAGTGGCCGCACAACGCGCAGGGGAAGCTGGTCAGCGTGCTGGAAGGCGAGGTGTACGACGTCGCCGTCGACATCCGCCGCGGATCGCCCACCTTCGGCGAACATGCGGCGGCGATCCTGAGCGCGGAGAACAAGCGCCATTTCTGGGTGCCCGAAGGCTTTGCCCACGGCTTCCTGGTGTTGAGCGATAGCGCGACGTTCGCCTACCTGTGCACGGCGCCCTACGATCGCGCCAGCGACAACTCGCTGCGCTGGGACGATCCGCAGCTGGCGATCGACTGGCCGCTGGCGGACGTGTCGCTGTCGCCCAAGGACGCGGTGGCGCCGCTGCTGGCGGATATCGCGGCGGAGCGCTTGCCCGTCTACCACTCGCCGTGAAACTCCTGTTGCTCGGCGGCAATGGCCAGGTCGGCCGTGAACTGCGCCGCAGCCTTGCGCCTCTGGGTGAACTCGTCGTCGCGACCCGCGATGGCGGCGACGCTGATGTGGCAGCCGACTTCGAGATGCCGGGAACCCTGGGCGGATTGGTGCGCGCAATCGCACCGGCCGTGGTCGTCAACGCCGCGGCGTACACCGCGGTCGACAAGGCCGAAACGGATGCCGATGGCGCGTTCCGCATCAATGCCGAAGCGCCCGCGGCCATCGCTGCCGCATGCGTCGACGTGGGTGCGTTCCTGGTGCACTACTCGACCGACTACGTCTTCGATGGAGGGGCGTCCCGCCCGTATCACGAAGACGACGCCACATCGCCGCTCGGCGTGTACGGCGCCAGCAAGCTCGCCGGCGAGGAGGCGATACGCGCCAGCGGCGCGCGCCACGCGATCCTGCGCACAGCGTGGGTGTACGCGTCGCACGGCCGGAACTTCCTGTTGACGATGCTGCGCCTGGCCGGTGAGCGCGACGAATTGCGGGTGGTCGCCGACCAGATCGGGACGCCGACCTCGGCGGCGTGGATCGCCGATGCAACCGCCGAGTTGCTGCGGCGTGGCGTGGCCGATGCGGGGACATGGCACCTGGTCGCCTCGGGGCAGACCAGCTGGCACGGCTTCGCCAGCGCCATCGTCGAGGATGCGCATGCGCTGGGATTGCTCGCACGCGTGCCGACCGTGTTGCCGATCGCCACCGCCGACTTTCCCACGCCGGCGAGACGACCCGCGAATTCGGTGTTGGACACCGCGCGCCTGCAACGGGACTTCGGGATGGTCCCGCCCGACTGGCGCGACGGCTTGCGCGCGACACTGCGGGACATCGCGTCGCATTGAGGCGGCTCAGTGCGGCGAATTCGCCAAGTCCCGCTTCGCCACGAAGCGTTTTTTCAGCTGGAGCGCTGGCCGCTCGATCAAGAACCACGAAGCCGCTGCCAACGCGCCCGCCAGCAAGCTCGCCCATAACGTGTTGTGCAGTGGGCCGCCCGGCGAGACCTGCTGCACCAGTTGCGCCGCTGGCCAGCCATACAAATACAGGCCGTACGACAGGTCGTGCCGGCGGATCCTCGGCAATGCCGGCACGAAGGCCAGCCACAGCGTGCCATAGCAGGCGATCGCGAAGTAGGGCAGGTGGAACCACGGCGTG
>Ga0164305_10001060_pt1 | contig 11145 bp, 7 predicted proteins | sample Whisoiple_237_MG_FD_110215 | JGI IMG/M metagenome (GOLD analysis project Ga0164305, IMG submission 110215) | Soil microbial communities amended with pyrogenic organic matter from upstate New York, USA - Whitman soil sample_237_MG | ecosystem: Environmental > Terrestrial > Soil > Agricultural... | reverse complement strand
CTGTTCTGCGTTTAAATCGTATATTTCGATCCCTGATTAAAAATCGTCAAATCCTCTCCCCCTCTCCCCTTCTCCCTCTCTCCCTCTCTAATACCATAGGCAATCTAGATGCAACACAGCTTAGTGCCCGAGTGCCTCTGCGAGCAATTTTTAATTTTGTGCGCCTGCTAAAAATTTGATATCAATCTGTAGTTATAGGTGGAACTTAGCAATGTTTACTGCTACAGGTGGATTTAACTTTAAAAGCGAATCGATATAGTTTTGATAGTTAAAGATTTTTGCCAACAGAGAGCATTTGAATTATGAAACGTTCTGATTTATCCAAAGCAATCGGTGCAGGTATTATAGCTGCTGGTTTAGCCATAGCACCAGCTCATCTGCCTGCTTCAGCTCAGACAGGTACAACTGGCGGTACTACTTCCGGCACTAATAGCACTACAACCACCACCGCTCCTCGCTCCGATGTCTACAATGCTGAGAACGATCGCGATTTTGATTGGGGATGGTTGGGATTGCTAGGCTTGTCTGGTTTGTTGGGTTTGATTCCCCGCAAACGCGAAGAAAATGTCCGCTATACGACTACAACGGGCGATCGCGAGCCCGCCGTGCGTAGTGACTACCGCTAAGAATTGAGTCTTAGGGCTGTGGGCGTCACGCAGGGACAGGATGTTTTAACCTGTCCGATCGGTACCAATAATCATCAAAAAACCTCCATCGGTGAGGTTTTTTTGTTTGAGATGGTGCGCGAGCGATCGACGATTAAATTGGTTAAATCTGAGATATTGTACCATTGTCAATAAGTTTTTTATGAACAGGCTTTCCGGCCTGTTCCACAAGAAAATTCACTTAGGAGCATCTCATATTTGTAAAAATACTTCTTCTGGCTCCTGACTTCTGACTCTTTCCTTCTGCCCCGCAGCAAGAGAGCCTCAAAACTCCACTTTCTAGCTGGGCTGCTTTCATTGAGATGCTCCCAATTCACTTTTTGTGGAACAGGCCGGAAAGCCTGTTCTTGAGAATAGTGCAAAATGTGAGTTACATCTAAGATATTGTACTATTTTCCTGAATAGGCTTTCCGGCCTGTTCCAAAACAGACGAATTTTATTGTGCGCCATTGCTCCTAGCCCGTCAATAAAACGCTGATTGAAAAGGGTGCAATATCTCAGATATAACCCGACTTGATATGATTAACTTCTTCCTTTCTTCTTCCCTTCTTCCTTCGCGTTCTTTGCGTCTTCGCGGTTCGTTAAATAAACAGTTTTCAGACACAAAAAGACCTTAAAAAATATTTTTGCCCGATCGATCGAGTACCTCCCAAATCGCCTGCACCAACTTGTCGGGGTCTAAAGGCTTAGCAATGTGGCGCTGGAACCCCGCAGCCAGGGCCTGCTGATAGTCAATCTCTCCAGCATAAGCCGTGAGGGCGATCGCCGGAACCAGTCCCCCTTTGTCGCGCGCCAGAGCCCGAACCTGTCGCATCAACATATAACCGTCGGTATCGGGCATTCCAATATCGCTCAACAGCAAATCCGGCACAGACTGAGTTAAAACCGCCAAGGCATCGGCGGCGTTAGCAACTGCTGTAACACTTGCCCCACAATCCTCAAGCAGAAAAACCACCAAATCTCGCGCATCGGCATCATCATCCACCGCTAACACCCTGATACCGCTCAAATTGAAGGATTGTTCCGGCGGCGCAGTTCCCGCAGGACTTCTGTGAGGTTGCACGGGCATCAGAGGTATCCTGACGCTCAAGGTTGCACCTTTTCCTTCGCCGGGACTGTCGGATTTCACCGTGCCGCCGTGGAGTTCGACGAGATGGCGGACGATCGCCAATCCTAAACCCAATCCGCCAAACTGGCGCGTCATCGTGCTGTCAGCTTGGCGGAAGTAGTCGAATACATAGGGAAGAAAATCAGGTTCGATACCTTTTCCCGTATCAGTTACAGTAATTTGGGCCTGGGTGTCCACCCGATCTAGAACGACTTGGATTTTGCCTCCCGGCGGGGTGAACTTGACGGCATTTGACAGCAAATTCCAGACTACCTGCTGAAGTCTGCCCGCATCCCCCAACACCGGGCCGAGATTCGGTGCAAATTGAGTGCTGATTTGAATCGACTTGACTTGGGCCGCCAGACGCACCGTTTCAATGGCAGCGCCAATCACCTCGGCTAAATCCACCGGTACAATATTCAAGCTGAGCTTGCCTTGCAGAATCCCCGACACGTCGAGCAAATCTTCGATAAGCTGGGTTTGCAGTTTGGCGTTGCGCTCGATCGTCTCTAAGGCGTAACGCTGCTTTTGGGGTGTCAGAATGTTCGATCGCAGCAGCTTCGTCCAGCCCACAATCGGGTTTAAGGGAGTCCGCAATTCGTGGGACAAAACAGCCAAAAATTCGTCTTTGACGCGGTTAGCCTGTTCTGCCTCTTCCCGCGCTGCCTTTTCTCGTGCTAGAAGGCGTTCCCGTTCCGCTTCTGCAACTTTTCGATCGGTAATGTCAGTGTTGGTGCCACACCAGCGCAGCACTTTGCCTCCATCGTCGCGAATCGCCACGGCGCGGGAGAGAAACCAGCGGTACGATCCGTCTTTGCCGCGCAAGGGGAAAGTATCTTCCCAGAGTTCGCCTGTTTCAATGCAGCGCCTAAATTTTGCGACAACGCGATCGAGGTGTTCCGGGTGGTGCACCTGTTGCCAGCCCCAGCCTTGCATTTCTTCTAGGGTGGTGCCCGTGTAGTCAAACCAGCGCTGATTGTACCAGAAAATCCAGCCGGTGGCATCTGTCATCCAGGCCAACTGAGCGATGTTGTCAGCTAGAGCGCGGAACCGAGCCTCGCTTTCGTGCAGCTCATGCAGGGCTCGCGCGTGCAGGATCACCGTCCAGAGGCGAGCCACCACTTCTTGCATCAGCCAAACTTCATCTGGTCGCCAGTGCCGAACCACCTTTGATGTCACCAGCAAAAGAGCCACCCAGCGCCCTTCCTGAAGGCAGGGAACATCGACCAAAGCACGGATACAAACGGCACCGTAGTTATCGAATAAATGCGCTGTATGGGGGTAATTAGCGATATCTGAGATGACAAGTGTTTGACCTGCCATAGAGAGAGCTTTCAGTTCTGGCGTCTTAAAGTCGGAGAGTTGATAGGTACCGGCGGCGCTGGCAAGGTCGGACTGGTGCCAGTCTTGCCGGACAATTGCCCGATCGGCTTCTACATCGATTTCGTGCCAGATGCAGCGATCGACCTTTAAATATTCTCCCAGACTGTTCATCGCTTCCCACAACATTTCTGCGGGGTTGATGCGCTGCCGCAAGCGGACTTCGAGATCGGAGAGAAACTGCTCGTTGAGTTGGGCTTGTTTGCGATCGTGAATATCGGTGTTTGTGCCGATCCACTCGACAATCTGGCCCCCTGCGTCGCGAATTGGCAGGGCGCGGGACAAATGCCAGCGTTCCATTTGGTCTGCTGCCCGCCGCAGGCGCAGCTCAAGTTGATAAACTTCTCCGGTGATTAGACACTCTTGCCAGCGGGCCAAAGATTCTGCCAAATCCGAGGGCGGGACGAGGGATTCCCAATTGTTTTGAGCCGCTTCCTCGTAAGACATTCCCAGATATTCCGACCATTTTTGTTGATTGGTAAAGCGAATTTCCCCGGCGGAGCTTACGTTCCAAATCAGGTGGGGCAGCGACTCAGCCAAGAAGCGAAAGCGGCGGTCGCTTTCTGCTAAGCTTTCTTCTGCTCGTTTGCGATCGTCAATATCAATCCCTATCCCGGCCCATTGCACCACCTTTCCCTTCCTGTCTTTGACGGGCACAAGTCGCGCCAGATGCCAGCGGTAAGTACCATCAAACCTGCGTACCCGACACTCGAATTCGTAGGCTTCCCCTGCTTCAATCGCCTTAGTGCGCGTGCCGACAACTGCTGGCAGATCGTCAGGATGAAATAATTGCAGCACCGGCGCAGGCAGCGGCAATTCTGGCATCATGCCCGTGTAGCTTTTCCAGTGTTGGTTGCAAAACTCTAACCTGCCGTCGGCGGTGTTGATCCACATTAATTCCGGGACGCCATCGGCGAGGGTGCGGTAGAGATTTTCGCTGTGCCGCAGTGCTTCTTCTATTTGCCGGCGCTCGGTTTTGTCCTGCATAATTTTCAGCAAACCTTGCACCTCGCCGGCTGCGTCGCGCAGGGGCCTCACCAGCCCGCTGCCCCAAAAGCGGCTGCCGTCTTTGCGGACGTGCCAGCGCTCGTTTTCTGCCTTTTCCCGAGTCAGGGCGATGTGTCTTTCTGCTTCCGGCTTTCTAGCAGCAGAGTCTTCTGGGGTGAAGATGATTCGTCCGTCCTGCCCGACGATTTCAGCTTCGGTATAGCCCAGCAATCTCTGGGCCCCCGCGTTCCAACTGGTAACTTGTCCGTCGGTGTCGGTGGTGAAGATGGCGTAGTCTTTGGCGCTGTCGAGAATCAACTGCAGGTGGGTTTCACGATCGCGCAATGCTGCTTCTGCTTGTTTGCGCTGGGTAATGTTGCTGGTGAAGCCGACTATTTTGGTCGCTTCACCTTGCTGGTTGCGGATCGAACAGCCGCGCTCCCAAACATCGATCCAGCGCCCGTCTTCGTGCCGGACTCGGTACTCGACTTCGTAGCGCTCGGCACTTAAGATTGATTGCTCCTCGGCCTGGAGGCGTGCCAAATCGACGGGATGGATGCGTTCTCTCCACCACTCTGATGTTGGCGGTGCATCCTCTGGGCAGACACCGACGATCGAGTACAGTCCCTCGGAACGGTAAACTGAGTTTGCTGCCAAATCCCACTCAAACACCATGCCGTCGATCGCCCTTGTAGCTGATTGGAAACGGTTGTAGCTTTCTTGCAAGGCGAGTTCGGCCATTTTGCGAGTGGTAATTTCCTGCACCACGATATGAATCCCGACAATCTCTGAGCCCCTGTCTCTGAGCGGCCACCAATTCTGGAGCCAAGTGCGAACAACAGCGGGTTGAGCCCTGGTTGCACCGGTGAGTTCAAAATTCCGGATCGGTTCTCCGGTGTCTAGAAGGTGGCGCAACAAAGGTTCGGCTGTGTCTGCCCAGTCGGGGACTATTTCGCGCAGGGTGCGGCCGATGTGCATTTCTACGGCCAAGCCGTTCATTTGGGCAAACCGCTGGTTGAGCCGCACGAACCGCAAATCTGTGTCTAAAACGGCCAAACCCACGGGAGTTGTTTGGTAGAGCGACTCTATCTCTACAAGTTGACGGCGCACGGTTTGCTCGCTCTCTTGTAGGGCGAGTTCGGCCTTTTTGCGATCGGTAGCATCAAATAATACTCCGATAAACCGCACTGCTTCGCCTGCGGCGTCGTAGAGATAGCGCCCGAACGCGCTCAACCAGCGGATTTCTCCGTTGTCTGCCCGGATGATCCGGTATTCGGGAGAGTAGAGCGATCGGGTTTGCCGAGCTGTTTTGGCTGCCTGCAGGACTTGCTTTAAGTCGTCTGGATGCACGCAGTTTTCCCACACAGCAGCGCTTGCTTCGCCGCCAGGTGTCTGTTCGCAGCCCAAAATGCTGAAATGGGTCGCCGACCAAATTACTCGATTTGTTCGCACGTCAAAATCCCAGGTTGCCATGCCTGAGCCTTCGATGGCGATGCTCAAACGTTCTTCGCTTTGTTTTAAGGCAATTTCAGTTTGTTTGCGATCCGTGATATCTGTCACGGAACCCACAGCCCGCAGGGGATTGCCTGACTCGTCCCAAATTGCTCGCCCTCTGGCTAAAACCCATTTGTAGCGCCCGTCGCGACAGCGGATGCGGTACTCGCAGGAGTAATGTGAGGTTTCTCGATGCAAGTGCTGCTGCCAATTGCTTTGCATTATCTCCAAATCATTGGGATGAATGTAGCTCAAAAATTGGCTGAAGTCCTTGACTTCTTCGGGCTCGCGTTCCAAAATCTCTAAACAGCGATCGCTCAGGATCTGGCAATTGGTTTGCAGGTTTAGATCCCAAATTCCGTCGTTGTTGCCCTGCAAGGCTAGCTGCCAGCGTTCTTCACTTTGTCGCAAAGCTTCTTTGCTTTGATTGGCCCGATCGATTTGTACGGCGGAAACGGCAAAGTTTGCTAGGGATATCGCGATCTGCAAGTCTTCGGCATCGAATTGGCGATCGTCCTGGTGAGATACAATCCATATTGCCCCCAGCGGTTGATTTTCTGCTTGCATTGGCACGACTAATGCTTCGGAGATCGGCAATTCTAGCTGCTGCAAGTCGGTAAAGTATTGTTCTGGAGCGAAGTAAAGCTGGGGAGTTTGGCGATCGATCGGGGTTCCCGACAAACGGAATTTGCGGGGTGTTTTTCTGTGTTCTGCTGCTTCCCACGCTCCCGCCAAGGCTTCCCAGCGAAATATTTGTTCGGAAGTTGCATTTTCTTCTAGCAAGCAGACTCCGACGCTTCCTGCGCCGCACAAATCTTTAGCGATCGCAACCAGTGTTTTGAGCAGCCTGTGGGGTGAGGTTGCCAATTCTCTAGCCAGCTTTTGCAGCGCTCGGTTTTCTGCTTTTCGATCGTGCGATCGAGGGGTGCGGCGCGACAGTTCATCGGCGATCGGAATATCAGTTAAATTAGTTTGTGGGGTTGGCCAAGCTTCCATCAATTAGTCGTCTCTACGTCTTTCGGTCTGAGCTGGCGAGCGTATATCAGCGCCCTCTTAAAGCATTTGCTATAAATTATAGCATCTACCCATAGACAGCATCAGTTATCTACTAGCTATCTGGGGAATTGCTTTTTAGTTTTCAGGCTAGTTGATTACCTTGCTTACGTTTACTATTGTCGCCACCTTATGCACAATTTTATTCCTGAATCGCGTTTTTTTCCCTATCTAACTTGGAGAGAAATTCAGTCTATGCTGGATAAGGAAAATACTGTGATAATTCAGCCGCTAGGTGCGATCGAACAGCACGGCCCGCATTTGCCTTTAATTGTAGATGCGGCAATTAGCGCGGCAGTGACAGGCAAAGCCCTGGCAAAGTTAGAGGCAAATATTCCCGCCTATGCTTTGCCGCCTTTGTACTATGGCAAATCGAACGAACACTGCCATTTTCCCGGTACAATTATGCTCAGTGCTCAGACAGTTTTAGCAGTAATCAGTGAAATTGCGGACAGTATTTATCAGGCTGGATTTCGGAAATTAGTGTTAATGAATGGTCACGGCGGACAGCCACAGGTAATAGAAATTGCGGCGCGGGATATTCATCAAAAATATCAGGATTTTTCGGTTTTTCCGCTGTTTGTTTGGCGGGTTCCTAATGTGGCTGCTGAATTATTAACTGCGAAGGAGTTGGAGTTTGGAATTCACGCGGGCGATGCAGAAACGAGTTTGATGTTGTCAATTTTGCCGTCGCAGGTGAAAATGGAACTGGCTGTTACAGAATATCCGAAAAATTTGCCGATCGACAGTTTGCTGAGTATGGAAGGAAATTTGCCTTTTGCTTGGCTGACGCGAGAGTTGACTGAAAGCGGTGTGTTGGGCGATGCGACGGCGGCGACGAAAGAAAAGGGATCTCGTATTCTCGAATCTCTCTCGGACGGCTGGGCACAAGTTATCAAAGATGTTTACAAATTTCGACAGCCGGGAAGTAATTAAAAATTAAGAATTAAAAATCAAAAATTCTTCTAATTTGTGTCAAAATGAGTCTAAGAAATTTTTTGAGTTGGAAAACTGACGATGAGTGTAAATTCTAAATTGCAGCGCGCTTTTGAGCAAGGTCGCGCCCTGAAAATTATCAGCGGTTTAAATAATTTTGATGCCGCCAACGTTGCGGCTGTCGTCAAAGCAGCGGATCTCGGCGGTGCTTCCTTTGTTGATATTGCTGCCGATCGAGATTTGGTATTGATGGCAAAAAAGTTGACAAATTTGCCAATTTGTGTATCTGCTGTGGAACCGGAAAAGTTTGTGCCTGCAGTAGAAGCTGGCGCTGATTTGATTGAAATTGGCAACTTTGATGCTTTCTACGCGGTAGGCCGCCGCTTTGAAGCTGAGGAAGTTTTGCAGTTGACTCGCGAAACTCGATCGCTATTTCCGAACATCACTCTTTCTGTAACAGTTCCCCACATTTTGGCACTCGACAAACAAGTGCAATTAGCAATTGAATTAGTCAAAGCTGGCGCTAACATCATTCAAACCGAAGGTGGCACCAGCGCTCAACCAATTCACGCCGGCACCTTGGGATTAATTGAAAAAGCAGCGCCTACTTTGGCTGCAGCCTTTGAAATTTCCCGCGCCGTATCCGTCCCCGTACTCTGCGCTTCCGGTATCTCCAGCGTCACCGCACCGCTCGCGATTGGAGCCGGTGCTGCTGGTGTTGGTGTCGGTTCTGCTGTCAGCCAACTTAATAGCGAAGTGGCGATGATTGCGGCTGTTCGCAGTTTGGTTGAAGCTTTGGCTTTGGTTTCGCGATCGCACTTGTCTGCTTCCATTTAATTAAGAAGGAAGTTCGGCAACGGATTCTGTAACGGATGTCCGGAAGAAGGAAGAAGGAAGTTCGGCAACGGATTGTGTAACGGATGTCCGGAAGAAGGAAGAAGGGAGATTTTTCCCATCCCCACTCTTCCCCTCTTCCCCTCTTCCCCTCCCCCACTCTTCCACTTTTCCACTCTTCCTTAATAATTGATAAACCACACGGAATAATCATCTAATAACTGATTGTTTCGGGAGGTTACATCAACTGATTCTAACTCTGATAAAGGCAACATAAACTTTTGGCGATCGCCGACGCGCTGCACTTCCACAAATATGCCTTCTTCCTGAACCACCAAATCCTCTAACCGATTAATTGTGAATGTATCAGTATAAGAAGGTTGAGTTTTTTTGAGCCGTGCATATTCTTTTTTGCTGCCCGAACCCATTGTATATTCTTCTTCCCATTCAAACTCTTCTATGCCGGTAACGTGGCAGGGAAGTTGAATATTTTGCTTGATGTAATCTAGATATTTGACGGAATTTTTTAGGCTGAAATCAATATTTTTTGATCCCAAAATCTTGCTAATTTTCGTTTCAAATTGCTTGGTATTAAATGGGATATTTTCATCGAGATGCGCTAAAATTTCTGGATCGAACCCCGACCTCAATTCGGATAATTCCTCCAGCAGGCGCTGGAAGTCGTTTAGCGGTTTCGGTCTTCTGCCTGCTACAATGGTTTCATCAAGCTGAACTGGAGGAAGTTCGGATTGTGAAGGAAGGGATTGGCTTCGATCGGGGCGATCGTCCACTTTAGACTTGTTAACTTTAGACTTGTTAACTTTAGGCTGGTTAACTTTAGGCTTATTAAATTTAGGCATCGCTCGGTCTCGCTGGCTCGGTTTATCAATAAAGTATATCTTGGCAGAAGTACATTGTGTCTGATAGGAGGAAGCTGTAATGCAACTACTGAAATCACCTGATGAATCGCCAGTCTATCAAGGACAATTCGGCGAATTTACGATTACTCAAAACGATCGCACGGGAGTGTTGATTTACCGCGCTGGATTGGGGGTGGCAGCGCTGTGTTTTGCGATCGGCACCACTCTGGTGCTACAACAGGGCGACAACCCGATTGCAATCCAAGCTGTAACGCCTGTTTTTGCTTGTTTCTGGATAGCTTTAGGCGTCAGCTTGGCAACTATTCACATTTACATGATTGCGCTACACCGAACACTACAAGTGTTTTGGGCGATCGGTGGCGCGGCAGCATTGTTTGTCGCCCTACAAAGCAGCCAACCTCTAGCTTTAGCAGTGTACGAACATCCCGCCACGCTGTGGGGAATTGGATTTACTTTTGCCGCCTTAAATGGCATTTATTTTAAGGAAGCATTCTGCTTTAATCGCCTCGAAACTAAGTTTTTGACTCCGGGAGTTCCTCTGTTAATTTTAGGACATATTTTCGGCTTCTTGTCAGCCGAAAATGAACAATTTTTGCTGGCAGTCTGGGCGGCTTTGTTTATCATCTTTGCTGTACGCAAGTTTTTTCAACCGATGCCGCAGGATATCGGGGATAAAAGCGTTTTTGAGTATCTGAAACACCAATAATTTGGGAATGGGGGATTGGGAATGGGCCAAACAGGGCATTGGGAAATTCTATCACTTTCCCACTATTTCCCTCTTCCCCAGTCTCGCCGAATCTGCCTCCATACCCAAAAACATCTAGATCGAGTTAAAATGAGAATTCGCCTAATCCGCCGCCGAGAAATGTGGGCAGTTACCAGGGAAGGGTGGGTAATTGCTCTGATGGGATTAATAATTGCAATGCTCTTAATTCTCACAAATATCCATCCGTTTTTGGCGGTAAATGCGCCGATTAAAGCAGATATATTGGTTGTCGAAGGCTGGTTGCCGGATTATGCGATCGAAAGTGCGATCGCCGAATTCAAAAAAGGCGAATACAGGCAATTAATTACCACAGGAGTTCCTTTAAGTAAAGGCTACTATCTCGCTGAATATAAAAATTATGCCGCACTAACTGCCGCGACTTGTATTGCGCTAGGATTTGATAAAAACAAAGTAGTAGCAGTACCAGCAGCGAGTGTTGTGAAACACCGCACTGCTGCTTCTGCGATCGCACTTCGCGATTGGCTGGCTGCTTCTGCGCTAAAAGTTGACTCAATTAATCTTTATTCCTTTGGCCCTCACGCCCGCCGAAGTTGGATTGTTTTCAAAGAAGTGCTGAATCCTGAGATTAAAGTCGGGATTATAGCTGCGGAACCGCAAGATTACAACTCACAAGAATGGTGGAAATCGAGCGAAGGTTTTCGGACTGTGAGCGGAGAAATTATTGCTTATATTTACGCCCGTTTCGTAGATTGGAAAGCTTAGCCAGTAATTGTCAACCTCTCTCTTAATTCCCTTAGCGTTCTAGCGCTAACGCGCCGCTTCGCTCACGCGCCTTCGCGGTTCGTAAAAAAATATTTATATAACAGTTTTAAATCTTTGGAAATACAGGACATGGCAGTGCCATTTCTTTACCCTGGCATCTGTAAAAATACAGGACACGGCAGTGCCATTTCCCTACCCAGGGGGAACGCATCTTATTGAACACTGTTCATCAGTGGTGAGTATATTTTGAGATAAATTCACCATTCTTAGAAGCTACAGACACGCTTTGTAATGACTTTAGTAAGAAAACAGTAACTG
>Ga0164305_10001057_pt1 | contig 11157 bp, 14 predicted proteins | sample Whisoiple_237_MG_FD_110215 | JGI IMG/M metagenome (GOLD analysis project Ga0164305, IMG submission 110215) | Soil microbial communities amended with pyrogenic organic matter from upstate New York, USA - Whitman soil sample_237_MG | ecosystem: Environmental > Terrestrial > Soil > Agricultural... | reverse complement strand
TCCGTACGTCCTCAACCGGATCGAGATCACCCTGGACGACGGGCTTAACGGGTTCGTGTCGAAGCTCAAGGCGGCGAAGGCAGGCACTCCGGATTCCTCGGTCAGCCCCGGCGGGTGAGCACCGGCTTGCGCTGGGCGGAGAAGGACGGCGTGCGCTGGCTCGAGGCCGAGCTCCCCGGCGCGATGGCCGCGTTCAGCACCAGGATCGGCGGGGTCAGCGAGCCGCCCTTCGACACGCTCAACCTCGGGCGCCTCACCGGCGACCCCGGGGTGCGCGAGAACCGCCACCGGCTGGCCGCCGCGCTCGAGATCGACCCGCGCGGCGTCCTGATCGGGCGTCAGGTGCATGAGGCCTTGGTGCAGCCCCACACCGAGCCGACCGAGCCGGCCGCGTTCGCCGACCCCGCTCCGGGCCTCCCGGAGGCCGACGGTCACGCGACCGATCGGCCCGGGCTCACGCCCCTCGTCTTCGTCGCCGACTGCCTCCCGGTCGCGCTGGCGGGGCCTCGAGGCGTGGCGATGATCCATTGCGGCTGGCGCGGGATGGCGGCCGGGATCGTCCAGCACGGGGTGGAGGAGGTCGAGGCGACGGCCGCCGCTGTCGGCCCGAGCATCGGCCCCTGTTGCTACGAGGTCGGCGACGAGGTCCTCGAGGCGTTCCGGCCGCTCCGGGAGGGCCTCGCGTCCGGCCGAATGCTCGACCTGAGAGAGGTCGCGCGCCGACTGCTCGCGAAGGCGGGCGTGACGGAGGTCGAGATCAGCGACCTCTGCACGAGCTGCCATCCCGAACTGTTCTTCTCACACCGACGCGACAAGGGCCGCACAGGGCGCCAAGCGGGTCTCGTGTGGAGGGCTGTCTAGTGCCCGGGCTCATTCACGGGCTGGAGGCCGGCAAGATCCGGGGCAACCTCGAGCGTGTGCGCGAGCGCGTGGGTCCCGACGTGGAGATCCTCGCCGCGACGAAGTACGTCCCGCTGGAGGAGATGGCCGCGCTCGCCGACGCGGGGGTGGAGCTGGTTGGCGAGAACCGCCTCCAGGACCTCGAGGAGAAGCGCGAGCGCTGGGGCGAGGAGTTCACCTGGGACTTCATCGGGAACCTCCAGAGCCGCAAGCTCAAGCGAATCCTGCCACTCGTGCGCCTGATCCACTCGGTGGCGAGCGACTCGGTGCTGGAGCAGCTCGGGCGCCACGGAACGCCTGAAACCGAGGTACTGGTGGAGGTCAACGTCGCCGGCGAGGAGAGCAAGGGCGGCATCGCCGCATCCGAGCTGGGAGCGTTCATCGAGCGCTGCCCGGTCAGCGTCGTCGGCCTGATGACCATGCCCCCGTTCAGCACCGACCCCGAGGACTCGCGACCGGCGTTCGTGCGCCTCGCGGAGCTCGCCGCCGAGCACGGGCTGAGCAGGCTCTCCATGGGCACGAGCCAGGACTGGGAGGTCGCCGCGGAGGAGGGCGCGACGATCCTGCGGCTCGGCACATCGCTCTACATCTAGGGCCACGGCCTGAACCGGCTGCTGCAGCGCGGGTTTTTGCGTGCAGCGCGAACGGGTAAACCCGCAATAATCCATACAGGAATAGCTCGTCTTTACGCGAACGTACGCTGAGCAATGGCCTTCCGCGACACATGGCACCGAGCGCTCGTCTACTTCGGCCTCGCCGAGGACCCGGGGTATGGCGATGCCGATGTGTACGAGCCCGAGACCGGGCAGGACATGTACGAGGCTCCCGCGCCGCGGGGCGCGACCGTCAGCCCGCTGCGGGACCGTCGCCGCGCACGCGACGAGATCGACGACATCTTCGCCGACGACGAGCCCGTTGGACGCGGCGGCGGGCGCGCGCTGCGACCGGTGGGAGGCAACGGCGGCGCCGACGTGCGCGTCCACCTCGTGACGCCCTACAGCTTCAACGACGCCCAGGAGGTCGCGGACAAGTTCAAGCAGGACACCCCGGTGATCCTGAACCTGCAGACGACCGATTCCGAGCTCGCCAAGCGGCTCATCGACTTCACGTCGGGGCTCACCTACGCGCTCGGCGGCGGGATGCAGAAGATCGCCGACAAGACCTTCCTCCTCACGCCCCGCAACGTCGAGGTCTCCGCCGAGGAGAAGGCGCGCCTCGTCGAAAAGGGCTTCTTCAACCAGTCCTAGCGCCTGCCTCTAGGCTTCGCCCGCGATGAGGATCGGGTTCGCGGGAGCCGGCAACATGGCCGCGGCGATGGCACGCGGGTGGGCCGCGGGCCCGGGCGGGCCCGAGGCGATGCTGTTCACCGACCTCGACGAGCCCCGCGCCGCGGCGCTGGCCGACGATGTGGGCGGCGAGACGCGCCCGGGGCTCATGGAGCTCGCGGGGGACAGCGACGTCCTGCTCCTGGCGGTCAAGCCGGCCGCTCTCGACGCGGTCGCGGAGGAGCTCGGCGGCGTTGCGCCCGCGCTGCTCTCACTGCTCGCAGTCACGTCATCCAGCCGTCTGGCCGAAGCGTTTCCGGGCGTTCCCGTGCTCCGGCTGATGCCGAACCAGCCGGTGGAGGTTCGCCGGGGCGTGATCTGCCACGCGCCCCCCGTCGCCATGCCTGACGATCTTCATGACCGGCTTCTAGCGCTGCTGGAGCCGCTCGGTGACGTCGTCGCTCTCGACGAGAGCGACATCGATGCAGCGATGGCGATCATGTCGAGCTCGCCCGCATACATCGCGCTCGTGGCGGAGGCGCTCGCCCGCGGCGGCGAGCGGGAGGGCCTCGACCCCGAGGTCGCCGGTGAGCTCGTCGCGGGCGCGCTCGCCGGGACGGCGGAACTCCTGACGAGGCACGACCCGGCGACGATTCGCGACGCCGTCGCGCCGCCCGGCGGAGCCACCGAGGCCGGGCTCGCCCAGCTCGAGGGAGTGGTGGAGGATGCGTTCGTGAACGCGGTCAACGCCTCCCTGGAGCGCTTCCGGTGATCGCGTCCGCCGTGAGCACGCTGCTCCCCCTCGCGGACACGCGCGGCACGATCGCCGACTACGTGGGCGCGGTGTTTCTCGTCTACCTGGTGATCATCATCGTCCGGGTGCTGCTCAGCTGGATCCCGCGGATGCCCTACAACCGGACGCTCCGGGCGGTGGTTGGGTTCATCGAGGAGGTGACCGACCCGTACCTGAACGTGTTTCGCAGATTCCTGCCGCCGATGGGCGGGGGTGCCTTCGCGCTGGATCTGAGCCCGATCCTGGCGATCATCCTGCTCGTCATCGCCCAGCAGGTGGTCGTGGGGCTCATCCGCGGGTGACCTCCGGGCGGCTCAACCCGGCGGCGATCCGGGGCTGGCGGCGCGCCCTCCTCGTCTGCGGGGCGGTCGTGCTCCTCGACCAGGTCTCGAAGGCGATCGTGGTCTCGTCGCTATCGGTCGGCGAGCGCGTCCAGCTCATCCTCGGGTTCACTCTCACCAACACGCCGAACTCGGGGCTCGCGTTCGGCATCGGGCAGGGCCAGAGCTTTGTGCTCGTGATCACCGTCATCGCGCTCGCACTGGTGCTGATCTGGTTCGCGCTCGATCCGAGTCGCCCGGGCATGTGGCTCGCGGTGGGCCTGCTCGCCGGCGGCGCGCTGGGAAACCTCGCCGACCGGGTGCGCATGGACGCCGTCACGGATTTCATCAACCCGCCGCTGTGGCCCACGTTCAACCTCGCCGACATCGCGATCACCCTGGGTGCTCTCGGCCTGGTGCTCATCTCGCTCAATCCCACCCACACCCAGGACGACGCGAACCCCAAGCCGGGATCGGGGTGAGCGAGAAGCCTCGGATCGTCCACGTGGACGAGTGGCTGGCGGTGGTCGACAAGCCGGCCGGCCTTGTCGTTCACGCCGCGCCCGGGCACCGAGGCGACACGCTCGTGGACGTCCTGGGCGAGCTGCTGGGCGGCGGCGACGATCCTCAGCGACCCGGCATCGTCCATCGGCTGGACAAGGACACCTCAGGCTTGATGATCGTCGCCCGCGGGGACGAGGCGCACCGGCGCCTGGCCGCCCAGATCAAGGCGCACGAGGTCCGCCGCGCCTACCTCGCCCTGGTAGAGGGCCGGCTGCGCTCGCGGACCGGAACCATCGACGCTCCGCTCGGGCGCGACTACAGGGCCCCGGAGCGGCGAGCCGTGGGCGGCCGGGGCCCGCGCGAGGCGCGCACGCACTTCAGCGTCGTGGAGACGCTTCCCGCCGATGCGCTCGTCGAGGCCAGGCTGGAGACGGGACGCACCCATCAGATCCGGGCCCACTTTGCAGCCATCGGCCACCCGGTCGCGGGGGACCCCCGGTACGGCCACGCCGGGCGCCACGCTCTGGACCGCCAGTTCCTGCACAGCACGCGGCTGGGGTTCCGGCATCCGATGACGGACGAGGAGCTCGAGTTCGAGTCGCCGCTTCCTGGGGATTTGGCCCGGGCGTTGGAGCGGGCGCGCACGCCGTAGGGCATCGCCCTACCTGCCAGTTGTTGTCCTGAGCCGCGACCCCGCCGAGGCTCCCTACAATCCCCTCCGACCAGTAACCGACCCCCGACGTAAGGCACGGGGCCCTGCCCGGCAGTCAGACAGCACGCCGGGTCCCCGCAGCGCCGTTGGGATTCAAGAGCAAAACCGAGCAAGGGAGCCTCATGTCCGAACCCGGAATCAAGGAGCTGCTGGAGGCCGGCCTTCACTTCGGCCACCAGACGCGGCGTTGGGATCCCGCCATGCGGCCGTACATCTACGGCGAGCGCGACGGGATTCACATCATCGACCTCCTACAGACCGAGCATCTGCTCGCCGAGGCCCGGCGGTTCGCCGCCGAGGTGGCCAGCAAGGGCGGCGCGGTCCTGTTCGTTGGCACCAAGAAGCAGGCGCGCGACGCGGTCAAGGAGTGGGCCGAGAAGTGCGGCATGCCGTACGTCAACCAGCGGTGGCTGGGCGGCCTGCTGACCAACTTCAACACGATGTCGGCGCGCATCGACCGCCTGCACGAGCTGAGTGATCTCAAGGAGGCCGGCCAGCTTGATCTCCTGCCCACCAAGGAGCGCATGTCGCGGGAGGCCGAGCTGGCGAAGCTCGAGTACAACCTCGGCGGCGTCCGGAACATGCAGCGGCTGCCGCAGGCGGTGGTGATCATCGACCTGAAGACCGAGGTCATCGCCGTGCGCGAGGCCGAGCGGCTGCGGATCCCGATCATCGGGCTCGTCGACTCGAATGTCGATCCCGTTCCGGTCGAGTATCCGGTACCCGGCAACGACGACTCGATCCGGTCGTGCGAGCTCGTGGTCCGGACGATCGGCGAAGCGGTCTACGAGTCCGTGGAGGCCTATCGCAAGGCGGAGGCCGAGCGCCAGGCGGAGGAGGCGGAGCGCCGTAGGCGCGAGGAAGAGGAGCGCCAGCGCCGCGAGGCCGAGGAGCAAGCCAAGAAGGAAGCCGAGGAGGCGGCCAAGGCGGCCGCCGCCGCGGCCGAGAGCAGCGAGGCGGCGCCGGCCGAGGCCGGCCAGGAGCCGAGCTCGTGAGTCCCGACGGCGACGACATCAAGGCGGCGGACGTCAAGGAGCTCCGGGACCGCACCGGCGCCGGGATCATGGACTGCAAGGCCGCCCTCGGGGAGGCGCAGGGCGACATCGACAAGGCGATCGAGATCCTGCGCGTGAAGGGGCAGGCGTCGGCCGCCAAGCGAAGCGGGCGAGCCACCTCCGAGGGCGTCGTGACGTCCTACATCCACGCGACCGGGAAGGTGGGCGTGCTGGTGGAGGTCCAGTGCGAGACGGACTTCGTCGCCCGCAGCGACGAGTTCAAAGAGTTCGCGCGCGAGGTCGCGATTCACATCGCGGGCACTCCGACGCCGCCGCTGGTCGTCTCGGCGGAGGAGATCCCCGAGGAGGCACGGGAGGCCGAGCGCAGGGTGTTCGAGGCGAAGGCCCGCGAGGAAGGCAAGCCGGACGACATCGTGGCGAAGATCGTCGACGGCCAGCTTCAGAAGTGGTCGAAGCAGGCTGCACTGCTGGAGCAGGAACACGTTCGGACCGACGCCTACGACGGCAAGACGATCGAGGAACTGCGCGCCGAGATCGCGTCGAAGACCGGCGAGAACGTGCGGATCGCCCGCTTCGCCAGGTTTGTGGTCGGGGAATAGCGCATACGATGTTCGCGCCGTGGCCGAAGAACCTGCATTCAGCCGCGTACTGCTGAAGCTGTCCGGCGAGGCCCTGATGGGGGGCCTCGAGTACGGCACCGATCCCGAGCGCGTCGAGCGCATCGCGGGCCAGGTGCACGGGGTGGCAAAGCGCGGGGTTGAGATCGCGCTCGTCGTTGGCGCGGGAAACATCTACCGCGGCCTCCAGGGCGCGGCGCGCGGCATGGACCGCGCCACCGCCGACTACATGGGGATGCTCGCCACGGTGCTGAACGCGCTCACGCTCCAGGACGCACTCGAGAAGCGAGGAGCGCACACGCGGGTGCTCTCGGCGATCCAGGTGACCGAGGTCGCCGAGCCATACATCCGCCGCCGCGCCATCAGGCACCTCGAGAAGGGCCGGATCATCATCTTCGCCGCCGGCACCGGCAACCCGTTCTTCACCACCGACACGGCCGCCGCCCTGCGGGCGCTGGAGATCCGCGCCGACGTGATCCTGATGGCCAAGCACGGAGTCGAGGGTGTTTTCGACGCGGACCCATCGAAGGTCCCCGACGCGAAGTTCATCCCGGAGATCACGCACCGCCAGGCGATCGAGCGCGGGCTGCGGGTGATGGACTCCACGGCCCTGTCCCTTTGCATGGACAACGACCTGCCGATCTGCGTCTTCAACCTCTCCGATGAGCGGAACATCGACCGCCTGATCTCCGGAGAGCGCGTCGGCACGATCGTCTCCTCGAACGGCCGCTTGGATGGCCGAAATACGGATCCTGCCGGCGACCCGGTCGCTCCCGGACGCGAGGCAGAGGAAGCGACCGGCAAAGTCTGATGGCCGATTTCACCGACGAGCTCCTCGACGACGCCGAGGACCGGATGAAGAAGTCTGTCGAGGCCTACCGGCACGAGCTGGCGACGGTTCGCACCGGCCGCGCCTCGCCGCACCTGCTGGATCGCGTGATCGTCGACTACTACGGCACCGAGACGCCGCTGCGGCAGCTCTCGCAGGTCGCGGCCACGGATGCCCGCCTGCTGACGCTGACCCCGTACGACAAGAACTCGATCAAGGTGATCGAGAAGGCGATCATGGAGTCCGACCTCGGCCTGACGCCCAACAACGACGGCAACGTCATCCGCCTCCAGATCCCGGAGCTCAACGAGGAGCGCCGCAAGGACCTGGTCCGCGTCGTCCACAACGTGGCGGAGGAGGGGCGGGTCGCCGTGCGCAATATCCGCCGGGACGTCATGCACGACCTGCGGGAGCTGAAGAAGGAGGGTGAGGTCGGCGAGGACGACGAGCGCCGGGCGGAGAGCGAGCTTCAGCGGCTCACGGACGAGGCCACCAGCGAGATCGAGTCGCTGCTGAAGGGCAAAGAGGAAGAGATCCTCGAGGTCTAACCGGGGCCGCGGGTGCTGCGTTCGCCGACCGATGACGTCCTCTGACCCGAAATACGTCGCGATCATCACCGACGGCAACGGACGATGGGCCCAGCGCCGGGGGCTGTCGCCGATCGAAGGCCATCGCGCGGGCGCGGACGTGGTCAAGGACCGGCTTCGCGACGCCGTGGACCTTGGCATCGAGGAGCTGACCGTGTTCTCGTTCTCCACGGAGAACTGGTCGCGGCCGATCGATGAGGTCGACGGCCTGATGCGGATGTTTGGCGAGCGCATCGACAACGAGACGCCGGAGCTGCACGAGGAGGGCGTTCGGATGCGGTTCATCGGCCGGCGCGAGGGGGTGAATGCCGACCTGATCCGCCGGATGGAGTGGGCGGAGGACCTGACGAAGGACAACGACGTGATCCGGTTCTTCGTCGCCTTCAACTACGGCGGCCGCGCCGAGATCGTCGACGCCGCCGCCTCGTTCCAGGGCTCGACCGAGGAGGAGTTCCGCCGCCACCTGTACGCGCCGGACATGCACGACCCGGATCTCCTGATCCGGACCAGCGGCGAGCTCCGGGTGTCCAACTACCTGCTGTGGCAGTGCGCCTACTCCGAGTTGGTCTTCCGCCCCGAGCTGTGGCCGGACTTCACTCGCGAGGCGTTTGAGGAGTCCCTTGAGGAATTCGCAGCACGCAGGCGGCGTTTCGGCGCCCGCGCGTAACGACCGCACTCCGACACTCTGGCGTTAAGGTCGGGCCGCGATGGAAACGCCTCCATTCGACGCGGAAGAGGCTTCGGGAGGGGTGAACCTGGACCCTGCGCCGTGGGTGCAGGGCGAGCCGTCGGAGCCGCCGCCCGCCCAGCGCCACCGGCGCCGCCGCGGGCCGAGGCCTCGCCGCGGTGGGGACGGTACGGCCGCGCAAAGGCTCCCCAGGGGCCCGAGGCGCCGGCCGACGCGCGAGACGATTGCCCGGATCGGCGTGGCGGTCCCGTGGATCGTCTTCGCGATCGTCATCGTGGTCCTCGGCGGGATTCCGTTCGCGCTCGCGATGATCGGCCTCTCGATGATCGGGATGGCCGAGCTGTTCCGCATGACGCGCCGCTTCCATCCGCTGCCACCGGTCGCCCTGGCCGCCGCCGTCGCACTCGTGATCGCCGCCTACTACGGGGGTCAGTTCCAGATGATCATCGTGCTGGCGGCGACCTTCCCGGTGATGTTCCTGTTCGCCGCCGCCCGCGGGCCGCGTGAGGGCGGCACCACCACCGCCATCGCCGTCACCCTGCTGGCGATCCTGTGGATCGCCGTTCCGTTCGCCCACGCGGTGCTCCTTCGCCAGCTGCCCCTGCACGGCGGTGCGCTGGTGATCGACGTCCTCGTCGCGACCTTCCTCACCGACACCGCCGCGTACGCGGGTGGCCGCCTGTTCGGCCGTCACCCGCTCGCCCCGAGGATCTCGCCCAACAAGACGATCGAGGGCCTCGCCTTCGGCTTTGTCGGCGGGACGGCCGGCTTCTGGTTCGCGGGCCTCTACCAGGACTGGCTGCCGGGCATCGACGCGCTGATCATGGGCATGTGCATCGCGATCGTCGCCCCGATGGGCGACCTGTTCGAGTCGATGCTGAAGCGCGATCTCGATGTCAAGGACACGGGCAACGTGTTCGGCCCGCACGGCGGCCTCCTCGACCGCCTCGACGCGCTCCTCTTCACCATCGTGGTGGGCTACTACCTGGCGGTCGCGTTCCTCTACTGAGCGAGCGCTTCGCGCACGAACTCCAGGTCCGCGCGCATATCGTCCTCGCCCCCGGGGGTCTCGCAGACGACCGGGCCGCCCGCCGCGTGGATCAACTCCCTCAGGACATCTGCGCCCATCGTCCCCTTGCCCAGGTTCGCGTGCCGGTCCGCGCCCGTTCCGGGAGGGTCTCGGGAGTCGTTGGCGTGCAGGAGGTCGATGGAGCCCACGATCGCGCGCACCCGCTCGACGGCATCGCCCAGCTCCTCGCCCGCGGCGTGCGCGTGGCACGTGTCGAAACAAAAGCCGATCTCGATATCGCCGCGCTCACCCATCACCAGGTCCCAGAGGCGGGCCAGGGCGTCGAATCGCCGGGCGACGGCGTTGTCCCCGCCGGCCGTGTTCTCGAGGTAGAGGGGGACCTCGGTCTCGAGCATCTCCAGGGTGCGTCCCCAGCGGCCGAATCCAGCCTCGACCCCGTCCTCTGCATACCCCGGGTGGACGATCACAGCCGTCGCGCCCACAGTCACGGCCGCGTCGCACGTTTGCTGCAAGATCTTGCGCGAGCCGTAGCGCACGTTGTTCTTGGGAGAGCAGACGTTGATCAGGTACGGCGCGTGGACGTAGAGGGGCATGTCCGATGCACGCAACTCCTCGGCGTCGTCCCGGTCGTCCGGCTTCTTCCACCCCTGAGGGTCCGAGAGGAACAGCTGCACGCAATCCGCGCTCAGCGCCTCGGCCTCGGCGAGCGGATTCTCCGGCGCGACGTGGGCGCCGACGAGCCCATTCCTCTTCGCTGCGGCCACAGCGCGCGAGCATAGCCAGCGATTTAGGCGCTGCAAAGCGCCAGCCCTACACTGCCTGAGGATGAGGAAGCTGGTCATCCTGGGCGCCACCGGATCCATCGGTGAGCAGGCGCTCGAGGTAGTCGCGTCGTCCGAGGACCTGTCCGTGGTCGGCCTGGCCGCGGGCAGAGGCTGGGAGCGGCTGGTCGAGCAGGCGCGCGATCACGGGGTGCCGGCGATCGCCATTGCGGACTCCGCGGCGGCCGCCGCCGCGTCGCAGGCGTGGAAAGGACGTGTTCTCACCGGCGATGAGGGTCTCCTGGAGCTGATCGCCGCCTCGGGCGCGGACCTCGTGCTCAACGGAATCGTCGGCTCGGCGGGCCTCGGCCCGACGATCGTCGCGCTCACGGAGGGCATCGAGCTGGCGCTCGCGAACAAGGAGAGCCTCGTCGTGGGCGGCGAGCTGGTGACCGCCCTGGCGGAGGCGACGGACACGCGCATCATCCCGGTCGACTCCGAGCACTCGGCGCTCTTTCAGCTCGTGAACGCCGAGAGCCCCGGCACGGTCGAGCGCCTCGTCCTGACGGCGTCCGGCGGCCCCTTCCGCGGGCGCACCGACCTCTCCGGCATCACCCCGGAGGAGGCGCTGGCGCATCCCACGTGGGACATGGGGGGGCGCATCACGATCGACTCGGCGACGCTGATGAACAAGGGCTTCGAGATGATCGAGGCGCACCACCTCTTCGGCACGCCGTACGAGCGGATCGACGTCGTGGTCCATCCCCAGTCGATCATTCACGGGCTTGTCCACCTGAACGACGGGGCATCGCTAGCGCACCTGGGGTATCCCGACATGAAGGTGCCGATCTCCTATGCCTTGAAGTACCCGGAGCGCACGGACGTGGACGTCCCGACGCTGGATCTTGCGGAGGCCGGTGAGCTCACCTTCGCGGAGGCGGACACGGAGACCTTCGCCTGCCTGCGCCTCGCCCGCGAGGCCGGGGAGGCCGGCGGCACCGCGCCGTGCGTGCTGAACGCGGCCGACGAGGTGGCGGTCAGCGCCTTCCTGGGTGGCCGCATCCCGTTCACGGCGATCGCGGAGGTCGTCGAGCAGACGCTCGAGGGGATTCCGGCCGCGGTCCCGGGGCACTTC
>Ga0164305_10001055_pt1 | contig 11167 bp, 9 predicted proteins | sample Whisoiple_237_MG_FD_110215 | JGI IMG/M metagenome (GOLD analysis project Ga0164305, IMG submission 110215) | Soil microbial communities amended with pyrogenic organic matter from upstate New York, USA - Whitman soil sample_237_MG | ecosystem: Environmental > Terrestrial > Soil > Agricultural... | reverse complement strand
CGTTCGTAAAGAAGCACAATTAGAAATTACAAATTCGCAAAAAATTCATAAAGAAATCTTAGAAATTGAATTAAATATTTCTCAAAAATATATTGATAATTTACTAGATATTATTCAAAAAGATCTTCTTTCTAAAAAAGATATTGCACTTAATAGCTTGGATGAGATTGTTCAATCTTTATGTGTGACTATTGAAACTAGATTATCAATTTAAATTTTTTGTTAAACGTAATTTCTTTTTTATAATGGAACAGTTTATATAAAAACTTTAAAACATGGAAAATTTCGATCAGATTTTTACATTACTTGCCGAACATGAAGGTATTGGTTTAAATACAGATATTCTTGAAACAGGCTTAATAAATATTTTGGCATTAGTTGGAATTTTAGTTTATGTTGGTAAAGATTTTTTAGGATCTTTATTAGAAGAACGAAAAGCGACGATTGTAAAAGATATAAAAGATGCTGAAAATCGTTTAAATCAAGCACAAAAACGATTAACTGAAGCGCAAAAACAGTTAAGTCAAGCAAATCTTGTTATTAGTGAAATTAAAAATGAAACAATAGCAACTAAAAAGATTTTGCTTGATTCAGATTCATACGAAGCGAAAAAAGATTTAAAAATTCGTTTTGAGCGAGCATTAGCAACTTTTAGATCTAAAGAACGCCAAATATTTTTAGAAATCAAGCAACAAATTATATCTCTTGTACTAAAACGAACTTTGACTCGTGCCAAAGAAACATTTAGTCCAAAAGAACGTGCCACTGCACTAATTACTGATACTATCAATAAATTAGAAGGAGATTTATTATGAGCATTAATCCCTTAGCAGCAAGAATTGCAGTTCCATACGCACGTGCTCTCTTTGATTTCTCAGTTAACAAAAATATCATGCATCAAATTACAGCAGATTTTCAAAATTTAGAAACTTTTTTAAATGAAAATACTGAATTAACTGGATATTTAAATAATCCAGTACTTAGTAATGATGCAAAACGTGAGATTTTAGCAAAAACATTGAAATCACAAATAAACGCTGAGACTTTTAAATTCTTAATGCTTTTAGTAGATAAAGATCGAATTAACGTATTAAGCTCAGTTATTACTGGTTATTTAGAATTGGTTTATAAAACAGCTTCTATTAAAATGATTCAAGTTTCGACTGCATTTCCTTTTACAAGCTCTCAAAAAGATGCTTTGATTCAAAAATTAAAGGAATTAACTAATGCTAGAGAAATAAGATTAATAATCGAAGTTGATCCTAATTTAATTGGTGGTTTTTTCATTAAAACTGAATCAAAAGTAATCGATTTTACTATTAAAAATCAATTACAAAAATTAGCTCAACATTTAGATACTGCTTTAGAAATTTAATTTTAAAAAAATCTTTTATTAACTTTTTATTTTAAAAATAATACAATGATAAATATTCGTCCAGACGAAATTAGTAGTATTATCCGTGAACAGATTGAAAAGTATGATCAAGATGTTAAAGTAGATAATATTGGTACTGTATTACAAGTTGGTGATGGTATCGCTCGAGTTTATGGTCTTAACCAAGTAATGAGTGGAGAACTTTTAGAATTTGAAGACAAAACTATTGGTATTGCTTTAAATTTAGAAAATGATAACGTAGGTGTTGTACTGATGGGTACAGGTCGTCAAATTTTAGAAGGTAGTACAGTAAAAGCTACTGGCAAAATTGCTCAAATTCCTGTAGGTGATGCGTTCCTAGGACGTGTTGTTAATCCGTTGGGTGTTCCCATTGATGGTAAAGGTGAAATTGTTCCATCAGAAACTAGATTAGTTGAATCCATGGCTCCTGGAATTATTAGTCGTAAATCTGTTTGTGAACCTTTACAAACTGGTATTACATCGATTGATGCTATGATTCCAATTGGTCGTGGTCAGCGAGAACTAATTATTGGTGATCGTCAAACTGGTAAAACTTCTATTGCTGTAGATACAATTATTAATCAACAAACAGAAGATGTAGTCTGCGTATACGTTGGGATTGGTCAAAAAGCTTCAACAGTTGCTCAAGTGGTAAACGTACTTGAAGAAAAAAATGCAATGAGCTATACAATTATTGTATCAGCTAGTGCAAATGACCCCGCAACATTACAATACATTTCGCCATATTCTGGTGCAGCACTTGCTGAGTACTTTATGTACAAGGGTAAAGCAACATTAATCATTTACGATGATTTAACTAAACAAGCAATGGCATATCGTCAAATGTCATTATTATTACGTCGTCCTCCAGGACGTGAGGCTTATCCTGGTGATGTATTCTATTTACACTCACGTTTATTAGAACGTGCTGCAAAACTTAGTGACGCATTAGGTGGTGGTAGTATGACTGCTCTTCCAATTATTGAAACACAAGCTAGTGATGTATCAGCTTACATTCCTACAAACGTAATTTCAATTACGGATGGTCAAATCTTCTTATCGAATGATTTATTTAATTCAGGTATTCGTCCTGCTATTAACGTAGGTATTTCAGTATCACGTGTAGGATCTGCAGCACAAACTAAAGCAATGAAAAAAGTTGCAGGTAAATTAAAATTAGAACTAGCGCAATTTGATGAGTTAGAAGCTTTCTCTCAATTTGCATCTGATTTAGATGAAGCTACACAAAAACAATTAGCACGTGGGGTGCGTTTACGTGAAGTTTTAAAACAACCACAAAATTCACCATTTTCTGTTGCTCAACAGGTTGCCTTAATATACACTGGTATTAATGGTTATTTAGAAGACTTAGAAGTTAGTGAAGTTAAAAAATATTGTAGTAGTTTAATTACATATTTAACTACATCACAAAAACCTTATACGGAAATTGTTCGTACAACGAATCAATTTACAGAAGAAGCTGAAGCATCATTAAAAGAAGCAATTGCTGAATCAAAAGAACTATTCAAAAAATCTAGAATTTCATAATTAATTTTTAACTAACTAGTATTTTTACTAGTTAGTTAAAAAAATATTTTATAATATAGTTTGATAATAAAATTTAATTTTAATTGTTTTTAAGCTTTTTTTGGTAAAACTGTGTATTCACTTAAAAGTTTACGGAAATTTTCTCCATCAATTGTTTCAGCTTCTAATAATTTTTCTACAACTAAATCAATAAGAATACGATTATCTAAAATGATTTTTTTTGCAACTTGTTCACAATGATTAATAATTTTACAAACTTCACTATCGATTCGATCAGCAACGGCTTTATTTGATTCACCTCCTAAGAACATTTGTTCATTATTATCATCTTCTAAAGCAATAGGACCAATACTTGACATACCATAACGAGTAACCATTTGACGTGCAATATTTGTAACTTGCTGTAAATCATTACTTGCTCCAGTTGTTATTTCTGGGTTACCAAAAACAACTTGTTCAACAACACGACCGCCTAGAGTTGAAATAATACGAGCTAATAATTGTGAACGAGACACAAGTGTCTGCTCTTCATCGGGAGTAAACCATGTAAGTCCTTTAGCACCTCCACGAGGAATTAAAGTTATTTTTTCAACTTCATCATGATTTTTTAAAACAGATCCGACAATTGCGTGACCCACTTCATGATACGCAATTAATTTTTTGTTTTTTGTGTCTTCCATTACACTTCCAGCGATACCACTGATAATTCGATCAACTGCTTCATTAACTTCGTTTTTTGTAATTACTTTTTTTTTGTAACGAGTAGCTAAAATAGCAGATTCATTTAATAAATTTGCTAAATCTGCTCCTGAGAAACCTGCTGTCCGATTAGCGATTTGAACTAGAGAAACATCTTCAGAAAGAGGTTTATTTTTAGCATGAACTTTTAAAATCCCAATTCGTCCTAAACGATCAGGTAACCCTACTGTAATTTGTCTATCAAAACGGCCTGGTCTTAATAAAGCTGCATCTAAAATATCTACACGGTTTGTTGCACCTACAACTATCACACCTTTATTTTCTTTAAATCCATCCATTTCAGTTAATAGTTGATTCAAAGTTTGTTCACGTTCATCATTCCCACCTCCGATACCTGCACCTCTTTCTCTTCCAACTGCATCAATTTCGTCAATAAAAACAATACAAGGAGTATTTTCTGATGCTTTTTTAAATAAATCCCGAATTCTAGCAGCTCCAATACCAATAAACATTTCTACAAACTCTGAACCTGCTACGCTATAAAATGGAACATTGGCTTCATTTGCAATAGCTTTTGCTAATAAAGTTTTTCCAGTTCCGGGAGGGCCAATTAATAAAACACCTTTTGGTATTTTTGCTCCAACAAGACTATAACGTTCGGGTTCTTTTAAAAATGAAACAATTTCTTCAAATTCAGCTTTAGCTTCATCAATTCCTGCAATATCGTCAAATGAAATTCCAGTATCAGGTTTTTGATCAAAACGAGCTGGCGATTTTCCTAAATTCATTAATGATGAACCAGAATTTGATGATAAATTATCTGAATTTTGAAAAAAGAAAATCAAACCACCTATAAAAATTAATGGTAAAAGTAGATTACTTACAATTGTTATAAGAAGATTTTTTTGTGGAGCTGGGTGAGCATCAAAGTTAATATTTGATTCTTTTAGTTTTTGAATAAGTTGTGACGCTCCAACTGGTATTTCTACTCTAATTGATTGTGCACGATTTCCAAGTTCTGGACTTGATGCTTGGACAATTGCAGTTCGACTATTATCATATAAATCAACTTGTTTTACCCAACCCATTTCTAAATATTCTAAAAATCTACCATAAGTCATTCTAGAACTACTTACATTAGTAGTTGTTTCTGCTTGTGTTGAATTTTCATTAAATCCAATAATATTAAATGTTTTAAGACCAATAAAAATACAAGCTGAGAGAAATAATCCAATAAGAATTTTTTGTATTGTATTACGATCCATTTTGTTTTCTAGTAAATGTTTATATAGTTTTATTATTATACTAATGTTAACATATTTAAAATTTTAAAACCAACGAATTTTAAAATTTTATTGTTAAATTTAGCAAATTTAAACTAAACTTCTAAGTAATTTAATAATTAATTCTTTATTATGGTAGATCGTGGTTCAAAAGTACGTATTTTAAGAAAAGAGTCTTATTGGTATAATGAAATTGGAACAGTTGCAACAGTTGATCAAAGTGGAATTCGTTACCCAGCAGTTGTGAGATTTGAAAAAGTTAATTACAGTGGAACTAACACTAATAATTTCGCTTTAAATGAACTAGTTGAAGTAAAAAAAGATAAATAATTCTCAAGCTATAGGAATAACTAAAAATTCCTATAGTTTAATAATTATTATATTTAGTACTTTAATTTATATTTATAAAGAGAAAATTTTATTAATATTTAATCCTCAATCTTAAAAATTTAAAAAAACTATTAAAAATTTAACTATTTGCCTATAGTTATTAAAAATATATTGTTTTTATTTTTCTGATTTTAAGTATGTTTATGTGACAAAATTACATAAAGTATAGTAATAAATGTTAAAATTCTTAATTTAAATTATTTTTGTCTTTGTTGATTTTTTTTCTTTTCATTATTCAAAACTAAACTTTAATTTATTTAAAAAATTATTTATTAATAAAAGTTATTAAACCTTTCTATACTAATATTTCACACCTATTTTTTATTGACAAAGAATTTATAATTCAATAGTATATGATGAATAATCTGTTACGCTAAAAAAGGATAAATGAATTAAAACGTTTTTTATAATTTATTCAAAAAGGAAAAGCAAATCCAGACTAACCTTACTTTTATAATTGGAAATTCAGTATACATTTATATCTTTTAAAAATAAAATTTTATTTTAAAATATTATTTTCTACTAAACAAAATTAAATATTTATGCCCAAATTAAAAACTCGAAAAGCAGCTTCAAAACGTTATAAAATCACAGGAAGTGAAAGTTTTTTACGACGTCATGCTTTTAAAGGTCACCTTTTAATGAAAAAATCGAATAGACAAAAAAGAAAATTATCAACTAGAGTTCTTGTTCATAGTGGAGATGCTAGATCTATCAAATTAATGTTACCTTATTAAAATAATAATTATAATTAATAAAACAAATGATTAGAGTTAAACGCGGAAATGTAGCTCGTAAACGTCGCAAAAAAATCTTGTCGATTGCAAGCGGGTATAGAGGAGCTCACTCTGTTTTATTTAGAGTTGCAAATCAACAAGTAATGAAAGCTTTAAGATATTCTTACGTAGGTAGAAAACAAAAAAAAAGAATATTTAGAAGAATTTGGATAAGTCGTATTAATGCTTCTTCTAAATTAAATGGTATATCTTATAGTCAATTAATGCATAAATTTAAGAAATCAAATATTGATTTAAATCGTAAGATGTTATCGCAAGTTGCAGTGTTAGATGCTTCAACTTTTAAATCTTTAGTTAATCTTTAAGATTAAAGATTTTCTCTAATTTAGATTGTTATGTTTTTTTCATTGTAATTTAAATTAGAGAATTATAAAAAAATTTTTCTTTACAAGAATGAGCGATGATCTAGATAAATTAATTGAAAATTTACCTTTTTTTCTTCAACAGAATTTAAACCAACATGTTAATAAAGATCAAATTGTTGAAATTATATTAGACTTAGGCAGAAGACCTGAAGTTCGATTTGTCAGCAGTTCTGAATATTTATCACAAAAAATTGTTTCGTGGCAGGATATTGACTATATAACAAAACGAGTTAGCAAATTTAGTAACCAAAATCGAGCTGGTATTGAAAGGACTCTTAATCGTATTAGTTGTATTCGAAATCGTCAATTTCTAATAAATGGTCTTACTTGTCGTGTTGGACGTGCAGTTTTTGGAACAATTGCCGTAGTTCGAGATTTGTTAGAGTCTGAGAAATCTATTTTAATTCTAGGAAAACCTGGGGTAGGAAAAACTACCATTATCCGTGAAATTGCTAGAGTATTAGCTGATGAAATGGAAAAAAGAGTTATTATTATAGATACAGCCAACGAAATAGCAGGAGATAGTGATATTCCACATTCTGGAATTGGAAAAGCACGACGTATGCAAGTGGCTAAAACAGAATTGCAACACCAAGTTATGATTGAAGCTATTGAAAATCATATGCCTCAAGTGATAATTATTGATGAAATTGGAACAGAACTTGAAGTTTTAGCAGCAAGAACTATCGCAGAAAAAGGTGTTCAGCTCGTTGGCACTACTCATGGAAATTGCTTAGAAAATTTAATAAAGAATCCACCATTAGCTGATTTAATTGGTGGTATTCAATGTGTAACATTAAGTGACGACGAAGCTAAAAGAAGAGGCACACAAAAAAGTATTTTAGAACGAAAAACATATCCTGCTTTTGAAATTGTCATTGAAATAAATCAACAAAATTACTGGACAATTTATGAAGATGTGAAAAGTGACGTAGATTTATTTTTACAGAGTCAAATTGCTATAAACCAAAGTCGATATTTTTTTTTTCCGGAGAAAATTAAAATTACATCAAAACAAATTGAAAAAGTTAACAATTTTTTGCCTAAAACAAATCACAATCTAGATGAATCTTTTTCTATCATTCCTAAAAACTGGTCTTTGATAAATCAAGAAAAAGATGAAAAATTTTTAAAATTAAAATCAAAAAATTTAGTTATTTACCCATACTCTTTATCCAACAATTTACTGAAAGAAGTTTTATTAAAAATGGGATTTAAATTTGTTTTAACTAATGAGATTCGAAAAGCCACTTTAATTATTGGTTTACGAAAACATTTAAGACAAAATTCTAAATTAATTAAATTAGCAAAACAAAAAAATATTCCAATTTATACTTTTAATCAAATAAGTTTTTACCAAGTAAGTAAATTAATTCAATTTCTTTGTTCATAAAAATTTTTTAAAACTTGTCGTTTTTCTAATAAATTTTATTTTATTAAAATAATTTGTTTAAAACACTTGATACTCTAGATGAATTTAAAAGATTACCAAATATTGTTAATAAACAATTTGACAATAAAAAAAAGTAAAACTGACTTTGTATTTTTGCTAAAGTATTAAAAATAGATTTTTAAAATTTTATTAAACTATAAGTAAGTTTTTAGAAAAAATTTAAAATATTTTTAACTGTATTAAAAGTTCTTCAAGTAAATAAAAAGTTTTTCAAAGAGTAGTTTTAGGTTTATTTTTGATTGTTAAATTGGAACAACTATTTTGTAAATAAATGGATTAAAAATAAACTTTATATTTTAATTAAATTTGCAATTAATTATTTATCTAAATTATTAAAAATTTTTAACCAAGTAAAATTAGAAATATTTGATTTAACTGCAGCAAATAGTAAAAAATTTCAATCAAAAAATTATCCGAGTTAACACGAATGAATAGTTTGAAATTTCAAAATACAAAAAAAATTTTAACTAATAACGCTAAAAAATTCAGTTAAGTCTTGTTTAATTTCTAGAAGTTTAGTACACTGAATTTCGTTTCATAGAAATTTACCTAAAGTTACTCTTTTGATTCGGGATATAGCTCAGCTTGGTAGAGCACCTGCTTTGGGAGCAGGGTGTCGTAGGTTCAAATCCTACTATCCCGATAATAACATTTATCACGAAGATTTTTGAAATACAGTCAATTTAATAAGTAAAAAAGTATTGATAGACCCTAATTTCTTTTTTATACTTTTGAGTGATACACTGAAATTATAAAATAATCAGAATTTTATTTTATGATGTGTTATTAATTTACTATCAATTCAAAATTACTAATGAGTTTAGACGAAAAATTTGCTCCAGTTCAAACTATGTTTTATAATATGGTAGGAAATTTTTTTCAAAAAATAGCTGGTTTATTTGGATATCCTAAAAATCCAGGTATGCCTGCTATTCCTGATCTTGGAAATGAAATCTATGCCAGATCCAGATTTTTAGATCGTCTCCCCCGTCATAAAACATTTTGGCCCACTATTCAACGTCCAGAGACATGGTTTGAAATGATATTTGGACCGGTTCCTAAAGTTGAACCAGTTCCCAGATATATGTATGAAAGTAAGGAAGAAGGTTTTTATAACTTTTATATTGAAAATTATAAAAATATTTATTTTTTACCCGATTGGTTTTCAGAATTTTTACAAGTAAGATTAAATATTTGTTTAGATACAACCGTTTTAGAAAGTATTCGTGAGGTTTTATTTGTTGGATTAGTCGTTTATGGTCAAATTATAGTTTTACGAATCGCTTTATCATGGTTCGTATCTATCAATCCATATATCTTTCCTTGGTGTTATTTATCTGCAGCAGTTGATTGGACAGAAGAGATTTTACAAGGTATAATTCCATCGATTCTTGGAATTAATATTACTGGAAGTGTATTTCTAGGAGTATTAGGAATTATAGCAGATAGTTTAAATCATTTAGTCTTTACAATGCCATTTTTACCTAGTGAAGGAGAAGAAAGCAAACTACTAATCAATCAACAAATCAAAGATGTTATCACTTTTCATTATTTACCGGTTTTATGGTATCGTTATCCAATTCCAAATGAGATAAGAGAATTTTGGTATAAAGATAGACCAGATATTTTAGATTACATGCAAAAAGCTTATCAAGATTTAAATATTCAATTTTTACCAGATAGTATTATTGAAGAATTAAATAAGCAAAAATACATGACTCAGTCAACGATTCATCAAAAAATTGTAGAAACTGTTATTCCTGATTATAGTTCAACAGAGATATTATCAAACAATAATTTCTTTGATATGGATTATTCATTCATTCATTTAAATTATATAAATCATCTAACTGAACAATTTCATTTTTTACCTATCACACATTTTTAGATGATACTATAAAAAATAAAAACGTTTTTTTACTTCATTATTTTAAATAAAGTGATATTTTATTATGTCACGTTATTTAAAATAATGTATGTACTGGAGCCGCTGATTCCGGTTCTTATGCAATGGGCCTATTATGTGGTACACTTATAGTTGCTGCTGTTGTAACAGGTCAAGGAAAGTAAACGAATATTGATGTTAGCTGGGTTTGGAAACGTGACTTATTTTTGTCACCTTTCCAAAACCTAAATCTTAAAATAAGCGACATCCTCTAAGATAAAAATTTATTCTAAACTTCTTGTTAGATTAGATTATATTATTACTATATGACTCAAATTTGTTTGATTTTCATTATAAATCTTTTAATCGGATGCTGAAAGCATATTTCATCATCTTTCAAATACATTACAAATTATTTTATTTTTCATTTTTATCTCTCAAATCTATTCGTTTTGTTTGAAGTCGTTTCTCTTCTCAAGTTAGAAAATGGTCTTACATCGAAAATTAAAACTGTTTCAGAACAGATTTAAATTTCTTTCAATAGAAACATTAAGGTTTCCTTATTGTAAAAATAGAGTAAACTTGAAACTTCAACTATTTTTGGTAAATATATTTATGTCCAAGCAATGACGATAAATGATAAAAATCTATAATAACAATTATATTTTTGGTCAAAATCTTTTGTTTCAGAAATATTGTATAGAGAATCTATTAAATATTTTTGTAACACCGTTCTCAATGGAAACCAGTTTTTTGTCCCTTTCAAACCAATCCGCTTTACCTCTAAAAACAGTCTGTTATACCCCTAAAAACAGTCCGGACCACAAACTGTTTTTAAAGGTGTGTTTGTGAATTTTAATTCGTTAAAATCCTTGGTATTACTTACTTATTGACAGTTGAGTTAGGAAGTAAAAAAAATTTGTGAAAGATTTTGTTGCTTACTCTAAGCCCGTACCATCCTTAAATATTTGAGCTACGATTTGTTTACCTTTAAAAATGTCTATAAAATTAAATAAAGATTTAAATTTTTTAAATCTGTTACTAACGACTATTGAAACTCTTTAGTTTTGGACTGTCAAATAATGTTTTAGAGTAGTTAATATAAATAAATATTTATTCAACTAAAAAAGAACAAAAAATATTTTTTAAAGTTAAATGAATTAATTCAACTGTAACTATTTATTATTCCTTTACTTTAGTAATCTATAATGTAACTTAATATAAATACTTTTTGAAAGTAAGTTACAAAAATTTATGGAAATTTTACGAGAGTTTGATCCTGGCTCAGGATGAACGCTGGCGGTATGCTTTACACATGCAAGTCGTACGAGAGTTTTTAACTCAAGTGGCG
>Ga0164305_10001053_pt1 | contig 11185 bp, 10 predicted proteins | sample Whisoiple_237_MG_FD_110215 | JGI IMG/M metagenome (GOLD analysis project Ga0164305, IMG submission 110215) | Soil microbial communities amended with pyrogenic organic matter from upstate New York, USA - Whitman soil sample_237_MG | ecosystem: Environmental > Terrestrial > Soil > Agricultural... | reverse complement strand
GCGCCATGCCGGCTGACCGCATCATCATCGAGACCGACTGCCCCTATCTTGCGCCCGTGCCTCACCGGGGGCGGCGCAACGAACCGGCCTATGTCAGCCATGTGCTGGACGTCCTCGCCGACATTCGCGGCTGGACGCGGGCCGAGGCGGAGGCGCGCACCACGGACGCCTTCTTCGCCCTGTTCGACCGCATTCCGAGGCCGGAGGGGGCATGAGCGACCGCGGCGAGTTGGAGATCGTCATCCTGGGCTGCGGTTCGTCGGGCGGCGTGCCGCGCGGGGACGGGGACTGGGGCGACTGCGATCCGGCGGAACCGAAGAACTATCGCACCCGCTGTTCCGCGCTTGTCAGGCGCCATGGGCCTGATGGCGTGACCAGCGTGCTGATCGACACCTCGCCCGATCTGCGCGCCCAGATGTTGGCCGCCGGGGTCCGGCATGTGGACGCCCTGCTCTATACCCACGACCACGCCGATCAGGTGCACGGGATCGACGATCTAAGGGTCTTCGCCATGCGAACGCGGCGGCGCATTCCGGCTTGGATGGACGCGGCGACGCAAACGGCGCTGACGGGACGTTTTCCATATATTTTCAAGAGCCAGGAAGGGTATCCGGCCATTCTGGACGAAAGGCTGATCCCGCCGCACGGACAGCCTTGGGCTGTCAGTGGCGCCGGCGGCGATGTCCCGGTCGTGACCTTCGATCAGGCGCACGGCCCGATCCGGTCCGTCGGCTATCGTGTGGGCCCGGTGGCCTATTCCAGCGACGTGTCCGATCTGGACGAGGCGGCGATCGAGGCGGTGCGGGGCTGCGAGCTCTGGATCGTGGACGCCCTGCGCTGGACGCCGCATCCAACCCACGCCCATGTCGAGCGGACGCTGGACTGGATCGCGCGGGCGGGGGTCAAACGCGCCGTCCTGACCAATCTGCATATCGATCTGGACTACAACGCCCTCAAGGCCGCGGTGCCCGACCATGTCGATGTCGCCTTTGATGGCTGGTCGGCCCGGCTGCCGCTGGATGGAGGTCCATGACATGAGACGCCTGCTGGCTGCTGTTTGCAGCATCGCCGCCCTTGCCGTGTCATCGGGCGTCCTCGCCCAGCCGGCCCCGGTGGAAGGGGATTTCACCGCTGCGGACTTCACCGTCGCGGGCCAGCGGCTTCCCGAGCTGCGCATGCATTATCGCACCCTGGGCCAGCCCCGGCGCGGCGCCGACGGGCGGGTCGAGAATGCGGTCCTGCTGCTGCACGGCACGGGCGGGACGGGCGCGCAGTTTCTGTCGCCGCAGTTCGCCGGCGAACTGTTCGGGCCGGGACAGCCGCTGGATGCGGCGCGGTACTTCATCATCATGCCGGACAACTTCGGCCATGGCGGGTCCACGAAGCCGTCGGACGGCCTGAGGGCCCGCTTTCCGGAATATGGCTATGCCGACATGGTCGAGGCGCAGCGGCGGCTGCTGACCGAGGGGCTCGGCGTCGATCATCTGCGGCTGATCCTCGGCGCCTCGATGGGATGCATGCACGCCTTCGTCTGGGGCGAGACGCATCCGGACTTCGCCGACGCCCTGATGCCGATGGCTTGCGAGCCGACGGCCATCGTGGGGCGCAATCGGCTGTGGCGCACCATGCTGAAGAACGCGATCCGCAGCGATCCGGCGTGGCGGGGCGGGGACTATGCGGAACAGCCCCGCGAAGGCCTTCGCGAGGCCGTGGACCTGCTGGTGCTGGCCGGCGGGGCGGCGATGCCCTTGCAGCAGGATCTGGGGACGCGGGAGGCCGTGGACGCCTATGCCGCGGCCCAGCAGGCCCGGCGACTGCCGACGCTGGACGCCAACGACCTCTGGTACCAGGTCAACGCCTCGTGGGACTACGATCCCTCGGCGCGGCTGGAGGCCATCACGGCGCCGGTGACCTGGATCAACTCGGCGGACGACTTCATCAATCCGCCGGAGCTTGGCCTGTCGGAGCAGTTCGCGCCTCGGATCGCCAATGGCCGCTATCGGCTGATCCCCAACAGCGTGGGCGGCAAGGGCCATGGGACCCATACATGGGCGGTGTTCTGGAAGGACGATCTGGTCGAGCTTCTGGCCCGGTCGGAGCGCTAGAGGGCGGCGATCGCCGAGGGCGGCGCCCTGCGGCGCCAGGCGCGGACCAGGGCGTCGCGCAGAGTCGGCTCGTCGACGGCTGCCATGTGGACGAGGGTGGAGCCGCTCTTGCCCCAGCCGCCGGGGACCGGGGAGAACATCGCCGGCTCGGCCTCGACCAGCATGGCCTGCTCCTCGGGCTTCAGGATCACCATCCCGGCGTCCTTGTCGGAGTGCAGGCTGGCGAAGATGCGGTTCCCGACGCGGAAGTCTGTGCGACCCATGTGCGAGCCCTCGACGGCCTCGGGGAGGCTGAGGGCGACGCGCGTGAAGTCGTCGAGGGTCATCCCAGCAGCCGCGCCGCCTTCGGCGCGAAATAGCTGAGGACCCCGGCGCAGCCCGCACGCTTGAAGCCGTGGAGGGTTTCGAGGATGGCGCGGTCCTCGTCGAGCCAGCCGTTGGCGATCGAGGCCTGCATCATCGCGTATTCGCCGGACACCTGATAGGCGAAGGTCGGGACTTTGAAAGTCTCGACCACCCGTTGAACGATATCGAGATAGGGCATTCCCGGCTTGACCATGACGGCGTCGGCGCCCTCGGCGATGTCGATGGCGACCTCGCGCAGGGCCTCGTCCGAATTGGCGTAGTCCATCTGGTAGGTCTTCTTGTCGCCGGTCAGCTGTTTGGCCGAGCCGACGGCGTCGCGATACGGACCATAGAAGGCCGAAGCGAATTTGGCCGCGTAGGACAGGATCAGGGTGTCCGAGAAGCCGTTGGCCTCGAGCGCCTCGCGGATGGCCTGCACCCGGCCGTCCATCATGTCGGAGGGGGCGACGATGTCGGCGCCGGCGTGGGCCTGGATGAAGGCCTGTTCCGCGAGGCGTTCGAGGCTGGCGTCGTTGAGGATGCGGCCGTTCTCGACCACGCCGTCGTGACCGTGGTCGGAGTAGCAGTCCAGCGCCACGTCGGTCATGACGCCGATCTCGGGCGCCGCATCCTTGATGGCCTTGATGCAGGCGGGGATCAGGCCGTCGGGGTCGGTCGCGCCCGTTCCGACGCCGTCCTTGATGGCGCCGTCGACATTGGGGAACAGGGCCACGACCGGAATGCCGAGATCGCGGGCCTCGACGGCGGCCTCGGCGGCGGCCTTGGGCGACAGACGGAAGACGCCGGGCATGGAGGCGACCGGCTGGCGATCCTCGGCGCCGTCGTGGACGATCAGGGGCCATATCAGATCGGCGGGCGTCAGAGTCGTCTCGGCCACGAGCCGCCGCACCCACGGGCTGCTGCGCATGCGGCGGGGACGGGCGTAGGGGAAGGCGGCGGGGGCGAACGGCTGGGTCATGCAGGGGTCATAGGCGGCTTGGCGATCGGGGAAAACAGGGTGCGAAGCGTTTGAAGAGTCCGGTGCGGCCGATTCCGGGGCGAAAAACACCGTTCACACCGTTCACATCGTGCGCCTCGTCCGCCTCTCCTTCGGCCCACCGCGCGCAATCTGGCACGGCCGTGCGTCAGAAACGGACGTGGGCTCGAGGGTGACGCCGCGCGAGGGGTTGGATAGAAGCACGGCGAGCAGCCCGGCAGAGGCCGCCCACGACCCAGGAGATTTCATGGACTTCGCCCTCAACGACGACCAGCGCGCCATCCAGGACGCCGCCCGGCAGTTCGCGGAGGCGGAACTGGCCCCGCACAGCGCCGAGTGGGACGAGACCAAGCATTTCCCCGTCGACGTCATGCGCCACGCGGCCGAGATGGGCTTCTGCGGCATCTATACGGGCGAGGAGCACGGCGGGATGGCGCTCGGCCGCGTCGAGGCGGCGGTGATCTTCGAGGAGTTGTCGCGCGGCGACGTGTCTACGGCGGCCTTCATCAGCATCCACAACATGGCCACGTGGATGATCGACAAATTTGGCTCCGACGACCTGCGCGGGCGCTATGTGCCGTCGTTGGTGACGATGGATAAGATCGCCAGCTATTGCCTGACAGAGCCGGGCTCGGGCTCGGACGCGGCGGCGATGCGGACGACGGCGACGCGCGACGGCGACGAATGGGTGCTGAATGGCTCCAAGGCCTTCATCTCGGGCGCCGGCACCAGCGACGTCTATGTGGTCATGGCGCGGACGGGGGAGCCGGGACCCAAGGGGATCTCGGCCTTCGTCGTCGATCTGGGCACGCCCGGACTGAGCTTCGGCGCCCAGGAGAAGAAGATGGGCTGGAACAGCCAGCCCACGGCCATCGTCAGCTTCGACGACTGCCGCATTCCGGTCGCCAATCTGCTGGGCAAGGAGGGCGACGGCTTCCGCTATGCGATGATGGGTCTGGACGGCGGGCGTCTGAACATCGCGGCCTGTTCGCTGGGCGGGGCGCGGCTGGCGCTGGAAACGACGCTGGAATACGTCAACACCCGCAAGCAGTTCGGCAAGCCGATCGGCGACTTCCAGAACACCCGGTTCAAGCTGGCCGACATGGCGACCCAGCTGGACGCCTGCCGGCTGATGGTGCTGCGCGGGGCCTGGGCGATGGACACCAACCACCCCGAGAAGACCAAATGGTGCGCCATGGCCAAGCGGATGGCGACGGACGTCTGCTTCCAGATCGGCGACGAGGCCCTGCAGCTGCACGGCGGCTACGGCTATCTGAAGGACTATCCGCTGGAGCGGATCGTGCGCGACCTGCGGGTGCACCGGATTCTGGAAGGCACCAACGAGATCATGCGGGTGATCACGGCGCGGGAAATGATGCGGCAGTAGGCTGGACCGTGACGGCGGCGCTTCGTAGAGGCAGCGCATGAGCGATTCCGAAGTCCTGACCCGCGTCGAATCCGGCGTGGGCCGCATCACCCTGAACCGGCCGAAAGCGCTGCATGCGCTGAACCGCGACATGTGCGAGGCGATGACGGCTGCGCTGCTGGCTTGGCGCAGGGATGAGGCGGTGCAGTCCGTCCTGATCGACCATTCGGGCGAGCGCGGTTTTTGCGCCGGCGGCGACATCCGCATGATCGCCGAGAGCGGGGCGGGGGATGCGTCGGAGGCCAAGGCCTTCTTCCTCAGCGAATACCGGCTGAACCACCTGATGTTCGAATATCCCAAGCCGATCACCGCGATCGTCGACGGGATCGTCATGGGCGGCGGGGTCGGCATTTCTGAGCCGGCAGAGGTGCGGATCGCCACCGAGCGGACCACCTACGCCATGCCCGAGACGGGCATCGGCCTTTTCCCGGACGTGGGCGGCGGCTGGTTCCTGTCGCGGCTGCCGGGGCAGACGGGCGTCTGGCTGGCCCTGACCGGGGCCCGGCTGAAGGCGGCGGACACCGTCTTCCTCGGCATTCACAGCCACTATCTGCCCAGCGACGCGGTCGAGGCGTTCAAGGCTATTCTGGCGGCGGACCCGGCCCATCCGGCGGATGTGGCGGACGGGCTGGAGGCCGATCCGGGCGAGGCGCCGGTGGAGGCGAATCTGGAGGCGATCGACCGGCTGTTCGCCTTCGACACGGTGGAGGAGATTTTCGCGGCGCTGGAGGCAGACAGGTCGGAATGGGCGCTGGCCCAGCTGGCGGTGCTGAAGAGCAAGTCGCCGCAGTCGATGAAGGTCACCCTGCGCCAGCTGCGGACCGGGGCGGCCCTGGCGACCTTCGCCGACAATATGGTGATGGAGTACCGGCTGGGCGGCCGGGTGGTGCGCAGCCACGACTTCCAGGAGGGCGTTCGCGCTGTCATCGTCGACAAGGACAACACGCCGAACTGGTCGCCCGCCGATCTGTCGGGGGTGACCGACGCCGTGGTGGAGGCGCTGTTCGCCCCCCTGCCGGCGGATGAGGAATGGTCGCCGCTGCCGTGAGGTATTGCATCCCTGCCGGTTCCGGGGCGTAGCTGTCCCCGGGAACAGGAGGGTTGGTGATGATCAGGACTTTGGGATTGGTGTTGGCGGTCTCGGCGGCGCTCGGCGGCTGCGCGATGAGCGGCGACGAGGTCGTCGTCTCCAGCAACGACGTGCGGCCCAATCTGGGCGCGACCTATGCGGCGGCGGTCGCAGATAGCAGGCGCCTGCCCGAGGAGGTCGCGCGCGATCCGCTTCGCAAGCCCGCGGACATGCTGGCCTTCGCGCGACTGGCGCCCGGTCAGGCGATCGCCGACATACGCCCGGAAGAGGGCTATTTCACCCGTCTGTTCGCGCCGGTGGTCGGGCCGACGGGCCATGTCTACGCCGTGGTGCCAAACCAGACGGCGTCGCGCGAGAACGGTTTCGCCGACACCCTGGCCGCGGCCTATCCCAACGTCAGCCGGGTGACCGGGGCGCTGGAGGAGATGACCTTCGACCGCCCGCTGGACGTGGTCTTCATGGGGCAGGAGTACCACGACTTCGTCATTCCCCGGTTCAACGTCGACGTCGCGCGGATGAATGCGGCCGTCTATGCGGCGCTGAAGCCGGGCGGGCTGTATGTCATTCTGGATCACCAGGCCGCGCCGGGCGCGGGCACGTCGGTCGTCGGGACCCTGCACCGGATCGAGGCCTCGGCCCTGAGGGCGCAGGTGGAGGCCGCGGGCTTCATTTTCGACGGCGAGAGCACGGCGGTCGCAAATCCGGCCGATGATCACAGCGTGACGGTGTTCGATCCCGCCATCCGGGGGCGGACCGACCAGTTCGTCTACCGCTTCCGCAAACCGGGCTGACGGCGGGCTCTGCAAGGTCTAGCTTGTCCCTTCAGCGCCGCCAGAGCGCCTCAGGAGGATTAGTCATGCGTCGTTCCCTGTTCATGGCCGCCGTGGCGGTCGTCGCCCTGTCATCCGCCGGCTGGACGGTGGCTCCAGCGATCGACTTCCTGCCCCAAAGCTATGCGGCCGCCCTGGCCAATCCGGTCCGCACGGACACGGATCGCGCGCGGGACGAGGCCCGGCACACGGCCGAAACGCTGGACTTCGCCGGGGTCAAGCCGGGCGAGAAGGTCGCCGACATGATCATCGGCGGGGGGTATTTCACCCGCGTCTTTTCGGCGGTCGTTGGGCCCGAGGGACATGTCACCGCCTGGCAGCCCGAGGAGTTCGTCGCTTTCCAGGCCAGCTATGGCGAGGCCGTGACCGCGGCGGACGCCCTGCCGAACGTGGACGGTGTGCGCTCGCCGATCGGCGCGCCCGCGTTTCCGGCCGATCTGGACCTGATCTTTACGGCCCAGAACTATCACGACCTGCACCTGCAGCCGTTCCCCGTGGACACTGCGGCGAAGGTCAATGCCGCGGCCTTCGCCGCCCTGAGGCCGGGCGGGCGCTATGTCATCGTCGACCATGACGCGACGGCGGGCTCGGGCCTGACGGCGGCCCACACCCTGCACCGGATCGACATCGAGGCGGTCAAGCAGGAGGTCGAGGCGGCCGGCTTCGTGCTGGACGGCGAGAGCAGCGTTCTGGCCAATCCGGACGATCCGCGCACGGCCAACGTCTTCAATCCAGCAATCCGCGGGCACACGAGCCAGTTTATGCTGCGGTTCAAAAAGCCGGGCTGAGCGAAAAACCGCCCGGCGGCGCTGGCGACCGGGCAGGGGACGGGCTAACGCTCCCGAAAATCATTCGGGAGACGACGCCATGACCCTCAAAATCGCCTTCATCGGCCTCGGCAACATGGGCGGGGGCATGGCCGCCAATCAGGCGAAGGCCGGAAACGCCGTCGCCGCCTTCGACCTGTCGCAGGCCGCGCTGGATCGCGCCGCCGCCGCGGGCTGCGCGCCGGTCGGGTCGGTGGCCGAGGCGGTCAAGGACGCGGATGTGGTCATCACCATGCTGCCCGCCGGACAGCATGTGCTGAAGGTCTATACGCAACAGATCATCGGCGCGGCGCCGACCGCGGCCCTGCTGCTGGATTGTTCGACCATCGACGTGGACACGGCGCGCAAGGTGGCGGGGCTGGCCAAGGAGGCGGGCTACGCCTTCGCCGACGCGCCGGTGTCGGGCGGGACGATGGCGGCGGACGCCGGAACGCTGGCCTTCATGGTCGGCTGCGACGAGCCCGAGTTCGCCCGCATCGAGGCGGCGCTGGAACCGATGAGCCGCGCGACCTTCCGCGCCGGCGACCACGGGGCGGGGCAGGCGGCGAAGATTTGCAACAACATGATCCTCGGCATCACCATGCTGGGCACCTGCGAGGCCATCGGTCTGGCCGAGAAACTGGGGCTGGACCCGGTCAAGATGTTCGACATCGTGGCCAAGTCTTCGGGCCAGAGCTGGTCGGTGACGACCTACTATCCGTGGCCCGGCCCGGTGCCGACGGCGCCGTCGAACCGCAACTACGACGGCGGCTTCGCCACGGCGATGATGCTGAAGGACCTGAAGCTGGCGCAGGACGCGGCTGCCAAGGCGGGGGCGTCGACGCCGCTGGGCGCGCAGACAGAGGCGCTGTTCCAGATGTTCAACGGCCTCGGCTACGGCGGCCGCGACTTTTCGGCCATTCTGCAGATGCTGCGCGGCAAGCTGGACGAGCTGCCCAGGGAGTAGGGCGCTCGGGTCAGTTTTTGAGAACCGTTATCAATTAAGGGTTTGCGGCGTTTTGTCCGCCCCGATTCATGGACAAATCGTCCACATCGGCGCATCACGCGGCAAGGATTTCGCCGCCAGCAGAGCTGTCAGTTTGTTCGACTATAAGGCCGCATTCGAGACTGCCGTCGAGCAGGTCAAGGGCGAGGGGCGCTATCGCGTCTTCGCCGACCTGAAGCGCGTGCGCGGCCAGTTCCCCAAGGCGATCCGCCGCCGCGAGGACGGGACCGAGCAGGACGTGATCGTCTGGTGTTCGAACGACTATCTGGGCATGGGCCAGCATCCGGTCGTGCTGGAAGCCATGCAGGCCGAGATCGACGCCGTGGGCGCCGGCGCCGGCGGCACGCGCAACATCTCCGGCACGACCCGTTCGGCCGTCGATCTGGAAGCCGAGCTGGCGCACTGGCACCAGAAGGAAGCGGCGCTGCTGTTCACCTCGGGCTATGTCGCCAACGAGGCGACGCTGACGACGCTGCAGCGCATCCTGCCGGGGCTGATCGTCTTCTCGGACAGCCTGAACCACGCCTCGATGATCGCCGGCATCCGCAATGGCGGCTGCGAGCGGCACATCTACGCCCACAATGATCTGGAACACCTCGAGAGCCTGCTGCGCGACGCCCCCGCGGACGCGCCCAAGTTGATCGCCTTCGAGAGCGTCTATTCGATGGACGGCGACATCGCCGATCTGGCCGGGACCATCGCCCTGGCGAAGAAGTACGGCGCCATGACCTACCTCGACGAGGTCCATGCGGTCGGCCTGTACGGCGCGACCGGCGCGGGCGTGGCCGAGCGGGACGGGGTGCTGGACGGGATCGACATCGTCGAATGCACCCTCGGCAAGGCCATCGGCGTGATGGGCGGCTATATCGCGGCCGACGCCGTGATCATCGACGCGGTGCGCAGCTGGGCCTCGGGCTTCATCTTCACCACCAGCCTGCCGCCGGCCCTGACTGCGGGCGCGCTGGCATCGGTGCGGCACCTCAAGGCCCATCCGGAGCTGCGCGAGGTCCATCAGGAGCGCGCCGCGACCCTGAAGGCGCGATTCACCGCCGCCGGCATTCCGGTGATGGAGTCGGTCAGCCACATCGTGCCGGTGTTCGTGGGCGATCCGGTACACGCCAAGATGATCTCGGACATGCTGCTGGAAGAGCACGGCGTCTATGTCCAGCCGATCAACTATCCGACGGTGCCCAAGGGCACCGAGCGGCTGCGTTTCACGCCGTCGCCCAACCACACCGACGCCATGATGGACGATCTGGTCCGCGCCATGGACGCCCTGTGGACCCACTGCAACGTGGCGCGCCTTCCTGCCGTCGCCTGACGACAGCCTCGGCGAGGTGATCGTCGAACTGACCCGCAACGGGCCGTATCTCAAATGCTCGGCCGTACATGTCGCGACGGGCGTCGAGGCGTCCGCCATCGGCCCCGCGACCGAGCGGACGGGGCTGGAGCGGATCGCGCTGGCCAAGCTGAAACGGGCGCTGGCCGCCCGCTGACCACAAGATGTTGTGGTAAACCGGCGTCGGGCCTAAATGGATCGCCGCAAAGCTCCGGGGATTCCAGTGACCGCCTTCACCCACGCCGACTATTTCTCGAAGAGCCTCGCCGAGGCCGATCCCGACATCTTCGGCGGGATCCAGGGCGAACTGGGCCGCCAGAAGGAGCAGATCGAGCTGATCGCCTCCGAAAACATCGTCTCGAAAGCGGTGCTGGAGGCCCAAGGCTCTGTCCTCACCAACAAATACGCCGAGGGCTATCCGGGCCGCCGCTACTATGGCGGCTGCGAATATGTCGACGTGACCGAGGATCTGGCCCGCAGTCGGGCCAAGCAGCTGTTCGGCTGCGCCTTCGCCAACGTCCAGCCGCACTCGGGCGCGCAGGCCAATCAGGCGGTGTTCCAGGCCCTGCTGACGCCGGGCGACACCTTCCTGGGCATGGATCTGGCGGCCGGCGGCCACCTGACCCACGGCTCGCCTGCCAACCAGTCCGGCAAGTGGTTCCGGCCCGTGACCTACAAGGTGCGCGAGAGCGACTGCCTGATCGACTATGACCACGTCGCGGAAATGGCGGAGAAGGAGAAGCCGAAGCTGATCCTGGCCGGGGCCAGCGCCTACAGCCGCCACATCGACTTCAAGCGCTTCCGCGAGATCGCCGACAGCGTGGGCGCATACCTGATGGTCGACATGGCCCACTATGCGGGCCTGATCGCCGGCGGCGTCTATCCCGACCCGCTGCCCCACGCCCACGTCGTCACCACCACCACGCACAAGACCCTGCGCGGCCCGCGCGGCGGCATGGTGCTGTCGAACGACATCGAACTGGGCAAGAAGATCAACTCGGCGGTGTTCCCGGGCCTGCAGGGCGGGCCGCTGGAGCATGTCATCGCCGCCAAGGCCGTGGCCTTCGGCGAGGCGCTGAAGCCGGAGTTCAAACTGTACGCCAAACAGGTGGTGACCAATGCGCAGGCGCTGGCGGCCGTTCTGGTCGAGCGGGGCGCGGCCATCGTCTCGGGCGGCACCGACAGTCACCTGATGCTGGTCGACTTGCGGCCCAAGGGCGTGACGGGCAAGGCCACCGAGG
>Ga0164305_10001052_pt1 | contig 11186 bp, 10 predicted proteins | sample Whisoiple_237_MG_FD_110215 | JGI IMG/M metagenome (GOLD analysis project Ga0164305, IMG submission 110215) | Soil microbial communities amended with pyrogenic organic matter from upstate New York, USA - Whitman soil sample_237_MG | ecosystem: Environmental > Terrestrial > Soil > Agricultural... | reverse complement strand
CGCCCTGGTTTCCAGGGCCACCACGTCGGAGCCGTGCTTCGGCTCGGTCAACGCGAACGCCCCGAGGACCTCGCAGGCCGCCATCCGCGGCAGGTACTGCGCCCGCTGCTCCGGCGAACCCAGCATCCCGATGGTCGTCATCGCCAAGCCGGAATGCACCGCGTTGAGGGTTGCAACGCTGCCGTCCCCCCTTGCCAGTTCGGCCGCGATCATCCCCTCGGCCAGAAACGACAGCCCCGGGCAACCATCACCGACCAGAGAGCCGCCGGCGATGCCCAGCGCGCCGTAGCCCTGAACCAGTTCGACCGGGAAACGGGCGGCCTCCCAGTAGTCCGCTGCGATCGGCGAGACCTCGGTGTCCACCCATTCCCGGACCCGGTCGCGGATGGCGAGTTCAGACTCCGACAACAGTTCGTCAAGACTGTAGAAGTCCGTGGCCCTGCTCGATGCCAGATCATCCCCCGTCGGGAACTCAATCCCGGACTGCTCGACATCTTCGTCTGTGTCACTTTTTTCAATGGTGGTGGTCATCCTTGGATCCTGCTGTCATGGCCAACCCATTCAGGGGTGCGCAGCAGGTCCTTGCGGACCTTGCCGGTAGAGGTCCGAGGGAGCTGGCCGACGAAGTCGACCGATTTGGGTGCCTTGAACTTCGCGATGTGTTCCTTGACATGCACGATCAACTCGGCCTGAGAGGTCGACTGACCAGCTGACAACACGACGAACGCCTTGGGTCGTTCACCCCAACGCTCGTCTGGCACGGCGATGACGGCCACGTCGGCCACCGCGGGGTGTGACGACAAGGCATGCTCGACCTCCACGGTGGAGATGTTCTCGCCGCCGGAGATGACGATGTCCTTCGCCCGATCGAGCAACTGGATGTAGCCATCGGGGTGGCGCACACCGAGGTCGCCGGAATGAAACCAGCCGCCCTTGAAGGCCTCTGCGGTGGCATCCGGGTCCCTGAAGTACTCCTTCATCACCGTGTTGCCACGCATCACGATCTCGCCCATGGTGACCCCGTCGGCCGGGACGTCCACCAGGTCCTCGGAATGGCCGTAGGTGGCAACTACTCTCGCTTCGTCGGCAGTGATCATCCCGACCCCTTGGCGGGACATCAGCTTCGAACGCTCCGCCACGGCGAGGTCGCGCCAGGAATCCTGCGGTTCGCAAACCGTGTAGGGACCATAGGTTTCTGTCAGTCCGTAGACATGCACGACTGTGACGTTGAGATCGGCGAAGGTGGCGATGATCGAAGGGCTGGGCGGCGCACCCGCCGTGGTGACGGTCAACGCCTGGCGCAGCGGATGCGCCATAGTTGATTCCTTCATCATGGACAACACCGTCGGCGCACCGGCCATGTGAGAGACCCCGGCATGGTCGATGAGCCGCCAGATGTTGTCTGCATCCACCGCGCGCAAGCACACGTGGGTACCGGCGACAGCGGTCAGCGCCCAGGTCGTGCACCAACCGTTGCAATGGAACATGGGCAACGTCCACAGGTAGGTGGACGCGTCGACGAGGCCCTGATGAAGGACCTCGCCGAGTGAGTTCAGATAGGCACCCCGATGGGTGTAGACAACGCCCTTCGGTGTGCCGGTGGTTCCCGAGGTGTAATTCAGACTGATGGCCTGGCCTTCGTCATCGACCGTCAATGGGACGATCTCATCGCTGCCGGCGGCTAACAGATCGTAATAGCCGGTGGTCAAAGCCAGTTCGACAGCGGAACCAGTCTCGTCCGGCAACGTCACAATCTCCCGCAAACTGGCTACCGCGCGGAGCTTCTCGCGTGCTGGCTCGAGCAGCGGTGCATCTGCCAACAGGATCTCGGCGCCTGAATGCTCGATGATCTGAGCGATCTCTTCCGGTGAAAGCCGGGTGTTCAGCGGGACGAGCACACCACCAGCGAGCGGCACCGCGAAATGACCCATCAGCATCTCTGCACAATTCGGTGCAAGGTAGGCAACACGGTCACCCTGCCGCAATCCACGGGCCAGCAACGCGGTCGCCAGCCGGTTGACCTCCACGGCCATTGCCGCATAGGTAAAGGTTCTGCTGCCATCGATGATGGCTGTGCGGTTCGGATGTACCGAAGCCGCGCGCTGGAGAAAACGCAAGGGCGTGAGCGGATTTTCCATGGGATGCTCCCGATTCTCCGGCTCCTTCGTTGGCGCCGTGAGACAAGGAGAACGCGACTCAGTGCCAATAGCCAGACGCTGCGTGCTTCAGCCTCCTTCAGGAGGGTTTCATCACCTCCTTTAGAACTGATCCGGCCATGGTGGCGCCATCTGAACCCTCGACTGCAGCCGCCGTTCGTGTCGTGGAAAGAGCAGTGGGCGTCATCGTCGGTGCGCCAAGTCGCACAAGCGGCCTGGCCGCCCAATCTATCGATGAGACGTTGGAGCCCCCGGGGTGGATGACCCTCGGGGTCCCCGACGATGGACCTGACGACGGGACCATCGACCCTGGCAGCGGCCCGGAAGATCAGAACACCCTTGACATGCGGGATCAACCAAAGGTCCTGGCCAGCGAGATCGACTCGGCACATGAAAGGGGTTGTGATGATGGGATACGGATACAGCGGCGGTGCCTGGATGTGGGTTCTCGGCTGCCTGATAACGGTCATGCTCATCGTTCTCGTCGGCCTGGCCGGATGGGCATTCGCCACCGCCATGCGATCACAACGCAACGAGCCAGTCGCTCAGCCCTCTACACCGCCGACCGGTGAACGCGACCGGTCCCGGCAGGTTCTGGACGAGCGGTACGCACGCGGCGAGATGACCACCGACGAGTACAACGAGCGAAGGCAAACGCTCGCGAAGTGATGCATCCCATTGCCGACCGGACCGACCAATCAGGTCGACCGGAAGCGGATGATCTGGACATGGTCATATACGACGAGATCGATCGCGGTGCGATCGTCCGAGAGATGGACGACGCGAGGGCTTCGTTGCGGCGCCTGTTGTCCATGGCGTACACCACCACGCTGGCCCGCCGCAACGTTGGGACCAGGTGGACGAACGAACAGTTGTTGTTCCACATGGTGTTCGTTTACATGGTCGTGCGTGCCTTGGGGGCCGGGCATGGTGCTGGCCACCGCGGCCGTGAACAACATCCGTCCGACGCCCCGTTCCACCATCGCCGGAAGCAGCCGCTTCGACAGATGCACCGTCGAGACCACGTGGAGCTGCAGCAGTCGCAAATCGTAGGCCTCTGCAATGTCGACGAACCGGCCACCATTCCTGGAGCCCGGGCACGACGACTCCTCCTGGTGGGATTGGCGATCACCACCACTATGCCCACTCGACGATGGCGCCAACCAGCCGACGTTCGACATCCATGCCCAAAGGGCAGTCGAAGACCATCAGTGAGACCCGTAGGAAACCTGAATCCAGCGAGATTCCGGCCGTTGGCACGGACCTGCGATCCGGTGCGGTGCGGTTGGCGCGCGAACCGCCGAAGGGGTTACCGGCGCACCGAACGTCGTTTGCCGATCTGGATCCAGATCAGCAAGACGATGACTGCACCGATGAACGACCCGATGATGCCCGCAGGTTGCAGGAAGCCGTCCTGCCCGTCTTTGTGGAAGAGCAGGTAGCCCAGGAACCCGCCGACGAAGGACCCGATGACACCCAACACGATGGTCGCCAGGATGGACATGTCCTGCCGGCCGGGAACGACCAGACGGGCGAGGGCGCCGGCGATCAGGCCGATGATGATGATGCTGACAATCAGACCAAGCATGATGATTTTCCTCTTTCCTGCGGAACCGGACCGGGTGGTCCAGTCATCCGACAGGTAAGGGGTTCCTGATAGCGGCACGCCTCAAACCTCACGGAGGAGTGACATGGCCTACGAAACCCAGTCAGTTCGTTGACGTTTCCTTTTGCGAAATTAACGATCAGTGGTTCAGGTCCGCCCGCGGTCGAAGCGCGGAGCTCGGATCCAGGATGATCCCGACGAATCCGTTCACACGCCAGAGTCTGGCTATCCGCTCTGGCTGCTCTGGACCGTTGAGGTGTCAAGTTTGAGGATGCCGCCGTCTTGGACGAGTCGGTAGGTAGTGCGTTCCACCGACACTCTCCCGTCGTCGAAGTAGTAGGTCAGAGTGGCTTCTGCCTGGTCCGGTGGGATGCCGGTGATATCAGTGGCTGTGACGAGGCCGACGCCATCCCAGAAGGCCTGGTAGTAGGCCCGGTCTTGGGCGATCGAGGTCTGAAAATTGGGTGTCAGCCGTGACCAGCCCTCCTCGGTGTCAGTCGGCATCAGCGCGTAATAGTCGGTCACCGCGGCAGCGAGGTCGGCCGCCGTCGGCGGCGAGGAGGGGGGAACCTGGGGTTCGGCCACCACTGGGGTGGTGGGTTCGGCAGATGCTTGTTCCGGGGCGATGGCCCCGGGCGTCGCCGGTTGCGGGGTCGCCGTGGATGGCTCGTTCGCAGTGGTTGATTCTCTTGGTGAAGCGGCCAGTGTCGATGTCGTGACGGAGGGCAGCGGTCCTGAGCTCACATCGGCGTTGCCGGACGGGGCCGTCCCGGCGGCCGATGTCACGCGTGCGGTTGGAGGTCGATCGGACGACGTTGTGAGTTGGGTGGTGGTGGCACCTGCATCAGGTGGGGTGTTTTCCCGAAGTATCAGAAGGCCGGTCAGCGTGATGAGCCCCACGATGATCATGACACTGGCGACCAGAACGGTGCCAGTTGGTCGCCGGCGTCCATCCGGTCTGGTGGAGGCCACGCGGGGTCCACTGCTTGCAGTTGGTGCGACAGCAAGGTGCTGTCTCCCGCCGACCGGTTCACGCAGTGTTTGCGCGGAAATAGCTGCTGTGGGGGGCACATCCTGCAGGGTCCGTATCTCGAGGGGTCGCCCCGCGAGGGCTTGGGCCACTTCGAGCATCGGCGGCCGGGCGGCCGGCTCAGGCGCCAGCATGCGGAGCAGCAGGGACGTCAGCGGTCCGGAGCGGAGCGGAGGATCAATGCGACCGGAGGCCACCCGGTGCAGCACCGCCATCGGGTTCGGGTCGGTCCCGAACGGGGGCGACCCTTCGAGCGCGGCATACAGGGTCGAGCCCAGGGAGAACACGTCGGCGGGAAATCCGGATTCTCCGCCTCGAGCCACCTCCGGAGCCAGGTAGGCCGGTGTTCCGGACACCATGCCCGTTGCGGTGAGCGTGATATCGCCGACAGCATGGGAGATACCGAAGTCGGTGATCATGGCCGATCCGTCATCGGTGATCAAGACATTGCCGGGTTTGACGTCACGGTGCACGATGCCGACTGCGTGCGCTGCGACCAACGCGGACGCGACGTCGGCCCCTATCCCGGTGGCCACCGTAGGGGGTACAAAACCCTGCTGGTGCAGCAGACCGCTCAGACTCACGGAAGGCACGAATTGCATGATCAAGCAGGGATACCCGGCGTTATCCACGACGTCGAACAAAGTCACTGCGTGCGGGTGGTGTAACCGGGCGGTGATCCGGGCTTCTCGGATGACCCGATTCCTTGCGATCACGACGTCTTGCTCAGCAAGCCCAGGCTGGTTGAGCAGTTGCTTCACCGCAACACGGCGCAACAACAGCTCGTCCCAGCCCTCCCAGACCAGACCCATCCCGCCCACAGCGATCTGGTCCACCAACCGATATCGCCCTGCGATCACCTCTCCCACCGCGGTCATCGACGCCACCGGCCCGGCCGGGCTTTCCCGTGTCCTGCTGGCCCCTGCGCAGCACGGGGATTTCCGACCTCAGACACCGCCGCCCTCCTAGGATCAGCAACACATGACAACACGCATCCATCGCACCAGTACCCAGTTGGACAGCGAACCCACCGGACATCCACCAGCGCGGCAATCTGCACAGGTCCCGGTCGACGGATCGCTTGCTGGGCGGCGTCCATCTCCTTTTGATGGTGGCCATCTATCGCGAGCGACGTGGGGCCAAGGAGTGGGGCTAAGAAGGTGTTGTCTCACGTCGGGCATGGCTGTGGCCAGCCCCAACGACGAGTGCGACGCCGTCGTAGCCAAGTTTTCCGGGGATCGCGGGTTTAACCGGATGATGGTCGAGGAACCACAACAACTGTCCGGACACTGCAGGCTCACAGTTGACCGGGTGTGTGTCGCGGGGTTGCGACCATCCCCATCCCCAGGACGAGTGCGACATCGGTCAGCGGCTGCACCTCAACTCCGCTGGACGGTGACGTCAAGCCGACATCCCTTGACAGACATGCACATCCTGGAATCGGGCATCGCCGCGATCAGGGCCTACGTCATGCAGATCCAACCTGACCTCCACGAACTCAGGACGGCCGGGAAGCAATAATAGATAGTGCAAGTGACCGCCGTTCTGACAACCCTCGAACAGCTGCGGACGGCCGCGACAACCTCTGCAACGGCAATGCCTCCGAGAACACTTCGGCACTGGCTACCACCATCGCCGCAACCGCAACAATGTCGCCGCTCCCAACCGCTGGCGTGATGGTGTCACCCGTTCCCTTAGGTCACCGTTGCGGGTTGGAAGGGTCGGAGTTCGTCTTCGCCTTCTCGAACGACACCCCACGTGGCCTCCGGAACTTCGTTCCAGGCTCCCTCGAGGTCGCCCAGTGGTTCGGAAACGACCAGCCGAGCCTCGTCGCTCAGGGTCTGCAGGACGGGTACCTCCGGGTGCAACTGGCGCAGGGCCGCCACGTCGGTCGAGTAGAACAACGAACGGGACGTACCAATGCTGGAATAGCGGAATGCCCAGATCGACGATCCGTCGCTGGTCGCGACGGTCATCTGAATGGGATTCTCAATGCCGTGACGATGACCGACGTCCTCCACAAGCCCAACCGCACGCTCGACAGCTCCCGGCGGGTCATCGATCAACCCGAACGTCAGCGCCAGAAAGAAGAGTGTTTCCGAGTCCGTCGAACCCTCGATATCCGGATAGAGCGATGGATCGATGGCGAGTATCAGGTCGCGCTTGACGCGGTGGAAACCGGCGATCGCTCCGTTGTGCATCCACAACCACCGGTCGTACCGGAATGGGTGGCAATTGCTTCGCTGAACTGGAGTGCCGGTTGAAGCCCGGATATGCGCGAAGAGCAGCCGGGTGCGTACCTGACTGGCAAGTTCACGCAGATTCCGGTCATTCCAGGCCGGCTCGATCGCCTTGAAGACAGCTGGTGCCGCCCGATCGCCGTACCAGCCGACGCCGAAACCGTCGCCATTGGTGGTCGTCGCCCCCATCCGGGAGTGCAGGCTTTGATCAATCAGCGAATGGGCGGGCCGAAACAGCAGGTCCTCGGCCAGGATCGGATCACCGGAATACGCCATCCACCGACACATCGGCACTCGCCTCCATAGCCCTCCTGCCCACTTCAGCAGGTTCGACCGACACTCTCAACCCCCGCCCGCCGAGCGGCCCGTGAACCCGGCTGGTGAATTGACCCTCGGATTCTGTGCAGGCTGGGGGTGTTCAGGGTATAGGGAATTCGGGGTTGCCCTCCAGGACGGGTTTGTGGCCTCAGCAGCGGTAGAACGATGGCCAACGGGAGGACTGTCACATGAAGAAGTCCCGCCGGATTGCCCGCTGGCTCCACCGCGGTCGGCACGGCGTCGTTGAATTGGCTCTCCCCCGCCAGGTCACTCCCACACGTGCGCCGTGCGATCCTGCGCAGTCCATGACCGTCCTACTGGTTGCCCCCATGGGGATCGAATCCGCAGTCATGACCGCTGCGATGCTGGATCTCGGCGTTGGCAGGGTTCTTCGAATCACATCGACGGCGACATTGCGACATGTCAATCATGTGCCCGCCCATGGTGACGTCGCTATCGTCCGTCCGACTCAACGATGTGCCGAGGGACGATTGTTGCGGCATTTGAAATGCGCCGGGTGGTCCGAGATCATCATCAACAGGGGCGGCGGAGCCAACGCCGGAGAGCTCCTTGGCCTCACCGTGCCGACCAAGGTCACCCGACCGATGTCGACCATCGATGGCCGGCCCTGATCCGACCAGGTCGTCCCCGGACGAACCGACCGCCTGCCCGGCCAGCGAGACGATCCCACCCAGACGGCCGATGGCCGGCAGCACGCGCTGGTCGTTTTATGCACCGGAACTCAGCAACGCCAACGATCAAATCTGCCATGAAGGACCTTGACTTCATCTCCGATGAAGAATGGCAAGACATCTCCGCCGTGAACGCGCCCCGTTCGGTACACCCGGTCCGCAGTCGATACTCCCTGGGCGGCTCGGCGAATGACATCGGGCGGGCGCCGAACCGGCCAGGTGACCGCCACCGCCGGTGGGATCAGGCGGCAGCATCACGACCCGACTTTGCCCTGCTCAATTCGTGTTCCGGGAGCAACAGTGCCAGGCCGAACCCGACCGCGAACAAGAGCGCGATCCAGCCGAACAACGGCACCAGGGCGTCGGTGTAGGCCAGGGAGACACTGTCCCGGAGGTCGGCGGGCAACGCGCCGGCCACCTCCGGAGTCAGATGCGCGGTGTCCAGCCCTGCCGGCAGTGTTTCCGGCAACCGCCCGGCCAACCTGCTTCCGAAGGCGCCGCCGATGACCGCTGCACCGATCGTGACACCGATCTCCCGGAAAAAGGTCACGGTGGAGGTCGCTGTCCCGACGGATCCCGCCGGGACAGCGTTCTGCACGGCCACCATGGCGACCTGCATGAACATCCCGACGCCCATGCCGAGGACAGTGAGGTACACCGCCAGCAACCAGATGGGAGTGGTGGCTGTCATGGTCGCCAGCAAGAGCATGGCGCCGCCGGCTACGACCGTCCCGACGACGGGGAAGATCTTGTACCGGCCGTAACGACTGATCAGTATGCCGGCCGAGATGTTGGTCAGCATGATCCCGGCGGTGAGTGGCAGCAGCAGCATTCCTGCGGCGGTAGCGCCTGTGGCATAGACCATCTGGGCGTAGGACGGGATGTAGCTGATCACCCCGAACAATCCGGCACCGATGACCAGGCTCAGCCCGATGGCGATCACTACGGTGCGGTTCGCCAACATGGACAACGGGATCAGGGGATCGACCGCACGGCGCTCCACCAAGGCGAACACTGCGGAACCGATGATCGCGACAGCGATCAGTACCACCATGGTGGTGGAGGTCCACGCGTACTCCGTGCCGCCCCAGGCGAAGACCAGCACGATGCACGACGTCGTCACGGTGAGGACGGCGATCCCCCAGATGTCCAGTGGCGTTTCGCGGCGCCGGCGGGGCAGGTGCAGCGCCAGCACGGCGATACCGAGCGCGATGGCACCCAGTGGCAGGTTCAACCAGAAGATCCATCGCCAACTGGCGGCGTCGGTCAGCGCACCACCGATCAAGGGGCTGATGACGGTGGCCAGCCCGAAGACCGAGCCGATCGGACCGAGGAACTTGCCGCGGTCCCGGGGCGGCACCACGTCGGCGACGATCGCCTGCCCGCCGACCAGCAGCCCTGCCCCACCGAGGCCCTGCAGGGCACGGAACCCGATGAGCTGCCACAGGTTCTGCGAGAACCCACACAGCGCACTGCCGATGAGGAACAGGGTGATCGCGGCCACGAACAGCCGTTTGCGGCCGAAAACGTCACCGAGCTTGCCGTAGACCGGCATCGCGACCGCCATCGCCAGGGTGTAGGCAATGACCACCCACGACATGTGCTCCAGGCCACCCAGTTCACCGACGATGGTGGGCAATGCCGTAGCCACGATGATCTGGTCCAACGCCGCAAGGAAGGTCACCAACAACAGGCAGACGAAGATCCACCGCAGCTGTCTCGCCGCTGCACGGCCGGCGGCCTGCATGCTCGGAGCGGACGAGCTGGGTCCAAGAACGTCTGAATTCACGATGCCTCCGCGGGCGATGTGCGGTGTTCGCACAATGACGGCGGCGGTAGGCGCGGAGCGGGACTTCAGGACCCGACCGACGAGCCGGAGTCGGCCCCATCGTCACAGCTATTGTCGCACAGTTCTTCTCGAATATGGCCGGACAGTGTGGCCGAGATAACACGGCCGGTCGATACTGGTGGACTTTCGGACAGGGACCAATTCCTGGAGTTGGTCAATGGCGTTCGATGTGGGCCAGGACGGCGCCCCCATCGTCGGTCAGCCAGCCCTTCCTGCCGGCGAAGTCCAGCATTTGTTGAAAAGACTGTTCCCAACTCTCATCCACACCGGAGGCCGCGGCCCGCAGCCAGGTCACGTTCACCGCTACTTGGTCGGCACCGACGCTATGCCCGGCCCCGGCGCGGCGGAGCACCACGTCCACGGCGTCACCAGCTACTCCCGCCGGGACGAGCGAGTGGAAGCGTCGGAAATCATCGGGATCGGTGAGACTGACGCCGCTGTCGGTGATGTCGACAATCATCGGGAACCTCCGTGTTGTGCGTTCGACACGTCGGAGTCGGCGTCGACCAGCTGCTCGGCGATGTGCCGGGCACCGAGGACAGCGAGGGCGACCGACGTCAGGGTGGGATTGCAGGCGGTGGAGGTGGGGATCACCCCGTTGCCGCCGACCACCAGCCCGGGGTGGCCCCAGACCTGACTGTTCGTGTCGCACACACAGGTGCCATCGTCGGCGGGACCCATCCTGGTTGAGCCCTGGTAATGCAGTGACGTACCGGCGGGCAGCACAATCGGATTCTCGTCGAGTGGGGTACCCAGAGCCTTGGTGGCGCGGCGAATGGCCTTGATCGCACCCTGGATCGAAGCCCGGTCGTGGTCCGTCAGGCCGTAATGAATGTGCATGGCCGGCATGCCATAGGCGTCCGTCGCGGTGTCGTCAAAGGTGACGGCATCCTCGGCGCGGACATCCTTGCGGCAGAACCAGCCGAGCCCGACGATGGTTCCCGGTGCAACAGGCGTATCGGTGGTCAGCGGGATGGGCGACGCGTCCAGCTGCATGACCTGGCCGTGGAACGGATGCTCTTCGTCGAAGGGCACCCAACTCACCCCGCTGTGTTGGGCTGCGCTCGTTGAGCCGCTGCCGGTCGTCCTGGCCTCTGCTTCATGACCGGCGACGAGCTCCTCATCCAACCGGACCGCAGCGATGACCTGCGGCTGGTCGTTGAGGTAGTGACCCAGGGCGGCGGGGCGAATACCGGAGGCCCACAACAGTTGTGGCGTGCGAAGCGCATCGGCCGCAACGACCACCCAGCGAGCCGCGACGCGCCGGGTCCGACCGGTGGGCAGATCCACCAGCT
>Ga0164305_10001051_pt1 | contig 11193 bp, 10 predicted proteins | sample Whisoiple_237_MG_FD_110215 | JGI IMG/M metagenome (GOLD analysis project Ga0164305, IMG submission 110215) | Soil microbial communities amended with pyrogenic organic matter from upstate New York, USA - Whitman soil sample_237_MG | ecosystem: Environmental > Terrestrial > Soil > Agricultural... | reverse complement strand
TCAGCGCCTCCGCCCGGCGTCCATGACCTGACATGCTGACGGTGGGGGGCGGCTGGGGACGCGCGCTTCGCGGCGCGCGTCCCTTTGCAATTCCCGCATCAGTCTGGCTGGCTTCCCGGCTGGGGAGGGACTTCAGTCCCCGGTTCGTGCGCGCCCGTCTCTGACTTCAGCCGCTGATCAACAGGCGCATCCGGCGCGTCCTCCGCCGGCACGATACGCGGAGCGGCGATGCGGTCGAGGGACTCGATGGCGTTATCCCAGGGCAGGGCGCCTCGTCCCCGGATCTGCTCATAGTGGGCGGCCGGATCGTAAGGGATCAATTCGGGATCGAGGTCCGGACCCTCCAGACGTCCCATGGCGGCCAGAAGATTGGCTTGCGCCACGTATTCATTGCGGCGCGCGCTGACCAGGCCGATCTCGGCGTTGCGCAATTCCAGCTCCTGATTGAGCACGTCCAGGGTCGTGCGCAGGCCGACGTCCGCCTCATCGCGCACGCCTGCGACCGCCACAGTCCCGGCGCGCACGGATTCCCGGCCGGTGCCGAGGGCGGCCCGGGCCGAAATCGCCTGGGCGAAGGCTGAGCTGACTGCCTGAAGCGTGTTGCGGCGCTCACGCTCAACATTGATCTGGGCCGCGTTGGCGCGCTCGAAAGCCTCCGCGATCCGGGAACCGTTCAGCCCTCCGGTCGACAGGGGCACCGACAGGGTCGCGCCTGCCAGAAATTGGGTGTTGTCGATGATGTCCCCGATCTGGTCGAAGTCGTCATTCGCTCCGCCGTAGGACGCGGTCAGCCGGGCCGACGGCATATTCTCGGACTTGGCCGCGGCGACGCTGGCTTCGGCGGCCTGCAGTTGATAACCGGCCGCGCGGATGCCGGGGTTGTCCAGATTGGCGATATCCAGCGCCTGATCGAAACTCGACGGAATTCCGGGCAGCGGCGGCATCGGCTCGAGATCGCCCGGCGTCTGGCCGACGACCGAGGCGTAGGCGGCGCGGGACACGCCCAGCTGTCCCTGGGCGTCGGTCAGATCGGTCTCCGCCTGGCTCAGTCGCGCCTCGGACTGGGCGACGTCGGTTCGGGTGACCTCGCCGACTTCGAACCGGGAGGTGGTGTCGTACAGCTGGCGGCGCAGGACGACGACATTGTCCTGGCGGATGCGCAGGATTTCCGTGTCACGCACCACGTCGGCATAGGCCCGGATCACCGAGGCCAGAACCTGCTGCTCGATATCCCTCAGGCCTTCACGCCCGGCCAGAATGGTGGCCTCCGCGATGGTGATGCTGTGGGTGATCCGGCCGCCCGAATACAGAATCTGCGACAGGCCTATGCTGGCCGCTGCGCTGTCGCTGTCTTCGGATCCCAAGGGGGATTCGATCTTCGAATAGGCGCCGGCGACCGACACATCGACCCGGGGACGCAGCCCGGAACGCGCCTGTACGATCAGCTCGTCCAGCGCCCTCTGGTTGGCCCGCTGGTACAGCAGCGAGGGATTGGTCTGATACGCCAGCGCCAGGGCTTCCCGCAGGGTGTCCGCCCACGCCGGCGCGCCGACGCCCGCCGCCAGGGCGATCACCGCGAGAGAGACGAGGGCGCGGGAGCGTTTCATCATGACCAGCGTCCCGAGTGACAGCGGCCAATCCCGCCCCGCGCGCCTCTTCTTCCCTCCGCGGCTCCCCCGACCCGGATCGACCTACGGGGTTTGCACCACCGTCGTCGTCGCCGCCGGATCGTCGACCGTGACATAGACCACCGTGTCGCCCTCGTACTGGGGCTGGTAGTAAACTCCCCCGCAGTAATAGTAGGACACGTAGTAGGGGGAGCAGCCGTAGGGCAGGGCGAACATTCGCGCGCCGATCCCGATGGCCGCGCCGACGGCGATGCCGCCTGCGATGGGGTGATCCCAGTCCCAGCCGCCGTCGCCCCAGCCGCCATCGGCGTCGATGTTGATATCGCCGGTGTTGATCCGGTTGCCGCTGTTGTTGATCCGGTCGCCGTTGCGATCGCCGCCATTGATCCGGTCGCCGCCGTTAATCCGGTCACCGCCGTTATTGATCCGGTTTCCGCCGCCGTTGGGACGGTCTCCGGTAGACGGCCGGTTGGTTCCTCCGCCGGCCCGATTGCCCCCTCCGGCCGTCCGGTCGCTGACGCCGGCGCCGCCTCCTCCGGGTCTCGTCGCCGCCCGGTTTCCGGACGAGGCGGATCGGGAGCCCATGCTGCTGGATCGCGAACTCATCCCGCTGGAACGGGCGCTCATGCCGCCGCCGGAGAAGCCTCCGCGGGAGGATGCGCCGATGCTGGACCGGGCGCCGCCGCCGCCGCCGCGGCGCTGGGCTTCGGCCATGGAGGGGACGACCGTGGCGATGACGGTGACCATCATCAGCGCGGCGGCCTTGGCAACCTTGCGAGTTTTCATGACGCTTCTCACTGGGATTCAACAGTCGCGATCCCGATCGGGATGGCGCCGGTTGGGGGGGTGAAGGTGAAGGTGTCGGCCGTGATCTGCGGCGGCTCGTTCCACGTCAGCTGGCCTTCGTACCGGGGCAGGGATGTCTGGGCCCGGTCGATGATGACGATCCTGCGCGGCAGGGGCTTGTCGCCGCGCTGGATCCAGATCTGCCAGTCGACCGAGCCTTCGCGGAAGGCCAGATGATCGCAGTCGACGCCATCGATCCGGGTGACGCCGATCACCGACGCGGTTTCAGGTTCCGGACGCGAGTGCAGGCTCAGGTCTGTCCAGGTGAACAGGTCCTGGAGCGGAACGGCGAGACCGTATCTTTCTTCGGCGAGATCGAGGGCTTCGCGCGCCGTGGCCGGAGCGTCGACGGTCGCATAGACGCCGCGTTCCGGCGCAAACAGCGTCAGGTGGCTGCCGTCATAGATGAGCTGGCGCACCCGGTGATCGGTGGCCACCTCCACCCGAAACCCGCTGGGACGCCGGACCAGGTAGCGGTTGATCCCGTCGATCTGGATCTTCTGGTCGTCCGCGGTCACCAGATCCTGGCTGGTCCGGGCGACGATCTCAAAGGTCGTCAGGGTTTTCAGGTAGGTGCTCATGCGGTCGAGGGCCGCGATCGCGGCGGGCTCGACGGCAACATCGGGGGCCGAAGGTGTGGCGTCCGCCGTCGGAGGCGATGTCTGGGCCGCCGCCGGAGGGACAGCGACCGCGGATGCGAATGCAAGCGCGAGGCTCGCACCGAGGGTCAGACGAAGCGATCTCATCCGTGATCTCCAACACTGTGTTGGCGCGTTTCGATGCGCCCTTTGGAGAGGCTCCACCTTTCAGCGAACAAACCAAATCGGGCGAAACCCCGAAGGATTTTGCTCCAGTACCCGGGCGCGGAACGATCGGATGAACGGTACCGGACGTTGACCGGTTCTGCCTCGCGGCACCCTTGACGTACGGGTCCGGGAAGCCGGCGACGCCAGGGCCTTCCTGAGGTCTGACCCGGAGGTCAGGCCTGGATGAGGTTCTGCTTGATCGCGAAGCGGACGAACTCGGCCGCGGTGCGCACGCCGGCCTTTCGCATCGCCGCCGCCCGATGGCATTCCACAGTCTTGATGCTGCGCACCAGCTTCCGGGCGATCTGCTTGTTGGAGTTTCCCTCGGCGATCAGCTGGGCCACCTCGAGTTCACGCATGGTGAAGCTTTCGAGGCGCGAGCGCTTGCGGTCGTTGACGGCCGCATCGAGCAGGAACTCTGAAACCGCCGATGAGAAATAGGTGCGTCGGGCGCCCAGCGAGGAAATAGCCGCTTCGAGGTTCGCCGCGCTGTCAGTCTTGAGAAGATAGCCGCGGGCGCCCGCTCCGAGGCCGCCGCTGATCGTGTCGTCCTCATCGTGCATTGTGTAGAGGAGGACGCTGGTGTTCGGGAGGTCCTGGTGCAGTCTGCGCGTGACCCCGACGCCGTTCATGGTCGGCAGGGACACGTCCAGGACAACAACGTCCGGCCGCTCTTTCATGGCCAGGTCCAGGGCGGCCTGGCCGTCGTCGGCCTCACCGCACACCTCCCAGCCCGGGTGACATTCCACGACGTTCCTGACGCCGCGCCGGATCAGTTCATGGTCGTCCGCTATCAGCACTCGAAGCATCACCAGCCCCCCCAGCTTAAGAGCCTGTCTAACCCTGAAGAAACCCTAGCATACAACTAAAGGAACCCCACCAAAGAAAACGCCAATTTCTTATCCGTATAAACCCTGACATCCGTCGTAACTTGATCACGTCAAATGATTTATAAGGATTTACTATGATGGCCAAGTGTCGAGCGATCAACCTGCAAGTTGTTGTCAAAGGCCCATTTTCGCCTTGCCCGCTTAGGGAGTCACTGAGCCCCAGTCAGGCCTAGACCTGATTTTTTCAATTCAAAGAGTTCGTAGGCTGCCTGCTACCGCTCCGGCTGGAGGGCGTATGCTGCGGATACTCATCGCGGACGAAAACGAAATCGTGCGCCTCGGCGTGCGTCACGTCATCGAGGCGCACGACGACTGGGAAGTGTGCGGCGAGGCCGCGGACGGACAGTCGGCCCTGGACATGGCTCTTCGCGAACGCCCGGACATCGTCATCTTCGACGTCTCCCTGCCGGTGCTGGGCGGCATACTGCTGACCCGGCGGCTGCACAGCGCGCTGCCGGCCACGCGCGTCCTGATATTCACGATGGCGAGCGACGAGGAGACCGTCAGCAACTGCCTGATCGCGGGCGCCCGCGGCTATCTGCTGAAGTCGGAGACCTGTCCCCTTCTGGAAGCAGCCTTCACGGCGCTCGCTCTCGACAAACCCTACTTCTCACCGGTGGTCGCCGAGATATTGCTCGAAGCGGCCGTCAACGATCGGAAGCGCTCGAGTCTGGAAGCTTTCACTCCAAGGGAATTGCAGATCGCCCAGCTGATCGCAGAGGGCGCATCCAACCGGGACGTGGCCGCTCTCCTGGATATCGCGGTCAAGACGGTCGAAAGCCACCGCGCTTCGGCGATGCGCAAGGCCGGGGTGCGGACCGCCGGGCAGTTCGTCCGCTTCGCGATCCGGAACAACCTGATCCAGGCCTGATGCGGGTGCGGAGTCGCCCGGAACCTCCGATTTTTCAACGCTGAAGCCTGCGGGTTTGTTGGAGCAGGCTCGGGGCAGTCTGAGGTCCGCCTAGGGCCTGAGCCTGATGGGCCTCGGGGCGCCGATCGTCCTAGATGGAGTTGCTCAGCAAGAGGCCTTGGGACTTGTCGAGCTCAGCGGGCCACCTACCCGCGGACACGGCCCCGCGCTTGCGCCCCCCCGAAGGCGCGGGGCCACCTTGGCTCTCCATCCGATAAAGCTGTCACGTTCGCGGGCCCGGCCCGGACTGTGAGCGTTCAACCCGCTTGCCGACCTTGCGCTGTACGGCCGCGAGCAAGGCGGCCGAGGACAGCGCGAACATCAGGACTCCGCTGGCGGCCTGAAACGGCGCGAGAAACCGCAGAGGTCCCCTCAGCAAGACGTCGCCATACCCCAGGGTCGTGAAGGTCACGCCAGAGAAATAGGCTGCTGTCTCGAAGTCGTCGAAAGCGCCGATCGCCCGGTACAGCACGGCCCAGAGCACGATCTGGATCAGGGTTCCGGCCATCAGGCAGGCCATCAGGGTCGACAGCTCGAAGAAGTCCTCGTGGGCGGCGGTTTCCCCCTGCTTTCGTCGTGCGACCCAGGCGAAATATCGCACCGTCCATGTCAGGGTCGACGCTTGGAAGGCCAGGCAGACCGACATCGCCAGAAGTCCCAGAAGCACGCTGAAGATCATGGAACCGGGCCTCCGGTGTCCGGCGCCGGTTGGATGTGCTGCCGGCCGAGCCAGTCCATGAACAGCACATAGGCGACGGCCAGCAGGACCGGGCCGATGAACAGGCCGAGAAGGCCGTCCGCGATCATGCCGCCAATGACGCCGATGAAGATCACCGGCATGGGGACTTCCAGACCGCGCCCCAGCATCAGCGGCTTGAGGAAGTTGTCACTGAGACCCGCGACGAAGGTCCAGACCCCGAAGATCAGCGCGGGCGTAAGCGGCTCCTTCAAAAAGACGTAGGCGATGACGGGCAGGCTCACGAGGACGGCGGGCACCTGAATTATGCCCAGCAGGAAGACGACCAGGGTGAGAAGGATTGCGCCCGGCAGACCGATCAGGAAGAAGCCGACGCCGAGGAGGGCGGCCTGTATCGCGGCCACGCCGACGATGCCCAGAGCCACGCCCCGGATGGTCGCCGCAGTCAGGGCGACGAGGCGGGCGCCCTGCTCCACGCTGTTGGTCAGGATCTGAAGAAGCCGGCGGGCGAAGCTGGAGACGCTTTCCCCGAAGGCCACCAGAATGGTCGCGATTATGAACGAGAGAAGGAAAGACAATTCCGCTGTGGCCAGCTTCCCGGCGAAGGCGACCAGGGCGGCGGTCGCCGAGCGAATGGCCGGCCGATGCTCGGCGATCGTCGCCGGCGTGTTTTTCACGGCGCGAGCCCAGCCTTCGTACGCGCGCTCCCCTATCACCGGCACATCCGCCAGGCCGGCCGGGGGAGGGGGCAGGGTCAGCGTCTGGTTCTGCAGATCTGTGATGATCGAAGACACGGTCGAGGACAGCGACGCGGTGAGCATGACCATCGGCGCGACCGTGAGAAGCACCCCGAAGATGCCGATAATCCAGGCGGACCACGCGTTGCCCGTCCGACGGGCCAGCCAGCGGTGCAGGGGGTAGAGAAGCACCGCCAGGATGACCGCCCAGGTCAGGATGCCGGCGAAGGGCACCACGACCCGTCCGCATGCAAAAACCAGCAGGGCCAACAGGCTGAGCTGCATGACCACAAGGATACTGAAGCGGGGCGGCTCGGAAGTGACGGTCGATCGAGAGGCGGTGGGCATCCGGGTCTCCTGAGTCAGGGACGGGCGGCGCCAGCACCGGTCGGCGCGCCACAGCGCGCCGCGAGGACGGGCCATCGCGACATCGCCCCGCCGGATTGGCGGACGCCGATCCTGAAGTCCCTGACACCGGGGCGGCATCAGGCGCAGCCCGTAGTCAGGGAGGCGAATGGCCTTAGCCGCATCGACCGCGGAAGGGCGGCGGATAGCTTGAAAACGCGCTGTTTGGGGATGTGTGTCTTCGGCGACAGCCTTCGCCGCCAAGGAGCTTCTCCCTAGGGTTCAACCTGATGGAACCTGTGCTGCAGGGCTCGAATACTGGGCACCAGATCACAGGAGGGCTCATGTCAAACCATCTGAGGACTCACGGCGCGCTGCTGGCCGCCCTGGCGGCCGCGGGTGTCGCCTCCCTTGCCGCCACATCCGCCAGCGCCCAGGCGCTGGACGAGCGGTTCTGGCTGGAAGGATCGGGCTATTTCCCCGGCATCGAAACGAAGCTGAACGTTTCCCGGCCCGGCCAACCCGGCACGGACATCGACGCCGAGAACGATCTCGGCATGGATGACACCGATACCTTGCCGGCAATCTATGGCGGATGGCGAATGAGTCCTCGGTGGATTCTGGCCGGCGAATTCTATGCCCTGGACCGGGAAGCCAACGTCACCCTGGGGCGGACCATCGAGTTCGACGGGGCCACCTATCCGGTCGGAGTCAGCGTCGACTCGAAGATCGCCTCGAACATCTACCGACTAACGGTCGGATACTCGTTCATCCGCAACGACGTGAGTGAACTGGGCGCCTCGATCGGTCTGCACGCCACGGATTTCGAGACCGAATTGACCGGCGAAGCCCAGGTGGGCCCCGCCGTGCGGCAGGTCGTCACCCGTAACCGGAACTTCCTGGCGCCGATGCCGACGATCGGCGTCTACGGCACCTATGAAGTGTCCCCGAAAGTGGTCCTCAACGGACGTGTCGATTTCCTGTCGCTGGAGGTCGACAACTACGGGGGCGGCATCACCAACGCCCAGGCGTCGGTCGCCTACCGGTTCACGCGAAATTTCTCCGCCGGCCTCGCCTGGCGCTACGTGGCCTATGATCTGCAGGTCGAGAAGACCGAGTACAACGCTGATATCGACTACAATTTCAGCGGTCCTTCGGTCTTCCTCCGCGCCAGCTTCTAGGATCCGGCAAGCTGCTTCGACAGTCGGACCCGGTTCCGGCCGGGTGTCCGATATCCTGCCTTCGGACGACAATGTCGCATCCTACTGGATGGTGACGGCGTCCTCGGGGGCATACCCCGGAGGGAATTTGTCCCAGACATATCCGGCCGCCGCCATTGTGCGTCCTCGCTCGAACAGGGCGTTCATGTAGACGCTGTCGAACTCGCTGGTCTTCACGACCATAAAATCACGCGGAATATAGGCCAGGTTATAGTCCAGCCCGTCCCGTCGGGACGTCAGGAACATACGATTGAGATCGCCCAGACCCTGGGCGTGGATGAGGGCGGACACCGACCGGTTGACGATGCTCATCAGCCGTCGATCGACGCTGGCCCAGTCGGGGTCCAGCCGGGAATTTCGAATGATGTAGAGATGCCGGTCGCGGTCCAGACCGGCTTCGGTCGCCAGATCCCTCAGATGGATGGCGGGCGGGTACAGGAAGACCTGCCGGCTCGCGCCGCCGTCAACGTGCATCTCCTGGTACGGCTGACCGTCGACCGTGACGTCGATCATGATCGGCGGAAAGGCGCCGGGTATGGCGGCCGAGGCGAGAGTGATCTTGCGGAACAATTCCAGCGCGGCCGGATCCTGGCTGGTCGCGATGGCGCCCATATTCCAGTAGACCGCCTCCCGAGCGTCCAGATCGGTCGTACCGATGAACAGAAGCCGGCCCCTGGCGTATTCGGCGGCGATCCGGTCCAGCAGGTCACGGGTGACGTACCGGCTTACCATCTCCGCCATCGGCGTGGTGTCGGCCATGGCGTCACTGAACATCAAGGCGGTGATGTCGCGCTTTCTGAAGATGTTGTCGTCCGTCACCTGGGTGTAGGTCTCCTTCAGGATCGGGTCGTAGTCGGAGCCGAGAAAGGCGAAGGGCGCGATAAGGGCGCCGGTGCTGATGCCGGTGACATATTTGAACGTCGGGCGCGTGCCGGCCTCGGTCCAGCCGACCAGCAGTCCGGCGCCGAAGGCCCCGTCGCCGCCGCCCCCCGATATCGTCAGGTAGGAGACTGGCGGCAGGGGGCCGGCGCCGCGCTCCAGCTCTCGGGCCGCCAGCTCGCGGTTGGCCGCCGCCCCCATCATTCGAACGAATGCTTCCGGGTCCCGGTCAGGGAAGAATCGCGCGTCCGGAATCGTGGTCATGGCGCGGGCCGTATCGGCGCTGGGCACCGCGGCAAGGCGCTGCGGCGTGGCGCATGCCGACAGTATCAGCTGCGTGGCGATCACCAGGGCGGCCCCGGTGCGAACGGATGAGGCAGGGGCCTTGCCGGCTGTGAGGTGTCGCAAGATATCCTCCCGCATCGAGATGCGCGCAGTGTCGTCGCCACCGACGGTCGCAACCATCAGGGAAAACCCGCAAGACCCGACGGGGCGAACTTGGGACTCAGCCTTGAGCGGGCGCGGCTATCGTCGGCGCGAGCGGGACCCGTCGCAGGGGCAACACAATGACAAGGGCGATGACCGCCCACAGGGTGCCGATGAGGATATGGAGTATGCGCAGGAGGTAGGACTGTTCTGACCCTCCGGGCAGAGGGGTGACCGCCAGGCCGAGGATCAGCATGAACGTTCCGGCGGCGAGGTGGTAAAGGTCGGCGGACGGGCCGGGGCGCGTCAATCCGCGAGCGAACCAGAGGGTCGTCAGGAAAACCGTCAGCAGGAAGAAGAAAAGGTTGTCCGCCACCAACACCACCTGCTGGGCCGCGATGGCCAACAAGCCCCCGACCGTATTGCCGATGATCATGGTCATGGCCGCGCGGTGGCCATGGGTGGGATCGAGCTCATTCAGAATGGTGATCGTCATCATCACCATGACGAAGTTGTGGATCGCGGAGCCCAGCAGAAGGTAGGCGAGCAGGGGAAACAGCACCAGTGTGTCGGAGAGGGCCACGCGGCCCGCGACGGGCGGTGAAAGACGCACCGGCGGGGCGGGCGCGGCGGGCGCGGCCTGCGTCGCAGCGGGAAGCGCCGGCACCAGCAGATGGCTGATCAGGAGGGTCGCGGTCGCCGCGACCGTGTTCCGCTGCAGAAAATCCGCGATGAAATGGCCAAGCTCGAGCGATATCGTCGAGAAAAGCGGCACGATGCAGAAGCCCACCTGCAGAAGCAGGATCAGGCCCCCGGGGGCTCCGCGTCGCTTTGCGTAGAAGGTGACGAAGATCACCAGGCCGAGGATCAGCAGCTGCACAAACGGCGCATCGCCCAGCAGGGACGTCACCATCAACGCGGCCGTCGTGCTGACCCACATCACGACAGGCAGGACCGCGGCCTGAAGGGGGTTGGGAAAGGTCGGCATAGCCGGGATCATCTTCACGGCCAGCATGGGCGCCAGGAAGCTGATTGGCCACCCGAACCAGACGGCGATGGCGAAACCCAGGGTTCCCGCGACGGCCATGCGCAGCATGAAGCGATCAGTCGTGGAAAAGCCGGTTCTGCCAGCCCCGACACCGCTCGGCTGGGTGATCGTCATCTCAATTCAGGTAGCTGAGCCAGGACACGATCCGGATCCACACGCGACCCAACAGGTCGGTCAATCCGTTCAGCCCCGTGTAGACTATAACGCTGGCTTGCGAGCCGACGCGGATGTCGCTCGGGCGCTTTTCGGGGTCGAGACGGATCCGCACCACGAACCGCTGGGGATCGCGTACCCAGCCGCTGTCGTTCGTGACGTGAGGCAGGCCCGTCTGGGGATCCACATCACGGTTGTCGATGCCCCACCCGACGCTGTCGACCTTGCCGGGATAGACCCGGCCAGGGCGAACATCCAGCACGATGCCGACGGGATCGCCCACCTTGATGTGTTCGAGGGAGTTCTCACGGAATTCGGCCTCTACCCAGACGGCGTCATTCTCCACGAACGTCATGACCGCCTGCCCGCCCGCCGCGAAACGGCCCGGAGCCAGTTGAAGGTTCGTGACCCTGCCGTTAGACGGCGCTCGCACCACGGTATCGGCCAGGTCCCGGCGGGCGGAGCTGAGCGCGGCCTGGGCCTGCCGGATCTGGGGATTGTCGGCGCCCGACGGGCCGAGGCTCTGCCGGGCCTGCTCGAGCTCGGCCTGGCTCCGCGCGACGTCCGCGGCCGCGTTGCGCACGCTGGCCCGGGAGTCGTCCCCCCGG
>Ga0164305_10001049_pt1 | contig 11198 bp, 15 predicted proteins | sample Whisoiple_237_MG_FD_110215 | JGI IMG/M metagenome (GOLD analysis project Ga0164305, IMG submission 110215) | Soil microbial communities amended with pyrogenic organic matter from upstate New York, USA - Whitman soil sample_237_MG | ecosystem: Environmental > Terrestrial > Soil > Agricultural... | reverse complement strand
TGGGTGGCTCCCGGTGGGGGCATGAAAGCGCATGAAGCTCCAGTTCAAGCAGCAATCCGCGAGGCTTCAGAGGAAATCGGGCTACAGTTTACGCCCGAGCAGCTTCGCCATGCTCTAGAGGTCGAGCACTTTTGGGACAACCGACACGACAAGGTGCAAGTATTCGAGGTGGAAGTATCGGATGCGCCGAAGATCAGGATCGACAATCGGGAAATTATCGAGGCGCGGTTTTTCACATTCGCTGAGGCCCAATCACTAAAATTGCGTAAGCCCCTCAACGATTATTTGAGCGCCAGGGCTGCGGGCATCGGGCCGAGATGACATTCGATGAAATTGGCTGCGAGAAGAAACGATCTTCGTTCACACTGCTCGTGATTCCGCTCCGGGCTCTGGCCGTCTACCCAGCATCCTGCCGTAAGCCGCTGTCACCCGCCAGCAACACACCTGGTGTTTCTGCCTGTCGGCACCCCAAACGCCAGACTCACGGCACGCAGCTGAATAAGCTAAGCCCATGAGCGCAATCCAAGCCGCCCTGGAACACTGTCGACTGAAGGCTGACCTCGATGCAGCGAGGGCAGACGGCGACGGCTGGTGGATACAGGAGGCGCTCGGCGCTCTGACCCATTTGGTCGAGCAGCGGTACGCGCTGCAAGGCAGCGCAGGCACCCCTCCTGCGCCCGGAAGCCTACGACATGGTCCACACCTACTCTGGATATTTTCCACACCGAGTCCGGTGGCCCAAAGGAGGCTCATAGCTGGGTAAAGAAAAAGCCCGCCAGTTTCGGCGCGAGCTTAGGCAGGGCGCTGCTAAGAAAAACCCCGCCAGTTTCCCAGCGGGGTGAACGGGGCCTAGAGCGACGACCTGCGGGGCCGCCCGTCTGCCCAAGCCTCGAAATTAGTTCCTCGTTGAAACCTGCGGAGCAGTCACGAGCGAGACATTCGCAGCAACGGTGCTGACGAGCCCTAATATAAGGGCTATTGCGAAGACCACTTTGAACGCTGATTTCATAGCCCCAACTCCGAAGAGTAAACGCGGCGAGAAGTACCGCGCAAAGGACTGACTACATCCGTACTTAATGAATTGACGTGCGGCAGCACACAATCCGCCGGGGCAACAAAACCCCGCCGGTTTCCGGGCGGGTGAAGTGAGAGAGGTACGCGCACACCGGTTGCGGCCGCCGCCCGCGTGTCCATTCTGTGCTGGCCCTGTGCGATTTGGCAGCCGCAAGGACAAGCCCCGCCAGCGGGGGGGCCACTGGCAGCGCTCGGCGTCGTTGACTCGCCGGGCGGGCGACCGCTTTGGGAACCTCAGTTAAGAGAATCTTCGTCGCGCCGGTCGGACGATATGGCCATTCGAGCGCGGCTGAAGGATCTGGCCAACGACCGCTGTCGGTTCGGATATAGGCGGCTGCATCTCCTGCTACGACGTGAGGGCGCCATGCTGAACCACAAGAAGCTGTTCCGCCTCTATCGAGAGGAGCGGTTGAGCGTGCGGCGCCGGAGCGGTCGCAAGCGCATCCTCAGGCGACAGGGGCTACGTTCCTGAGGGAACAGGATCGAGTGCTTACGGCGGATTGGAATGAGGGCGAATCTGCGCCAGCGGAATAGAGCTGTCGTATTCTTCTTTTGAAAGCAGCTCATCAAAAACGGGCTGGTGACCCTCGGCGCGATACTGTGCCTCGGGAATGTCGACTTCTTCATCACCATGCTTGACCCGTGCGTAGCGGGCACCCGAGGCGGCTTCACTTCGGTAAAGACCCTGCGTTCCGGTTGGCATAACCGCTCCCTGCTTCGTCAACAGCGCACGTTGAAGCCATCGAGCTGGGCCGACACCAAAACTTTATGGCTGCCGATCTGCCCTCGCGGAAGGGGCCCCCGCCTGAGCCGTACGTGCCGCCTGTGACTGAGGAACCATTCCCATACTTGCCGGTGGCGTTGGTGGCCGTGGCCGGTGCTGGCATCACGTGTGCTGTCCTTTGCTTTCACCACCACACAACAACAACAACTTTCCCACCATCCCTATAATCCCAACCCCCGCAAGTCCCTGAGTCCTGTGTAATCCGAAGGTGCCCGCGAAATGGGCGCCTTCGCAGCTCTGTTGCAGTCTCGATGCGGCTTCGACATTCGTGGCGCTCACACGATCCATCGCTGACGCGCGGTCTCTCCCATTTCCAGGCATTATGCCGACTAACAGCGGCTTGGTTCCCTTCCGACCAGCATCGCCGAGCCATGGCGGTCGCACGGCAAAGTCGGCCGGCGGTCCAAGGTGCGACGCACCCATCTGTTCCGATGCACCGCTGCATTTCTCCCTGTTGCCTTTTCATCACAACTCCAAGCTTTGTGTCGGAAAAGAGGCTTTTCTCGTTGCACTCAGAAGCTTGGCCGATCACTCTCCCCAAGTATTGATCAGGCTGAAAGAGGGGCATCATGATTGCGAGAATAATTATCGGCACGGTTGCGGCAGCGACAATGGCTGGCTCAGCCTACGCGGCTGACCTTCGACCGCCGGCCTATGTGCCGCCGGCCCCGATCCTCACCTGGACCGGCTTCTATGTCGGTCTGAACGCCGGTTATGGCGGGAGCGTCTCGTCAAATGCGACTACCGTAAGTCTCCCGCTCTTTGATGGGGTCGCTTTAGCGGCCAACACCCTTGATCCTCCAAGGCAGCTGGCAGGGACCGGCCTTGTGCCCGGCATCACAGCGCTTGCGAATTCGGGGGTAGTCCACCTCAAGCAAAATGGCTTCATCGGCGGCGGGCAGATAGGCTACAATTATCAATGGGGCCCGAATTTCCTAGTCGGCCTCGAGGCTGATTTTCAAGGCGCAAGGATCCGTGGAAGCGGTGATTACGTTGGGACATCGCAGGACAGCATAGCTTGGAAAGACCCGATCTTTCCAGGCTTGGCGCCCTGTTCGCTAGTAGGATGCAACTTCTCCCGCACCGCTCTGGGCTTCGGCAGTGTTACGGCCACCACGAACTGGTTGGGGACCGTTCGCGGTCGGCTTGGTTATGTTGTCACGCCGACGCTACTTATTTTTGGCACGGCCGGTGTTGCTTATGGAGGTGTTCGCGCCTCGGCGAATCATTCCTCGATCTCAATAGCCACCCTGACCGGAGCAAACGACGCTCTATTCCCTACGCCATTTCCGTATTCAATATTCAACGGCACCCGCGTCGTGCCCTCTATACCGGGAAGCGCCATTTTTTCGGGCACGCGGGTTGGATGGACAGCCGGGGGCGGCGTCGAGTGGATGTTCATGCCGAACTGGAGTCTGAAAGCGGAGGGGCTTTACTATGACCTTGGCAGCGTGGCGCTCCAGTCTAGCTCAGTTAATCTCCTCTCCCCGCTCACAGTCAATCTCGGGGGGATAAACGTTCGAGCGGGCCAGCTACTTGCCGCCAATGCTCCAATCACGCACGTCAGATTCGGAGGCGTGATTGCCCGAGCTGGCATCAACTATCACTTCACATGGGGTGCACCGGCTCCGGTCGTTGCCCGTTACTAATGCCCGGAGTTTTTGCTGGATGGTGAGAGTAACTACAGCAACCCGCTTTCACCACAACAACAACAACGTTCCCATCATCATCCCAACCCCCGCCGGTCCCTGAGACCTGTTTCCGAAGGCGCCCTCGAAATGGGCGCCTTACCAGCTCCGTTGCCTCGCGAGTTCTGCGCTATCGCGTCCGCCGCCGGCAGGATCGAGAGCCATCGCGGTCATTGAGAGCCATGCGCCCCGTCCGGCTTCCAACGTGCCTCAGCGGCTAAAACCCATGCCGTAGGTATCACCTGAAAATCTGCATCTCGAATGCCGACTGAGAAATCGCCATCGCGATAGGCGCGACGTAATTCTTCCGGGAGACTCGCCAGGACGGAAGCGTAATTCGTCCGGGCGCGCACGCGCACACGCAGATCAAGAAAATCGCGCTCGATCAAATCGAGCCGATGCAGAAAGGGCGCGTGTTTCTCGTGGGAGACACGCGACTAAGCGTGCTTCATCCGGATTGGCAGGTTTGTAGGTCAGGCGATCCCCCGCTGGTATCTATCCGTCACATCCACGAGCGGGCTCATAACAGGTGCGCCGTTCGCGGCGGAGATGAAGGTCCTGTGCGAAACAGACAGGTCTCGACCGTTTGCCCGTAATTAAATCCTCGGCACCGTCCGTCGGGTATCCCTTCACCAAATAGAGCCTGATTGCATTGTTCGGGCCGCTACACGCCACCTTCTCCTCGACAGCGGAAACACGCGACCTCAATCGTGTCGTCATAGCTATTTGACCTTGGCTAGTTGCTGCTCGAGGACTGCAACCCGCCGGTCCAGTTCCTCGGTTTCGAGAGCCTTACGTTTTGTCTCGATGACGGAAGCCGCCACGGCCGCTTCTTCGGGAGTGATTTCACCCTCGGCCATCTGCGAGACGATGGCGGTGAGTGCCGTCGTCACGTCGGCCGGCGTCGACATCGATGGCAGCACGAGAGAGATAGGTCGGCCGTTACGGACCGGCCCGATCCTCTCAAGGCAGAGGCGCAGAGCTACCGTGTCCCCGGACTTTGCGAGTTCGACTGCCTTGCGGCCGATCTCCTCGGCTTCGCCCTCAAGGAGTTTCTCGACAGCGAGCGTGATCCGGTGACGAGCGCCCTTAGGTTTGCCCGACGGATTTCCGGACTCGCCTTGCTCGAACGGACGTCCCCGCTGTTTCCTCGCTGTATTTTCAGCCACCCGACTTGTTCCTTTCAGTTAAGGTTTCGAGATTCTCAATACGGCTTAGTATGTGAGCGCGAGAGTCAAAGCGTCAATGCCGGAGCGAGAGACAGAGTGCCAAGAATTTGAGGTGGGCCAATGGGTGGCACACTTCGATTTTGCTGCTTTTCAGCTGGCATCCTTGGCATTCTTGGCATTGTTGAAGTTTCACGCTTAAGCCGCGTAGCGCTCCAAAACTTCAATGTTGCGAAGGGCTGCGCTATCCAGAACATACTCGCTTTCGTAAAGCCATGAACTATGGGAAGTAGGTCCCTTTTCACAGGCAATAGCGACCAGCTTAGTCCCGTGAGTCTGTCGGAATTGCGATATTGGGTATCGCCTTTGTAAAACCATCGCGGAAGAAACGAAGTTGGCCATCGCTTGCCGGCCGCGCTAAGCGGGCGCAGAATAGCCTCCGGCGGTAAGCCTCTCCCAGGATTGCCGTCCGGCCTCTATGCCGAGCCCCGTCAGCTTCCTAGGCTACTTGTCCCGTCAGTAGAACCTGTCAGGTCGGGTACGTACGAGCGCCGCGTTTGCTTCAATAGCAGACCTGCATCGGGCGCGAGCCCGCGGGATAACCTGCTTCATCAAAAACTGGACGGCGCTCCATGTGGCACACGGGCCGCAGAGGTGCTTTCACATAAACTGGCGCGGGTTCATAGACCACAACGGGTGCGGGGCGGGCGATTGCCGCACCGAGCATCATACCAGCTGCACCGCCGAATAGGCCGGCGGCTATAGCCGAACCGGCGTCGGCTGACGCTGATGTCGCGGAGCCGGTCACAAGCGTACTCGCGACTGAGATGGCCGCCAGTCCGCCCACAACCCGAGTCATCACTTTAGACATGCTATTCTCCCAAAAAGGGCTCCGGGAGTCTCGCGTCGCCGGAGCCCTTCTCGCTCGCGAGCCTCGGGGAGTGCTCGCGGACTTGAAGGAAAATTGCTCAAAATATCTTAGCAATCAGTAAACCGTGCCGTGGTCCTCGCTTCGCGGCTGCCGTGCTACAGAACCGGCAGACCCGATCATTTCGCCATGATCTTCCGGGCTCAGTGAGTGCCCCTAGCTCCCGGGTATGACGGGACGCGGCTGCCAAGGGGTGGCCCAGCCTTTCAAGGTCGAACATGCCGGGGCTCTGCTTGTGGCGGCGTCGAGCTCAAAGCAGCCTGCACGCTCCGCCTCACTATTTCTGACATACTCACCCGCTGGCGCTCTGCTGCCGCCGCGAGCTGCGCGCGCAGATCAGGATCGACGCGAACAAGTAGAGCGTCCGAGTAATGTAGCCGGTTTTTCCCTGCGATCATCATTCAGGGATTCTCGTTCAGCCGATATACATTCTCAATGCGACATGCCCGACATAACTGCGAGATTTGCACTAAGCTGCGGTTTGTCCGAGTTCCCAGGCTTCAACAGCTTCGATTGCGAACAATACTCGCCGTCCTAATCGAGTAATTGGCGGCAAGTCTTGTCCCGCATCCAGCGTTAAATCGTTCTTGGCGTGACGCGGCAGCGGTCGGCTAATTCGCGCTTGGTCAAAAACCGAGGCTTTTCGTTCACGGAAATCACGCTTGCGAGCGTGGGGAACAATTACATCGGCGGGACAGGCGAAGCTAAGTTGTCCAAGACGCGCCGCTTTGAGCTGCCTGTTTGCGAGCCGGTAACGTTTCGTTAACCCGCGCATCGCATTCGTACATGGGGCAGAAAGTGATGAGTAAATATGCGTGAGTACGTTCAGCCGGGCTACACAGACGCACTCGGGTTTGTCTTTGAAAGCTTCGCCGCCGGCCTCGCAAGGTGCACTCCCGACGAAATCAGATCAACCGCGCGGCACCTCTCCGAAGACACTCGACAGCAGCTCGCTTGGTACTGCCTCGAAAGAGAACATCTCAAGGCAATAGGTCGCGAGATAGCAGCCGTCTGTTTCGAGACGAATAGCCGCCCTGGCGTCGCAGATGAAATGGCAGCTTGGTCGCAAGCCGACTTTGACAGCGGGGCGCATTCTGAGGCCGCCTGAGTTGGGCAAGTTCCTCACGAGCACCCCGTCATAGCACCGCATGTGTTGCACTTCAGGCAAGTGCCGTTGCGAACGAGCGTGAAATTATTGCACTCGGAACAAGCTTCGCCCGTGTAGCCCTTGAGCTGAGCTTCACTGCGGGGCGGCGGGAGCTGCGAATTCGCCGTCTGCCCGATTTGGCCATTCGGTCGAAGAACTTCACGGCGCCGTGAAGTTTCGGACAGGATCAAATCTTCCTCTGCCTCAGCCAAGGCGGCTAGAGCTGCCCGCGCATAGCCTTCGCGTCCATGTCTGTAATCGGAGAGCGCGCCAATCGCATCGGCGGCAGCATAGGCGTGCTCGATCACGCTGCGGACGCCAGCGTTGAAAGCCGCAGCTTCGAGGCGTGAAAATGGGCTGCCAGGCAAGTGTGCCATCAGCTGTCCCACCTGTATTTCTTGGCATCCTTGGCATTCTTGACCTGTTTCGGCAGTTCCCAGGCCCAATGCGCCGATGCTCCGGGCTCTACGGATCGCCGGGAGGCGATGCCGAGCCTCGCCTTCGCTCGCCCCGATAACGTATGCGAGTTCGAGGGGCTGAGATCGCGCCACGGGCAGGCAGAGGCCATCCTGGTCGCCTATGACATCATGCAACACGATGGCCGGGATGTGCGCTTCGAGCCATTGGAAGAGCGCAGGAAGAGGCTAGCGAAGCTCCTATCTCGCAACACCAAGGCGATGGGCGACGCATCCAATTGAGCGAGGCGATCACCGGCGAGGGAGCAGCCATCTTCCGACACGCGTGCTGGATGGACCTCGAGGGTATCGTCTCGAAGCGCATCGGCTCGCGCTACGTCAGTGGCCGGACGCGGGCTTGACTCAAGACCAAGAACCCGGACTTCGAGCGACCGTGACCTACTGACGAGGGCTGCGGAGCTTTCGGAAAAGCCAGAGGGCCCCGCCTGCAACAGCGAGTGCAGGCAGCCCAGCGCCGGCAATAGGTCCGGGAACTGCCACTGCGGCGGGCGGCCTCAAACTTAATGGTGAGCCTCTGACGCACGGGAAAAGGCATCCTACCCGGCTCGCGGATAGGTGCCTGCGGGCGATGCCTGTTGCGCTGGGGTTGCATTTGTTACAAGGAAAAGAGGGCCCGGGTGTGCGGCTATAATGGGCAGCTGCAGCGATGGCGGTTAGGCGAGCGGCAGAGCGGCTACGGCGGCGGCGTGACGATTCGGCTGAAGGATAATGGTATCGAGCCCGTGTCTTTCGTTGCATCATGGGAATCGATTGAAAAGAAGGACGGCCAGCTCGCCGTTGCGAACAAACGGGCCGAGGTATGGTGGAAATTCCGGGAGGCGCTCGACCGTGACCCAGCCGGACGGCTCGGCAATCGCATTGCCTCCCGATCCTGAGCTAAGAGCCAATCTCTGTGCTCCCACGTGGAGGCGCTCGGGGAATACTGCTCGAAAGCAAAGATGGAAGCAGCGGGTTCGGCAACCTGAGACAGCGGCTTGGGCGCTCACCCGGGAAGGGAGATGCGGTGGTCATGGCATGGTCTGAAGGCAACGCCGCCGCCGTTTCCCGGAATAACAGTTGGAAATGGAAGCGTCAGGAGCGGCAGAGGTGGATTGTCTGAATAAAAGCAACTGCTTGGGACAGAAAATTACAAGACGGTCTGACGACCATTAGTCTATCCCATTCTGAAGCTCTTATCGTGTGGCGCCTTTCGTTTTAAAACCGGCGTAGAAGCTTGCAATATTCTCTATTGCTTCGACGATCTACAATCGGTGTTCAGCCACATGTGGGCGCTAGACAGCGTCGTGGGTTCAACGGTTCGGGCCGTCAGGCTATTTCTAACGTTGGGTGGGCGACCCCCGCGGAAAGGAAATGGATAGCCATGGCGTCGAACGCTCATTGCAATCGAAGCGAAACTCTGCATTTTCGCTGTATTGGTCGTCCGGCACGGCGAAATATGCCCAAATTTCGTTCCTAGCTATTCCTTCCTGAAGGATCAGCGCTGCCTCAGTCTTATATCCCCAATAATGAATATATTTTTGATGGATTATGTGCTGGTTGACTAAAAGCTCCGCCTCGCATTGAACCCGTTCGTTCCCGTTTTTCTCGACGGTTGCGGAAATAGCCACGTTGATGCTTTCAGGTGATTGCGGTAGCTGTCGCGTTTCAACAGCACGGACATCGTGGACGCTGATTGAGACAGGTAGGGTGATTGAGCTCGGCTCAGGCTTCTTATTGACAGAAGGCACGGCCTTTTCTCCTTTAGTCCCCAAATAGACCAGGACAGCGGCCAGCCCCGCAACAGCACCTGCGATCACAGCAAGCGTTCTAGTTGTCTTTGTCCAGTGCGTGAAGGGAAGTGAAAGCAGAGTGGGTATCGGCATATCGGAAGCGACATTTGCGCGGGAATCAACGAACCAATTGATTACCTCCGAGCCATCCTGGGGACGCCCGATCCGACGAACGGTACTTGCGAGCGTCGAATAGATACTGGCGAACATCTGGTCTTAACCCATTTTCCAGTCGCTTTTGACCCGCGAAAAGCGGCATGATGGTGGAACGCAGGCGGCAAAGGTCGGGCAGCTTGCGCCCTGAGCCTCTGGAAGAGCGCAGGAAGCGCTTGGCGAAGCTGCTATCCCGCAGCAACAAGGCGTTGCGCGACGGCATTCAATTGAGCGAGGCGATCACCGGTGACGGGGCCGCCGTCTTCCGCCACGTGCTGGATGGACCTCGAAGGCATTGTGTCGAAGCGCATCGGCTCTCGATACGTGAGCGGCCGGACGCGGGCATGGCTGAAGACGAAGAACCCGGATTTCGAGCGCGAGCAAAAGCAACAAAATTGAAGTGTGCCAACCGTTGGCCCACCTCAAATTCTTGGCACTCTTGGCATCCCTGCTCATCTTGCGCTTAATAAGGCTGCGCGCGGCTGTTCCGTCATCAAACCTGGAACGGCAAGCTTGCGAGAGGTCCGGACGGCACCATAGGTAGTGCCTGCCTTTGATCATGACGCTTTGAAGCCGCTAAAGCCGCAGCTCCCTACGTCCATGCTCGCTTGCAGACGACTACGCTGGCGGGCGATCCCGAGAAACCCCTGAAGAAGGTGGTGATTGAATTCGTCAAGGCAGACGGCCAGTTGAGGTCAGCCAGTCGGGAAGCGATTAGGCCCTTCACCGGGCAAGGGTGATGCGGTGGTGATGGCCTGGTCGGAAGGCGAAGCCGCCGCCGTGTGCCGGCACAACGCCCGGAAATGGGAGCGCAAGGAGCGGCCGCGGTGGATTGTCTGAAAGAGGAGCCCCCTTCGCCACGCCAGGACCCGCACGCACTCCGGCTCATTCGAGGGCAATCCGCAAGGTGAACTGCGCCTTCAGCTACCGGATTTAACCGCCGCGTTCCGGGCGATCTCTTGCTCCAGGGCGATTCGCGGTGTCGTATTTTTCCCTGGAGAGCAGATTGTCAAAATCAGGCTTGTGGCCTTCAGCACGGTATTGTTCCTCGGAGACATCGAATTCACCCTGGTCGACATAGCTGACCCTGGCATATCTCGCGTTGATGCCTGCTATCTCGGCTCGATAGAGACCCCGCCCTTGCTTGTTGCGTGATTCGCTAAGTAGCCCGGCACTGACGACGTGATTTCCATGACGAGCTGAGGCCCCTCGAGGGCATTGCCGATCTATGATTGAACTCGTGCGCTCTTGCGGCTTGTCCGCATAATCGCGGCCTGAGAGAGGTTGTCTCCTGAAGCGTGCCTGTTTAGCCTCCTGCGCCATTCGTTCGGCACGAACACGATCCTGGACGGAGACAGGGCCAAGCAGGTGCTGCTCCATTTCCGTACTTGCGCGTAACGAATGCCTCATCCCCCTCAGAATGCAATGCTCTGCGAAGCGGTTCCACGGTTGAAGGAAAGCAACATTTGATTGGCTGATGGGAAACCAAACGCGGTGTAACATAGGTTAAAGCAGGCGCGGACACTGTGCCGAAACCCCATTTTCTGCAGACGCCGCCGGTGTCTTTCTACTGGATTTTCTTTACTCCCAGGGAACCACGCACACTGTTTGAAATTGGATGACGGCTACTCGACCTGTTCAAAAGATGGTCGATGCGGGGGTGCGCTCACATTGACGACGCGCACCGAAGCCCCGACCACGCGAGTGATCGGGGCTTCTTTGTTTCGAGATTAAGCGGTTTTGCGCGAACCAGAGGCGGAACTCGTGCATGCGAAAAGAAAACTCCGCCAAGCTTATTGGCGGAGTTCAGACTTAATAACGATCATTCCCGGTCAGGGTGATCTAGAGGAGCGCTGTCACCAGGTCTGCCGAGAGTACCAATCGTCCACGTCCTTCCTGACTTGATCCTTCTGATAACCGTACCGCTCCTGAATTTTACCTTCGAGCTGATCTCGTCGACCGTTGATCGTGGTCAAGTCGTCATCCGAGAGTTTGCCCCACTGTTCTTTGACC
>Ga0164305_10001048_pt1 | contig 11199 bp, 17 predicted proteins | sample Whisoiple_237_MG_FD_110215 | JGI IMG/M metagenome (GOLD analysis project Ga0164305, IMG submission 110215) | Soil microbial communities amended with pyrogenic organic matter from upstate New York, USA - Whitman soil sample_237_MG | ecosystem: Environmental > Terrestrial > Soil > Agricultural... | reverse complement strand
GCGTTATGTCAGCACAGGTATAGCCCGAGACAGTGGGCGATGCAAGCGTGAAACTGTAGAATTGATTTGAAGCGAAAGGTAAAGGGCGTTGCTGATTTAGGGTATGAAGGGCTAAATATGCAAGTCATAGAAACCAGTATCCACAAAACTTCGGGATTTTCAAGTTATTTTTTTCATACCCTGATTAAGCAACGCCCGCCAAAAGCAGATGTTCCCTCACCGCATCAGACACAGTGTTATCACGGCTGCACTGGACGCAACAGAGGGGAATGTCAGAAAAGTGCAGAAACTCAGCAGACACAAAAATTTAAACACCTTGATAATGTATGCGATAATCGCGACCCCGACCAAAGAAACATTACCGATTTACTTGATGGGATGAAAGGAGCCATCGGCCAGGGAAGCGGATGATTCGACGTGAAGGAGCGAGCGAAATCATAGATTTTTCCGATGCTAAACACGAAGGAACGTTGGATGCGTAATGATTAATTGTTCCCCATGAATAAACTCAGCATTGACTCTGATAATAAAATATGCAATTGCAACAGCGACTGACTGAGATCGACCTTGATGCCTATTTTCAACGAATTGGCTATAGCGGTGACTGCTCGCCCAGGCTGACAACGTTACAGGCAATTCATCAGCGACATTCCCAAACGATCGCCTTTGAAAACCTCAATTCGCTCCTGAAACAACCGGTTTTGCTGGATTTAGCATCCTTGCAACAAAAACTAATCAACGAGGGACGGGGCGGCTATTGTTTTGAGCAAAATTCACTGTTGCGGGCTGTTTTGCTGGCTCTTGGCTTTCAGGTAAAGAATTTGGCAGCTCGCGTGCTGTGGAATTTGCCGTCCGGGACGATCGCACCTCGCAGTCACATGGTGCTGTGGGTCAATATTGATGGAGAGCCATACATTGCAGATGCGGGATTCGGAGGATTAACGCTTACCGCGCCGCTTGCTTTGACACCGGATATCGAACAGCCTACATCCCACGAACCGTTTCGATTAATCGCAGCGGATCGCAGCTACATTATGCAAGCATATATCAAGCAGGAGTGGAAATCCCTTTACAGATTCGACCTCCAGGAGCAAGAATTACCCGATTATAAGGTGAGTAATTGGTATGTGTCAACTCATCCCAACTCGATTTTTGTTACTAACTTGATGGTGGCAAAACCGGATTCCAATTGTCGTTATGCCTTGTGGAACAATCAGTTTACGGTGCATTATTTGGATGGTCGAACAGAACATCGCGTCCTTTCAACGGTTGCAGAGTTCCGCGCTACCCTTGAGAATGTTTTTTGTATCAACCTGGGAGCGATCGCCGAGCTCGATCGGATGTTACAACAATTAATTGAGCGATCGTGTGCGATGACCTAACGATTCTCTCGGTTAACGGTTAATCAATGTAACATACCATTCTTTCCTCGTTCATCTATTAGGGCTACAGCCGAGAGGTAGAGTCGAGGCTGTACCCCTTAAAAGCTCACCCCTAACTTATTCTATACTTAATACGGCTTAACACTAACCGAGAACTATTAACATGATTCCAGCGATTAAAAAAGCTTGGTTTTACACATTTTGCTTGTGTTTACTGACTCTTGGTTGCACGAGCGTTAACTCCAGTAATAGAGAAGACACTCCCAACAACGAGACAAGTGCACCGAGCGGTATCACAATATCCAACGCCGATCGCACAAACGAATTGCGCGATCGAATCGAACAAATTTCTCAAGCGGCTACTGGGCGTGTTGGAGTGAAAGCCACAGTTCTAGAAACCGGAGAGTCAGTCACTCTGAATGGAAATCAGCAATTTCCGATGCAAAGCGTTTACAAGTTTCCTGTTGCAATGGCTGTTCTGGCTCAAGTAGACCGAGGAAAACTGAAGCTAGACCAGAAAATTCGTGTAGAAGCCAGCGATGTCCTTCAGGGCAGTCGGATTCTCGACGAGAAATCGCAGGGAATGGAATTCAGTCTGGCTGAATTATTGAAGTACATGGTTTCTGAAAGTGATAATACGGCTTCTGATATGCTGTTACGACAAGTCGGTGAACCGATGATTGTCACGGAGTATTTGCGCGGTCTTGGCGTAAACGATATCGTCGTTGCTAACACGGAGAAGGAGCTTGGGCAAGACACAGCAGTGCAGTATCGTAACTATGCGACACCTGATGCGGCCGTCGTTTTGTTGCGCGCCTTTCATGAAGGAAAAGGGCTTTCAAAATCTAGTCAAGCTTTATTGCTGCAATTGATGACAGACACAACTACAGGCCCAAAGCGCATTAAAGGACTGTTGCCTGATGGGACGGTTGTCGCCCACAAAACGGGTACTTCGTCTACTGTAAATGGAGTGACGGCTGCAACCAACGATATTGGACTCGTAACGCTCCCGAACGGACGGCATATGGCGATTGCAGTTTTTGTTTCAGACTCTAGAGCAAACGATGCGGTACGCGAGGAAGTCATCGCAAAAGTGGCGAAGGCAGCATGGAACGAATGGAGCAAATAAGCGGTCAAACCGATGGAATGACGAACGCGATCGTGGATGCTAAAACAGGTCGGATTCTCGGATGTTCGCTCTTGTGTCGTGAAGCGGGTGAAGTGATTTCTGACGGTGCAGATGGCGATGCAAGCTCAGATGCCGCACATCGTTCTGCGCGATGGAGTTTTGCCTCATCCCACGATGACCGAAGGATTAAATATGCTGTTTTTAGGCGTTGTAAGCAGCAAGTGCAATACCACAGGACTTATTCAAAATGAAAAAACTAGAAGGAAAAGTCGCTCTTGTCACCGGCGGCACCAGCGGCATCGGTCTTGCCACTGCTAAGCGCTTTGTCGCCGAAGGAGCGTATGTCTTTATCACGGGTCGCCGCCAACCTGAATTGGATGCCGCCGTGAAAGAGATTGGTGAAAAAGTCACTGGTTTTCAGAGCGATGTCTCTATTCTGGCAGACCTCGATCGCCTGTTTGCCACGATTAAACAAGAGCAAGGTCGCCTCGATGTGGTCTTCGCCAATGCTGGCGGTGGAGAAATCGCCCCACTCGGAGCAATCACCGAAGAACACTTTGACAAAACGTTCAACACTAACGTTAAAGGTGTGCTATTCACCGTGCAGAAGGCACTGCCTCTGTTACAAGAGGGCGCTTCCATCATTCTGAATGCCTCGACTGCTTCTACCATGGGCACTCCAGCTTTCAGTGTTTACAGCGCTACCAAAGCTGCAGTGCGCTCGTTTGCCCGTAATTGGACACTCGACCTCAAAGAGCGCCATATCCGAGTTAACGCTATTAGCCCAGGCTTAGTTCCTACTCCTGGTTACAATCACTTGGGACTGAATGATAAGCAGGTGCAGGAATTCGTAGATAGCCAAGCCACCACCATCCCGCTGGGAAGAGTAGGGACGCCCGATGAAATTGCCAAAGCTGTAGTCTTTCTCGCGTGTGACGATAGCAGCTTTGTTAACGGTATCGAGCTGTTTGTTGATGGCGGTATGGCACAGATTTGAAGCGCTCTAAAAGTAGCCAGTAATCTTCCAAGTGGGCTATGTACAGTCCACTTTGGACTCAACTCAAAGCACTCAATGAGGGAGAAATAAACCAGAGTAAAGCGCCCATTTTAGGTGGGAATTAGCTCATAGAAACACTTTAAATGCTATTTATTTTACGCTACCACACTATGAACAACCCCAAAAATCCTCGACTACCGCTGCCACCTTTTGATAATGAATCCGCCATCCAAAAAGTCCAAATCGCATTTATATGCTTGGAACACTCGTAACCCAGAACGAGTATCACTCGCTTACACGCCAGATAGCGTTTGGCGCAACCGCTGTGAATTTCGGCTCTACCGAACCTACTATGTAAAAAAGTTAATAATTTTTATAAAAATTAACTATAAAATATAAAAATTAGGCGCTGGCAAAGCAGTTATATATTGACTTACAGGGCTTTTGGTAGTAGAATAAAGTTAGATTTTATAAAAATTAAAATAAAAATTATACCTAGGGCTTCCAATCCTCAACTTCATCTAATGACCAAGCTCCTTAATATTGAGGGAGTGACCGTCAAAAGTTATCAGATTATTGAAAATATAGGAATCACGATTTACTTAGATAATAACAACAAAAAAGCCATTTGTCTCGACTGTGGAAAGAAAACTGATAAACTCCATCAAAATCATTATTATGTAGTGAGGGATTTGCCGTTTGGAGAGCAAAAAGTATATTTACAAGTAAATCGCCGTCAGATGAGGTGTGAAGGTTGCCCAAAAAAATTTAGTGAAGACTTAGAATTTGTTAAAAAAACTAGAACCTATACAGAAAGGTTGAAAAAAAAGATTTTGTCAAAATTATTAGAAAGCGATGTCAAAAATGTGGCTCAAAGGAATGGAGTCAGCGAACAGGAAATAGAAACCATGTTAAAAGAATGGGGAAAGGAATTGAGCGGACAAAAACCATCAGGATTAAAAAGGCTAGGAATTGATGAAATTGCTCTAGTAAAAAGACAGAAAAATTATTGTTTAGTTTTAGTAGATATCGATAAAAAAGTTATAGTAGGAATGCTCAAAAACCGAACTCAAGTGGAAGTAAAAAAAATACCTAGAAGCCTGGGGAGAAGAGGTTTTACAGCAAATAGAAGAAGTCAGTATAGATATGTGGAAGCCTTATAAACATGTCTCCGAAGATTTAATGCCACAAGCAGAAGTTGTGGCCGATAGATTTCATGTTATGAAGCAAGTAAATGAAGAATTAGATGGAGCTAGAAAAAAGATTAAGAAAGCAGCCGAAGCCTTAAAAAATCCCTCGGAAAAAGATCGAATACTCTCGGGAATAAAAAAAGCAAATATGTCTTACTAAAAAATGAAGAGGAGCTCACTGACATCGAAAAATAGCAGTTAGAATCAGTCAAAAAAGTTGCTCCTACCTTACAAAAAATGCATCAAATGAAAGAAGAGTTTAGACAAATTTTTGAATCACCAAAAGATTGGGTAGAAGGATTATTTAGTTTAAGTGATTGGTTAAAAGATGCAATTTCCGTTTTCCCCAAAAGCTGTGGGACAATTATTAGGTAGATTGGAGAAATTATTGCGTATTTTGATCGGAGGACTACTCAAGGAGTTGTGGAAGGAATTAATAACAAATTAAAGCTCATCAAAAGAAAAGCTTATGGGTTTAGAAATTTTGACAACTTTATTCTTAGGAGCTTCTTACATTGGCATTTTGCTAGTTAGTTTTACATACTAGGTTCGGTAGAACCACTTTTTTTTGCCCTAAAACTAATTGATGGGACGCCGACCATGCGCTGACTATATGTAACGGTTTTTGGCTCTGATTCCGGTCATAAGATTGTTTCATTGTTTTGCCATCGATGGCTATGACTTCTAGCTCCAATTTTTGGGTAATTGAATTTACCCAACTCAAAAAACACTCTTGAAACTGCTTCGGTTCAATTCGAGCAAAGAAGGAGACTAAATGTATCATGAGAAGGAATTCCATTCGGCAGTTCTAGAAAACCTTTTAGCCATTCATATTTAGCTTTTCCATAGAGTTCTATTGCTCCCCATCCATCCGCACCGCTGATGACAGCTAGAATCGCAATCGCTACAATATCTATTAATAAATGCTCTTTACTTCTTTCTATTCTTGGATCTGTCAAGGTCTCAAAATGGTTTAAAAAACTAACGTTCAATAAGTCTGTCGGATTCGATACACCTATTGTTTTTTGTTGGGAAGTTAAAGTCGAAGTAAACCCTTTCGCCATCGATCGCACCTATGAATTACGCACTTGATTTAGCTAAATACTTAATCTTATCATGTTTTAGGTTGAAATTAAGATGCGTTTACCCTGCATGTTTAGGTGATGGACATGAGGGAATATGGAAGATTATTAGCCAGTTGAATCCGGGTAAAACCCGACGCGAAATCTTAGATTGGTATCATTTAATTGAAAATTCGTATAAAGTGGGAGGGTCGTTAAAACGCCTAGCTAAAGCCAAGAGATTGTTGTGGCAAGGCCAGCTCGACCGCACCCTTGACTTATTTAAGTCGAGCAAAAAAAACCGCCCAAAACTTTTGTAACTATCTAGAAAAACATCGCTCTCGAATTGTTAACTATGAGCAATTATCACAAGACAAGATTTGTTCCATCGGCTCAGGAGCGGTGGAATCGACGGTTAAACAAATAGATAGAAGGTTAAAAATTTCTGGAGCTCAATGGTTTAAAAAAAATGTCAATCAAATGCTAAAACTTCGTTGTGCTTACCTCAACGACCTCTTGGCCATTTGAGGTTTTTGCAAAACCGGGATGCTCCCGTTAAGATGTCCCAAAATAAATTGTCAGAAAAATTTGAGGAGCATGAAGTCCAAGCTTTATTAGAGCTAAAAAATTTTATTGCCAGCAATCCCGATTCCAGAGAATTAAAAAGAGCTTTGGCCGTCCGGATACTAAGTGAAGCTATCTGTCGCGAAACTATTCAAAAGCTCTTGGGAGTATCCTCTTCATTTATTAGCAAGTGGAAAATCAATTATGCGTTACATGGAATTGAAGGATTGCTCTTAAATCGTCAAGGCTCGCAGGGACAACTTAAGCCAGAAGAACAGTCGGAAATTATTCAATAGTTAACCAATAAAGACCACGGGGATTTATCCGTTCTCGCAAATTATATAGCCGAAAAGTATCAGAGTGAATTTAAATCTAAAACTAGCTACTATCGACTCTTTAAGTCAGCAGAAATTAGCTGGAAAAAGTCTCAAAAAAAGCACCAAAAAGGTGATAAAGAACTCGTCAAAAAAAAGCACCAAGAAATTTGTGAAACTCTCGAATAAAACCGGGAAGCTATAGAGTCGAGAAAGCTTGTGGTGTATTTGATTGATGAGTGCCATCTTCTTTGGGGAGATGTCTGTGGTTATCTTTGGGGAAAGCGTAATGAGAGAATAGAAATACCGCTGGTAAATGAAAGATAAAAACAAACTTATTATGGCGCAATAAATTATTTAAATTTCACAGTTTGTTTTCCGAGAATACGCGACGGCAAATTCCGAGAATACGGTCGCTTTTTTAAAAGATTTACAATCTTTAAATCCCGAAGCGAGACATTTGATTATTTGGGATGGAGCTAGTCATCATAAATATAAAGAGATGAAAGCTTACCTAGAAGAAATTAATCAAGGGAAGGAGCGGGATGAATGGCCTTTAACTTGTGTGCTGGAGAGCTCCTAATGCTCCCGAACAGAATCCAGTCGAAGATATTTGGCTTCAGGCCAAAAATTGGGTGAGAAAATTTGGGAGTCGGCTCAGTTCTTTTGCCTTAGTTAAATGGTTTTTCAATTTTACCATACAGGCACAAAGCTTTGACTTTCTCTCTTTTACACAAATTTGGTATTTTTGAACCAACACTGAATTGAACTGCTGCTCGCTCGAATTCTCTATCGATTTATGAATGATTTGCGATCGCTATAGAAGGTTTAGACAATTTTTAAATCTCGCAGGCCCGGCAAGTTTAAGGAGATGCCAATCAACCCAATAATTCAAAGTTTGACCTCAAGTTGAGCAAACTTTTAAGTATAACACATATTTTTTTTGCAAGAGGTCTATTGGTGAAGCCTTGGTGATTCTCGATTCTTTCTAGGTTTTACCCACAATTATTGTTGTTTAAAAACAAGGGTTGATAGCTTCACCGAGCGCCTGGTGGGGTTTTGCTGATGTGAGTATTTTTAGTGAGTTTATCGCATTTTTTGCGTGGTATCATGGTATGGCAATGGGTGGAGTTGCACGGGCCGGTCAAATTCAGTTGGTGCAACCATTTTTGACGATTATGGCTTCGGCAATTTTGCTTGGTGAAACTCACCGAGTCGATCGCCCTAGTCACCGTCTGTTTGGTTGTTGCTAGCGTAGCTGCGGGTAAAAAAGCATAAATTAAGCGGGCAGAAGATTTGTGAGGCGCTCGTTTTCTCAACAGGCTATTGACTCGGATCGTTGACTTTCACATATCGACTCCATCTAACGACAGATGTAAAGCCGGAATTATTTATGTTCAATACTACCAATCAACAGAATTTTTAAGAGAATAGTAATGTTAGATATTGATGAAATGAGTTCAAAAGAAATACAGGAGCTGCTACACCAAGTAGGGTACGGTCATCTGGGCTGCATACACGAAGGCAAACCCTACGTGATGCCAATGAATTATTATCTCGAAGGTTCGGACATTTACCTATTTACAACAGAAGGCATGAAGACTCATGACATAGACGCAATCCCGAAATCTGTCTACAGGTTGAAGAAATAAATGATGCGCTTCATTGGCGCAGCGCGATCGTGAATGGTCGAGCCTGCCACCTCACAGTTCAGGAAGACATCGATCGGGCAATGCACTCGATCGAAGAACGCAATCCCACGCTGTCACCTGCTATCAATCGAACCTGGATTGATGCTCAGGGACGTTCAGAAGCGATCGCAATCTACCGCATCGACGCGAGTGAAATGAGCGGGCGCACGACTGATGGAGCCAGCAGCCGATAAGAACCCAGATAACTCAAACGTTCTAGCATGAATGAACTTTATGCGCTCGCCATTGATGCAGATGCCATTGGCCGTGCGATCGCCTTTGCGATTGAGCAGCCCGGTGATGTTGATGTGAATGAAATCATCCTCCGTCCGACACGTCAAGAACTTCACACTAATAGGAAAACATTATGAAACAGCGAAAACTCGGCAATCAAGGATTAGTAGTTTCAGAGTTAGGACTGGGCTGTATGGGGATGTCCGAGTTCTACGGGACAACCGATGAGTCAGAATCGATCGCCACCATTCATCGCGCCTTAGAGTTAGGCGTGACTTTGCTCGATACGGCTGATATGTATGGTGTCGGTCACAATGAAGAGTTGGTCGGCAAAGCGATTAAAGACTGTCGAGATCGAGTCATTATTGCCACGAAGTTTGGCAATGTACGCGGTAGCGACGGCAGCTTTAAGGGCGTGAACGGCAAACCCGAATATGTCCGCTCTGCCTGTGATGCCAGTCTCAAGCGTCTGGGCGTAGATGCGATCGATCTTTACTATCAGCACCGAGTCGATCCAAACACTCCCATCGAAGAAACCGTAGGCGCAATGGCGCAGCTCGTCAAAGCCGGGAAAGTTCGCTACCTCGGCCTTTCCGAAGCCGCTAGCGCCACCATCCGCCGTGCAATGGCAGTGCATCCTATTTCCGCACTCCAGACTGAATATTCGCTGTGGAGCCGGGAGCCAGAAACCGAGATTTTGCCCACTTGCCGAGAGCTAGGGATTGGATTTGTGCCTTATAGCCCTCTGGGGCGCGGGTTTCTCACAGGCAAAATCAAGAGCCTCGACACATTATCTGAAGGAGACTATCGGGCCCAGCGATATCCTCGCTTTCAAGCCGAGAATCTCCAGCCCAATCTGGAGCTAGTCGAGCAAATCGAGCAGATGGCAGCCGCGAAGGGTATCACAGCCGGACAGTTGGCGCTGGCATGGGTTTTGGCGCAGGGCGAAGACATTGTGCCAATTCCAGGCACTAAACGTCGCACCTATTTAGAAGAAAACATGGCGGCTGCTGCTGTGACGCTGACTCAAGCAGAACTAGAGCAAATCGCCAAAGCGCTGCCATTAGGAATTGCGATGGGCGATCGCTACCCCGATATGAGTACGGTCAATCGTTAGGATTTGGCGCGAGTGATGTTTGTCATCCATGCCTTTAGTAAATAAAAACAACCGCTAACACTTAAGTCGATCGAGTTCTGAAAATCTAGCCAATAAGGAGAAAATTATGACAGAGATCGTGAGCCGCGAGATTCAGCTAGTCTCCCGCCCCCAAGGGATGCCCACCGCAGATAACTTTGCGATCGCCGAGACCAAACTAGAGCCACTTCAAGATGGGCAAGTGCTCGTTCGCAATCTCTACATTTCGGTAGATCCATATATGCGCGGTCGCATGAACGAGGGGAAATCCTATGTTCCATCCTTCGCGTTAGGAAAAGCACTAGAAGGCGGCGCAGTCGGCCTTGTAATCGAGTCTCGTGTCCGGGAATTCAAGCCGGGTGATGTTGTGACTTCCAACTATGGCTGGCGGGAATACTTCATAGCTGCACCAAAAGATTTGCATCAGGTTAGCCGCGATATTCAACCGCCCTCAGTTTACCTCGGTGCCCTCGGCATGACAGGTATGACTGCTTGGGTTGGGTTGAATTTGGTAGAAGTCAAAGCCGGCGATGTTATTTTTGTTTCGGGAGCCGCAGGCGCGGTGGGAAATGTCGCCGGACAACTGGCTTCATTGCGCGGATGCCGTGTCATCGGGTCTGCTGGGTCAATGGAAAAAATCAAGTTTCTGCGGGAAGAATGCGGATTTGATAGCGCCTTCGATTACAAGGCCGGCCCTGTCCTCGAACAACTGAATCGGGCAGCACCGGACGGAATTGATGTCTATTTCGATAATGTAGGAGGCGAAACGCTGGAAGCGGCGCTCTCGGCATTACGGGTGCACGGCCGGATTATCGCTTGTGGCAGCATCTCCGGTTATAACGATGAAAAACCGCAGCCGGGCCCTTCCAATCTATTTAATATGATTGGCAAACGCTTGACGATGAAAGGGCTAATCGTTAGGGATTGGCTCGATCGCCAGAGTGAATTTGAACAAGAAGTTGGCGGCTATTTCCAAGCTGGCAAACTGAAGAACAAGGAAACAGTGGTGGTAGGAATCGAGCGAGCGGTGGATGCGTTCATCGGTCTTTTTGAAGGCAAAAATGTTGGTAAAATGGTGGTAAAATTGGACTAGGGCGTCGGTTCAGTATTAGGAGTTGACAAAAAAAGGACTTTATGAAATTAGCCAGTGCATGAGTTCGACTCTATGCCTGGTGTAATTAGCCGAACCTTATCCATTCGAGCAATGACATGAAGATTATGGACGACAGCGACACGCCGTAGTGAGCAAAGATTTTTCCCCTGCCCGATATAGCGAGCACGGTTCCCCTGCCAATGCCCAATATGAGCCAGAGAGTGTTCAACTGTAGTACGTTTTCTTAAGTCTATTCTACCAATAGCAGTGGATTGACGTGCTCGCAACTCTTGCATTAAGGCTTCATCAGGAGGAATTGATACAGTCCGTCCTCTTTTACTCTTCGTGCAACCAGATCTCAGAGGACAAATTGCACATTCATTCTGAGGAAAATGAACAATTTTTCCGG